>Ga0101944_10000496_pt1 | contig 113792 bp, 107 predicted proteins | sample DewCreD2012metaG_FD_75245 | JGI IMG/M metagenome (GOLD analysis project Ga0101944, IMG submission 75245) | Hot spring sediment bacterial and archeal communities from British Columbia, Canada, to study Microbial Dark Matter (Phase II) - Dewar... ... | reverse complement strand
TATCACAGGCGGGACGAGACGATCCTGGGGCACGTGTTCTGTTCTTTTCTCGCCTTTGTGCTCATGAAGGAATTGCAGAGCCGGGCAGAGCGGCTTGGATATGCCCTGGAGTGGGCCGATGTGATCCGGGATCTCGACAGGCTCCAGGAGACCGAGCTGGAGCAAGACGGCAAACGGTTTCTGCTGCGTACGGAAGCCAGCCGAACGTGCGGGAAGGTCTTTCAGGCAGCCGGGGTGGCCCTGCCTCCAACAGTTCGTCAGGTCGCCTAAGGCCAAGGAGCCCATCAAAGCTCAATCCCCACAAAACCCGCCTCATGGTGCCACGGCCAAGGTCTCTTTACGCAACCCCCTGTTTTCTAGACACTTTTTTCCGACAACTGTAGAAGATGGGCTTGAGCTTCCGTAGGTCTTGCGCGGAACTGGGGCACCATGATTACTAACTGGTCTTCCTAATAAAACGCACAGGTATTTAGCATACACTTATGTCATGTTAGCCATTCTCTTTCAATCCTCTTTTTGCGGAAAGGAGGGAGTCATCATGGACTGGGCAAGCCGAAAGGTTCTCTCCTGGGAACTGTCCAATACCTGCGACACTCCCTTTTGTCTTACGGCTCTGGAGCGAGCGCTGCGAACCTATGGGAGGCCGGAGATCTTCAACACGGATCAGGGAGCTCAGTTTACGAGCGAGCTTTTCACCGGCCGGCTCCAGGAGGCCGGCATACAGATCAGTATGGACGGCAGGGGTCGATGGCTCGATAACGTCTTTGTTGAGCGTCTTTGGCGGAGTCTCAAATACGAGGAGGTGTACCTGAAAGCCTACGAGACCGTGGCCGAGGCTCGGCGGGGCATTGCGCTGTGGTTTGAGTTCTACAACAGCCAGCGGCCTCACCAAGCCCTTGATCGACTCACACCCGATGAGGTATATGCAGGCCTTACCAGCCTGCCCGAGGCGGCCTGATGAATGCCATTTCAGCGGCGAAGACTCCACTTATCCCCCTGTCCAAAAACCGGGGTCCATTTCAGACGACCAGGTACAGGTTCCCCTTGGCCATGGGGATGTAGCAGATATCGGCTGCCCAGACCTGGTTCGGACGGTCAATGGTCAGGTCCCGGAGCAGGTAGGGGTAGATCTTGTGCCCTGGAGCCGGCTGGCTCGTCCGACGCTTCGGATACACCGTAAGAAGGCCCATCTGCCGCATCAGCCGCTGGATCCGTTTGCGGTTGACCCTCATCCCCTCCCGGGCCAGCCGGTCTCGAATCCTGCGGCTGCCCAGAAAGGGGCGCTCCAGATGGATCTCGTCGATCCGTCGCGCCAGGGCCAGATCCGCCTCCGAGTAAGCCTTCGGCCGGTAGTAGATCGAGGATCGGTTCACCTCGAGCAGTTCGCATTGCTTCTTCACAGACAACCCGTGCGCCCGGTCGATAAAGCCTCTACGGTCCTTGGGGGCTATCGACCGAGCTTTTCTGATAAAAAATCCCGCTCCATCGTCAGCTGCCCGATCTTGGCATGGAGCTCCTTGATTTCCACCCAGGGATCCTTGGCGGCTCCGTTGCCCTTCTCGAAGATCCTGGCCGCCTCGCTCTCCAGCCGATTCTTCCAGAGCTGGATCTGGTTCGGATGGACCCCGAAGTGCTCGCCCAGTTCCGTAAGCGTCCGGTCTCCTCGCAGGGCTGCCAGGGCCACCTTGGCCTTGAACGTCGGGGAATGGTTCCTTCTCGTTCGCTTCATCTTCTGCTCCTCCTCTTTCTGGAGTTTACTGCAGAAGACTCCACTTAGAAAACCGCTCCCCCTGTCCAGTCGACGGGGTCCACCTCATTCCAGCAGGAGCAACGGTGCGGAAGATCAACATTCGGATCTTTGGACCCTCCGATCATTACGACGGCTTCATTCACCTCGACAATGTATTCAAAAAGTGATGAATGCCAGCGGGGGAGGCCAAGGTTGTCCTTTTTTCGCGGTCAGGGGTGCCAGTAGGTGAGGAGGGACTGTTTCATTCTGAACGCAAAATCGTCCCCATGATGCCCCGCGGCTCAAAAGCGGATGGTGTAGGAGGCGCCGATCGCCCAGACATTGCCTCCGAATTCCACGGGGATGTAGTCGTCTCGGACGTCGATTCCGTTCAGATAGCCGTAAACCGCATCGATGAAGGCCTGCCGCGACTCCTCCCGAAACCTGTGGTACTGGTAAAAGAACTCAAAATCATGCGCCATGGTTTTTCCGAGAAGGGTCACGCACAGGCCGCCTGAGAACACGTCCTGGTTCGAATCGAAAATGTTGTCCGTACCGATTCTATCCTGAACCGGCGTGGGCTCGAAGTAATAGCCGGCCCGAAAACGCAGCGTCCTGACGCTTCTTAAGAGGGACCAAGAAAAATCGGGCTTCCAAGCGTACTCGGCTCCGAGCCGGTGCGTGAAGGTGTCGTCGAAGGCAGGGTCCGGTGCCTGTTCGAGGTAGGTCTGGTAGCGAGACCAGGACTTCCAGGTCATGTCGTAGGCCAGAGTGAGATGCTCCAGAGGCCAGGCGGCCAGGCCCAAGGTGAGCTGCCGGGGGGCGAAGCTGATGAGGTTTATGGTCAGGGAGGGAGGGTAGTAAATCCCCGAAATGGGCTCTCCGTTTTCGTCTTCCAGTCCGATGACCTGATTCAGAGGGCCTTTGCCATGGTGGCCCTTGTTTTCCCCGCGAAAGGAAACTCCGAGAGCGCACCGGTCCCGCAGCCCTTTCCAGGGTGGCTTGAGCAGAATACCTGCCACGGGTACGAGGAACACCTTGGCTGTCTGGTGAATGCTCAAGCGCTGGCCCATGATCACGTCATCCCGTTTGTTCGTCGCCGAGAAGTTGTCCTGGTCGGCCACGCTGTCAATGGAAGGGATGACGCCTGCTCCCACCGAGAGCCAAGGTGTGACTTCGAACCCAAGGGAGACCGCCAGGGCCACAAGCTGGAATCGCATGTCGTGCCGGAGAAAGTGGGGCCTGGAGGCGATCGGCCCGGCGTGGTACTGGTTGATCTCAGGCAGGTTCATCCAGGAGACCAGACCGAAGGCGAACCTCCGGAACCAGGGAAAGACCCGGATCGTCTGCTCGATGTCCAAACTGCTGGCAATGCCGGTGAAAAGCCCCCTTGAACAGGGCTGTCCGTTGATGTCGATTTGTTCGTAGCCCGGGAAATGAGCCTTGACCCTGGGTTTGGCGTAGATATAGGCAGTCGCGTTCTCGAAGATTCCCTTGACCTGGGTGAGGCCCGCAGGGTTGTAATAGGCGGCCGAATAATCGTCTGCCACGGCCGTGAAAGCTTGCCCCATGGCCGTGGCCTTGAACCCTCCTCCGAACTCGTCGAAGAAAAGGCCGGTCTGGCCCCGGGCGGACGCCGGAAGGAGCAAGGCCAGCCCGCAGGCAGCGAGAAGGCGGATCCACTTGATGTTCATACGAGGAAGATCCTTTCTCCGGGCCGGTGGCTTCCAGATCCCGACGGCCGCCACGAGACCACCGGCCCCTCAATACACGATCGAAAGAGCGGCGCCCAGATTGTACACTTCCCCGCTTACGGTGACCGGTCCGAACAGGGGATCCCTGTCGTTTTCGATCCGGTTGCGCTCGAAGACATGAATCTGGAAGAAGGCTTCTAGCTTGACGCATCCGGTCCAGGTGGCGTCGTATAGGATCCCCACTCCGCCGGAAGCGACGTTTTGGTCCGCGTCCAGGATGTTCATGGTCCCGCTCATGTCCGGAACCGGGCTCGGCTCCCGGTAGTAGCCGGCCATGAGGGCAATCTCACGGATTCTCGAAGTCTTCTTTCCCTCGAACCCCGGATGGAAGGCGTACCGCAGGCCCACTCGGGGGACCCACACGTCGCGGAAAGGGTGCTCCACCTGGGTGCCTTTGACCACGTCGATGGGCGGGATGTCCCAAAAGAAGTGAAACTCCGAATACCGCTTCCAAGTGAGGTCGAAGGAAGCCAGAAATCCCTCGAAGGGGGCGAAAGCCAGACCGCCCGTGATCTGGGCCGGCGTGTAACCGATGAAGTCCACCGTTCTGCCGCCAGGGTCTTTGAAGATCACGATCGGATCCTGGCCTGGCCTCTCGATCACCACGTCCACGCCGGTGGGCCCTGTGCCGTAGAACCCCCAAAGTTCTCCTCGATAGCAAACCCCCAGGGACAGCCTACCCTCGAGAAAGCCCAAAGGGGGCCGCACGAAGAGGCCAGCGATGGGCGACACGTTGATCTTGGTGGTCTGCACCAGGTTCATGCGGAAGCCCTGGGAAGGATCGTTGGGATCCAAAGCGCCGTTGAGGGTGATCCAGCTTCCCCGGGTGTCTTGGAGGGAATCCACGCGGGGCAGAATGCCGCCACCAAGGAAGAGCCAGTCCGTGATTCGGACCGCTCCAGACAGGGCGAAGGACAGCAGGGACCACCGCTCGTTGTACTTGAACACATAAGGGTCCTGGGGCCGCTGGGGATTGTCGAACTGGTTGATCTCGGGGAGGTTCGTGAACAGGGTGAAGCCGAGGGCGAGTCGATTCGAAATAGGCGAATCGCGGAAAGCCGAAACATCGGCAAAGTTGGAGACCACGGCCACGTAGAGGCCTCGGGTGGAGAAGTCCTCGGTCTGGTTGAATTCGCTTCTGCCGAGATACGGATTCATGACCGGCTCTTGGTCGAACTTCACCTTGATCCTGGGCTTGGCGTACTGGTATCCGAGACTGACGCTGAAGGGGGTGCGGATCTGGCCGAGACCGGCCGGGTTGTAGTAAGCCGACGAACCGTCGTCCGCCACGGCTGCAAAGGCCTGACCCATGGCAACGGCTTTTGGCCCTGCGCCAAGCTCGTCGAAGGGAAGGGGGGTCTGGCTGAAGACCGGGGCGCCGGAAGCGGCCAGGAATGCCATAATCAGCGCCAGAGCGCCAAGAGGACGAAAAATCACGATTCTGCTCCGGCCGTTTCCGGTGGAAGAGGCTAAAAAAGGATTGAATCCTTTTAGACGCAGAACGGAAACCTGTCAAGGACAAAAGGGGCTTGAAGTGTCGGCGCTCGAGGTCACATCTCCGCGACCTTGCGATAGAGGTCCATCCATCGCCTGAAGCCCTGTTCGTAGACTTCGACGTTTCGCGGCTGCGGTTCGAACACTTCTCCGTTCCCTGCCCAGGCGCGCCGAGCGTCTTCGAGGCTCCGGAAGACGCCCAATCCCACGGCGCAGCAAAGAGCCGCTCCAAGAGCTGATCCTTGGCGGGTGCGCTCGACCTCGACCGCAAGGCCCAGGCAGTCCGCCAAGATCTGACAGAAGAGCCGGCTTGCGCACATTCCGCCGGTCGCGTGGACCCGTTCTGGTTTGGCGCCCGTCACGGAAGCGATTTCGTCCAAATTGCCCCGCACCGCGTAGGCCACGTTTTCGAGAGTGGCCCTCAGCAGGTGACCGGGCTCGACCGGAGCCGCGATGACGGGATCCACCGGAGGCGGGAACAGAAGGAGGGCGGGTCTGAGGACGAGGAAATTCTTGGCGTCCATGATCGAGGGACCCACTAGCGCGTAAGTCTGGCTCGAGCCGGCAGGCGTGGCCGAGGCGAGGGCCTCCATGCGTCTGTATGGGGGTCTTGAGGGTCCAGGGCGGCTCCTTGCTCCGAAGAGCATTCGGCCCAACCACGCGTAAACGGTGCCTGCCAGGTGGCAGTTCGCCTCGAGGAGCCAGCGATCCGGATCGAGATGGCACGAGGTCCACAGGCGGCAGAGTGGATCTGTGAGCGGGCCTGACAGGACGAAGCAGACAGGCGCCGTGGTGCCCGCGACCACAGAAATTGCGCAGCGGTCAGGCTGTGACGAAGAGAGGACCGCGCAGTGGGTATCCGCGCCGCTTACCACCACGGGCGTTCCGGCGGCAAGTCCGGTTTGCTCCGCGGCCCGGTGTTCTATGGTTCCTGCAACCTCTGCGGCTTGCGCCAGGGGCGGCACCAGGGTTGGGTCGAGATCGAAAGCGTCGAATATTTCCTTTGCCCAGGTTCTGCGAGAGACGTCAAGGAACATGGAGGCCGAAGCCCCGGTGGGTTCTGACCGTTTTTCTCCGGTGAGCTTGAAAAGGATCCAGTCGCCGATTGTAAGGACCGTGCGGATCTTCCTGAATTGTCCGGGCGCTTCCTGGCGGAACCAGAGGAGCTTGGCCAGAGCGGAGGTCAGGGGCGGCCATTGTCCTGTCAGGCGATAAGCGGACTCTCCTAGCCGCTTGTCGACTTCGGCCTGGGCAAAGAGACCTCGGGTGTCCAGGTTGGGGCCGGCGTAAACAGGAACGTTTCGTTCGTCGAGGAAGAGGAACGAATGACGCTGGAATGTGGCTGACACGGCCAGGACCGAATCGGGCCGGGCCCCGGCCCTGGAAAGAATTTCCCGGGTGAGCCTGCACACATCGGACCAGAGTTCCTCCGGGTCGAATACGAGAAGAAAGGGGCTCTCCGGCGTTTCGGCCCGATAGCGGCGTTTGCAGCGGCCAGCCTGCACGATCCTTCCCTCGAGGTCGAAAAGGGCGCCCCGGAGGCTTCCTGTGCCCACGTCGAGGGTGTAGAGGAATCTGCTCGCAGTCTTGCGCGACCTGGACGGGCCGGAGGCGGATGGAAATGCAGGAGAGCTTGGTTCGCCGCGGTCACAGCGGCGGGAGGACCTCGGGGTTCCAGACATGGTAGGGCCTCTCCCCGTTCAAGTACCTGAGTAAATCTTGGGCGATCATCTCGCTCTGCCTCTTCACGACGTCCCGGGTGGCGCCGCCCAGGTGGGGGGTGCACAAGACGTTGTCAAGCTCCAAGAAGGGGTTTTCAGAGTCGATGGGCTCCTCGTCGAACACGTCCAGGGCGGCTCCGCCGAGGCGTCCCTCCCGCAGAGCTTTGAGCAGGGCTTTTTCGTCGGTAAGGAAAGACCGGGCCGTATTCACCAGATAGGCCGTGGGTTTCATCCTGGACAGAGCCTTCTCGTCGATCATTTTCTGGCTCTCAGGGGTCAGGGCAGCGTGGAGGCTTACGATATCCGCGCTTTCGAGCAGAACAGGCAAAGAGACCGGCTCAACTCCGATCTCTCGTAAGGCCTCTTCTGGAACGGCCGGATCGTAGCCCAGGATCCTGGGGCCGAACGGCCTGAGGCGCTCCGCGACCCTCCTGCCCACTCGGCCCAGCCCCACGAGACCAATCGTGCATCCGCCCAGCTCGAATCCGCCGTAACGGTCGAAGACTCGCAGGATGTCCCGGGTACCTTCGAAGCGGATCTTGCCGCTGCGAAGGCCGAGGTTGACGGGCAGAATGTTGCGGGCCAGACAGAGCATGAACGCGATCGTGAGGTCCGCAACGGACTCCGCGTTGCGCCCCGGCGTGTAAAGGATCGGAACCCCGCGGAGGTTTGCCGCCTCCCGGGAGACATTGAGAGGATCGCCGCGACAGCAGCCCACGACCCGAAGGGGGCACGCCTCGAACACCTCCTCGTGGACCAGGTCGGCCTCGACCACGAGAACCTCGGCCTGTTCCCTGCGGATTTTTTCGATGAATTCGTCTGCGTCGTGGTAGATCTTGCCGGTCTTTCGGTAGGGTTCGTACGTCACCTCCAGGCAGGGCCTGAGCAACGAAAGGGTCTGTTCGTCGAATGCTGCGGTGATCAGGGCTTTCATGGTGTGCGCTTTTTCTCTCGGGTAGGACCGTCTGGGGTCGTGGTGGAGTCCGAACGGGCCGTGCGCGGAGAAGCCGCGAGCTCGCCCTTTCGCCGTCTTGTCTTACCATAATCCGGCATGGCCGAACAAACTGCTTGTTCAAAGCGCTGTTTTTGACGGCGCGGACAGAGAGAAGGTTTTTGACCCCGCGCGCGGCATGGGTTAAAATATAAAAATTCGCTTTTTGGCATTTCCCCTTCTCCTTCTCAAGAAGGATTCCTCTCCAAGCCGTTGCAGGATCTTCTCTCCTAAGCCACCTCTTCCCTTGCAAAGGAGGCAGGATGCTGATATGGCGCAAGAAGGGCTCGGGAGGACAAGGACAGCCGATTCAACGGGTAGGTCTTGAAGGGGCGGGCCGGTTGTGGCATAGCAGTCGGAGCGATCCAGACGGGAGCTCATAGGAGAGACGGAGACTGCGGACATGGGGGTCGCCCTGACAGACGAATTGGCTCGTAAAGCCGTTGATACCATCCGGGTACTTTCGGTCGAAATGGTTGAACGGGCCAAGTCCGGCCACCCCGGGATGCCGATGGGGTGCGCGGATTTGGCCTTTGTTCTCTGGATGAAATTCCTTAGGCATTGTCCAGACGATCCGGGCTGGGTCGACCGAGACCGGTTTGTCCTATCCGCGGGGCACGGATCCGCCCTCCTGTACAGCCTTCTGCATTTGTTCGGTTATTCCCTTTCGGAAGAAGACATCCGCAAGTTCCGCCAGTGGGGCTCCCTGACCCCGGGACACCCGGAGTACGGGCTCACGCCAGGCGTGGAGACGACTACAGGTCCCCTGGGCCAGGGATTCGCCAACGGCGTGGGCATGGCCGTCGCCGCCAAGATGCTGGCCGCCCGGTTCAACCGGGAAGGCCTCAGGCTCGTGGATCACAGGGTATACGGCATTTGTTCGGACGGAGATCTCATGGAGGGGGTTTCGTCCGAGGCGGCGTCTCTGGCCGGTCACCTGGGTTTGGACAATCTGATTTATCTTTATGACGACAACCGGATCACGATTGACGGCAGCACGGACCTGACCTTCACCGAGGACCGGGCCAAACGATTCGAGGCATACGGCTGGTTCGTCCAGGAGATCGACGGGCATGACCATGGCCAGATCGAGGCGGCATTGAAAGCTGCGTGCCTGGAGAAGGGCCGACCCTCTCTCATCGTGGCCCGGACCCGGATTGCCAAGGGGGCTCCCACGATGGAGGGCTCGTGCGAGACCCACGGTGCGCCGCTGGGCGCTGAAGAGGTCAGCCGGCTCAAGGAAAAACTCGGATGGCCGGCCGAGCCCTTCTTTGTGCCTGCCGAGGTGCGGGCCCTTTTTGAGGCTCGCCGAAGAGAGCTACGCGAAATCTGGAGGGAAAGCGAGGAGATGCGAGCCAGAGCGTTCACAGCGGATCCGGATTTGGAACGCCGCTGGAGGGTGCAGTTCGAGAAAAAACTGCCCGAGGACTTGGAAACCGCCCTCCTTTCGGCCGCCGGCGGCGACAAGGAAGCCACGCGGATCTCCTCGGGCAAGGTTCTTCAGAAGGCCGCCTCTTTGATTCCGAGCCTGTGCGGAGGGTCGGCGGACCTTACGCCTTCGAACAAGACGTTCATCAAGGGCGAAGCGGTCGTGTCCAAGGGAGCTTTCGCCGGGAGGAATTTTCATTTCGGCGTGCGGGAGCACGCCATGGCTGGCCTGTGCAACGGCATGGCTCTTCACGGCGGGTGGATCCCGTACGCAGGCACTTTTCTCGCGTTCGCGGATTACATGCGACCCGCGATCCGGCTGGCCGCCTTGATGCGGCTTCAGGTCATTTACGTGTTCACCCACGACAGCATTTTCGTCGGCGAGGACGGCCCGACCCATCAGCCGATCGAGCATCTGGCCTCCTTAAGGGCGATTCCGGGGCTGGTCACGATCCGGCCGGCCGACGCGGCCGAAACGGCCATCGCCTGGGCCGTTGCGCTCCGGCGGACCGAGGGGCCGACGGCTCTTTGCCTGAGCCGCCAGGGTTTGAAGGCTCTTGACAGGGCGGTTTACGGCGATCCCAGAGGCGTGGCCAGGGGAGCCTACGTTCTTTCGGATTGCGAAGGAACTGCCGATCTATTTCTTGTGGCCACGGGATCAGAGGTCCATCTCGCTCTGGACGTGCAAGCCGAGCTCCGCAAAGAAGGCAGGAGGGCGCGGGTGGTTTCCATGCCCAGCCAGGAGCTGTTCGAGAAGCAGGATCCCTCCTACAGGGAGGCGGTCCTGCCTTCGGACTCGCGGCCAAGGGTGATTCTGGAAGCGGCCTCGCCCTTCGGCTGGGGGCGGTATCTGCGGCCTGGAGACCTCATGATCGGCGTGGAGACTTTCGGAAAATCGGCTCCTTATTCTGTTCTGGCCGAGAAGTTCGGTTTTACTCGAGAAAGCGTGATGGAGAGGATTCGGCAATCCTTTGGCTGAATCGCCCGGGAGCGGGCGCAAACCCGGCGAAAGGGAGAACGGGCATGAAACACAGACGGTACATCTTCACGAGCGAAAGCGTCACCGAGGGGCATCCGGACAAGATCTGCGACCAGATCAGCGACGCCGTGCTGGATGCGGCGCTTCGGGATGACCCGGATTCGAGGGTCGCCTGCGAGTGCTTGGTCAAAACCGGTGTCGTGATCGTGGCCGGCGAAATCACGACCCGCACCTACATCGATATTCCGGGGGTGGTACGAAGAACCATCCGGAACATCGGGTACGACGATCCGTCCTACGGTTTCGATTGCGACGGGTGCGGTGTGCTCACGTCGATCAGCGAGCAGAGTCCGGACATCGCGCAGGGGGTTGTCGAGACAGAGGGCCGCGAGCAGGGAGCTGGCGACCAGGGCCTCATGTTCGGCCTGGCCGTTCGGGAAACCCCCGAACTCATGCCCCTTTCCATCACCCTGGCCCACGGTTTGTCCCGCAGGCTCGCCCAGGTCCGCAAGAAGAAAATTCTCCCTTACCTCAGGCCGGACGGCAAGACCGAGGTGGCCCTGGAATACATCGACGGCAAGCCCAAGCGGGTGGACACGGTCGTGATCGCGGCCCAGCACGATCCCAGGGTCAAGATGTCCGTGCTGCGGCGGGACATCCTGGAGAACGTGATCCGGCCGGTCTGCGGCCGGTACCTGGACGGCAACACCCGCTATTTCATCAACGGGACGGGCAAGTTCGTCATGGGCGGGCCCGTGGCCGACGCGGGACTCACCGGCCGCAAGATCATCAGCGACACATACGGCGGCCACGGCAGCCATGGCGGTGGCGCGTTTTCGGGCAAGGATCCGAGCAAGGTGGACCGCTCGGGCAGCTATGCGGCCCGTTACATCGCAAAGAACATCGTGGCCGCCGGTTTGGCCGACCGCTGCGAAGTTCAAGTGGCTTACGTGATCGGTGTGGCCGAGCCGGTTTCGCTCCTGGTGAACACGAACGGCACGAGCCGGATTCCGGAAGACGAGATCGAGGACATGGTGCGCGAGATCTTCCCTCTCAAGCCGGCCGCAATCATCCGCGAACTCCGGCTGAAGAGACCCATTTACGAAAAGACGGCGGCCTACGGGCATTTCGGCAGAAGGGATCCGGACTTCACCTGGGAGCGGACCGACAAGGTGGAGGCCTTGCGGAAGCTGGCCGGCCTGGACAAGAAGGTGAACGGGGCGCAAAGGAGCGCCGCCTGAGCCGCGAGGGGACGCGATGAAGATTTTCCTGGATACGGCCAATGTAGAGGAGATCCGGGAGGCCCACGCTCTCGGCGTGATCGACGGCGTGACCACGAACCCCAGCCTGATCGCCAAGGAGGGCCGAGAGTTCCGCAAGGTCGTGGAGGAGATCTGCGCCATTGTGGACGGGCCCGTGAGCGCCGAGGCCGTGAGCCTTCAAGCCGAAGCCATGATCCGTGAGGCCGAAAGCCTGAGCGCGATCCATCGAAACGTGGTGGTCAAGATTCCCATGACCGCAGAGGGGTTGAAAGCCGTGAAGGCGTTAAGCCGAAAGGGAATTCGGACCAACGTGACCCTGGTGTTCTCTGCGGCCCAGGCCCTGCTCGCGGCCAAGGCGGGAGCTTCGTACGTCTCCCCTTTTGTGGGCCGGCTGGACGATGTGGGTCAGGAGGGCATGGATCTCATCGAGCAAATCGTGACGATTTACGAGAACTACGCTTTCCCCACCGAAATCATCGTGGCCTCAGTGCGGAATCCCGTGCACGTGGTCCAGTCCGCCTTGCTGGGCGCGCACATCGCCACGGTTCCTTACGGCGTCCTCAGGCAACTGCTTCAGCACCCGCTCACGGAGATCGGCATCCGGAAATTCCTGGCCGACTGGGAAAAGGTCCCGTCGGGTGCGGCAGGCCAGAACGCAGGCGCCTGATCTCGGACGCAGGAAGCGACCTGAGGAACTTGCTCGGCGGCCCGAGAGGACAAGGAGGGACCTTCCCATGGAAGGATGGAGCGAGGAAGAGTTTCGAAACAAGGACCTCATGGCTCCGTGCGGGCTTTACTGCGGCACCTGCGGTGTGTACATCGCCACCCGGGATAAGAATGAAAAGTTCAAGGCTGTGATGGGAAACCTTTACGGCACCCGGCCCGAGGAGACCGAGTGCCTGGGGTGCATGCAGCCTGAGCCGGCCAAGAAGCTATATGGGTACTGCCGCATGTGCGGCATCCGCGCGTGCGTGCGCGAGAAGGGCTATTATTCCTGCCATCAATGCGTTGAATGGCCCTGCAGCAAAATCGAGAATTTCGGCTTCGCTACCGGCGTGCGGGTCATGAAGCGCACCATCCCGATCTGGCGCCAGAAGGTGTCCGAGCTGGGAGACGAGGAAGGCAGCGTGGCCTGGGCGCGCTCGGAGTGCGAGCGCTATCACTGCCCGGATTGCGGGAAGCCCCTGTTTCGGGGCGCCCAGCGCTGCAGGAGTTGCAAGCAGCCGGTCGCGGACCGGCTGGACGGCAGCCTCTGAGCCGGCCTGGGAGGCGCGATGGCCTACGAGCACGTCCTGTTCAAGAAGAGGGGCCCTGTATCCTGGATTGTGCTCAATCGCCCCGAAAGGCTTAACGCCTTCAATACGGCGCTGGCGACCGAATCCTCCGAGGCTCTCGGCCTGGCCATTGGAGATCCTGAAACCCGCGCGATCGTCATCACGGGCAAGGGGCGGGCCTTTTCAGTGGGCGCCGACGTGATGGAGGTTGCCGACGACCCGAATCCGCGAGAGAGAATCCGGATTCTGGTGGATATTGCCCACCGTGCGATCCTTTCGATCCGGCAAACCGACAAGATCGTGATCGCGGCCGTCAACCACCAGGCCGCAGGGTACGGCATGGCTTTGGCCCTGGCCTGCGATTTGCGGGTGGCCACGGAAAAGGTCCGTTTCTACTATGCCTATTCGCTTTTGGGCCTGACGGGCGACGGCGCCATTAATCTGTTCCTTCCGAAAAGGGTGGGGTCTGCGCGGGCCCTGGAAGTCGCGCTGACCGGTGAGGTTCTTTTCGAGGAGGAGATCGCGAAATTCGGCCTGGTGACCAAGTTTTTTCGGGAAGATTCTTTCCTCGAGGAGACCCAGAACTACGCCGAGAGAGTGGCGGCCTGTCCGTCTTCGGTCTCCGGAGCCATCAAGCACCTCATGGCGGATTCGTGCGGCCGGGACCTCGCTCAGCACCTGGAGGCCGAGAAAGCCCGGATCCTCGATCGGGTCAGGGAGCCGGAGTTCCTTGCGCGGGCCCGCGAGATCCTCGGCAGGAGCCGCTGACTCCCTCGGAAGCGGCCGGTCAGGGGGAGGCAAAAGGGATTCGACGTCGGGTTCTCCCGGCGTGCGGTCGCCCGTATCCGCGTATCCGTAAAATGGAGGACTGACCCCTCTTGCTCTTCCTCTTGCCCCTCCAATGGATTCTTTCAGGGCCAGCCCTCGGGTAGGCCTTTCTTCAACAAGTGGGAGACGCCCTTCCGTGCCACGCGCGCGTGCGCTTTCCCATCGAATGTGAGCCAGGTGCCTTTCAACTGCATGGCCAAGGCGGCATAACAGGCGTCGTATCCGGTGAGCCCCATCCGGACGAACCCAGAGGCGTCCCTTGCAATCGCATCGGTCATGGGGCTTCTCAAGATTCCTCCGTTGAGAATGGGGCCGATGCCTTTTGTGAAGGCCTCCAGGGGAGACGGGTGAAGTCGGCACAAGACTGCATAGACCTCATAGCAGAACAGCTCAGGAACGGCGAACAAACGCGGGCGTTGGATCACTTCCTGAAGAACGGCCTCTGCATAGGGATCCTCCTCATCCTTCAGCAGCCAGCGCACCGCTACAGAGGCATCGAGCACCCAGATCACCTGCTGTACCCTCTCAGTTCCCTCAAGACCTCAAGGCTGCTGCGCTGGATCACTCTTCCGGCCTTTAGGGCGTGGATGGATTCGAGAAGCCTTTTTCTGGCCTCGGCATCCTGGAAATCGACGAATCGCCTTTCGAAATCCTCCGGTGTAATCAGGACGGCTTTTATTTGTCTTCCCTTGCTTACCAGGATAGGTTCCCCTGTTCTTTCGAGTCGATCCAGAATCTCGCCGAGCCTGCTCCGAACCGCCAGGGCATTGACCGTTTTCATTTGCACTGCTCCTCGCATGGCTTGCGGAAAGAGGATGACATAGGTTGCTATGCACGTCAAGTGTATACGTGTATAGCAGACATGTAACGAACACCCCTCGTGTGGCGGGTTGGTGCTGGGAGAGAATGGGCGCTGAGAACTTGGAACGGACCAGTGCTCCGGCCCGCTCGCAGGAGGATTGCCCCTTCGGATCCCCTTGGGCGGAATTACCACGGATCGACGAAGCCGTGGCCTGACCCCTTGAGCCTGTCGGGGGAAGCTGCCCTCAGCCCGTCCAGGATCCACTTGCGCGTGTCCGCAGGGTCGATCACGGCATCGATCTCGAGATACGAGGCCATGTTGATGGCTCTGCCCCTCTCGTATGCCGCGGCGACCAGTTGGTTGTAAAGGGCCTCGCGCTCCTTGGGGTCGCGAATCGCCTCGAGCTCCTTTTTGAAGCCGGCCTTGACAGCGCCTTCGAGTCCCATTCCGCCGTATTCCCCCGTGGGCCAGGAAACCGTGAAGACGGGCTCATGGAAGCCGCCCTTGGCCATGGCCATGGCGCCCAGGCCGTACCCCCTGCGCAAGACGACGGCAAAGTAGGGGACCGTCATGTGGGAGCCCACCACGAACATGCGGCACACCCGGCGGACATGGGCGCGCTTCTCGACGTCCGGGCCCACCATGAATCCCGGCGTATCGATCAGGGACAGCATGGGCAGGCCGTGGGCGTTGCAGATCTGCATGAGCCGCGCCGCCTTGTCCGCATCTTCTGCCTCGATGGCGCCCGCCATGTGCTTGCAGTTGTTGGCGATCACGCCAAAGGGGTTTCCCTCGATGCGGAGAAAGCCCGCGACGATGCCGGGGCCGAATTCTGGCCGCAGTTCAAGGAAGGAGCCCGTGTCGGCGATCGTTTGAATCACGGCCCGCACGTCGTACACGCGCCGGCGGTTTTCGGGTATGAGGCCGCGCAGAAGGCGCTGGTCGGCAGCCTCCCACTGGGAAATGGCGCCCTGAAAATAGGAAAGGTACTGCTTGGCGACCGCCACCATCTCGACGTCGTCCGCCACGGCGATGTCGACCACGCCGTTGCGGGTTTGCACATCGATCGGGCCGATTTCCTCGGGTTGGTAGACACCGAGGCCGCCGCCTTCGATCATCGCCGGACCGCCCATGCCGATATTGGAATTCCTTGCGGCGATGATCACGTCGCAGCAGCCGAGCAAGGCAGCGTTCCCGGCGAAGCACGGGCCTGACACCACGCCGACGAGCGGGACCCAGCCGCTCAGCCTGGCGAACGAGGCGAACGTGGGTACGTCGAGGCCCGCGGCAACCACCCCGTATGCATCGACGTCGCTGGGGCGGCCGCCGCCCCCTTCCGCGAAGAGAACAAGGGGAAGCCGCTCTTCATACGCCAATTTCAGCATCCGATCCATTTTCTTGTGGTTGAAGTACCCCTGGGTGCCGGCCAGAACCGAATAGTCGTAGGCCATGACCATGCAGCGAGCCTTCTCGGATCCGAACAGGGATCCATTGATCGTTCCGATCCCCGCGATCAGGCCATCCGCAGGGGTTTTCGAGATGAGATCTTCCAGGGAACGGCGCTGTCGCTGGGCCGATACGGCAAGGGCCCCGTATTCGATGAAGCGGCCGGGATCGCACAAATCTTCTATGTTGGCGCGGGCGGTGCGCTGGTTCTTGACGCGTCTGCGGGCCACGACATCGGGTCGCCGCTCGTCGAGGCCGAAGGCGTGCCGCTCGATGACCTCATGCAGGTCCGGGCGGACCGCATCAAGGCTGTCTTCGCCTCGAGCCGCCTTGGAGTCTTTCTCGCCGTCTGACCTATTGCCGCCTCGGCCAAAACCATCGGTTTCTGCCATCTCGTCGTCTCCGTGAATCCCTTGGTGTCCGCCCCACGCCTCAGATGGACCCTCTTGCCAGCAGTCGCCGCCTGGCGCCGCAGGCCCCGGGCGGTGAGAATCTGTCAGCCGCAGGGGCAGACTTCGCGTGATAAGTTCGCCCCGATGAATTCGAGTCCCTTGTCGGTCACGAGCCAGATATCCCCCGGTTTTCGGAGGAAGTCTTGGGTGCGCTGGCGGCTGGGTGCGCTCACCAGAGGCTTACGGCTTGTGGATAAATGGGGCGCTTCGAGATGTCAAGATCAGTCGCCTTCCGATAGGAAAAATCGGCCGAGGAAAAAGCTTGACAAGGGGACTGTAAAGGTGATACCTAATATGTATAAGTTAATCCAAACATAAAACAATCAAGAAGGAGGATCCACGATGAGAAAAAGGGTTTTCTTCGTGCTGGCGGTGTTCCTTTGCCTTCTCGCGTGGGGACCGGTCCCGTCGCACGCCTGCTGCGTTGATCGGGACGGGGACGGGTACGGGATCCAATTTCTTTTGGAGTGTCCGCACCCCGAGCCCGACTGCGACGACACGAACCCGGCCGTGAATCCGGGCGCCACCGAGGTCTGCAACGGCATCGACGACAACTGCGACGGAGTGGTGGACGATGTGGACGCTGACGGGGATGGCTTTGTGGCTGCCGCTTGCGGCGGTGCGGACTGCGACGACGCCAACCCGGCCGTGAACCCCGCGGCGGACGAAGTCTGCAACGGCACGGACGACGACTGCAACGGAGAGATCGACGACATCGACGCTGACCAGGACGGATTCCTTGACGGGGCGTGCGGCGGCGACGACTGCGACGACGCCAACCCGGCCGTGAACCCCGGAGCCTTTGAAAGCTGCACCCTGGCCGGGACCTGTGAGGACGGACTGGACAACGACTGCAACGGTCTCGCCGACAGCCAGGATCCTGCCTGCAGGAGCTGGTGCATGCCCGGCCCGTCGTCCACCGTGGAGGCGCAGGGGACCGCAGGGTCAGGCCGGTGGATGTCCTTTGCCCTTCTCCTGTTGCCTTTTGGCCTTGTGGGTGTTCTCCTGAGAAGGCGGTCGAAGTAGGGCGACCCCGAGCAAGACCACAACACGACAAAAAGACGAGGCCCGACCTCAAAAGGGGTTGGGCCTCATTTCGTTTTTAATTGCCCTGCCTCATGCGGGAGGCCGCGGCGGCCTATGGGCGGCGCCGCCAAGGGGATCGTCGAGGGGGTGAGCCGGGCGGGCGGGGGCTCGACATCATCGGAGCAGCAGTGGAGGGACCAAGCGCAGGAGCGCTGGGAAGCAGCGCGGCGGCAAGTCCGCGAGCGGGTCGACCGCATGTCCTACCCAGGCACCTAAAGAGCTCCGGGTCCCTTCACGAGTCGTAATATTGCATGGTGGCGTTGGGCACCACCGCGACTCTGGCGCCGGGCCGGAGCGTGCTTTCCAGGAGCTTCAAGGTCTCGGGCCAGGTTTTCGTCCAGGTGATCACCTCGGGATTGGCGAACCAGTCCCCCGAGTTCTTGTCCTTGTGAGGCGCCATGACCACGAGGTGCACGCTCGGCGGGATTGCCGCGACCGGATACTGCCTGCCGCCGTAGCTCCTTCCGAACCGGCCCAGAAGATAATGGATGACTTGTCCTTCCGGCGAGTCGGCGATGACCACGACCGTGCCCGTGAAGTCCTTGAGGGCCAGCACCCCCAAAAGAACGGCGATCCCCATCTCGTTCGCTTTGACGAAGGCGTTGGCGACGACGGCGTCTGCGTCACGAGGTCTGGGCGAGGTCGCGTAAAGTTCCTTGGCGAGGCGGACGGCCTGCTCGTGCACCTGGAACAGCTCGCCCGCGAAAAGAGCGCTTGTCTCTCCGCGGCTGTTGACGGTCACGTTCACGAGGAAGTCGATGCCGGTCATCCGGGCGGCTTCTTCGATTTCGAACCGCAGGATGTTCCGGTCGAAGTTCCCCAGCCCTGTGGTTTCCTTGGCCATGGCCTCGACCTGGATGTGATAGTGGGCGATGCTGTCGATGTGGGAGACGCCTGGCAGAACGATCTTGCCGCCCCCTGAGAAACCCACCTGAGCGTGGGCCGTGACGCATCCCACGGCGACCTTGAGGTCCGCCTCCATCACTTCGCGGTTGACGAGAAGCCGGGTTCCACGGCTAGTGGTTCCAACTTCGACGCAGTTCTCGTAAATGTTGTGGTTGAAGACCCGGAACCTCTCGACGATTTCAGGTCCAAGTTTCTTGCGGAATTCGTTCATGGTCAGGGCGCCGTGCGTTCCCAGGGCACAAACGAAAGTGATGTCTTCCTCCTGAAGGCCGCCCGAGAGAAGCTCCCGAAGCAGGATGGGCGCGATTTCGTACGTGCGGGTCGGCCGGGTCATGTCGTCGAAAATAATCACGGCCCTTTTCTTGCCTCTGGCCAGATCCCGAAGCCTGGGCGTGCCGATCGGAATTTCGATGGCCTGCTCCATCTGAGCACGGCTCATAGCCTGCCGGGCAGCTCCCCGCATGGGGCAAAACTCGATCTGCCAGGTGTCCGGGAATTCGATTTCCAGGGTGCCGTTGTCGTACCAGAGACGCTGAGGCAAGGAAATCTTCATGGCCCGCTCCAAAAGTTCGGTTTGACGACCCCTGTGCAGCCTGCGCCGGCCCGCGGACCAACCCTTTCCACGGGCCCCGCCGAAGTCAGAGGCATTCTAGCACCGCTCTAGGCGTGGGATCCAGACAGGCCTTTGAGGAAGCGCGGGAAAGCCCGGAGCCGGTTAACCTGCGGGCGATTGAAGGGATCCGTTCGGCTCGAAGAGGGCGGATCAATCCTCGAAGAAAGGGCATTCTGTACACGGTGCCGAAAGGCACGAGCAATGCTCGGCCGAGCCCTTCAGGAGGGCCGACGGACGCCTTCGCATCTTGAAGGGTGAAACCCTGGTCCAGCACGGATCTGTGCCTTCGTAGAAAATGCAATCAGGTGAGTTGCAGTCTCTGTATGTGCTGCAATGTTTGACAGGGCCGATTTTGCTCGCTGCGGCGCTCGCTGTCATGGTGAAAGATCCTATCGAATGGGAGTTTGTTCTTTTTCTTGGATTCTGAAAAGGCGCCCGGAGATTCAGTCAAGCCTCCTTGCCCGCCGAAATAGCCCGGGGAAACGAAAAAAATCGTTGCGGCCTTTTAAACTTGTGGGGTAGATTGGCCTGGCCTGGGGCGGCGGCCGGCCGTCTCAGGGCGCAAACAAGACCTTCACGCAGGAGGGAAAGACACATGGCCAAGAAGACGCCCAGCACTTACACGGTCGTTGAACTTGTGGGAACGAGCACCAAGTCCTGGGAAGATGCGGCCAGAACAGCGGTCGAGACAGCTTCCAAGACCCTGCGGGATCTTCGGATTGCCGAGGTTGTGCGGCTCGATCTCACGATCGAGGACGGCAAGGTCGCCACCTACCGGGCCCGGGTTCATCTGTCGTTCAAGTATCACGGAGACGAATAAGCGGCCGGGTTCAATCGCCTGTAGACGATCTTGTTTTTCCGATGGATGTCGAGGAAACAACGGAACAGCTCGTCGTAGAGGGACCGATTCTCGGGCTTCGGCCGGTAGGAGCGCTCGAAGGATACGAGCCCGGGGATATCCTCGAAGGACATGAGGCCCAGACCCACGGCTCCGACCCAGGCCGCCCCGCGCGCGTTCGCCTGCCAGGGCTCCCGGACCTGTCGGATTTCCCGGTCGAGCACGTCAGCCAGGATCTGGCACCAGAGCCCGGAGCGGGCCCCTCCGCCGATGGCGTGGATCGGATCGAGCTTCCGGCCCACAAACTTCTCGACGTAACGAAGGCTCCACCGCGTGTTGTAGGCCACGCCCTCCAGGACGGCTCGGACCAGGTGGTCTACGGTCGTGGTCTTGGAAAGGTTGTGGAACCCTCCGCGCAGAGATCCATCGTCCACGGGCGTCCGCTCGCCGTTGAGCCAGGGCGTGAAAATCACTCGGTCGCTTCCCGGCGCCACGCTGGCAGCTATGGCGTCGAGGGTCTCGTAAACGTTCGCCCGTAGGCCGTCCGGGGGCGAGGGGTCAAGACGCCGGTCGTTTTTGAGCAGGTTCTCCGCCAGAAAGGTGAGGCATCCGCCAGCGAGGTCCTGCTCGTTCACGCACTGGTATTTGCCCGGGATGGCCGTGGGAAAGGAGGCGATGGCGTGCAGGATGTCCGTCTTCTTGAAGGGCACCATGCACTCCACCCAGGACGAGGTTCCGATGTAGAGATGGGCCTCGAAATCCCGGACAGCTCCTGAGCCGATGCACGCTGACTGATGGTCCGGAGAGCCGACGACGACCAGGACCCGTGGATCCAGACCGATCTCGTCGGCGGCTTTCTTTGAAAGAGGGCCGAGAATTTCGGTGGAAGCCTTGAGGGGAGGGAGTTTTTCCGGATCGATGCCGAGGAGGCCGACAAGCTCCTTGTCGTAGCGGATCCGATTGATGTCCCGGCAATCGGTGACCCAGAAAAGGTGCATCGAGTCGTAGGAGGCGGCGAAGCGGCCCGTGAGCCTCAGATTGAGATAGTCCTTGCTGGGTAGAAACATGTGGGCCCTGCGATAGACGTCGGGCCGCTCGTGTTTCCAGAAGAGCACGTGGGCTGCGTCGTCCTTGCCCGTGAGGGAAGGGCAGCCCGCCGTCCTGGGGATCCACTTGAGGAGTTTTCTGATTCCGTATCCCTGAATGCACGGGAAACCGGCCACGACCCTCTTGACGTAGGGCGCGCCCCTTGAATCCATCCAGGTCAGGCACGGCCCGAGCGCGTTTCCTTCAGGATCCACCGCGACCGTGCTGGAGAAGGTGCTGGAGATGCAGATCCCGGCGATCCGGTCCGGTGGGACAGTGCCTCCTGAGATGACCTTTCGACAGGTGGAGACCAGGGTTTTCCACCAGTCCTCGGGATCCTGTTCAGCTCCTCCGCCGGGAAGAAAGCGGATCGGAGTGGGCTCGAAGGCGAAGTCCGCAACGCGACCGGCCGTGGAGATGAGACAGGTCTTCATCCCGGACGTGCCGTGGTCAATGGCCAGGAGGTGAGGTTCGCTCTGCATGCCGGGCTCGTGCCTCCAGGGCCGGCTTGACGGTCTCTGTCGCGTCGTCTCCCGACCCGGTGTTCAAAGTTGCATGGTCGTAATCTTGCCGTCGGCGTCGACCATTTCGAGGAGCAGGCCCCCCTCCGTCTCCCCCTCGTAGGCTCTCATCCGACGTGCAAGGTCGAAAACGTCCTCGGGGTTCACGCAGGCCTCGGGTGGCAGCACGCCCTTGCCGGTGATCTTCCCTTGCTGCATCAAAAGGACCCCCATGGCGGCCGGAACGCCCGTTCCCTCACCCAGGGCCTTGCCCCTGGAGGCTGAATGGACCCTGTATTCGCGGTACTTGCCGTCCTTTTTGCCCTTGACGACCACCGAGGCGGCGCCGCGCTGCTCGCCAAAGGCGTGCCTCTTGAGGATCTTCTCCCGCTCCCGGATGATGAAAGCAACGGCAAAGTCATGCGGCACCACTGGCTGGCCTTTGACCATGAGGGGTTCTTTGTCCGCCAGTCCTGCCCGGCACAAGGAGACGATGAGTTCGTAATACTCGATCGGAAGCACAGACCCTTTGTTCGTGACCTGCCGGACCTTCAGGTATCGAGGCAGGGTGACCTGTTCGGGGTGAGGGTACGGGTAGACCGGCACGGTGCCGCACACCGGGAAGTCGAAGGTCTGCCGGAGAGCGATCCCGTCCTCGCCGAAGAACTTCACGTACTTGAGCTCCCCGTCCAGGAACATGGGGATATCGATGCTCATGCAGTGAAACCGATGGCCGATGACGCCCTCTCCTTCGGTCGGCTCTCCGCCGTGGGTGTGGAAAATGTCGATGGAATCGGTCTCGTCGAGGAGTTTTTCCGAAGCGAATTTCGCGAAGAGGTTCGTCATGCCGGGCGAGGCGCCCATGCCGATCAGGGCCGTGACCCCTGCCCGTTTGGCCTCCTCGTCCAACTGGAGGATCTCCAGCGTGACGTCCACGTCGTCGCAAATGTCCACGTACTGGATTCCGGCCTCGAGAACCGCGGAGAGAATCGTCTTCACGGTCTTGTAAAACGGTCCCACGCAGTTGAGAACGAAGTCGCATCCCTGCATCGCCCGCCGGACCTCGGCAGGGTCCTCTGCGTTCATGGGCACGGCCGTGGCGCCGGACGCTGAAAGGTCTGCAGCCAGAGCGCGGGCCCTGTCCAGGTTCATGTCCGCGATCCGAACTTCGGAAAAGGCGTTTGACGCTGCCAGCGTCTTCACGGCAACGCTTCCAACCACGCCGCATCCGCCCATCACGACCACCTTGGCCATGCTGTGTCTCCCTGTCTTGCGAAAATCTGAAGGATTCGATCTGCCTCTATTGGTCCAGGAAATAGTCGACCGTGACGACCACGCGGACGCGCTTCCAAGGATCCGAGGCTCCTGGGCCGCCCCCTCCGCTTTCCTGTTCGGTAGAGCGGTCCCGATCGGAGATCGTGAACAGGCCCTGGCTGGCCCTGCGAATGGCGCCCACGCGGCTTCCGGAGTCCGCCGCGAACTGAGCTGCAGCCGTGCGGGCGTTTCGGGTCGCCTCCGCCATCATCTCGGGTTTGACCGCGTTCAACTGAGTGAAAAAGTACCGGGGCGAGATCCCTTCCCAGGCGTTCTCGGCGGAAAGGACCACGCCCGCTCTGACAAGTTCGTCCACCCGCTGACTGACTCCCCAGACCGAATCGACCTTCGTCGAGCGGAGAAGCACGGTCGATTCCACGATATACCGGAACATCTGTTGAGCGTTCGACTGTCCGTATTCGCTCGCCTGGCGGTCCACGACCCTTAGGTCTTGAAGAACGACCTCTTCGGGCCCGAACCCGTTTTGGATAAGAAAGGCCGAGACCTTCTTGCGGTTTTCCTCCAAAGTCTGGCTGACCTGGGCGAGGTCGTTGCCTGCCACCCGGACCTTGAGGGGCCAGATCGCCAGGTCGGACTTGACGTCCCGCTCGGCCAGGCCTCTTACGGTCACATACCGGTCGGCCTTTCGAGTCTCCTGAAGGGCCTGGCCCAGCACGAAGGCCCCGCCCACAAGACCTGCAGCCACGCAGACGCCTACAGCGGCGGCGAGAATTCTGTCTGAGAACATGTTCGTCCCTTCTCCTGGGCTCCTAGCGGGATGTCTTTGCCTGAATCTCTTTGAGCAGCTTTTCGGCCCAGGGCCGGTCGATGGTTGCCCAGTTGGCAATGCAATCCGTTTGCGGCGGAACGAGGATTTCCCGGATCCGGGCCAGCGCTTGTTCGTACCGTCCTTTTCTCGCATCGAGTTCAGCCTGATAATAGCGGGCGATCCCGTAGTCGGGATCCGCCCGCAGAGCCCGTTCGTAAAGGCGTGCGGCCTCTTCGTCGCTCCCGCCCAGCAAACCGGGCATCTCGGTGAGATACTGGGCTTTTGCCACAAGAGCGGGTGCGTAATCCGGGTCGATCTCCAATGTCCGGTCTAGTTCCTGGCGGATCTTCCGGAACTTCCAGACCGACTGCAGAGCCCCTCGCTCGCGAGCCAAGGCCCCCATGTTCGCCATATAGTAGAAGTGCCCTTCCTTCCCTGCCGGGAAAACCTCCACAGCCCGTTTTCCATACTCGGCGCCCTTTCCCCAGAGGGCCTCCTTCTTGGCCTTTTCCTGTTCTCCGAGGATCATCCCGTAAATCTGGTGCATCTCCGCGAGCTTCCACAAGATCGCGTACTCCGTGGGCTTCAAGCCCAAGGCTTGCTCGTAACACCGGATGGCCTCGTCCAGTCGGCCCGGAGCGAGATGATGGGTGCAGTAGAGTTCGTCTCCTCTGCGAAGCAACTCTTCCAGTTTCCCGTCCTCTGCCCCGACTGGATCCAAGAGAACAAGCAGCAAGCCGAAGACAGCCGGGATCAACCAGAGAACAAGCTTTTTTCGGATCGAGCGCTTCATGAGCCGGACTTCGATAGGGTGTACAGGGTGCGATACAGCTCGAAACTTTCAGGGGGGATTTCGACCGGCAGACCCACGGATCGCGCCAGGAGGTAAATGCGGGCCGCCTCCTCTACAAGCTCGGCTATGTGAAAAGCCTTCTCGAGATCCGCCCCCACGCTCACACTTCCGTGGTTGGCCAGAAGAACCGCGGCGCGGTCCTCAAGCGCGGCACAGGCGTTTTCCGCAAGCTCTCTGGACGCGGAAAGGGCGTACTGGGCCACCTTCACAGGGCCTCCGATATAGGTTACGAGTTCGTCCAGAAAAGGCGGGATCGGCATTCGCAGGGCCGCCAGGGCTGTGGCGTGAGGGGAGTGGGTGTGAAAGACTGCGTTAACGTCGGCCCGAGTGGAGTAGATTCTGCTGTGGAGAAGAATCTCGCTCGAAGGGGAGCGCCGTCCTTCCACAATCGTACCGTCGAGATCCGCGACCACGGTATCCTCGGCTTCCATGTCGGCGTAGGGCAGGCTGCTCGGGGTGATCACGAATCGGCCCGTGCCCTCGATTCGTGCGCTCACGTTACCGGCCGTGCCCACAACCATGCCGCGGTCGGCCATCTTCTTGGCAGCCTGCACGACCCGTCGCCTGATTTCCTGGTAGGTCTTCACCTGCCTCCTCCAAGCCGACCCTTGGCCAGCCAGCACGATCCAGATCGGAACCACCTGGGATCCGCCATTACGCATATCATGAGAGGCCGGGGCGAGACAAACGCGAGTACGTCATCGGGGCAGGTTTGCGGTTTCATCCATCTGATTTCAGGTACCGCCGCTGCCCTTTTCAAAGACGGACGCGACGGAGCGCGTCCCTCCAGGGAAAACCCCATGGAGGGCCACGGTCTCTCGTGGCCGAGGGGGAAGGATCCGCCATCCAGTGGAGGGCCATGCTCTGTCATGGCCGGTTCTTCTTTGCGCGCCATGCCACGGAAACCATGAGGCCCAAAGACGGACGCGACGGAGCGGGTCCTTTCCCTTCCGTTGCTGGGGCTCTGATCTGCGGGCGCCAACCAACGGGCGTGTCCTTGTGCTTTGAGGGACGGATCAGGAACCTTGACCGGACTCTGTAAGGTCCCTTATAGTCCCAGGCGGAACCGAGGATGGCCGTGGGCTTCGGGCTTGATCAAGCGGAGGTGCGAACATGAATGGAACGATTTCCAGCGGCAAAAGACCGCGGCCGTTTTCGCTCCTTCTTTTGCTGTTTTCGGCTGCAGTGGTTTTTGTTTTTGGCTGCGGCGGCGACGGTTCCGGAGGTTCCTCAGACGGCGACACGCCGAGTTGGACCGGCGACCCGGTGGTGGAGACCCGGTACGGCGCGGTCCGGGGATACGAGGACAAGTCTGAAACATGGTCCTGGAAAGCGATTCCCTTCGCCGCCCCGCCCTTGGGCGAACTCCGCTGGAAGGCCCCCCGCGATCCCGAGCCCTGGGACGGCGTGCGGGAGAACAATGCCTTTTGCTCTCCATGCACCCAGTATGCTCCTGTGGGCGACTTGATCTTGGGAAGCGAGGATTGCCTCTACCTCAACGTCTGGAGGCCCCGCACGGCCGAGCGGAAACTTCCTGTGTACTTTTGGATCCACGGTGGCGGCAACAGCATCGGAAGCGCACGATCGAATGATTACAACGGAGCCAACCTGGCGCACAGGTCCAATGTCGTGGTGGTTACGACCCAATACAGGCTCGGGCCCCTGGGGTGGTTTACCCACCCGGCGGTTCGAGACCAAGGGGTCGGAGCCTCGGAGGACGACTCGGGCAACTACGGCACTTTGGACATTCTCCATGCCCTGAAGTGGGTGCGCGACAATATCGAAGCCTTTGGAGGCGACCCCCGCAAGGTGATGATCGCCGGAGAGTCGGCGGGTGCGATAAACGTTTTTTCCCTGTTGATCTCCCCGCGGGCGGAAGGTCTTTTTCACCGAGCCCTTGCCCAAAGCGGAATCCCTCGTACGAGTACGATCGAGGAGGGCGAACAAGCGGCCCGAGAACTGATCAAAGGCCTTTTGGTTCAAGACGGGCTCGCTGCGGATCTGGAACAGGCGGCTGCGGTTCTGGACGGAATGCAGCCGGGGGAGATCGAAACGTACCTGAGATCCAAGAGTTCAAGAGATTTGTTGGCGGTCTACAAACCTTCCTTTGGAGGCATGCTCGAGTTCAGCAAATTCCCGAACGTCTTTCTCGACGGCCTCGTGATTCCTGAAGGCGGTTACGACGCCCTGGACGAAGGTTCATACCCGAGCAAGGTTCCGGTCATGGTGGGCAGCAACAAGGAGGAACTCAAGCTCTTTCTGTTCCTGGACCCCACCTTCCAGGGCCGGGACGATCTCTATCAGGTCGTGGCGTCTTACGGCAGTGATGGGTGGAAGGCTGCCGGAGTCGACGGCTTGGCCAGGAGGCTCAGGGCGAACAGCGATCAGCCTGACGTGTACGCCTACCAGTTTCTCTGGGGAGCGGGCGGCGACACGGGCCAGAGCCAGATCCCGGATCCATGGGGGTTCCGCCTGGGGTGCTTCCACGCCCTGGAGATTCCCTTCTTTTTCGGAAACGACTCGGTCCTGGAGGTGTTCCAGCTTCTGGTGTTCAACAAGCAGAACCGGCCCGGCCGGGAGGTTCTCACCTCGGCCATGATGGCCTACGCGGCTGAGTTCCTTCGGACCGGAAACCCGAATCCGCCGGGCTCTGGGCTTCCGGAGTGGCTTCCCTGGTCCAACGATCCGGGTGGCCCAAAGTGCATCCTGTTCGACGTGACCCCCGACCAGTCCCTGGATGTGGCCATGTCCAATGTGGAGCTCACCCTGGAGGGCGTGCAGGAGAGCATGGCCGCAGAGGTCCCGGAGCCTCTTTACTCTGAGGCGGCCGAATATCTGGAGTCGTTCCTGCCCAGACTGTTCTCGGAGTAGTCGGAACGGGCAAGACCCTCGTGCAGGGGAGGTGTCCCTGCGCCAGCGGGCCTTTCATCCGCGCACGTTCTCCCACCACAAACACAAACAGCATGACGGCCTGTCCGTTGCAAGCCGGAAACCCGGTGCACGAAGGGAGGCTTGACTTCGATTTCATCTCCGACGAGCGAAACGAGCTAGGTTTCGCCGAACAGATCCCCACGCCAGCGCCAGGTAAAAGACACAGAGTATCCACAGCACAAGCCACTCGAAGCGGACTTCTTGAAGGGAAGCGCCCATTTGGTTCACCCGAAGGAACCCCGAGATCCCCGGCGTACTTGGAAGGAGGCAGGAGAGAACCCGAAGCCATTTGGGCGTTGCCTCCGGTGGCCAGGCAAACCCGGAAAGGAAAATAGCCGGGATGGACATGAACAGGAGCGCTTGCATTGCGGTCTCCCGGTGCTTGAAAAGGTTTGAGAGGCCTAGGCCCATCAGAATGATTGCGATCAGGAAAGGCAAGAGAAACAGCATCAACGTCCCAGGGTCGGCCCGTTGAGGAAGGTGATAGACCCTGTAAAGGATTCCGAAGTAAAAAAAGCAATGCACGACGTACAGGGCAAGGTAGGCCGCTGTTTTTCCAAGGACGATCTGAAAGGCCGAGATGTTTTTCGCGATTGAAACAGATCCGGGAGCCGCCGTCTCTCGCTCGGTCCCGCTCAACATCCCGATCCCGATCAGCAGGGTTTGCTGAAGAATGAGCAGGAGCACGGCTGGTACCACGTACGTGGCATAGCCCATAGCAGGATTAAAAAGGGGCCTCAGAACCAAAGGGAGAGGATCCCGGGCGGCCAGAGCCTGCGCCTCGGACATGCCGCCGGCACGGAAGCGTCGGATCTCGATACCGGCGGAAAGGGTTCTGGCGGCCTGCAGCAGCCCTGTAATCACCTGGCGGTACACGAGCAGGTAGCTGGCATCGGCAAACGCTCCCACATGAGCCTGCTGTCCCCGCAGGATGTCGCGTTCGAATCCCTCGGGCACGACCAGAAGGCCGCCGACTCTGCCGGCAAGCACTTCGCGCTCTGCCTGAAGGGTGGTGTCGGCCCTTGATGCCACCCGGATATATTCATTGGCATCCACCATGCGGATGAGCCTTCGGCTCAACGCTGAACGGTCCAGGTCCACCACGACCACCGGGACTTCCTTGAGCACTTCGGGCCGGTAAGGGATGGGATAGACGATCGAATAGAACACGACGGCCCCAAACAAGATCAGAACAGCGCCCGAATCCGAGAGAATCGACCGAAATTCCTCCCGGCAGACTTTGAGGACTCCTTTCATCTCTTCCCCCAGTATCGGTCGTGCCGAAGCAGTCGCGCCATCCGCTTGTGAGACACCAGGGGAGGCAGCAGGGCGAACGCCAACAAGGCTCCCAAGGCCTCCAGTGAGGTTGAACAAGGGGCTCCCTGGATGCCCTGCTGGATGATCAGCCGAAGATAGTAAGTCAGGGGGAGCAGTTCTCCCCATGCTTTTCCGATTTCCGGCATGGCCATGGAAGGAAAGGTCACGCCGGTAAAGGCGAAGGCAGCGCCCGCGTAAAAGGCAGTCAGGCTCGTGGCCAGGCGAAGGTTGGCTGTCACAGAAACCAGAAGAATGCCCATGGCCTGGTAAGCAAGAACAAAAAGGACAGTGCCGACTCCGAGGAGCAGCAGATTCCCACGTGCCGGCACGCCCAGGTACCGGAAGAGAAAGGAAAGAATGAACATCGCCAGGATCAGGAAATTGCCCGTGTAGGGGAGAAGCTTTCCGGCCAGTGCCCGCCAGACACTGTTCCCGGCCGTTTCCAGCCAGGCCCTTGCCGTGCCTTCTTTGAGTTCAAGGCCTATCGAATGGACGGCCAAAACCAGAACAAAAATTTGGAGCATGGTCGGAAGGAGGGTCGTCAGGAGAAAATAGAGGTAGTTGAACTGAGGGTTGAACAGGGCATGGGTTTCTACCCGGATAGGTTCCACATGAGCCTTTGCGGCAGCGTACATCTCTCCCCGGAGCCGGCGAGCGCGCAGGTCAAGCGCGGCGGAGGCCGTGCCGACCACGGCAGTCAGATCCCGGGTAATCAGGCTTCCCGCAAGCAGCCATTGGGCGTTGTAGTACCCGATGATCTCGGGCGCTTTGCCTCGCTTCGCGTCCCGTTCCAGCGATCGGGGCAGCAGCACGAAGGCGTATGCCTTCCCTTCCAGAAGAAGTTTTCTGCCCTTCTCGGGATCCGAAACGTGAAAGAGCACATCCATGGTGGGTGTGGCGTGGATCATCCGCATGACCTGGCGCGAAAGCTTGGATGCATCCAAGTCACAGACGGCCACGGGAAGGTTGCGCGGAACCTGCTGATGGAAGATGGCCCAGAGGATTCCAAAGGAGGTCAGGGGAAGGACGATCATAAGCAGTGGGTACAGGCGATTGGACGTGATGCGCGCGCATTCGCGCCGGGTCGTCGCCCGGATCCCGGTGGCGCTTTCGGGCATGGTCTTCCTCGGATAAAGGACAATGTCGTCTAATCGGACTCTGGCCAGACTGTAATCGCGCTCATGCCCGGTCTGAGGCCCGGGACGGGTCGCACGGGGCGGGCACGGACTTCGAACGTCTTCAGGTCAAAGTCACCGCTGGCCTGCGTTGCGCGCCAAGTGGCAAAGTCCCCGAGGGCGGAGATGTATGTGACGGTGAATTCGATCTCCTGGTTGCCGAGGGCCGGTATCCTCGCGATCAGCCTGTCTCCCATGCGAACGTGGGCCAGGCGGTCCTCCCGGACGTTGTAGGTCACCCAGATGTCGTTCAAATCGACCAGCGTGACGATCGGGTAGCCTGGGCTGACCAGCTCACCCGGATCCACGATGCATTCCACGACCTCCCCATCGATGGGCGCCACGAGGCGCGTCTCCTCGAGGAAGGCCTCCACCTCGGAGACGGCACCGGCGGCCTGCTGCACCAGAGCCGCTGCGGCCTCGCGGTCCTCCCTCCTCGCTCCCGCGAGAGCCATGTCGTACTGGGCTTTGGCGGCGTTGGCCGCGTCGCGGGAAGCCTTCCAGTTGGCCTCGGCCTCGTCGCGCTTCTGGGCCGGTACGACCCCGTCGGCGAAGAGATTGTCCACACGGCGAAAGGTCTTTTCCGCGAGACTGGCAGCATGCTCGGCCCGCTGCCAGAGATCATGGGCCGCCCGGATCTCCTCCTCCCGTGCGCCTTTGTCGACCTTGCGCTGTTGGGCAGCAGCGGCGCTTTTCGCAGCCGCGGCTTGTGCCAGCTTCGCGCGGATCTCGGGGCTGTCGAGGCTCACGAGCAGTTCTCCCTTTCGCACTTGTTGGCCTTCCCGCACGTTCAGGGATCCCACCCTTGCCGGGATTTTCGCAGCCACATCCACCTGCGTTGCCTCGACCATTCCCTGAACGAACTCGGGCGGAGGCTTGAGCAAGAGCCAGCCCGCGGCGGTCAGAACCAGAAGGACCCCCAGGACCCCGAGAATCCGAATCAGACGCGGACGATGCATCTTCAACTCCTTATCTCTAGGTGCGCGCGAGATCGATACTCTTCGAACTTGTCGCTCTGGCCACTCGCTTCCAGGAGTTCCGCCAGGGCGACAACAAAATCAAAGGCCGCCACAAGACGTTCCACATGCACGCCGGACAGGGTCAATTGGGCGTCCACGACGTCCAGGGAGGTTGCGAGTCCCTCCTCAAAGCCGCGCCTCCGCACGCGGAGGTTCTCTTCTGCCAGGGCCAGGGAAGCGTCGAGGGCTTCGAACTGTTCCAGGGCTTTCATCAACTCGTTGTAGCGCTTTTCCACAAGCGTCTCGACGTCGCGGCCTGCCTTCTGCCGGAGATAACTCACCCTTTCTTCCAAGCTCTTGGCCGCCTGCATTTTGTGCCACCGGGAACCTCCTTCGAACAGAGTCAAGCGAGCGCCCACCCCTGCAATCCACCCCGGGGCGAGATCGGACAGATGATGCTCATAGACCTGCTGCGTTCCGAAGAAAAAGAGTTCTGGAAACCATCGCCCGACTTCCGCCTTGTATGCCTGGTGGGCCTGATCCTGTTTGGCAGCGAGTTGCTTCAAACCCGGGTTCCGATCCGCGGCCAGGCGAACGAACTCCGAGAGAGGTTCGTCCACCCGCACGAGAAACAGGGGAGACGTCGGCGTGACAGGCTCGTCCAGGGCAAGGAGGTTGGTTAACGCAGCCTGAACGATCTTCACGTCGCGCTCGGCGTTCTTGAGTTCCCAATCCGCCTGCGCCCGCGCCACGTCTGCGTGCAGACGCTCCGCAAGGGCGATGATTCCCTCTTCCTGGAGGCGGCGTGCCTGGAAGAAGTGTTCGTTCATCGCCTGAAGAACCTGCCGCCTCACGTCCCGAACCTGGAGGGCCAGGCAAAGGCCGAAGTAGCGCCGAGCCAGTTCGCTGGTGAGGGTGCATTCCGTAAAGCGCGTGCTTTGTCTGGCTTCTTCCAGGCGTGCCCGGGCCGCTTGGTTCGCAGCAAGGATCCGGCCTCCCGTAAAGATCGGCCAGGTGGCAGACAGGAGGGCGACCACGAACTCATCGTCCTGCAACATGAGGTCAAGGGACGGCAGGGCACCCGGGGGCAGGATGGGGATCAGGCCGAAGAGCTTCAGGTTCAGAAGATCCTGGCGAATGTCTTCCATGTCGACTTTGATCGGCTCCTCCATCCGTGTGTATGTGCTGGTCATCTCAATGCGGGGCAGAAAAAGTCCCCGGGCGGCGGCGAGCTCGGCCTCGTATTGGCGTTCTTCCATTGCGGCGGCGAGAAGGGTTTCGTTCCTCCTATGCAGCGCATCCAAGGCCTCTGAGAAGCCGAGATCAGCGGCGCAGATCACCTCAGGTATTCCCAGCGCCGGGAAGAGCAGGATCCATGCAAAACGCCTCCCAGACCGGCCCCTCGTACCCATGGTCTTGTTCTCCTTTTCGTTGAGTTGGATTCCTTCTGTCGATTCGAAGAGCCTGGGCGGAAAACAGGGGGAGAGGGATTCTGGGCGAACGAGAGATAGCCGGTAGCCTCAACCCCCATTCGGCAAACCTCGCCCGGATCAAGGCTTCGCGACTAGGAAAGAAGTGATTCCGCCCTGTGCTCCCTCCGGCCGGAGGGTCTTGTAGCGGCCCCGGATCCAATTCTTGAGGTCCGAGCAATACCATCGGGAGAAGCGGCGGTCCGACGGCCCGCCGGCCAGGTTCGTGCGCGCTTCGTCGCTCGAAAGGTCCGTGACAAAGCGGTAAGAGGGGCAGAAGGTCGTGGTTCTACCGCCACTGCGGTAGATTTGCCCCTGGTGCACCGTGGCCCTGCTTCCTGGGATCGTGATGGGGCCCCGGTCGAAGCCCAGCCACGAAGGGAGCTTCCCGCCGAACAGGATGTGGCTCAGCATCACCTTTCGGGTTTTCCCCCATGGTCTGGGCGGGGCGGCCAGGGCAGCCGCGGCGGCCTTCCTGTAAATCTCCTCTCGCGGGACCCCTGAAAACCAGGCGGACCGCTCGGACAGGAGCACCCTGTCGAAGTTGAAATAGAAATCAGCGAACGTTCCGGTCTCGCGCTCCAGGAAATCCAAGGCCGCTTCGCCCAAGCCCTGCCTGCCGAAAACTTCCTTGTGGAGAGCCTTGTAAAAAGCCTCGAAAAGAGTGGCGCCCCGTGAGTCCGCATCGTATTTATGGTCCCATTCTGCGAGGATTCTTGCCGCGGGGGTTTTGGGCAGAAGGGGCTTGAGGACTCGCATGAACAGTTCAGCCTGAGGGGAATACACGTCCCTGTGCATGCGGAACATGTCCTCGACAGTAAGGGGCCGGTCTCTTTCGAGGATGAGGCGGGCGATCCGCTCGGCTCTGTACGGCCCCATGGGCATGTTGATGGGTTTCACCCTGCCGTAGCGGTTGAGGTCCTCGTTCGCGGTCGCAAAGAACCCTTGCTCCGGGTTGAGGCACCGGGGCAGCTCTTGAGGCTCTGCGAATCCCTGCCAGTCGTTTTCTCTGAGCCAGCCCGCGAGCGGGACGAACCCGCTCACCCCTTCGCGGCGCTTCGGGAACAGGCCCGACATCTGATAGCCGATGTTGCCGTGGCGGTCCGCGAGCACGAAATTGAAGGCCGCCTCGGCCCGCCCCAAAAGCTCCATGCCTTCGGCCACGTCACGGCAGTTCCACATCCTGAAGATATGGTTGATCGTGGCCGCGCCGGATTCGGAGGCCGCCCACCTCGTCGCCAGGTAGAGGCCCTCCTCGCGGGGGTCGCCGTCCAGGACACCATGGTCGTTCTCGTAAAAGAAAACTTCCGCGGCCTCTCCGCCTTTGCGCAGGATGCGCTCCTTGCGCACTCGGAATGGAATCCAGCCGTCGCCCTCCCGGAAGAAACGGCCGTCCTTGCAGCGCTCGACCCAGGAGTCCTCCGCATCCATGAAGGCGTACGTCGCCCCCCAGGCGATGTCGGGCGTGCGGCCGACCAAAACCCCTGGCAGCCCGGGCATGGATCCGCCCATGGCGTACCGGTCCCGGCTTCTCAGGACGACTTCGTACCACACGCTCGGCACCCGGTTCACTTCGAGGTGAGGATCGTTGGAAAGGATGGGTTTGCCCGAGGCGGTCCGCGAGCCGGACACGACCCAGTTGTTCGAGGCCAGGGGCATCGGCACGCCCGAGCCCCACAAGAGTTGCGGCACCGTGCGCCGGCCGAGCTTGACCTGCCTGAGGAGATCCATGTCCAGGCCGCCCAGGATCCCCGGAAAGAGTTCGTCGAGCTTTTCCTTGGACACGCCGGCCTGAACCATTTCCACGAAAAGCCTTTCGATCTCTCCCTGGGACTGGGCCAGGGTGATGTACCCGAGCATGCGGACCATAAGAAAGATGTCCTCAACCGTCCAGGGCTCGGGCCTGTACCCCAGGAGCTTGAGCTCCCAAGGCGGCCGCCTGCCCAGTGCGGCCTGGACCCCGCTGCAGTAAGCCTCGCAGGCTTCAAGGGCTTCCGCGGACAGGGCGTTTCGCTGGGCCTGCGGGCAGGACTGCCAGTTCATGCGGCGGAAAAACAGATCGATTTCCAGGGACGAGTCGCTTCCGTCGAGAAGCTCGCAGACCCGGCCTTGGCCCGCGATGCGGGCAAGAAGCATTTGAAGAGGCCGGTCCGTGGCATGGACATATCCAAGGCCCCAGTACAGGCCGGCGGGATCCTCGGCTTCGATGTGGGGGATGCCGTGCTCGTCCCTGGCGATTCGGACGGAGTTTTTCATGTATCGCTCTCCGCCGCCCCTACCGGCTTTCGGGCTTCTTGAAAACCACGATTCCGAGCGGAGGCAGTGTCAGGGTAAGGGAAAAGTCCCTGCCGTGAACCGGCGTGTCCTCAGCCTCGATGCCGCCGAAATTGCCGTGCCCGCTTCCGCCATAGATTTCGGCGTCGCTGTTCAAGACTTCCTGCCATAGGCCGCCGGCGGGCGCTCCCACGCGGTAGCCCACGCGTGGCACAGGAGTGAAGTTGCACACGGCCAGGAGGAGATCTCTGCTCGAGCGGCCCTGCCGCAGGTAGCTGATGATGCTTCCTTCCCAGTCTCCACAGTCGATCCAGGAAAACCCTTCGGATTGGAAATCCAGCTCGTACAGGGCCGGCTCGCTCCGGTAGAACCGGTTCAGGTCCCTCAGCCACCGTTGGATTCCTTGGTGGCGGTCGTACTGGAGCAGATGCCAGTCCAGGCTTTCCTCGTGATACCACTCACGCCATTGAGCCATCTCGGCTCCCATGAACAGGAGCTTCTTGCCCGGATGGGTGAACATGTAACCGTACAGGAGTCTCAGGTTGGCGAACTTCTGCCAGTCGTCTCCGGCCATTTTGCCAATGAGAGACCCTTTGCCGTGGACCACCTCGTCATGAGACAGGGGGAGCAGGAAGTTCTCGTAAAAGGCGTACCAGATGCTGAAGGTCAGCTGGTTGTGATGGTACTTCCGGTGGACCGGGTCCTTGGAAAGGTAGTCCAGCGTATCGTGCATCCAGCCCATGTTCCACTTCAGGCCGAATCCCAGTCCTCCGACATGGGTGGGCCGGGTCACCATGGGCCAGGCCGTGGACTCCTCAGCCACGGTCACGACATCCGGGTATTTGCCGTACACCGTTTCGTTCAAGGTACGGATGAAGTGGATGGCTTCAAGGTTCTCCTTGCCGCCGTAAACGTTGGGGATCCACTCTCCCTCCTTGCGCGCGTAGTCGAGGTAGAGCATGGAGGCGACCGCATCCACGCGCAGGCCGTCGGCGTGATAGAGATCGAGCCAGAATAGGGCGCTGCTCACCAGAAACGCTCTCACCTCATTGCGGCCGTAATTGAAAATGCAGCTGTTCCACTCCGGGTGGTAGCCCTTGCGCGGATCGGCGTGCTCGAAAAGGTACGTGCCGTCGAAGTACACAAGGCCGTGGCCGTCGTTCGGAAAATGGGAGGGGACCCAGTCCAGGAGAACGCCGATTCCGTGCTGGTGGAGCGTATCGACGAGATACATGAAATCCTGTGGCGTGCCGTAGCGGCTCGTGGGCGCGAAATAGCCGAGAGTCTGGTATCCCCAGGAGCCGTAGAAAGGATGCTCCATTACCGGGAGGAACTCGACATGGGTGAAGCCCATGTCCTGGAGATAGGGAGGAAGGTCCCGGGCCAATTCCCGATACGTGAGAAGCCGGCTCGGATCTTCGGGCGCCCTGCGCCAGGAACCCAGGTGAACTTCGTATACGGAAAAAGGCGCGCCGAGGGTGTTGCGGTCCCTGCGTGTGCGCATCCATTCGCCGTCCGCCCACTCGTAGCGAAGATCCCAGACCACCGAGGCCGTATTGGGCGAGACCTCCCAGAAAAAAGCGAAAGGGTCGCCCTTGTCTGTTTCGAACCCGTTGACGGCTGAAACGATATGGTATTTGTACAGGGCGCCTTGCCCCACCCCCGGGACAAAACCCTCCCAGATGCCGCTTCCGTCTTGCCGGACCGCAAGGGGGTGGGCGTCCGGGTCCCAGCCGTTAAACTCTCCTATGACCGAAACCCGCGCTGCGTTGGGCGCCCACAGGGCGAACAGGGTCCCCTGGGTGCCGTCAACCGTGAGCAAGTGGGCGCCGAGCTTTTGATAGAGGCGAAAGTGGTTGCCCTCCTTGAAAAGGTACGTGTCCAAATCCGTAAGAAGGCTTATGCCGTGACGAACTCTGGAATCGATTTCGCTCATGGTCTGTCGTTCCTCGTCGAAGGGGAAGCTCCGCAAGCGGTCTTGCGGCTCGTCCTGCCCGATGGCCGCGCAGAACGATCATACCTATCACAGAAGCCGGATGCGAGCAAAAGGATTCCTTGACAAGCCAACAGTCTCTAGAACAAAATACCTTAAACCTAATGTATTATAAACACGGTGCGCCAAGATGTCTCTCCGCCATATTCTTCTCGGCCTCCTTTCGGAGAACTCCGGCCACGGTTACGGGCTCAGGAAGGATTTCCTCTCCCGGCTGGGACACTTCCGGAACCTCAACGAGGGGCAGCTCTACACGGAGCTGGCCCGGATGGAACAGGAAGGCCTGGTGAAACGGGAGGTGGTGGTTCCGGAGAAAGGCCCGGCCCGCAAGATGTTCCACATCACGGCCAAGGGCCGAAAGACTTTCCGGCAGTGGCTTCTTTCGGACGCTCTGGAGGACGGCGGGGTCCTGTTCGATTTCATGCAGGGTTACGGGTTCTTCACCAAGTGCACGTTTTTCCAGCACCTGGATCCGGCCGAGGCGTCCAGAAAGATCGGCAGGCAGCTCGAGATCCTGGCAAAGAAAAGGGAAGCCTATCGGGAGATCCTGGGAAAAATGGAGCGCAGAAAAGTCCACCCGGCGCGGGTGAGGATCCTCTCGTTCGGCCTTGAGGAAATCGAGCACCGCATGAGGTGGCTTGCGAGTCTCAAGGAGGACTTGGCGTGCGGGCGCCCGTAAAAGCGCGAAAGACCGAAGGGGATCTGATCGAGACTTTTGCCAAGGGGGAGGCATTGCCTTCCCTCGGGGATGGTGTGGGAGCCGGGGATTTTCCCGTTGAAATTCTCATGAACGACGTCCGGATGCTTAACGTGATTCAGAGACTCCGGTCCTTCCTGCTTGACAGGATCGCCTTGTCCATCCTGGAAAACGCCAGGCGCGGTCCGGATTCGCCGCAGCCCGCGCGCGAGGCGTGACCTCTTGCTGCAAGGGAGACAGAACATGTTCGCATCGCCGGCAGAGATCCAGCACGTTTTCGAGGACCAGGGATACATCTGCCAGCCGGATGTCGCCACGGTCTTGTACCTGGCCCTTGAACTCAAGAAACCTCTGCTCGTCGAAGGGCCGGCCGGAGTGGGAAAGACCGATCTCGCCAAGGTTCTGGCAGCCGCGCAGGGGCTGGAACTCATCCGGCTCCAGTGTTACGAGGGCCTGGACGAGACCAAGGCCCTCTACGAGTGGGAATACGCCAAGCAGCTCCTCTACACGCAGATCCTCAAGGAGAAGATCGGCGCGGCCCTGGACGACTGCCGGACCCTCTCGGAGGCGGTCGAGCGGATCGCCCGGGAGGAGAGCGCCTTTTTCTCGGATCGTTTCCTCGTGCCCAGGCCTCTGCTCAAGGCGATCCTCGCGGACCGTCCCACGGTCCTGCTCGTGGACGAGGTGGACAAGAGCGACCCGGAATTCGAGGCCTTTCTGCTCGAGGTCCTGAGCGAGTTCCAGGTGAGCATTCCGGAGAGCGGAACGATCCGGGCCCGTCACATCCCGCAGGTGATCCTGACGAGCAACAACAGCCGGGAGCTGGGAGACGGCCTCAAGAGGCGCTGCCTGTACCTGTTCATCGATTATCCATCGGCCGAACAGGAGTCGAGGATCCTCAAGAAAAAGGTTCCGGGTATCGGAGAGAGGCTGCTTGCCCAGGTGGTGGAGGCCGTTCACGCGGTGAGAAAGCTCGATCTGCGGAAAGCGCCGAGCATCGGCGAGACCCTGGATTGGGCGAGGTCCCTGCTTCTGCTCCACGCGGACCGTCTCGACCCGCGGATCGTGCGGCTTACCCTGCCGGCCCTGGTGAAACATCCGGAGGACCAGAAGCAGGTCCTCGAGAAGATCGGGATCTGGCTGCCCGCGAATCGGGAGCCTGCCTGAGGGGTTCCGAGGGAGGGCCCTGAGCCAGCGTTGTTGCGGCCGCCGAAGGATCAGAGGGACCATGCAGGAGCACATCGTCCAGTTCGTTCAGCTCCTCCGGCAGGCCGGCCTTCGGGTCTCGACTGCTGAAATTGTGGACGCTCTTGTGGCCGTTGAGCGGGCCGGCTTGTCCGACAAGGGTGTCTTCAGGGCCGCTTTGAAAGCGACTCTTGTGAAGCGTCCCGAGGAGTTCGGAGACTTCGACACTCTTTTTGACTTGTATTTTTCGGCCTTCGACGCGCCTGTGGAATCCCTCACCCCGGTCGCAGACCTCGGGGAGACGGCCGAGGTGCTGTCGCAAGTCCTGTCCGAGGCTGACGGCGCCTTCTCGGCGTCGTTCCGAAAACTTCTTCTGGAAGGCCTGCCCGCCTTTTCGGCCCTTCTGCTTGAAACAGGCCGCAGGGTGGGCTTGGCCGGTATGCGCTACCCTCTTCAGGCGAGGCACTTCGGCCGAAAGATGCGCCGCGAATTCGGGATGGATCTCTGGCAGGACCAGACCGATCATCTTCTTAAGCTTCTGGAGGCGAGAGGCGTTCCCGCCTCGGATCTCGCGGGGCTGGAGCGCGAAATCGGCGAAAGGATCCGGCTCCTTTCGGAGATGATCCAGAACCACGCAGACCGCCAGGCCCGGGCCCTCCACCGGGCGGACCGCAGCCGGGACATGCGGGACGAACTCCTGCAGAAGGGCTTTGGCGCTCTCACCGCCCACGAGATCCAGGCCATGCGGCGGGTCGTGCAGGAACTTGCGAAAAAGATCCGGGACGAAGCCGCGCTCCGGGAGAGAAGAGCGAGAAAGGGGCGCCTGGACATCAAGCGCACTTTGCGCAAAAGCCTGGCCTACGGCGGGCTGCCCCTGGAGGCGGTTCTGAAAAAGCGCAAGCGCTCCAAGGGAAGGATCGTGGTCCTGTGTGACGTCTCTCAGTCGGTCTGGAACGCCTCCCGGTTCATGCTGCACCTCCTGTACTCGCTCCAGGATCAGTTCAGCAAGGTCCGCAGCTTTGTCTTCGTGGACCAGCTCGGTGAGGTCACGGCCTGCTTCGAACGATACGAAGTCAACACCGCCGTGGACAAAGCCCTGCGGGAGGCAGGGATCCCCTACCACAGGTACACGGACTACGGGAGCGTGTTCCGGGAGTTCTGCGAGCGCCACATCGAGGCCGTAAACCGCAGGACCACGTTCATCGTGATCGGCGACGGCCGGAACAACTTCTTTCTGCCGGGCGAGGAATACCTGGAGCGGATCCGGGCCCGGGCCCGCCGGGTCATCTGGCTCAACCCGGAAGGCCGGGGCTTCTGGAAGGTCGGCGACTCCATGATGCACCGCTACGCGAAGCATTGCGACGAGGTGCGGGAGTGCCGCAACCTCGAGCAACTCATGGCCTTCGTGAACGACCTGGCCCGATCAACTTCAGCTCGAGGATGGGCATGAACTTTGAGAGACGGGCCACAGGCCGATTCTTGCTCCGGCAGCCTTGTTCGGTGGTCCTGCGTTATCGCGGCGGATTCAACGCTTGCTCGCGTGGAGGATCGTGAGCCCCACCACCTCGTCACCTTCGTAGCGGATGATGATATCGTTGTCGGTGAGTTCGCTGTCCGTGGCGTGACTCGGCTTTTTGAAGTTGACGTACAGGACGTCCGCCTCCTCGTCGTATGAGGACCAGAGGTATCTTTGTGGAGCGGACCGAACCGCCGGGATCAATTTCAGGTATTCTTCTACTCCTTCAAGGGCCATACATGCCTCCTGCGATCCAAGGACTGGGGCCTTGTGGTTAAGAATGCGGTAATGATGAAGCCGTCGTCTCCCTCTTCGCGGTACACGACGACGAGGTGCCTTCCAGGGAACACTTCACGCTGGGCCAGCAGTTCGCCTGCCCTCCCCTCCACGATCCGCAAAGGATGAGCAACCGTTTTGAGAACGTCCGGTTTCATGTCCGCCAATTCGCAGTGCTCCTCCGTAATATGGGGCCATCGCTCGTCCGTGAGGCGGATGGGAACCTTGTTTATGGAAGGAACCGTCTCGGTCACGATTTGTTCCTTTTTCTTTCCATTATACCAGCGTCCTCAAAAACGCCATATACCCAGAAAGGCTGTTCAGAGTGCAAAGAGGTGCCATTTCGACAAGGGGAGAGCAAACGCAACAAGGTGCGGGAATGCCGCAACCTCGAGCAACTCATGGCCTTCGTGAACGATTTGGCGCTGTAGGTTCAGGGCGGCGCCTCTCAAGCAAAAACCATTCGGGTGCCTGACATGTTGAGGAGGAACTGCCCGGGCATCTCGCGCTCGAACTGGAGGCAGGCCCCGCGGCCCGTGCAGTGCGTGGGGATGACGTAGTCTGGCCCGAGGGTCTTCAAGGCGTCCAGGGTGGGCCGAATCACGGGCTCGAACTGCGGGCCGGTGAGGTGGAAGCCTCCCATCACGGCATGCACTCGGTCGCAGCCTGTGCACTCCTGGGCATAACGGACCGTGTTCACGATGCCCGCGTGGGCGCATCCGGAGAGAACCACCAGGCCCTTGCCCCTGAGACGCATGACCACGGCCGTGTCGTCTTCCAGCGGGTCGGCCACCTCGCGGCCTTGGTCGAGATAGCACATCCCCGGGAAACCCTTCTCGAATTCCGTCCTGCGCGGGATTTCCCCCAGAAAAAGGCACGTCCCGCCCAGGAGAGGCCTGGGGTCGCGGGAAGGGACGATCCGGATTCCGACTTCCTCGATCTTCTCCACCGGCAGGGAAGGAAAGGCCAGCCGGAGCTGGTCCGAAACTTTGAGGTAGCGGCCCTTGCGCAGGCAGGATGGATGGAGGACGAGATCGATCCCCTTTTTGCCCACAAGTTCCGCCAGGGCCAGGATGCCGCCGAAGTGGTCCATGTGCCCGTGCGAAAGGACCAGGACCTCGACCGTGGAAAGATCCGCCTGAAGGGCCTCGGCGTTTTGGGCGGCTCCGCGCTCGGAGAAGCCGAAATCGAATAGCAGGGAGCGCCTGGTTCCGCCGACGGTCACGGCAACCAGGGCAGAAAACCCATGCTCGGCCAGGATGCTCTGGCGGATCTGCATGTCCTTGACCGGCATGGCTCGCTGCACGGTCTCGGTGCTGTCCCGGGCCGCAATGTCGATGTAGTTGTCCTGAAGAGTCAGGATCTCGATCCGGTCGGCTTCCTGCACGGGGATGGCCATGGTCTCTCCTCCTCTTGGCCCCCAGCGGCCCTTTAGCCCAGGTAGACAAACACGTACGCTTCGTCGTTTATGTCGATCACGATGTTTCCGCCTCGGCTCTCGGCGTACACGAGCCAGGAGGGCTTGGCCCGGCCGCTGCAGCCCCACACGGGCGAGAAGGCTCCTTCCTTGCGATCGAACCAGGCCAGAAGAGTGGCGTCCGGGCTTATTCGCCTTGCGGCTTCGTCCGCGATCTTCTTCGCGGCCGCGAAGTCGAGCGACGGATCGTCCACCCGGATGTCGACGGGGTTCACCAGCATGTCGCGGCGCAGAGGCACGCAGGTTTCCATGAAAGTCTCTCCTTTGGCGGGATCGCGGCCGCGCCGGCGCGAGCGCCGCGCAAGGTCTCGCTCAAGATTTCAGGATCAGCTCAGACACTCTAAGGGCGCTTTCCGCGGCAAGTTCCGTGCCGATGTTGTCCCGGCCCACGTCCGCGCCCACCAGGAAAAGGTTTTCCACGGGCGTCACCGGGTCCGGCCGCTTGCGGCCGGTCTGACCCACGCTCTGCACGATCCCGATGATGTCCGGCTGGAATCTGCCTGAGAACTTGTTGATCCGGCTGAGGGTGCTGAAGTCGTACCACATGAGATGGTCCCGGACTTCCGGATAGAGGGAAAACAGATACCCGAGATGGTACCGGACCCAGGCGTCCCAGTCTGCGGAGGCCACGGGCGCGAGTCCGTAGAAGTTGACGAGCTGCCGGCCCGGAGGCGCGAGATCCGGGTCCATGTTGGACGGGACCGGAATGAACGAGTTGATGCCTTTGTATCCCGCGGGCGGTTTGTCCTCGGCCATGGCCTGCATGACCTCCATGAGTCCTTCGAAGGCGCCTTCCCGGACGTTTCGCAGAATGAGAGGGGCCTCGATCACCGGCCGGTCGAGGGCGATCTTGAGGTAGATCATGCCCATGGGCGTCTCTTCCACGAGCTTGCCCGTGGAAAGCGAGGCGATCCTGTCCGCATATTCGGAGGGCAGATGCTCCTTGCCCACGAACCGGAGCATGGTCTCTTTGATCCCCATGTTGCTTACGACCATGCGGGCCCGGATCTCGGTTCCGTCCTCGAGGGCCACGCCCACGGCCTTTCCGTTTTCGACCAGGATGCGGCGCACGGGCCGCTCGAGCTCCACGCGGCCCCCGCACTCGCGCACAATGGCGCAGAAGGCCTCGGGGATCGCGCTGCATCCGCCTTTGGGGTAACCGACATTGGCGTCCCGCTGGGCGTTCTGGATGGTCCGGATCATCTCGCCCGCCGAGGCCTCCCGGGACGTGACCACCGAGAACAGAAGCACCCTCTGGTGCTCCAGGGCAAGGAGGGTCTTGTGGTTCGTGAACTGCCGCAGCCAATGGCTGTATGGCGTCTCGTCCAGATCGAAGGTCTTTTCGTAGGGCATGGAGTCGATGGCGTCCCAGATCCGAAAGAAGGCCCGGACGTCCTCGTCGCTGAGCCCGAAGGCCCTGTAGACCTGGCCGATTTCCTCCCGGCTGGAAAAGGAAGGGTCCGGATACGGGAAGGGTTCCTCGTCCATGAAGAACACAGGCTTGGACTCCGGCGAAGCGTGCCACCAGCGGATGGCGTCGGGCCGGCCCGCTCTGCGGAGGATTTCTCCGAAAGGGCCTTTCTCGCACCGGCCGAACATGTGCACGAACACGTCGATGGTGAACCCCTCCTTGCGATAGCTCGCGCAGCGTCCGCCCACGAAGGCGTTTCGCTCGAGGATGCAGACGTCGAGCCCCTGGTGCGCGAGAAGGGCTCCGAGGGCGGTGCCGCCGATACCGGCGCCGAGAATGAGCACATCCGGTGCGCGATTCATGAATGGGTCCTCCTGCAAAGGCAGCGTCGAGGGTTCTCCTCCCCCGGGCCGTTTCCGCTAGCCGGCCGTTCGCAACGGAATCCCCACGATTTCTTCCAGCTCGGCAAGGGCAGCCTCTGGGTCCGAGACCTTGATGGTTGCCATGCCGAGCTGGCGGGCGGTCTTGAGGTTGCGGCCGATGTCGTCCAGGAACACACTCTCCTCGGGCTCGATTCCAAGCTCTTGCAAGGTGAGCTCGTAGATTCTGGGGTCCGGCTTTTGCAGGCCCGTGCGGCTCGACTCTATGAAGACATCGAATTCGGCCTTGAGCAGGTTCATCCCTTCCGCAAGGGGGCCATCCATCACCCAGTTGTTGGTGAGGGCCGCTACTCGGAAGCCGGCGCGCCGGAGCCTTCGGATCGCCTCGATCATGGCAGGGCGGGGCTGGGCGTACTTGGCGATCTCATCCATGAGTTCCCGGCTTGATATGGGGGCTCCGCAAGAGGCTGCTTCCGCGTCAAAGGCCTCGAAAAAATCTTCCAGGCTGACTTTGCCGGTTTCCAGGCGAGACCATGCGCCCTGGCTGCCCATTCGGGCGATGAGGCGGTTGAGGAAATCAGGGGGTAGACCTTTTCTGCGTTCGTAATCGGCAATGGCCTCCAGGGGGGAATCGAGCACGACTCCCCCAAGATCGAAGATCACGGCTTTGACTCGCATCTTGGCCCTCCGTTCGGACGAACCAAAGTATGGCCCATTTGGGCCTGGAAGGAAAGGTGGTGCCAAGTTCTGGCCGCAGCAGCTCCGGCCAGTGGGGCTCGATCGCGCCGCAGGCGCGGCAAAGGCGCGGCATGGCGTTTGAAAACCAGTGCGAAAAGGAATAATATAAAAACTGGATTGTCCGGCGGATTTTCGCCTTCCTCACCACCTCTGCCCACTGCAAAATCGAAAAGGATTGATTTTTGTCCCTCCGAAAAAAAGTCCGGGAGTTCTTCCTTCCCCTTAGACGCAAAATGAAGAAAAAAGCGGCCTCCGCTGGCGGTGCGGCAGCGCAGGAATCCGAGCGCCTGGAGGCCTGCTCTGAGGCGGCGTCCGCCCCAGAGCCGAATGAATTCGAGGCGCTGGGCCTGCCGGAGCCGGTCCTCGAGGGTATCCGGGACGCAGGGTTTATCCGCATGACGCCCATCCAGCGGCTCGCCCTGCCGATCACGCTGGCCGGCAAGGATCTTTGCGGGCAGGCCCAGACCGGAACAGGCAAGACGGCCACGTTCCTCATCACGCTTTTCGCGAGGCACCTGGACGAGCTCAAACCCGAGCGCAGGCGTCCTATGGCCCTCATTCTCGCTCCGACCCGCGAGCTGGCCCAGCAAATCTGGCGGGAGGCCATGGTGCTGGGCGGCCACACCCGGTTCCGGCTCGTGGCGGTCTACGGCGGGGAAGGCTTCGCCGAGCAGGAGAAAAGACTCAGGAGCGGCGTGGACGTTGTCGTGGGAACGCCCGGTCGACTTCTCGATTTCGTGCGGCGCGGGGCCCTCGATCTTTCCCGGATCCGGTTCCTCGTGATCGACGAGGCGGACCGGCTCCTCGACATGGGGTTCTGGGACGAACTCAAGGACATCCTGCGGCGGCTGCCTCCGGCGTCGGAGCGCCAGTCCATGCTGTTTTCAGCCACCCTCGACCATCGGTCCAAGGGCATCGCCTCGAGATACATGAATCACCCCGAGGACGTGGCGGTGCAGCCTGAGCAGGTGACGGCCGAGGGCGTGGACCAACTCGTGTACCATGTATCCAAGGACAGGAAGTTCTCCCTTCTGCTCGGTCTCCTCTCCAGGGAGCCTGTGACCAAGGGACTCATCTTCGCCAACATGAAGGTCACCGTGACCTGGCTGGCCCGCAAGCTCAAGGATCACGGGTACAGGGCGGAGATGCTGACCGGCGACATGACCCAGGCGAGCCGGAACCGGGTTCTGGACCGGTTCAAGCGAGGGGAATTCCCTCTGCTCGTGGCTTCGGACGTGGCGTCCCGGGGCCTGCACATCGACGACGTGACCCACATTTTCAATTACGACGTGCCTCAGGACCCGGAGGACTACGTCCACCGGATCGGCCGGACCGCCCGCGCCGGCAAGCGGGGAAAGGCCTACACGCTGGCCTGCGACGATGGATGCTGGTATCTGCCGGCGATCGAGCAGCTCGTGGGCTCCCAGCTCCCTTACGAAATTCCGGATGAAGCGGATTACGGCGAAGACCGGACGCCCCAGTTTACGGTGCGCAGGATGCTCAGGGAAGAGAGGCACAGAGGGCCCGAAAGAGGGCCTGAAAGAACCGTAAGACCTGCGGGCGGGCGCAGCGGGGAAGGGCGAAGGCCCCGCGGGCCGAGGGGCCGGCCGGAACCCTCAAAGCCGGCACCGGTCCAGGCCAGTGGCGGCGACGGCGCTAGACCGGACCGACGGCCCCAGCAGGAGGGCCAGCGCAGGAAGAGGCGACGCGCCGGAGCAGGCCGCAAGCCGGCCCGGTCCACGACCGGGGTCACGGGGCAGGCCGGAGGAGCGGAAGGCGCTGCAGGCGCGTGACTCGCGGTCCGGTCAAGACTCTGCTCTCGAGTCCGCTCATGCCTTGAGCAGACTGCCCGCTCAGAGATTTTCTTTCTGGATGAAGATCCCTTTATCTACCTTGCTGAAGAAGTCCTGGTAGAATTTCCCGTCCTCGACTTGCTTGACCTCCCGGACTGCTCCCTTGTTGTCGTAGGTCTTGACCTGGAAGTTCAGCCGGACCCGCGTCTGCGTGCCGAACTCGCTCACGTTGGCCGTGGCCTCGATGATGGAGTTCTTGGGCCAGGTTGCTTTGCCCTTGCTCAACACGGAGAGCAGCACGGCCGTGGTCTTGTCTTCCACGTCGACTTCTTTGGTCGCCGTGAGAAGCCCGAGATCCGGAACCGCGTTCTTGACGATATAGCCCTCGTCCTGCAGGGTGTTGAGCACGGCCTTCATGACCATCTTGGTGTCCGTGGTCTCGTAGGATCTGGTCTGGAATTCGCGGATCTGGAGCTGCGATTGCGGAGGAGTCCCGGTTGTGGCGCAAGCGGCGACAAGGGAGAGTGCAAGGAGGACCAGAACGCAGGGTCTTGCCATGAGGTGCTCCTTCGGTCAGAACTTGCTCGAGTGGTACGAGAAAGACTCCACCAGGCCAGTGTCCTTGGCGAACTTGATGATCACGGTCAAAGTTTTCTGGGTGGTGCCCACGGCGCCCGCGGTTTTGCCGTAGCTGCCGCCCACGCCGCCCAGGATGAGGGCGTTGCCAGCCACGCCGCCCGCGCCCACCCCGCCGCCCACGCCGCCGCCGCTCTGGGAATATGAGGCTTCGGTCGCGATCTTGTCGTACACCCAGGTTTCCTTGCCCTCGCTGTCCCGGGTCACGATGTTGGGAGATCCGAGCGCGCTTGCCACATCCGCCTGGGACATGCCCACGCGGATTTCCTTCTGGACGATGCCCACGGTCATCTCCCGCTCTTGGGCTGTGCCGAGTTCCTGCTGGTGCTGGGCAGCGGTGGCGCATCCTGAGCAGATGAGGGTGGCGCAAACAAGACGGGTCAGGAATGAATCTCGAATGGTCATGGGATCTCCTTTCCAGGGAGGAGTGAACTGGTGTGGTCAGGAAAACGGACCGTGCGACCCCGGGATCATACACCCGCCGGTCGGCATTATCATAATCAGCATAGGAGAGAAAAGAGTTTCGTGTCAACGCTGGACCCGGTTGTGGAGGGACGCGCTCGGTCGCGTCCGTCTTGGGGGCTTGGGATGGCTGGATGCGGCTTGCGGCCATGACAAAGCATGGCCCTCCATTGGGTGCCGGATCCGCTCTCGGCCACGAGGGACCGTGGCCCTCGGTCGGCCTTTCCCTGGAGGGACGCGCTCGGTCGCGTCCGTTCGGCACGCGTCCGTTCGGCCGTTGACTCTGTGCGGGTCGGTTTCTAAAATGGCTTTTGGAGCGAAGAGCGGCCAAAGGCTTTGCGCGCAGGGCCTCCCGGCAGGGGGCTGAGGCCATCGAAGTGGCCCGGTAAACAGCGAGCATGGCCGCCGCGCTCCGTGCCGAGCGGATGAGGGCCAGACAAGCCACGAAGGCTGGTGTCTTTCAGACAGGAGAGCCTTCGTGGCTTTTGTTGTGGGGGGACAGAACTTGCGCAACAGGCTGTGCGTGATTGACGGTCAGGGCGGGGGAATCGGCGCTGCTTTGATCAAAGCGCTTCGAGAAGCCTTTTCCGAGACCGTGGAACTCGTCGCTTTGGGCACCAACGCCATCGCCACTTCCAACATGATGAAAGCTGGAGCCAACCGCGGGGCCACAGGCGAAAACGCGATCGTCCGGACAGCGCCCACGGCCCGGGCCATTCTGGGGCCAGTTTCGGTAACGTGGGCGAACGCCATGCTCGGCGAGGTGACGGCTCGGATGGCCGAGGCGATCGTTTCCAGCCCGGCCCAGAAGATCCTGCTTCCTTTGTTTCAGGAGGGTGTCGTTCTGGTGGGTGTGGAAAAAGAGCCGCTGCCCCATTTGGTTCAGGCCGCCGTGGAGGCGGTCAGGGAGGTTTTGAGGGATGTGTGAAGCCAATGCCTATCTTTACAAGGACGGCAAAGAGGAGCTCATCCTGGAGGCTGTGGACATCTTGGAGCCCGCCGAAGAGGGCGGATTTCGGCTGGTGAGCATCTTTGGCGATCAGAGGATTGTCCGGGGGAAAATCCGCCGGATGAACTTGGTCGAACACCGGATCGTGTTCGAGGAGTGATCCGGCCGAGGGGTCAGTCCTTCATTTTACGGATACGCAGGGCCCGAAGACGGACGCGATGGATTGCCTCCCTCCATGGATAAACCCGATGGAGGGCCACGGTCCTCGTGGCCGCAAGTCGTGAGCCCACAGCACGGACGCGACGGAGTGCCTCCCTCCATGATTCCTGTGTTGATTGACAGGTGCCAGTGAATGAGTTAACTTAAAAATGTTGCCACGAAGGCGCATTTTATTCCGGATTTCCTAGTTCATTCCTGCTGGATGTATTCCAGCCGACAGGGCCACGAAGGCCACGGGCGGTCGGGACCGCCGGGCTTCGTGGCCTTTTTGTTTTTGTTGGGGCATGAGCCTGAAGTACGCATTCTGAGCCGCTGGGAGCGCTCGCTCCCCGAACAGACATGGCTCAGCTTCGCCTGATCGAGAAAGGGACATGGCTGCTCATCGTCAAGGAGGAATCGGCATATCCGGAGACCTCGGTGTGCGACGAGCTCGTGCGGGGCGCGTCGCTCACGTTCGAGGTATGATAAGAATCGCAACGGATGGGGAATCGCCAGTCACGCATGTCGAAGGGTGCCCTCGTTTCGGGGCGGTCTCGTGCTTGCATCGCCCCGCTCGCACATCACCCCCCGAGCGGAAAGAGCATGGAGCGCTGTAGAGCGGGCGGCACCCTTCGCTTTCTTTTCTGAGGAGGGCAAATGAAGGTCTTGGTGACAGGCGGCGCGGGTTTCCTCGGCATCAATCTGATCCGGAATCTATTGAACAAAGGGATCGAGGAGGTGGCTTCTCTGGACATCGCGGAGTTCGACTATCCGGAGCGGGACAGGGTCGAGGTGTTCCGGGGAGATGTGCGGGACGCTGCACTGGTGCGGCGGGCAATGAAAGGGGTGGCGGTCGTGGTCCATACGGCGGCCGCTCTTCCCCTTTACAAAAAGGAAGAAATCTATTCGGTGGACGTGGAAGGCACGCGCCAAGTCCTGAATGCGGCTCTGTGCGCGCGGGTGGACCGGGTCGTCCATATCGCGACATCCGCGGTGTACGGCATTCCGAAGCGCCATCCGATCTATGAGACCGATCCGCTTGGAGGCGAGGAAATCGGCGACTACGGGAAGGCAAAAATGATGGCCGAGGAAATCTGCCGGCAGTACCGGGCCAAAGGATTGTGCGTGACGATCCTCAGGCCCAAGTCCTTTGTGGGCCCGGAACGCCTGGGGATCTTCGCCCTGCTGTACGAATGGGCGAGGGAAGGGAGGAATTTCCCCATCTTGGGCAAGGGGGACAACCGGTTTCAGCTCCTCGACGTCGAGGATCTCTGCCAGGCCATCTGTCTGTGCATGACCAGGGAAAAGGACGCGGTGAACGACACCTTCAACATTGGGGCTGCGGAGTTCGGCACGATCCGGCAAGACTTCCAGGCCGTTCTCGACTATGCCGGGTTCGGGAAAAGGGTTGTTTCATTGCCGGTCAGGCCGGCCCTTTGGGCGCTGAGTGTCCTGTGGACTTTGAGACTCTCTCCGGTCTACAAATGGAATTACAGCACGGTCTTCGTGGAGTCCTTCCTTTCCATCGAAAAGGCGCAGCGCGTCTTGGGGTTCGCCCCGAAATACTCGAACCGGGAAGCCCTGATCCGGAACTATCAGTGGTATGTGGAAAATGCGGATCGCTTCGGTTCCCGGACCGGGCTTTCTCACCGCGTGCCGTGGAAGCAGGGTGTCTTGAGGCTTGCCAAGGTGTTCTTCTAGGCTGCCGTTGCAGGCCCGCGCCGGATTCGACCCGAGCACGATGAAAGGTGGCCCGAGATGTGGTATCGACGATTCGCTTCCCTCGTCCCGGATCGTTGGAAGTTCGAGTGTCTCTACTGGCGGAGGCAGACGCCCTGGGACACGCAGATCACGCCACCCGAGGTCATGGAGTTCATTGCGGCCAGACCGCCCGGGAAGGCGCTGGACCTGGGATGCGGAACTGGCACGAACGCGATCACCCTTGCCCGTCACGGCTGGCAGGTGACGGGAGTGGACTTCGCCCGGCGGGCCATCCGGCTGGCGCGCAGGAAGGCTGCGGCGGCGGGTCTCAAGATCGATTTTCACGTGGCCGACGTGGCGGATCTCCGCATCTTCGATGGTCCCTACGATTACGCCCTGGACATCGGTTGTCTGTTCGGTCTCAGCCGAGAGGCCCGAAGCCGGTACGCGAGAGAACTCGCTCGATTGGTTCGTCCCGGAGGCGATTACATGCTGTACGCGTGGCTTCCGAGACCTTGGAAGGGAATGGTGTACGGGATGACGTGCGAGGAGGTCGAATCTCTGCTGAAGGACAATTTCGAGCGAGACCGGCTCGTGATCGGCCAGGAAAAAGGCTTTCCGTCCGCCTGGTACTGGTACCACCGCAGGTGATGGCCTCCCAGGTGTGCTCCTGCGGCCTTTTTCGCGCATCGTCGCTCTGCGAGTCCCTGTGCTTGAGGCGCAGGACCTTTGGTTCAGGTACGGAAAAAGGAACCCTTGGGTTCTCCGGGCTGCTGCGTTGGAGGTCCGGCCAGGGGAGATCGTGGGATTGCGGGGAGAGAGCGGCCAGGGGAAGAGTACGCTGGCCCGTGTTCTGGCCGGCTATCTCCGTGCCGAGAAGGGGACTGTGCTCATCGATGGCGCGCCATTGCAGGCAAAAGGATTCGTGCCGGTTCAGCTCGTATTTCAGGCGCCCGAGCTTGCGGCGAATCCACGCTGGCCGATTCGGTCGATTCTGACCGAAGGCGGGGTTCCGATCGAGGAGGCCTTGGAGATGTCAAGTCTGGACCCGGGGATCCTGGATCGGTACCCCCACGAACTCTCCGGCGGAGAGCTTCAGAGGGTTTGCTTGGCAAGGGTTCTTTGCGCGGAGACCCGATACGTTGTGGCCGACGAGATCACCGCCATGCTCGACCCGGTGAGCCAGGCAAGGCTTTGGAGGCGGCTTCAGTCGCAAGCCGCCCGCAGGGGGATCGGCATTCTGGCCATCAGCCACGACGTTGAGTTGCTTCGGTGTATCTGCGATCGCATACTTGATATGAAAGAAATCAATCGGCAGGAGAAAAACCATGGGGCATGATCATCGTCGATGCGGGCATGGACAGGATGGCGGACACGGGCACGACAGCGCTCATCACGACCACCGGCATGAGGAGCCCGCGCGGACCTCCTCGGGGGCTTCTTCTCTTACGGCCAAGGAACGGCTGATCCTGCGCCTGGAGCATCAGATCCGCCACAACAGCGAACACGCAGGCGCCTACGAAAACTTGGCCGCCGAGGCCGAAGCGCTTGGATACGCCGAGGCCGCCTGCTGCCTGCGCACCGCGGCCCAGAGCGCGGCGTTGCAGAACGAAAACCTGAGACAAGCCCTCACGGCCCTAAGAGGCTAAGAGGGGCTAAGAGGGGTCAGTCCTTCATTTTACGGATAGCCTATACTCCTCTGGCCTTAGAGCTTCATCACCCGGTCCACGATCGGGCGGAATTCTCTTCGGACGTGCCCGATGAACGCATTGTAGGCGCACAGGAACCGGACCACCCGATTTGTATCGACCTCGTTGCCTGAGAAGAAAAACCGAAGCCTGGAGCGGCAGAGAACCTCCATGTCTCTGCGGAAGCTCTCGGAGCGGGCAACACTCAAGAGTTCCAGTTTTTCTTCCTCACTTAGGGTCACGGTATCGGCTCTCCATCTCAGCGCAAAGATCCGAGAAACCGAAGAGGTCGAAATACTCTCGGATCCTGTCCCATGCCAGGCGGGCACCGTGCAGTTGCATCAAGGCTTGGCGGAAGCCCCGGCTCGAGGTGGGCTTTCCACCCCATCGAGACCTTGGGGTTTGGCATGCGCTCCCCGGGGCTCGGCTATGGTTTCGCGGTACTGCCCATGCAGGTATTCCTCGTGCCTGGGGTTGCTCGGTATCCCCAAGTAAGAAGAGGGCGTGTCCTTGCGCGTTTTCTCTTTTGGAAGCGGCGGGTGTCAGTCTAAGATTTGAAAGGCGCTGCTCAAGCGGATGTCTCGGGAGGACGCGGCTACGTGCACCTCGTAGAGCATCTTTTCGATTTCCCATTTCTGGTCGGCCGTGTTGTAGTAAGCCAAGCTCTGTGGATCCACCTCGATCGTGACGGTCTTCGTCTCTCCTGGATCCAGGGCCACCCGGGCGAAACCTTTAAGCTCCTTCACCGGGCGCTCAACCCGGGACTGTGGATACCCAATGTAGAGTTGAACGATTTCCTCCCCGGCAAGGCTACCGGTATTGGTTACATCCACGTTGATGACGATCATCTGGTTTTCGGATACGGAACTCTGGTCCAGCCTGAGGTTGGAATATTCGTAGGTCGTATAGCTGAGGCCGTGGCCGAATGGAAAAAGGGGCTCCAGGCCCTTCCTGTCGAAATATCGATAGTCATGATAGAAATCGTAAACAACGGACCGGGCCTCGTACCCCAGGGGATAGAGCTGATCGTCCGACCGGGGGAATGTGAGGGGAAGTTTCCCGGAGGGATTCACGTCTCCGAAAAGGATCTCGGCAATGGCATTCCCTCCTTCCATGCCCGGATACCAGGCCATGAGAATCGCCTCCGCATGGTCTGCCCATGATCCCATGGTGACGGCGCTCCCCCCTTCGAGGATCACGATACAGCGATCGTTCGCACCCGCAGCCGCCAGAATCAGGGCCTCCCGTTCGCGGCCAAGCCCCAAGGACTCTCGATCTCCACCGCTTTTTCCGAAAAAAGGGATGAACTCTCCTTCGTCTTTGTATGTGAGGCCGGTGACCACGACCACCGCGTCGGCCCGGGAGGCAATGGCGCGAACGGTCTCCAAGTCGGTCCCGCCGTAAAAATCCACGATCATCGAGCCCCTCGCCCTGCTCATGAGGCCTTCGAGAGGAGTAACCACATAAGGCGGCGTGACCTTGCTGCTGCCCGTATCGCCCAGGTTTTCCTCTGCAGCGAGTTCGCCGATGACCGCGATCCTTCCCACGGTATCTGCATCAAGGGGGAGAGATCCCTTTTCGTTCTTGAGAAGTACGACGCCTTTGCGCGCCGTCTCCAGGGCCAGCGCCCGATGCTCCTGAGAGGCTATCACGGTTGGGTCGGCCGGCTCCCACCCGTCAAAGAGTCCGAACCTGAACTTCTGCCGCAGGATCCTCGTAACCGCATCGTCGATCCTGGAAATTGGAACACTTCCTCTCAGCGTGGCGAGGAACAGCGCAGGCTGGGAAAAGAAGAAGGCAATGGGCATCTCGATCTCAAGCCCGGCGTTAACGGCTTCAGTGCTGTGCACGCCCAGCAGGAAGTCCGAGAGGACGAAACCGTCGAAGCCCCATTCTTGTTTCAGTATCTGTTTGAGAAGCGTACGGTTCTGACTGCAATATGCCCCGTTGAGTTTGTTGTAAGCGCTCATGACCGAGGCTACGCCGGCATCGACGCTCATTTTGAAATGGGGGAGGTAGACCTCGCGCAGGGTCCGTTCATCCATCCGTACGTCAACCACGAATCGATTGTTCTCGATGCTGTTGGCGGCGAAGTGCTTGGCGCAGGCCATGACGTTTTTCTGCAGGCCCTTGACCAGGGAGGCCCCCATTCTCCCAACATGATAGGGGTCGGCGCCGTAGGTCTCCTGAGCCCGGCCCCGGCCCGGGTGCCTCAACACATTCATGCAGGGGGAGCCGTAGAGGTTGGCCCCCTGCGCCCGGGCCTCCAAGCCCATGGCAAGGCCGACCCTTTCTTCGAGATCAGGATCCCAGGTCGCTCCGCGGGCCATGGATACGGGGAAGCAGGTCGAACGATTGAGCATGACGCCGCGGGGGCCGTCGGTAAACCTGAGTCCAGGGATCCCCAAGCGTTCGTTGTCCGGAGTGTTGTAGGTCTTCGTGCCGTAATTGAGGATGTCCAGGAGGCTCGCGTTTCCCGCCATCTGTTCGAACTTCTCACAGAGGGTCATGCGCGACAGGAGGTCCTTGATCCGGTCTTCAATGTCCGCATTGGCGTCTTTATAGACGGGAGGTGAAACGCAGGCCAGGAAGACACACAAGGGAAGAACCACCACGGCCAGGTGAAGGTACGCTGTCTTCCACCCGTTCATAGCGCCCCCTGCTAACAAGAGGGGTCAGTCCTTCATTTTACGGATAGCCTCAACTTCTCCGGCCTTGGGGCTTCATCACGCGGTCCACGATCGGGCGAAATTCCCTTCGGACGCGCCCGATGAACGCATTGTAAGCGCATCGGCTCTCCATCTCCGCGCAAAGATCCGAGAAACCGAAGAGGTCAAAATACTCCCGGATCCTGTCCCATGCCAGGCGGGCGCCGTCCAGTTGCATCCAGGCTTCGATGTCCGCCTGATCCGCGGGTCTTCTCGAGGGATTGTTGGCAATGGCTTGAACCTTGAGTCCGTTGATGTCGAGTCGCAGCCACTCGGTGTGATGGATCAAATTGTTTCCACGGTGAGAAACATTCAGTTTGATCAAGATCTCCGTTCCCTTGGCGGCCTTGTCCGGCGCTTCGATGCGAACCTCGGACTTGTCCGCCCAGCCCTGCGCCGACCCAAGAACAAAGAGGATCGCCGTCAGAACGACCGCAAGAATCGCTTTGCCCTGCATGATTCCGCCTCCTTCTGCCGTTGGTCATTTCCCCACGAGCAACCCGCACCGGCCGGCAGGTTCGGGATAGAGCCGGTCGATGCTGTCGAGAAAGGCCTGCTCGTTGTCCGCTCACTCACATGCCGGGCTTTTTCTGCACGTAAATTTCATCCCAAAGGGTGTCCGAGATTTGTTTCAGCTCTCTGCCGTATGCCGTCATCCCCTCCAGGTAAGAGTCGCTTTCCCATGCCTCAAGGGCAGCCTCGTTCTCGGGTTCGGGCCGATAAAGGTTGAGCCATTCGCGAAACAGCGGATAGTGGTCCCGGATCGGGCAGGGCCTGAGCCAGTTGCCCTCCTGCGTCGGGACCGGATCCCCACGGTACCCGTATCGGCGCTGCCAGTCCCGGATGGCCTGGAAAAAAGGAGCCTTCCACACGTCCTCCAGCGTCTCGCCCCGGGCGTATACCTCCTCCAGACGGGCGACCGCGTATGGGGCGAAGACACAGGGCATCACGCGTCCGTTCCAGTCGATGTAAAGATACCCCCCATCGCGTCCTGCGGAAAGGCAGCCGCCGACCATGGGGCCGTGATTCCAGAAATCGAACAAAAAGATGCGTTTGTTCTCGATCGCTTCCCAGCTCCTCCGCCAGATCTTCACGCGCTGGGCCGGTGTGGGCATCCAGTTCAAGCTGGCTCCCCTCCCGATCGGCATGTAGTGAAACAGGAACCCGTAAAAGGCGCCCTGCTCGAAAAAAAAGAAATCGAGAAATGGATCCGAAAAGATCTCCTCTACGTTGTGTGCTGTGACCGTGACCGAGATCCCGAAGGGGACGCCCGCCCGGCGCAGCAGCGACATGGTCTCCAAGGTGCGTGCGAACCGTCCTTTGCCGCGGCGTTGGTCCGTGGTTGCCTCAAGGCCCTCCACCGAAATCGCAGGGGTAAGGTTGCCGAGTCTTTCCAGCCTGCGCGCAACCGATTCGTCGATGCAGGTGCCGTTGGTGAACATGAGAAAGAGGCAGTCGGGGTGGCTCTGCACAACATCCAGGACTCCACGGCCTTCAGATCGGTAGAGCAGGGGCTCTCCTCCGGAAAACACGAACAGAGGCGTTCCCCACAAGGTCTTGGCCTCGGCGATGACCCTGTCCAGGATGGGCCAGGGAAGGTGTATGGGTTCTCCGTCCGGCGAGTCCGCATAGCAGCCCGGACATCGCAGGTCGCACGCGCTTCCGGGACTCAAGACCAGAAACCAGGGCGGCTCGCAGCCGTTCAGGCTGAGAAAACTGCGGCTCTTGAAACTTCCCTTGCCAGAGGTGCACCAGGCGCGGCCCCAGAGTTCCAGGATCCTACGCATCAGGCGGGGCGAAAGCTGTCTCCGCCCAATCAGCCTGTCCACCGTGGCGAGGATGGCTCGGGCCACCAGGGCTCTTTCCTGCTCGATTCGGGAGGTCGTTTTGGCGGGGCTCCGGTCCGGGCGGAGCGCTGCCAGGAGGCGGGATTCCACGACAGAAAACAGGATCCTGCGCAGGCCGTTTTGGAAGAGAAGCCAGTTTCCTGCCGCGAGCAGGGGGGTTCGGGCCGGGCTGTCCAGGGTTCTCCTGGCCAGGGCTTTGACGTTCATGCTTCTCGCCTCTCCATCAGAGGGGTCAGTCCTTCATTTTACGGATAGAACGAAACGGTTTTGCTTGCAACTGTTATGATCGTCGACCCCTATTCAATGTGACCGAGAGTTTCATCATAACCCCATATGTTCCCTCTCTCCAGTGCGGGTCAGACCTGATAGGCGCCTCTCCTTGGCCGGGCGCATGAGGACCGGTATCATGCAATGCAGGCAAGAAAAAATTGTTCATTTTCTCGCGACCGAGGTGCGCAGCATGGACAGCCAAACTTTGCTCGACGAGGTCGGCTTGGCAAGACAGCTACTCGAGAACGCATCGAGGCAGGCGGGGCGCCTGAGCGGCGCGGACATCGTCTTCGGTCTGAGTAACCTCCTTCGGATGAAATATTAGCCTACCACCTGGCCGTGGACTGGTGCGCGGCTTTCGACGAGCATCCTTTCACCATGACCCTGTCGGTCAACTCGTCGGTTTGCCTCGGTTGCGTTCGATGCCATGTCACGGGCCGGCCCAACGTGATGCCCATGTGCAGCGGGAGCAAGACCACGGGAAAGACCGAGAAGGGGAAGGTGAACTGGGTCCGGCCCGGCGGCCAGCTCGAACCGACTTTCCGCTGGATCCTGGAGCGGACAGTCCGGGACGGGGGCGTCTCCTTTCCGCGCACCGGGGAGACGTATCCCGGGTTCGATCTCTGAGAGCCGTCCGGCTTCGTCTCTTTTGCTGAACCCGAGTCTGTAGGAAGCCTGGCTGATCCCTGATGGGCGAATCAGCACGGTGCGAAGTTTGTTTTCGTAAAGGTCGAGTCTCTCCTGGTTGACTGGCGCTCAATCCGTAAAATGAAGGACTGACCCCTCTGCGCCCTTCCCTCTGCGCCCTTCCTCTGCGCCCTTAAGCCTGCGGGTGCGGGCGGAAGGAAGGATCTTCGAAAGCCTTCTAAATCTCTGTAAATCCTCTCTCATAATGTGAGAATTCACAGGAAATCATCCCTTGGTCAAGAAATTTTTCTGTTTGATCCAGGTCAATGAACTTGTTCCGGCAAATCCGCAGAATGCTCCTTGCAAGCTTGTGGTGGCGAGGCGTCCGGGCCGAGTGGATCTGGGAGCGGGCTCGGGCGGGGGGGACGAAAAGGCCGAAAAAGGCGAGTGCCCGGACAGATACGATCGCAGGGGAGGCCGGTATGCGCAGCGACGCGGAACATACCCCAGGGGGAAGGCTCCGAGTCGAACTTCCTCCGGAGGACTACCCGAGGGGGTTCATCTCCTGCCAGGTGGCATGCCCGGTGCACACGGACGCGCGCGGCTATGTCAGGGCTATCGCCGCGGGTCGGCTCGAAGAAGCCTACCTCATCGCACGGGGCCCGAACCCTTTCGCCTCCGTCTGCGGCCGCATCTGCGGCGCTCCCTGCCAGGCGGCCTGCCGCAGGGGGCTTTTGCCGCGGGTGGACGCCGACGGACGTTTCGTGTCCTTCGATCGCCCCGTGTCCATCCGGGCTCTCAAGCGGTTCGCTTGCGAGTCGTCGGGCTTCGAGGGCCGGCCGGCTGCCGAGGTGGCTCAAGAACTTCTCAGCCACGTTCCCACGGTCGCTGCGGACGCCGAGGAAATGGCCGCGCTGCTCCTGGCTTCGCTGGCAGGCCGGTTCGAGCGGGAGCCGGGCCGCCGGCCCGTGGCGGTAATCGGCGCCGGACCGGCAGGGCTTTCCGCGGCCCACGATCTCGCGCTCATGGGGTTTCGGCCAGTCGTGTTCGAGCGGGAGCCGGTCCCCGCCGGCATGCTCTCCCTGGGAGTGCCCGCCTATAGGCTGCCGCGACAGATCATCCGCTGGGAGGTGGATGTCATCCGCGCCCTGGGCGTGGAGGTCCGATGCGGTGCGACTGTGGGCCGGGATGTTTTTCTTTCGCAGCTCCGGCGGGAGTACGAGGCGGTCGTTGCCGCCCCTGGGGCCAAGAACTCCCGCAGCCTGGGCATCCCCGGCGAAAGGGGTCCCGGTGTGTACGGTGGAGTCGATCTCCTGCGGGCGGTCGCATTGGGCGAGCCTCTACGGGTGGGCCGGGAGGTCGTGGTCATCGGCGGAGGCAACGTGGCCTACGACGTGGCCCGCACGGTTCTCAGGCAGGTGGCGTGGGACGCAGCGCGCACCGCGGCCAGGCTGCCCGGGACCGGAAGGGTCTGCCTGGTCTCCCTCGAATCATTGGAGGAAATGCCGGCAGACACGGTCGAGATCCTCGAGGGCGACGAGGAGGGGATCGAGCGGATGAACGGGTGGGGGCCGGTCGAGATCGAGCGGGACGCCGCGGGATCGGTCCGAGCCGCGGTTTTCAGGCGGTGCCTCAAAGTGTACGACGACCAAGGGCGATTCGATCCGATCTTCGACGACGCCTCCCGGATTCGCATTCCGTGCGACACGGTTTTGCTGGCCGTCGGACAAACGCCTGACGCAACCTTTCTCTTCGAAGGCGGGGAAGACATCGAGCAGGCGAGGCCTGGCTGGCCGAGGGTGGATCCCGTCACCCTGGCCACGACGGCGCCCGGTGTTTTCGTCGCCGGGGACTTGGCCCACGGGACGCGGCTGCTCATCGACGCCGTGGCTTCGGGCAAGGCGGCCGCACGATCCGTATACCGCTACCTCACGGGAAGATCCATCGCCTTCGACGCCGTCGTGGCCCATCTCCCCCTGGAACGTTACAGCCGCGAGAAAGGCTACGAGACGCTGCCCGCGGTCCCTTGCCCGACCGTGCCTCCGGACATGCGCCTCGGCCGGCCGGATACTCCTGTCGAGATCCGATACTCCGTCGAGGAGGCCAGAACAGAAGCGTCCCGGTGCCTGGACTGCGCAGTGGCCCCTGTGTTCGACAGCAACCGTTGCGTCCTGTGCGGCGGCTGCGCCGACGTCTGCCCGACCCGTTGTTTGAAACTCGCGGCCCTTTCGGATCTGGAGCCAGAGGGCTGGACGGAGCAAGCCGTTCACTGGCTCTGCGGCCAGGGGGCCGATGCCAGCGCCCTCGTGGCGATTCTCAAAGACGAGGACCGCTGTATCCGGTGCGGTCTTTGCGCGATGCGTTGTCCGACAGAGGCCATCACCATGGAGCGTGTGGGATTCAGGACCATCTGGAGGAGACTGACATGATGGTTAGCCAGAGGCCGTCCCGTTCTCGACTGGATCCGGAGCCCATGCCGCGGCGCGACTTCCTCGGCCTAGCGGCGTTTTTCGCGGCTTCGTGCTCCCTGGCCTTCGCGGCGATCGGCATGCTCCGACTGCCCAAGGCTTCGGTGCTCTCATCCCCTTCGAAGAAATTCCGCGTTGCCCTTCCAGAATCCCTGCATGCTGGAGAACCTTTTGTGCCGCCCGGGCGCTCGGTGGCTCTTTTTCGAGACCGAGACGGGGTCTACGCGATTTCGATGATTTGCACCCATCTCGGGTGCGTCGTGAAGGCGACTCCCGACGGATTCGAATGCCCCTGTCACGGCTCGCGCTTTGGCCCGGACGGCTCTGTGCTCAAGGGCCCGGCGCCTGCGGCGCTCGCCTGGCGGAAGGTGACGCCGGCCGGTGGGGGCATGTACGTGGTCGATGAAGGCGAGGTCATTCCCCAAGGGACGAAGGTGGCAGGATGAACGCCGATCGCCTCGAAGGATCTGGCCGTCCGGCTCTGCGACGGTTTTTCGACAACCTGAAGGCTCTGCCGGGCCGTTTCGCCGCCTCGGCGGCGCGAAATGGACTCCCTGCGAGCGACCGTACGCGCTCGACTTTTGTCTTCGGCAACGTGTTCCTCCACATCCACCCGGTTCGGGTGCACCGCTGGAGCCTCCGTTGGTCTACGACCCTGGGCCTTGGCGTGGCTTCCATGGCTGCTTTCCTGGTGACCCTGGCGACTGGCGTGTTGCTCATGTTCTACTATAAGCCTTACCCCGAGGCGGCCTACCAGTCGATCCAGGACATTTTGTTCGTGGTCCCAAGCGGACGGCTCATCCGCAATCTGCACCGCTGGGCTGCCAACGTGATGGTCGTCACCGTGTTCCTCCACATGGCGCGCGTCTTCTACACGGCTTCGTACCGCAGCCCTCGGGAGTTCAATTGGGTCGTCGGCATCGGGCTGTTCGCCGTCACCCTCGGGCTGGCCTTTACTGGGTACCTCTTGCCCTGGGATCAACTCGCCTACTGGGCCATCACCATCGGCGCCAACATCGCCCAGTCGCCCCGGGAAGTAACGGACGCCCTGGGCATCACGGCCTTCTTCGATCTTGGCGGCCTGCAGAAACTTCTCCTCCTCGGCTCGGATACGGTGGGCGAGGAGGCGCTCATCCGGTTCTATCTGCTCCATGTCATGCTCCTTCCCTTAGGACTGGCGTGCCTGCTCGCCGTTCATTTCTGGCGGATCCGAAAGGACGGCGGGCTCGCCCGGCCGGCCGACGCAGACTCGAGGGTGGGCCCGCTGGCAAAGGACACGTATCCGGTCTTTACCGAACTTCCGGCCAAGACGTATCACCTGGCCGCCTTGGTGCGCGGTCGAAGCCCGGCGGTGGGCCGCGGGCCCGAAGCGACGCTGCCCTCAATGCCTCATCTCTTCTACGCCGAGGCGGCCGTGTTCATGCTCACGGTTTTCGTCTGTCTGCTGCTTTCCCTTCTGGCCGACGCGCCTCTCAAGGAACTGGCCAATCCTCTGGTGCCGGAAAATCCGGCCAAGGCTCCGTGGTACTTCCTGGGCTTGCAGGAACTCGTGTCCTATTCGGCCTTCATGGGGGGTGTGGGGATTCCGGCCGTAGCCCTTCTCGGCCTGGCCCTGATCCCCTACCTGGACCGGGAGACGGAAGGGACCGGCCAATGGTTCGGGGGGCCGGGCGGATGGCCTCTCGTGGCCAAGGCCGCCTGCGTGGGCACTTTGTCGGTCCTCGTCCTGGAAGCCGCGGCAATTCGGTTCGGCTGGATTCGGGAATGGTTTCCCCACGTTCCTCAGCTCGTGGTCACGGTCTTCAATCCGGGCACTCTCCTGGCCGTGATTTACGGCGCCTACTCGACCTGGCTGGTCAACAGATATGACTCGACCCGGGCCGGCGCCCTGGGTCTTTTTACATGCTTCCTTTGCGGCTTCGTCGTGCTCACGGTTGTCGGCACGTTCTTCCGAGGGCCGAATTGGAGCTTCTATTGGTCGCCCGCACACTGGCCGGTCCACTAGGTGGGGTTCACGGGAAAGCCATGAAGAAGAACAAGCATCTGCTGCTCTGGTCGAGCCTCGGCGTTCTCGCCCTGCTGGTTGCAGGCGCTGCGGAAGAGAACTTCTTGAAGGAATGGCGCAGGCTCCAACGGTCGGCCCGGAACGGGGCTGGTCCGATCGATGTCCGCCTGCGCCAGATTGTCGTGCCGGCCTTGGCCGTCACGGACCGGTGCGTTTCCTGCCACGTGGGCATGGCCCCGGGGGAGCAGGAGCTTTCGGGCCCGGCGGCCGTTGTTGCGGCCCACCGGGACGTGGTCCACGACCCTGCCTCCTTCGGTTGCACGGTCTGCCACGCGGGCCAGGGCAGGGCCACCGAAAAAAAGGCGGCCCACGGCACGAAGCCCCACTGGCCGCAGCCCATGATCCCGGCCTCTTTCGCTTACGCGGGCTGCGGGAGTTGCCACACCCACCTGAAGGTGCCGAACCTCGAGCAGCTTCGCAGGGGAGCTTCGCTCTTCGAGCGGTACGACTGCCTGAACTGTCACCGCCTCGACGGAAGGGGCGGCGGGCTCAGGCCCGAAATGCCCGGGTTTAAGGAGGGGCCGGACCTGTCGCGGGCGGGCGCCCGAGGGCACCGGCAGGACTGGTACGAGCATCACCTCGACCGCGCAGCATCCGGGGACGCTGTGTGGCGGGAAGCCTTTGGCCCCATACCGGAAGCGGACCGCCAGGCCCTGGAAACCCTGCTCACTTGCTCAGTGGGGGCGCCGGGCCTGATCGAGGCCAAAAGTCTTTTTCACTCCCTCGGATGCCGCGGATGCCATAAGGTTGGTGGCGTGGGCGGCGACGACGGGCCCGACCTTACCCGTGTGGGAGAACGGGACCCGGGCAGACTCGATTTTTCGCGCGTGCCGGGCGAGCGGACTCTGACCAACTGGTTCGCCGAGCACTTCCGCGCGCCCGCCGTCGTGGTTCCGGGCTCTCTCATGCCGTGGCTCGGCCTTTCGGACGAGCAGGTGCACCTGCTCACTTACTATATGCTTTCGTTGCGCCTCAGCGAGTTCCCCGAGGCTTTCTGGCCCAAGGATCGGATCCTGGCCGAGAGGTTCTCGGAGCGGGAATTCCGCACCGACGGTGCGACCCTGTACGGCACGTTCTGCGCGTCCTGCCACGGCCGTTCGGGTCAGGGGATGCGGTATCCCGGCATGGCGCCGTTTCCCGGGGTAGCCAATCCCGACTTTCTTGCCCTGGCCCCGGATTCTTTTCTCATGGAGACGATCCGCAGGGGAAGACCCGGCCGGAGGATGCCCGCGTGGGGAGAAAAGGAAGGAGGTCTTCGGCCCGAAGAGATCTCGAATATCGTGCGCCACCTGCGCGAGATGGGCGGGGACGTGCCCTACAGGGAGGGTGCCGGAGGGCCTGGCCGGTGGATCGTCTCATCCGCGGACGGCTCGGGCAGGATCTTATACGATTCCCACTGCGCGGGCTGCCACGGGGAGAAGGGCTCAGGTGGGGAAGGGCCGGCCCTGAACAATCCCGTCCTGCTCGACACCGCTTCGGATCGATACTTGCTCGAGACTGTCCGAGCGGGCCGGAGGGGGACGGTCATGGAAGCCTTTTCCAGACCCTCGGCAGTCCGATCCACTCTTTCGGTCACGGAAATCGAAGCGATCATAGCGTACCTTCGCTCCTGGGAGGAGAAAAAATGAGCGACAAGATGACGCGCCGGGAGTTTCTCGAGGCAGCGGCCGCTGCCGGGTTCGGCGCCCTGGTGGCCTCGGTGTCCAAGGCTTGGGCGCTGGAAGCACCGTCCAATCCGCTGGCCGTATACCCGAACCGAGACTGGGAGCAGGTCTACCGCGACCTTTGGCGGAGCGATTCTCATTTCACGTTTTTGTGCGCTCCCAACGACACCCACAACTGTCTCCTGAACGGGTACGTGCGCTCCGGGGTCGTGACGCGGATCGGTCCTACGATGCGCTATGGAGAAGCGTCTGACTTGGACGGCCGCCGGGCGAGCCACCGCTGGGACCCGAGGGTCTGCCAGAAAGGGCTCGCTTTGACGCGCCGGTTCTACGGCGATCGCCGGGTGAGCCACTGCGTGGTCCGGGCAGGGTTCAAGAAATGGTGCGAAAGCGGGTTTCCCAGGGCCGAGGACGGCAGACCGGCAGCCGAGTATTTCGACCGAGGCCGGGACGAATGGGTGCGGGTCACCCACGACGAGGCGGCGGCGCTGGTTGCGGCGGCCCTCCGGAACATTGCCGAGACGTACAGCGGCGAAAAGGGTCAGCAGCGCCTTCTTGCCCAGGGTTACGACGAGGAGACGGTGCGGGCCACCCAGGGCGCGGGCACCCAGGTCCTCAAATTCCGCGGCGGCATGCCCCTTCTCGGTGCGACCCGCGTGTTCGGCCTCTATCGAATGGCCAATTCCATGGCTCTACTGGACGCTGCGATCCGCAAGGTCGGACCGGACCAGGCGCTGGGAGGCCGCGGCTTCGACAACTACTCCTGGCATACCGACCTGCCTCCAGGCCATCCCATGGTCACGGGCCAGCAGACCGTGGAGAACGATCTGCATGCCGTGGAGTACGCCCGGACCGTGCTGGTCTGGGGCATGAACTGGATCGTCACGAAGATGCCGGACAGCCACTGGCTGACCGAAGCGCGGCTCAAAGGGACCCGCGTGGTGGTGATCGCCTGCGAGTACTCGGCCACCTGCTCCAAAGCGGACGAGGTGCTCATCGTGCGGCCGGGCACCACGCCCGCCCTGGCTCTCGGCCTGGCCGGGGTGATCCTGCGGGAGAACCTCTACAACGCCGATTATGTGAAGGGCTGGACTGACCTGCCCCTTCTGGTCCGCATGGACGACCTCAAGTATCTGCGGGCCCAGGACGTGTTCGGCACAGGGCCTGCCGAGCTTTCGAACCAGACTCGGGTGCTCAGGCCGGGCGAAAAGGAGCCTCCTCCGGGCCTTCATCAGGAAATGCTGGTGCCCGAGGCTCTTCGAAACGCCTGGGGGGATTTCGTCTTCTGGGATCGGTCCGCCGGAAGACCCGAGGCCGTCACGCGCGACGAGGTCGGAGGCCGTTCCCGGATCTGGGAGCCGCTCCTCGAGGGAGAAGTCGAGGTGACGCTCCGGACGGGCCAGAAGGTCAGGTGCCGACCGGTCTTCGACCTCATCCGGGAGTACGTGCTTCATTTCGACCCCAAGACCGTTGAAGAGATCACGTGGGCGCCAGCGGCTGCAGTCGAAGACCTGGCCCGGCGGATCGCTGAGGAGCCCGGCACCACCCTGTTCACCGTGGGCATGGGGCCGAACCAGTTTTTCAACAACGACAACAAGGACCGCGCGATCTTTCTCTTGGCGGCTTTGACCGGCAACGTGGGCGGCATCGCGGGGAACGTGGGCTCCTACGCGGGAAACTATCGGGTGGCCCTGTTCAACGGTCTCCCCCAGTACAGCAACGAAAATCCCTTCGACCTGGAACTCGACCCCGAACGGCCGGCCAGGCCCAGGCAATACTGGCGGGCCGAGTCGGCCCACTACTACAATCACGAAGACCATCCTCTGCGCGTGGGGCGCAGGCTGCTTACCGGCTCCACCCACATGCCGACTCCGACCAAGTCCCTCTGGTTCGCCAATGCGAACTCGATCCTGGGCAACGTCAAGTGGCACTACAACACCGTGGTCAACGTGCTGCCGAAGATCGAGATGATCGTGGTTCAGGAGTGGTGGTGGTCCACTTCCTGCGAGTGGGCGGACGTCGTTTTCGCCGTGGACTCCTGGGCCGAGCTCAAGCATCCGGACATGTGTGCCTCGGTCACGAACCCCTTCCTCACCGTCTTTCCTCGAACGCCTCTCAAGAGAGTCTTCGAGACCCTGGGAGACATCGAGGTCCTGGAACGAGTCGGGACAAAGCTTGCCGAACTCATGGGCGACAGGCGCTTCGCGGACTGCTGGAAGTTCGTGCGCGAGGGCCGCACCGACGTCTACCTCCAGAGGATCCTTGACGCCTCTTCGTGCGCCAAGGGGTACAGGTTCCTGGAGCTGGAGGAGAAGGCCCGGCTTGGCATCCCGGCCCTCATGATGAACCGGACGACCCCCAAGGCCGTGGGCTACGAGCAGATCGCGGACTCCAGGCCCTGGTACACGAAGTCGGGCAGGCTTGAGTTCTATCGGGAGGAAGACGAATTCATCGAAGCCGGCGAAAACCTTCCCGTTCACCGGGAACCCGTGGATTCGACCTTCTACGAGCCCAACGTGATCGTGGCGCCTGCGCACCCGGCCATCCGTCCGGCTGGCCCGGCGGCGTACGGCGTCGACCCGTCTGACCTGTCCTGCGAGGTGCGGCAAGGGCGCAACGTGGTCCGGCCTTGGAACGAGGCCCGAGGCACGCCGCATCCTCTCATCGCCAGGGGCTATCGGTTCATCTTCCACACGCCCAAGTATCGTCACGGCGCCCACACGACGCCGATCGACACGGACATGGTGGCGGTTCTCTTCGGCCCCTTCGGGGATATCTATCGCAGGGACCGGCGCTCTCCCTACGTGTCCGAGGGATACGTGGACATAAACCCTTCGGATGCGAGGGAGCTTGGGGTGGAGGACGGCGACTATGTGTGGATCGACGCCGATCCGGAGGACAGGCCGTTCAGGGGATGGAAGGAAAAACCGACTGAGTACGGCTTTGCCCGCCTGCTGTGCAGAGCGCGGTATTATCCTGGCACGCCCAAGGGCGTTGCCCGGATGTGGTTCAACATGTACGGCGCCACGCCAGGCTCGAAGGAAGGCCAGGAAGGCCGCATGGACGGCCTCGCCAAGAACCCACGGACGAACTACCAGGCCATGTTCCGGTCCGGCTCGCACCAGTCCGCGACGCGCGGCTGGCTGAAGCCGACATGGATGACCGACTCGCTCGTGCGAAAGCAAATCTTCGGCCAGGCCATCGGGCAGGGGTTTCTGCCGGACGTGCACTGCCCAACCGGCGCGCCGAGGGAGGCGATCGTGAAGATTACGCGGGCCGAGCCCGGCGGGATCGGCGGGAGGGGGCTCTGGAGGCCGGCCGCCGAAGGGTTGCGGCCTCGCTACGAAAGCGAAGGCATGCGGGCATACCTCGCCGGCTCGTTTCTGCGGGGGCGGGACGAAACGAAAGGAGGCTGACCCATGGCACGCGTTTTCAACTGGCAGATCAGCCGCGAGATGTCTTACTGGTACGCCGAGGCGCGCCCGCGCCGCCAGTTCGCCGCGGTCTTCGACCTGAACAAGTGCATTGCGTGCCAGACCTGCACGCTGGCCTGCAAGACCACCTGGACCTCGGGCAAGGGCCAGGAGTACATGCTCTGGAACAACGTGGAATCCAAGCCCTACGGGTTCTATCCTCTCGGGTGGGACTTGAAGCTGCTGGAAATGCTGGGCCCTCAGTCTTGGGAGGGGAGCGTCTACGAGGGACGCACGATTTTCGAAGCCGCGCCGGCCGGGAAACGGGTTCTCGGGTGGTGGCCTGAGGATACCGATTACGCTCATCCGAACGTGGGAGAAGACGATTGCGCCGGAAGGCTTGAGACCGGTTCGAGCTTTGCTCTGCCGCACGAGAACTGGTTCTTCTACCTTCCCAGGATCTGCAACCACTGCACGTATCCGGCCTGTTTGGCCGCCTGTCCCCGGGGCTCAATCTACAAGAGGGAGGAAGACGGCATCGTTCTGGCCGACCAGAGCCGGTGCCGGGGCTACCGGGAGTGCGTACAGGGGTGCCCGTACAAGAAGATCTTCTTCAATCCCATGACCGGCACGAGCGAAAAGTGCATCGCCTGCTTTCCCAAAGGGGAAGCAGGTCTTCAGCCCCAGTGCTTCTTGAACTGCATCGGCAAGATCCGCCTTGCGGGCTTCCTTTCCAGGCCCGAACAGGCCCGTGCGGAGAACCCGGTGGACTACCTCGTCCATGTCCGCAAGGTGGCTCTTCCCTTGTTTCCCCAATTCGGTCTGGAGCCCAACGTTTACTACCTGCCGCCAGTGCACGTTCCGCTGCCGTTTCTCAGGCAACTGTTCGGCCCTGGAGCCGACGAAGCCGTCCGGGCTTACCGGTCTTGCCCGGAGGATCCGGACCTGGCAGGGCTCCTTACCCTTTTCGGGTCCTCGGAGGTCCTGCTGGCCGGATGGAAAAGGAGCGGCCAGGAGGTGATCGGGCTGGACCAAGGGGGGAATGAGAAGATCCGGGTTCCCATACGGGAGCCCTTGATTATTCGGCAGAGATTGGATGTCCGGTACGGTGTGGTGAGGACGAACTGTCCCTAAAGGATTCGCGGGAAGGGGCGTTCCCATGATGAAAAGAGGATCGTGCTTTCGATGGGCTCTGGTCGTGGCCTTTTGGGCGGGCTCGGGATGCGCCGCCCCTCCTCAGCCTCCTTTGCCGGCGGTCGTTGCCGCAGTGCGGCCGTCGGTTCCCTCGGATCCGGACGAGTCCTCGTGGAACACGGCGCAGGAGCATCTGGCCAGGCTTCTCCTCCAGGACCTCGTGGATCCGAGGTCCTTGGCAACCACGACCCCGGAAGTGCGGATCCGGGCCGTGACCGACGGAGAACGGGTTGCCTTTCGGCTGGAATGGCCGGATGCCACCGAGGATGACGTGCCTGGTGCGGCTCGATTCAGCGACGCTTGCGCGGTGCAGCTTCCTTCCAAAACAGAACCCGATGTGCCGGCTCCTCAGATGGGGGAACCGGGACGGCCTGTGGAGATCACCTTGTGGCGCGCCTCCTGGCAGGCCGACGTGGACGGCCGCAAGGACTCGATTCAGGCGATCTACCCCAATGCTGCGGTGGACCATTACCCGTTCGAAGCTCCTTCGCTGCTAGGGCAATCAGACGCGGGCCGCGAAATGGAAGCCCGCTATGCGCCGGCCCGGCGGCTGGGGAACCGGATGGCGGGGCCGCGCGACTTGCCTGTGCAGGACCTCGTTGCCCAAGGGCCTGGCACGATTGAACCTGCCGCCAAGACAGTCTCTCGGGGCCGCGGCCGTTACCGCGGCAAGAGCTGGTCGGTCGTAATCGTTCGACCCTTGCCGCAGGATCTTCCTGCCCGAGGGTGGACGCAGGTCGCTTTTGCGATCTGGGAAGGCTCGAACCGTGAATCGGGCTCGGTCAAAATGAGGACCGGATGGATTCCCTTCTCCGTGGAGGCTCGAAAGCCGTGAAGGAGATCGACCTTTCGGTGAAAGCCCTGCTCGAGCGCACCGTCCGGCTCCGCCTCCTGGGACTGGTGCTGGAAAGCCCGCGTCCGGGATGGAAGCAAGAGGTTTCTGCGCTCATGGAAAAATGCGATTGGGCCGAGCTCGAGCAGGCCGCCGGCCAAGCCCTCGATGGGTGGACCGAGGGGCGGTATCTTGCCTTGTTCGGGCCAGGGGGCACGATATCGCCGCGGGCAGCGGCATCGGCCGAAGGGCGGGACCCGGGCCGGGTTCTCGCCGATCTTTCGGCTTTTTACGAGGCCTTCGCGTTTCGGCCCGGCTCGGGCAACCCGCCGGACCACATCGCCGTGGAGGCGGATTTTCTGGGGTACCTGACTTTCAAAGAGGCCTACGCAATCGCTTCAGGCAATGAAGAGGCCGCAAGGACGGTTCGAGACGGGGCCGCTGCGTTCTGTCGCCTTCATGTCGGGCCTCACGCCCGTGCCCTTGCGAAAAACCTCGAGAGGGCGGCCGGGGCGGGTCCTCTCCCTGCCGCAGCAGCGGCCCTGTTGGATCTCGTTACGGCGCAGGTCGCTCAGGCTGGGGACCGCACTCCAGAGGATAGATCCGTATCGACTTCCTGAGATTTTCGAGCTCACCCAGGGAATCGGGTGAGCGGATGAGGTACCGGAGCAGCAGGGTTCCGGTCGGCGACGGGCTTCGGAACGATTTGAACCCATCTGGGGATCGCATGGGGGCGTGTCGCTGCTCGAGAGAAGGATCTTCGCCGGTCGGCTTCCCTCGGTCTGGTCTCCCACGTAGGCGAAGCTAGCCGTGTCGTCCGCCACCATCTGAAGTACCCAATAATCCTCATGGCTGGGCAGCTCGATGGCCAAAGGCGATCTGCGGGGATCGAAGGCCGCGTAGCTGTACAGCAGGTCTGGGCAAGGGCGCACGAAGGCGTTCCAGGAAGCGTCTGCGGGCGGGCTGTGATAGAAGCGGTTTTCCTCGCCTGCCTGCTTGGTGAAAAAAGCGTTCCGGTCGGCCTGGAGGCGGCTCGGCAGGGTATGGATCTGGTAGGCCCTTCTACTTGATGAACGACGTGTCGCCCCTGCTCTCCCTTACCCTTGCCAGAATACCCGACAGCCTTGCCGCGATTTGGGGCAGGAAAAGGTTCATGCCCAACGGCGGACGGAATGCTCGGTTTTCTTTCCAGGACAGGGGTCGTTCCGCTTCCGGGGCGTTCCGCTTCGAGCAGGCCCTGAGACACTGCCCGCACCCGACGCACCGGCTGACATCCAGGGTGTGCAGACCGTCGGAAAAAACGTGCGCTTCGGTCTGGCAGACTTTCTGGCAGGCGCGGCAAAAGACGCAGTTCTGGACCGAAAGTTGCGGAAGGAGGGGAGGCGGCGCCATGAGATTTGGACATTGGAAATCCCGAATCATCTGCAGAAGCTGGCAGCAGCACGAGCAGCATGCGCAGACGTAGAAACAATCCTTGCTGGCGACGTTGAAGGTGATATGGATCGCCCCTTCGTCGGCTGTCGCGGCTCTGATCCGCAGGACCTCCTCCTTGGACGCAGGCTCGGCCCACCCCAGTTCGATGAGCGTCTTGGCAACCGGTCCGGCGATGATGCAGGGCCGGTTGCCGGGATGTTTGCTCTTCATCTTGCAGGGTTCGCCCCTGAGGTGCTTTGCCGTGGCGCACTGGCAGGCGAGGAGAACCACGTCTCCGACTTGGTCGAGGAGGTCCGAAAGCCTGTCTGCGTCCACGATCTCCAACTGGCCTTCCAGGGATTCCTGAACCGGAAGGGTTCTGAGCAGGGTAAGTTCTCCATGGTCCCGGATGTAGCTTCTCAGGTACCCCGATTCGAAGATCCTCCCGAACAGGGTTGCGTAGCGTTCGTGCCAGGGAGAGAGAAGACCTGACATGAAATTGGCCTCGAACATGGGCGGGATAATCGGGGACAGGAAGTAGGTGGTGGAGTCGAAGATCTCCTCAGGATTCTCAGGCAACCGGATCCCGAGCACGGGCTGTGCCACCAGGCGCAAGAGGCCGTACCAATCGAGGACGATGCGCCTGAGATCGTCCACCCACGTATAGCCCGCCATGCCGCCGAAGATTTTGTCGAATTCGAGGACCACATGCCGTTCGGAAACGACGGGCCGGAGGATCTGTCGGATTTCATCAGGGGATTTGCCCGTGACTCGAACCAGCTCGCTCAGGGTTGCGTAAATTTTGTTTTGGAACTGAGCCGCCAGTTCTGCGGATTGCCGCGTGTAGAGGTGTGTCACCAGGGCCAGGAGATCTTGACTCTCAGGAGGGCCCAGCAGCAGCACGCTCGAATGTCTCTCCGCCAGAACTCTGTGGGCAGCAGTCGGGGTGGTTTCATAGGAGGTGAATGATTCTGGCAGGTCTCGAGGGGTCTCGATCTCGGAGCCGCATCCGCCTGTCCAAAGGCCCGGCACGGTCCCGGCCAAGCCATAGGCCAGGCCGACCATGCCGCAGCGCTTGAGGAAATCCCGCCTCGTGGCCAGGGATCCCGCGTAAGCTTTGATTAAATCCCTCCACTTTTCATCAAGCTGGTCCATGAGCCTTTCCCCGGCCGACCGCGAGAGTCTGCTTGTGCTGATTCCGTCGTGCGAAGGCCGATCCGCAGGCAACTGGGGCAGGAGTTTGCCTTTGGACAATCGGAGAATAGCGGTCAAAGTAATTTCGTGTCAACAAGGAAAACATTCGAGATGTCCTTTTGTCCTGGTATGGGCGAGGCCTGATCTGCGGTTGGGTGCGTGCACGGAGGTGGCCGACGCTAACGCTCAGAACGGCGGGAAGACCTCTTGGGAGGGCTTGCTGCATGCGCCGGAAGTCTTTTTCAGGGGACCCTCGAAAGTCGCGGCAGCGGATAGGACTCGATGCTTTGCAAGAATTCCGGCCGGGGCCGGTACATCCTGAGCGTGAGGGAAAAGGGTTCGCCCGGCGGCGACGGGAGCCAGTTGACCGCCTCCGGGGGTGAGCCTATATCCCAATCCTATGCCAACAAGCACCGCCAGGGCCAAACTGAGAATCGGTTTTTTCTCCATGGCCGAGCTCCCACGACGGTTCAAGCCCCTGCGATCGAGACGCAGATCTTGCCGAAGTGTCCCTGGCTGGCCATGAGCTCGAACGCCTTCGGAGTCTCCTGGAAAGGGAAGATCCTATCCACCACGGGCTGGAGCTTGTTGTGTTCGATGGCCCGGTTCATGGATTCGAACTGCTCGCGGTTGCCGACAAAGATTCCCTGGACGCGAATGTTCTTCATGAGGATGGGCAGGATGTTCAGCTCCCGGGCCGGACCGGCAAGCACCCCGATCAGACTGATCTGCCCTCCGAGTCGGACCGCTTGGAAAGACTCCTGAAGCGTGCCGGCCCCTCCGAGTTCGATCACGTGGTCCACGCCCCTTCCGCCGGTCAAATCCCGCGCTTCCTTGCCCCACTTCGGTGACTTCTTGTAATTGATCCCATGGTCCGCGCCCATGGTGGCCGCCCGCTCGAGCTTCTCGTCGCTCGAGGAGGTCACGATCACGCAGGCTCCCAGGATCTTGGCGAACTGAAGGGCGAACAGGGCCACGCCTCCCGTGCCCTGGACGAGAACCGTATCCCCGGGCTTGGTCGCCCCCTGGCAGCAGAGAGCGTTCCATGCTGTAAGAGCAGCGCAAGGCAGGGTGGCTGCCTGCTCGTCGCTCAGGTGCCCTGGAACGTGAACCACCCCAAGCTCGTGGGTGAGCAGGTACTCGGCGAGAACCCCGTCGAGAGGACCTCCGAGAGTGGTTGCAGCCTTTTCATAGGTGGGCTCGCCGCTGACCCATCCCTGAAAGAACGTGGCTGCTACGCGGTCTCCGGTCTTGAACATCGAAACCCCGGGTCCGACCTCCACAACCTCGCCTACGCCGTCCGAGCCCGGGATGAGGGGCAGGGGCTGCTTGGGGTTGTAGAGCCCTTGGACCGTGAGAAGATCCCTGAAATTGAGTGACGCGGCCTTCATCCGGAGAAGAATCTGCCCTGGGCCTGGTTTGGGCACGGGCCTTTCAGAGCACCGGAGTCGATCAAGTCCGAACCCTCCATGAATTTCCCAGACTTTCATGTTTGCCTCCTCACGGTTTGGTCTGCGACCTCTGCTTGCGGTCTTTGCGGAGAAGGTTCACTTTCTTGATTCGCGAAAGTCCGCAAAAGTTGCCGAGCCGGACCCCTACGGCATCAGGGATAGAGTCCAACCTAAACGGGGAGAAATCCTGAGTCAACGGTTTTCCAGCGGCGTTGTTCTGGCCATTGGGCCAACTTGCAAGAAAGAAGCATTCTGGGAGGGTTACCTTTTCGCACAATTCTCATATTCTGAAAGAAGATGGAAATCCAGAGTCGGAGGACAGCGATGGAGGAACTCAAGGCATCCGTTGCACAAATCAAAGCACGGGGGCAGTTGACGATACCCAAGAGAATTCGGGAGGCGAGCGCTCTCGAAGAAGGTCAAGTGGTATCGATCATCCCAGTGGGGAGAGCTTTGATCGTCATGCCCAAAAGGCTTGAGATGGAGGAAGCAAGAAGGCAGATCAAGAAGATCGTCAAAGCCTCTGGGGTGTCTCTTGAAGACCTGCTTTCGGGGCTCAGAGAAGAGAGGAAAGCTCTTCTGAAGGAGTCCTATGGAAAGAAAAAAGGTTAAGGTTTTTCTCGACTCGAATGTCATCCTCTCTGGGCTTTTTTCGGACAAGGGAGCACCTCGTATCATCCTGGATCTGCTCAGTTTGGGTCTGCCTCTTCTGTCCGGGGTTGCCGGGGAATTCAACATCGTGGAGATTGAGAGAAACCTGAACAAGAAAATGCCCGAGGCCCTCCCCATATATCGACAGTACCTGCCGCTGCTCCACCTCGAGATCACCCCACTGCCGGCTCCAAGAGAAATCGCGGAACTCAAAGGCCTTGTGGGAGAGAAAGACCTTCCTGTTCTCGCATCCGCGATACGAGCGAAGGCGGATCTTCTGGTCACGGGCGACCGAAAAGACTTCGCCAAGGTCAGAAGAATGCGCATCGATCCCCCAAGAGTCGTCACCCCTGCCGAGTTCCTCGATCTGATTCTCCCTGTGATCCTGCTCATCCTGGAAGAGCGATAGAAGAAGCGTCCTACTTCGGCTCCGCCGTCCCGCGTCCTCGCCGGTGGCCACGACAGAGCGTGGCCCTCCATATGGGGGGTGGCCACGAGGGACCGTGGCCATCCATGGGTGGCGGCCACTGCCGGCTGGGGCAAGGCAATGGCGGGCATGGAGGGTTTACGGCCGCGGTGGAACGAAGCCGGCGTCCCGGAGAGCGAGCTGGCCCTGGCGCGCCAGATCCGCCGCAGTGGCCAGGACGCGCGCGGCCTCGTGCGGCGCGTGGAACCCTGTCGAGTTCTCCGACTCCACGAAGTCAAGGCGAAATTGAGCCTGGCGCTGCAACCGTCGCGCCGCCTCTAGGGCCTCGTCCTTCAGACCGGATTCCCGGGCGGCCTTGAGATCTCCAATGAGGGCAATGACAGCGTCCATGGCCAGCTCCCGCAGTTCGTGGGTGACCTCCTGGATGGCTTCGGCGCGGTGCAGCAGTTCTTTTTCTTCCACATTGTGGCAGGTCTGGCAGGCATGGTTGATGTTGAGAAGGGGCGAGCGCACGTGATGGTCGGAGATCTTGAAGGCCCCCACCCGGCGGTAGGGCATGTGACAGTCGGCGCAGGCCACTCCGGCGATCACGGTTCGTAAGCCTTGCATCGCGGCCTCCTGACGCAACCGGTCGTACCACCTGGTTGAGATGGGAAAGGGATACCGGAAGATCCCGATCGGGTCAATAGGGAAGATGTGCGAACCCGGGGGGCTGCGAATCCCAGGGGTTGCTTTCCCCATCGATTCCAGATAGGGAAGAAACATCGGCATCGAGCGGAGGACTGCCTTGGATACGCCGACACAAGCTGCATTGGGCGCGGCGATCGGCCAGGCCTTTTTCGGTCGAAGGCTTGGTGGAAAAGCGGTCTTCTGGGGTGCTGTGGCTGGCGCGATTCCGGACCTGGATATCCTCGCGGCGGCCTGGATGGGGCCGTGGGGAGAGGTTCTCTATCATCGGGGGCCAACCCACGCTTTGTGGTTCGGACCGGTGGCCGGCACTGCGCTCGGTTACGGGGCATGGATCATTCAGACAAGATTCGGGAAGAACAAGGCGGAGGAGTCGCCGCCGCAACCCGACATTCCGAAGGGCGTAACCCCGGGTTCTTCGGTCCAGACCGGATCGGGCCTTCTACGCTCCTGGATCTGGCTTTTTGTCCTCGTCCTGTTTACTCATCCCCTTTTGGATCTTTTCACATCCTACGGTACGCAGTTGCTCTGGCCTCTCACCCGCCATCGGTTTGCCATCCACGCTGTCTCCATCGTGGATCCTCTCTACACAGGGGTCCTGGTCCTTGCTCTCGTGTTCGGCCTCTGGAAGGGCGCCCGGTCGAGCGCTGCCTGCAGGGCTGCCCTGGTCGCGCTCGTGCTGTCCACGACTTACCTGTTTTACGGCGCATGGCTCAACGGCCGTGCCGAGGCCGAGGTGAGGCGCCAGATCGCTCAGGAAGGGCTGCAGGAGGCGCGCGTGCGCTGCTACCCCACGTTCCTGCAGGTCTTTCTTCGACGGGCCGTGGTGTGGACTCCGGACGAAGTCCGGGTGGGCCTGATCTCGATGTGTAGGCCTTCTTTCGTCGCCTGGGATCATTTTCCCGTTTCTCGCGGGCCCTTGATCGACGCGGTGCGGTCCTCGGAAGCAGGGCGGATTTTCGAGTGGTTCGCCTTGGGGGATACGCTGGCCCAGACCCGGGTGCGACAAGGCGGAGTCGTTGTGGAGATCACGGATCTCCGTTATGGTTTCCCTGGCCGGGCCGCGAGCGGGTTCTGGGGGATTCGGGCGTTCTTCGACCAGAACGGGCAGCGGATCGGGAATGTGGAGCGCTTCCGCCGCTCTCTTCCGGAAACCAGAGTCGCTCTGGCGTTGCTCTGGCGGGCCACGTTCGGACAGGGTGCATCTGACGGCTGAGGGCGCCCGTGCGCGCACATCGACAACAGACGCAAAAAGCAGAGGGGGAGCACCATGCTGGTCCACATCAACTTTCCGGAGCGCTTGGCGAAAATCCAGGCCTGCCTGAAGGAGCGGGGGCTGGCCGCTCTCGTGGGGACGAGGCTCAACACGGTCACGCACCTGTGCGGCGCCTTCTGCCCGTGGCGGAGCGCTGTCTTGGTGCCCGCTGCCGGGAACCCCCGCCTTGTGACCCTCATGATGGACGCCGAGCGGCTCAAGGACGAAGGGTGGCTCAAGGACGTCGCCGGATACGGGCCCATGCCGGGCATGTCCTTTGTGGAGACCCTTGCCGGAACCCTGCGGGAGTGGGGTCTGGACAAGGGGACGATCGGCATCGAGAGCGGAGGTTCCGCTTACCTTCCCGACGGGTTCATCACCCTGGCCGAATACGAGGGCTTGCGCAAGGCTCTGCCCGAAGCGACTTGGGTAAATGCCCAGGACATCGTGGCCCGTCTGACTCTGGTCAAGGAGGAGGCCGAGATCAAGCTCCTCAGGCAGGCCACGGCCATGTGCGATTACGCCCATGAGGTTGTCCGCCGCGAGATCCGGGTCGGAATGACCGAGAAAGAGGTAGCAGGCATCGCTGAGAAGGCCTTGCGGGATGCGGGGAGCGAGTTCGCCTGGACGTTCACGGGCGGGCAGGAGATCGGCTCTGGATACCGGTCGAGCTACGCCATGGGCGGATGCACGCCGGCCACGGACAAGCGAATCCAGTGTGGAGAGACCGTCATTCTCGACTTCCACGGCATGTACGGGCTCATGCTTGGCGATGTGAGCCACAACGCCGTGATGGGCAGGCCCACGGCCGCCCAGCGCAAGGTGATGGAGGCCTACGTCGAAACTTGTTACTGCCTGATCGACGCCATGAAGCCGGGAAGGACCTTGGGCGAAGTGGCGCGCCAGGTCACCGGCCTGGTGGAAAAGAAAGGTTGGCAGGACTGGGTGCTTCCCGGGTACGGCCACGGCATCGGGCACTTCGGGATGGAATGGTACCCCTGCGTGATGGACAGCCTGGAGGCGTGCCACACGGAGCCGGACTACGTGCTCGAGCCGAACTATGTGCAGATGATCGCCGTGGTCTGCAACGCTCCTGGGATTGCCGGATTCCGGCTCGAGAGGCCCCTTCTCATCACGGCCGGCGGCAACGAGCTCCTGAGCAAGCTGCCGGTCGAACCCTGGATCTTGGATGCCGACTGTTATTGTGATTTTTCGTCGCCCCGGTACGCAGGCCGAGTTCAGGCCTGGTAGTCAGTCGACGGGAAAAGAGAGCGGAGCCGGTGAGGTCGATGGAGATGCCTCGAGGTGGAATGCCGAAACTCAGGCAGGCTCCTGCGCCTCCTCGGGCAGGAGGGATCGTGTCAGAGACTCGATCTGTTCCGCTGTGCCGACCAGGATGAGATGGTCTCCACTCGCCAGAACCGTCGAGACCGGCGGATTGGTCAAGACGCGGCCGTCGGGCCTTTTGATGGCCAGGATGGTCACGCCGGTCCTTTTCCGGATGGCGGACTCCTGAATGGTCTTTCCCACGATTTCGCTGCCTGGAGGTACCTCCATGTCTCCGATGCGGATCTCCAGATCGGTGCTGTAGGCCATCGTATCGAGGTAGTCGTGCACCACGGGCTTGAGGATCATGGCGGCCATTTTTTTGCCTGTGCTCAGATAGGGGGAGACCACCCGATTCGCGCCCGCCTTGTAGAGCTTGTCGAACACATCCTCTGAACTCGCCCGGGACACGATGAAGATCTTGGGGTTGAGAAGCCTGGCCGATAGGGTGATGAGGACGTTGTCCGGGTCCGAATCGCTCGCCGCCACAATCCCCTTGGCTCTTTCGATTCCGGCCTTGAGCAGGATCTCGTCGCTGGTCGCATTGCCCGCCACGAACAAATAGCCGCACTTTTCCAGGCGCGCCAGGGCCTCCGGGTTGCTGTCGATCACCACAAACGGGACGCGGGCCTTGACGAAGTCACGGGAGATCTGCGCACCCACGCGACCAAAGCCGCAGACGATGTAATGGTTTTTCAGGTGCTCGAGGGTCCTTTCCATTTTTCTCCTCTTGACCAGCCCCAGGAGATGGCCTTCGATCATGAATTGAAACAGGGAGGATGCGGCAAGGGTGATGCTGCCGAGTCCCATGAGGATGAGAAGGACGGTGAAGATCTTCCCCCTTGCGTCCAGGGGGACGACTTCCCGAAAGCCGACCGTGGAGAGCGTGATGACTGTCATGTAAAGCGCGTCGAGAACCGGGATCGGGTAGAGCAGCTTGTAGCCGAGCGTGCCCACCACAAGAACGATGAAAAGCAGCACGAGAGGAGCGCGGAACTTGGCTATAGGGTCCATCGCGCGTGCCGGAAGCGCATCTACAAGGTGTGGCTCAGACCAAATCGCGAGTGAGTATAGGGTGTCGACTCCGGAGAATCAAACCCGGCTTGGTCCGTCCTTCTCAAAGAGAACACCGGCGAGAAAGTCCGCAACGGTTTGGGCGACGAAGTCCCGCTCTGTGTCGAGCGGAAGCACGTGGCCCGAGGCACTTAGAAGAACGGTCGCTTTGCAGGAGGGACCGAGGATCGCACAAAGGGCCAGCGCGTTCTGCCAGGGCACGGATCGGTCTCGCTTTGAATGGACGACGAGCGCCGGGCATTCGACGAGGGCCGCCTTGCGCCGCAGGAGCCATTTGAGCTGCGTGAAGGTCGCCTGAACGGGGGAGAGATGGCCCTTCCAGGGCATCCGGGCCTCCTGGAGGCGTCTGGCCCGTCTCACCACATGGCCGCGCACGCCCGGCAGGCGCCAGAGCATCGCTGCGAGCCTGGCTTTTGCCGGGCTGGCGAACAGAGGCGTGGCCAGGAGTGCGATACCCCGGACTTTGTCAGGATGCCGCTGCGCCAAAAGCAAGGCGAGCAGGCCGCCCATGGAGAATCCGACCACGGCGACGTGCGGGCATCTTCGGGACAGAGCGTCGAGCCCCTCCTCGGCAGAACGCAGCCAGTCGGGCCACCGGGAGGCCTCAAGTTCGTGCGGGCTGACTCCGTGTCCCGAGAGCAGAATACCGGAAACCGTAAAGCCGCACCGCTGGTGGAGGGCTTCGCCGAGGTAGCGCATTTCGCCGGGGGTGCCGGTCAGACCGTGGAGGAGAAGGCATCCGGCCTTTCGGCCTTCGAGCCAGAAAGGGCTTTTGTCCAGGACATCCGCAGGGGGGAGCCCGGATGCGGGATTGCCGGGTACGGGGTTTCGTCGCGGCAAGGCTTTACATCAGCATATTCATGACGCGAAGGGTATGTGGTGCGGTGCCTATTTTCTGGCCGACGGGTTTGTTCTCCCCGTCCACGAGGACGATCTTGGGCTTGTGATACTGGGCTTCGGTCTCGTGGATCCACGCGAAGTTGGCCACGATGACCTGATCGCCAGGACGAGCCTTGTGCGCGGCGGCACCGTTGATGCAGACCGTGCCCGATCCTCTGGGCGCTTCCATGGCGTAGGTCGAAAAACGGTTGCCGTTTGTGATGTTCCAGACTTCCACCTGCTCGAATTCCAGAATGCCAGCCGCGTCCAGGAGATCCGCGTCAATGGAGATGCTGCCCTGGTAGGCCAGGTTCGCTTCGGTTACGGTCGCCCTGTGGATCTTCCCCATCAACATCTTTCGCTGCATGGATGTCTCCTTCCGGGGTCTTCGGTGGTGGGGTTCGGAGGCCTCCTGGTTTCCCTCCGTAATCCCTTCCAAGTTCTATTTAGCCAAGAGGCAATTGTCGATGAGCCGGGTTTGGCCCACATACGCTGCAATCGCAAGGAGCGCAGGCCCCTCGATTCGCTCGATGTCCTCCAAGGTCTCCGGGTGGCAAATCTGCACGTAGTCAATGCGGATTCCAGGCCGCGCAGACAAAACCTCCCGAACCCGGTCGAGGATTGCGGCGGCCTCCCTCTGCCCGGCCTGCACCAGGGCGCGCGCCTCGTCCAGAGCTTGCTTGAGCCCCAGGGCTTGTTGCCGCTCTTCTGCGCTCAGGTAGGTGTTTCTTGAACTCATGGCCAGGCCGTCGGGTTCGCGCACGATCGGGCACCCGACGATCTCGACGTCGAAATTCAGGTCCTTGACCATTCTCTGAATCACGACGACCTGCTGGAAATCCTTCCAGCCGAACAGGGCCACATGGGGCTTGACGATGTTGAACAGCTTGGCGACCACTGTGGCCACGCCGCGGAAGTGGTGGGGCCTCGATCGGCCGCAAAGGGTCTGGCTCACGCGCTCGACCGTGACGTAGGTCTGATACCCGTCTGGATACATGTCCTCGGCGCGCGGATGGAACACAATGTCGACCTCGGCAGACTCCATGAGGGCACAGTCCCGCTCGAAATCGCGAGGATAGGAAGCGAGGTCTTCTTGCGGGCCGAACTGGGTGGGATTCACGAAAACCGAAGCGATGACCGTGTCGGCCCTTCGTCGCCCCTCCCGCATGAGGGACAAGTGCCCTTCGTGGAGATACCCCATGGTGGGGACGAAAGCCAGGATTTTCCCCTTGTTCCGGAGGTCCTCTGCTGTCTCCTGCATGAGGCGGGGGGATTCGATCACTCTCATGGCGCCAGGGCTCCCTGTTTCGGGATCCTGGTCTCCCCCAAGGGCAGGAACGGAGAACGAAAGAGGCCTTTCGCGTTCAACGGAACCGATAGGGCCCAGAGGGGACCGACTAGGGGAAAACCAAACTCCCCGCAGGCAGACACAACGCTCGGCTGGGCAGGCGCAATCTCTGGGATCATGGATATTTCCGTCCCGGTCCGATCCCGGATCCAGGCGGTTCATGTCGGGGGTGCCCGGCTAGCACATCGACAATCTTATTTTATTTTCTCCCCGTCCGGTTTGTCAAACCGCGGTCTTTCCCCTTGTCGCGTTTTCCCTCGTTGGTGCCCGTTCATCCGCGGCACAGCCTGCCGGCCGGCCCAGAGTTAGGTCAGGAAATCGGGTCCACGTCCGGCCCGATGGTCAGGTACCTCACCCCTTTGTCGGTGTTGTGGATTTCCCGGATGAGATTTTTCAGATCCGCGTCGCGCTTGACAAAATCGATCGAGGACGTGTTCACCACCAGCAAGGGGGTCTCGTTATATTGGAAAAAGAAATTCGCATAGGCCTTGCTGACCTTCTCCACATATTCTGCCTCGATGTCTTTTTCGTAGGGGACCGCCCGTTTTCGGATGCGCTTGAGCAAAACCGAGACCGGGGCCTGCAGATAGATGACCAGATCCGGCTTGACCGTGCGCCGGTCGAGCAGTTCGTATATCCAGTCGTACAGGACCAGTTCGTCCTGGTTGAGATTGATGGATGCGAAAATGCGGTCCTTGGCGAACAGATAGTCGCAGAGCAGCCCCTGCCGGAACAAATCCCCCTGAAGGATCTCCTGTTGTTGCTGGTATCGGGTCAGGAGGAAGAACAGCTGGGTCTGGAAGGCGTACTTGGCTGGCTCTTTGTAAAACTTGGGCAGAAAAGGGTTTTCGTCGATCCGCTCCAGAATCGTCTTGGCCTCGAAAGACTCGGCCAGGAGTTTGACAAGGCTGGTTTTGCCCACTCCGATCGGTCCCTCGACCACGATGTATCGGCCTTCTCCCATGCCCATACCCCTCCGGCCAATACGGGTAACGCGCCGGCTTAACAGCGGGTGGCTCCCGCCCGTGCCTGCGCTCTTGCTCAAGATTACGCATTATGGGCAAATTCGAAACCCTTGTCCATGAATTTCTGCGACTTCCTGGAAGGCGGCCGCAAGGGAGGCAAACGCGTCCAGATCGAGGGTCTCCGCTCTTTGGGCTGGATCGATCCCGCATTTGCGGAAGGCATCCAGGATCGCGGCGTCCGGCGGAGGCGGCTCCAGGGAGAGGCGCAGGGAGTTGAAAAGGGTCTTGCGCCGCTTTGCAAAGGCGGCTTTGACCAGGGTTCGGAAGAACCTTTCTTGCGTTTTCGGGACGGGTCCGCCCTGCGGTCTGGGCGTAAGGCGCACAAGGGCCGAATCCACTTTCGGTACGGGGTAAAAACAGTGGCGCGAAACTCTCTCCTCGAGGCAGACTTCGAAGCAGGCCCTGGTGAGAACGGTCAGGGCGCCGTAAGACTTGGTCCCTGGGGCAGCGGTCAGGCGCAAGGCGACTTCCTTTTGGAGCATGAGCACCAGCAGGGACAGGATGTCCCCGTGGTCAAGGAAGGAGAACAACAGGGGGGAGGAAACCGAATAGGGGAGGTTGCCGACGATCTTCATCGGACCGCCGAGTCGTCCGTATGCCCGTCTGTAGTCGAAGTGAAGGGCGTCCATGCATACGAGGATCAAGGCCTCCCGCGATTCGAGGGACCTGCGGAGATAGAGCGCAAGGCGTGGGTCGATCTCGACCGCGATGAGTTTGCGGACCTTGGGCAAAAGGGCCCTGGTCAGGGCGCCGGTGCCGGGTCCGATTTCCACCACCGTTTCATCGGGCTTGGGCTCGGCCAGAAGGAGGATCTTTTCCTGAACGGCCCGCTCGATCAGGAACACCTGCCCCAGGGACTTTCTCGGAGGCAGGCCAAAGTCCCGAACGCGGCTCTTGAGCGTTTTCTTTTCCGTCCGTGGTTCTTGCAAGGCCCGGAATCCTCGTGGCCGGAACGAAACGCACCCTTAACGCGCCCGCCCCCGACTTCCTTCACAAGGACAGATCGGGGTCTGCATTGAGAGACAAGGGGGAGCGCTCCCCGCGGGCAAGGCGGCGCGCGCCGGCCGCCGCGATCATGGCGGCGTTGTCGGTGCACAGAAACGGGGAGGGAATGTGTACGCGAAGGCCCTGCGCCGATGCCATTTCCGCGAGCCGGGCCCTCAGTCTGCTGTTGCAGGCCACGCCGCCGGAGAGTGTGACGGTTCGGATACCGGTCCTGGCCACCGCCCGGCCGAGCGGTGCGAGCAGGCTGTCCACGACTGCCTCCTGGAAAGAGGCGGCAAGGTCCGGGAGGTGGTCTCGGGCGAACTCTTCTCCCTTTCGCCGGACGAAATAGAGCACCGAGGTCTTGAGCCCGCTGAAACTGAAGTCCAGTTCTTCAGATGCGGAAAGAGCCCTCGGGAAAGCGAAAGCCTTGGGATTGCCCTGCCGCGCGAGCCTGTCGATCGCCACGCCTCCCGGGTAGCCGAGGCCGAGCAGTTTGGCGACCTTGTCGAAGGCCTCGCCTGCGGCGTCGTCCCGGGTCTCGCCCAGGAGACGGTAATCGTCGAAGTCCGCAACTTCGTAAAGGCTGGTATGGCCGCCTGAGACGACCAGGCCCAAGAGGGGGAAAGAGGGAGCCTCTCCCTCCAGGAAAGGGGCCATAAGATGCCCTTCGAGATGGTTGACTCCGCACAGAGGGACTCCGAGCGCGAAGGATAGAGCCTTGGCCGCACACAGGCCCACCAGGAGGGAGCCCACAAGGCCCGGTCCCCGGGTTACGGCGATGCCTTGGAGGGATTCGAATCCCCCGCCTGCCTTTTCCACGGCGGCGCGGATCACAGGCACGATCTTCTCGAGGTGGTTCCGGCTGGCCAGTTCCGGCACCACACCGCCGTAAGGGCTGTGGGTGTCGATTTGGGAGTAGACGACATGGGAAAGGATCCGGTTGCCGTCCTCCAGGACGGCGGCCGCGCAATCGTCGCAGGATGTCTCGATGCCCAAAACCCGCATGCTAAACAAATTACCATGTCGTGCCGAGGAAAACCATCGGGACCCGAGGGCTCTGCAGGCGGGCCGTCTCCGTTGATTTGGGGCAGAGCCTGTGGCAACCTAAGTTGACACGAGCGGGCAATCCGCGCCCAACATGAATGCGTAAAAAGCTTGGGTGCGGGACGTGCAGAGGAGGAACCGAATGACGAGACAACGATTAGGCTTTGCATATGCCCTTGTCGCCCTTGCGGTCTTCGTGCTGGCTTGTCGGGGGCCAGGCGAGGGAGAGTCCCATGCCGTCTCTCCGGGCAAGGCGAAACAGGAGACCGAGCCCAGAGAGACCCTGCTTGCGGGTTCCGGTCATGAGCCCGCTGGCTCGCCCGGGCAAGCCGGGGCTTCGGAGTCGCCGGCGATTCGTTTCGACGAGACCGAGTTCGACTTCGGCGAAGCCGAGGCCGGCAAGGACGTGGTGCACCTTTTTTCGTTCCGCAACGTTGGCAGCCGGACTCTGACCATCGAGAAGGTCGGCAGCACCTGAGGGTGCACGGGAGCTTTGGCCTCGGCCAAAGATCTACCCCCGGGCGGGGTAGGAGAAATCAAGGTGACGTTCCGGACCAAGGGCTTCCAAGGGCCGGTGACGAAGACCATCTCGGTGGAGACCAACGATCCTGCCAACAAGCAGGTCCGGCTGACGATGAAAGGGCGGGTCGTTGCGGATGTCGTTGTCGAGCCGAAGATCATCAATTTCGGCAGCGTCAACCGCCGCGGCCTGCCCGAGCCTCTTCCCCTGAAAGTTACCCTTCGAGCGGGCAAAGACCTGCGAATCACCGAAGTCCGATCCGACAATTCTTTTGTCGTCGTCACGCCGACTCCCGGGGGCCGACAAGGAGTCGACTCGGAGTATTCGGTCGCTCTCACGAAGGAGGTTCCTGCTGGGCGAGTTGCAGGCCGAATCGTGGTCAAGACTACGAGTCAGAGCCTGCCTGAGGTTCAGGTGCCGGTGCATGCCCTGGTCGAGGGGAACGTGAGGGTGACGCCTCCCCTTGTGTCCTTGGGCACGGTGCGGCCGGGCGAGAAAGTGACTCGAGAGCTCAGAGTGGAGCGGACCGGGGATGTCCGGTTTTCGGTGGAAAAGGTCGTCTCCACGAATGAGAATCTTTCTGTTTCGGTGATCGACGAAAAGCCTGGAGAAGCATATCGTTTGGCGGTCACCTACCAGGCGGGCTCATCGGTGGAAGGCCGCATTTCGGAGAGGCTCAGCGTGTTCGCGAAAAGCGACACCGAGGAAATTTTGGAAGTCCCGGTCTTCGGAAGTTTTCAGCCGGCTCGGTCGCCGCAGGCGCAGCCGCCCGCGGCCGGCGCCGTCAAATAATCTCGTTCACGCTGAGCTGCATGGCCCGGGTCGGACAGCCCTTGATGCACCAGCCGCAGGCGACGCAAAGGGCCGGGTCGAAACGAACCCGCATGCTCGGCCGCTCGAGAAAAAGGGCATGGGTGGGACAAAGACCCGTGCAGGCGCCGCACTCCACGCAGGCTTTCTCGTTCCTCGTGATGCCTCTCTCGATGGGCTCTACCTGGACGCCGCATCGCTTCAGGTACTGAATCCCTTTCTGGCAGTTCTCTTCCTCTCCGGTGATCTCGATGACCATCCGGCCTTCCTGCCTTGGCAAGATGAACGCTTTCAGGATGTTGAAGGTCAGCCCGTATTCCGAAGCGAGTTTGCAGACGATGGGCTGGTTCCAGGTGGATTTGCTGAAACGAAGCACTTTGGTCTTGCTCGTCATGGCGATCTCCTCAAGAGCCCCGGGCAGCGAGCCGCACCAGGTCCAGGGGCCCTTTCCATCCGATCCGGTCTCCGACGATGACCGCAACGGCCTTCAAGCCCGGGATGCCAGAAGAGGCTTCCAGCACGTCCTCGACGTCGTCGGCGGACTGAATGCGGTTTGCCAGGGCCGTGGCCGCTGCGTCCGCCAAGGCCGTGGATCGGGCCCAGACCGTTACAGCGTCCGCCCGGCCGAAACTCAGGGACGGCCCGACCGTGCCGGATGACGTGCAGATGCCGCAGGGCGTTTCCTCGGCCGGCACCCGAATTCCAATCCGCATGCTCAGAGGGGACGAGCCGGCGAACAGGGCGACCACGGCAGGAGCCTCGAGGGCCAGGTAGATGTCACCGCCGTTTTCCACGATCACCTCTCGGCAAGAGGCTCGAAGGGATGTGCCGACGTGTTCCGCGATCGCGCCAGCCACTGCGGCCATGGGTCCAACCGATGCGAGGGCGCCCGCTTCCAGCATGTCGCGGACGATGGCTGCGGCCTGGGGGTCGGGATCCAAAGGGACCAGGCTTGTGCCGAACACGGGTCTCCTGTCCATGTAGGCCTGGATTTCGCCCCTGAGCCTCAGGACCTCCCGGAGAGCCAGGGCGGCCAGGTTCCGGTCCGCCTTGATGTACAGGTCCGTTTCCCCCTCGGAAACCGTGAAGGAAGTCCATCGACGGTTGGCCGAAAGGTCGCGGTAGGTTCTTTCCACGTAATTCAAGTCGATGGCCGTCCTCCCGGGGGCAGGAGCCACTGAGGCTCGCCGAGCAGGAACTTGCCCGCCCGGATCCATCCTTTCAAGATTTCGGCGATTTCCAGCGCCTTCGGATAACTGGAAAGGGGCGCCGTGGGGATTTCCTTTCCCCGAAAAAGGATTTTGCCACTTTTCAGGTCCGAGTAGCGAACTTCGCCTAGGCTCTGGCCTGTTGCGAAGGGATAGTCGTGGCTGTAATCGACGATCTGGGTGACAATGTCCTGGTCCCGAACGGCTGTGAAGGCGGCCATCTCCTCGTCCAGAATCGGGATCGGAATGCCCAAACCCACGTAAAGGCTGGCTCCGTACCCTTGAAAACTGGCGCCCACCAACCATTCGGGTTTCATCTGCTTGAGATCTCCGATCACGGCAAGGGTGCCGGCCGGCCCGAGAGGAAGCCCCCGGGCGTTGCGCTTTGGCGCCGGGTTGTGCTGGGTTCCGTAGAACGTGACATAGCCCTCCCCGCCGCCCAGAAAGATCCGTGTGCCGACCCCGATCGTTCGGAAGTAGGGGTCGTTCAGAAGGGGACTGAGCTGGCCCGCGCTGCAGTAGTTGGCGTTGGCACCGTGGGGCCTCAGGATGCCCATGTAGGTGTAAATGGTCCGGTCTGAAAGATTCACGGCGCAGTTGTAATTCTGGTACCCGTTTCTCGGGTTGAACAGGAAAGCCTGGGGGAGGCTCTTGAGAGTGATCTTTTTCACCAGTTCCTTGCGGGGATAGCAGTCCGTGCCGTAGCTGGTCGCGCGGAGCTGGATCTCTTTTCCTGCGACGAGATCGTGGATCACGTGTCCGCCGCCGTACTGGAAGGCGCCCGGAAAAACCTTGTTCAAGGGGTCGTCCTCAGGGACCTCTGTGGCGCCCAGGTAAGCATCCACGGCGGCAATTCCGGTATAAGCAGGAACATTGTTCAACCAGACCCGATGAGCACGGATCCTGGGGCTCGAATGACCGAAATTGAGGAAGACACCCGAGGAGCACATGGGTCCGAAAGTCCCGGTCGTCACCACGTCTACTTCCCGGGCCGCCTGGACCGCGCCCTTTTCCTCCACGAGGTCGATCATCTCTTCGGCGGTCAGAACAACGGCTTTGCCGCGGCGGATCTTGTCGTTGATTTCCGCATATGTTTTCTGTACCTTGAACCCGCTTTTCCTGGTTCGGCTCTGGGAGGGCACGGGAGCTCCTTTCTATCCCACGGCAGCAATCTATTTATTCCAGCACGCTTCTTCCGAAGGTGTCAATCCGCGCGCCCGGACTGTGGGTCCGCTTTTCCGCGGTGCGGTCCCCACCGGGTCCGGTGAAAGGGTGGGCTATGGCCGGCCGGACAAGTCCCGACGGCCCGGATTCAGGGGCCGGAAGCCTGGACGAAATCCGCGCTCTTTTGAAGCAGGCTCTTCCCGCGTCTTGGATGCGGCCTGAGCAAGTGCGCCCCCTGGAAGGGGACGCGTCGGATCGAAGATATTACCGGATCTTTCTTCGTTCCAGCGGCTTGGGCCGTCCTTCTTCCCTCGTTTTGATGAAGCTTTCCGCTCCCTGGAGCCCGTCCGCCGGCCGGGAGGAGTTGCCTTTCGTGAACATCGCCAGACACCTGGCCGAAAAGGGCCTTCCGGTTCCCGCGATTCTCCTGGACGCTTCCCGGGACGGGTTTCTGCTTCTGGAGGATGCGGGCGACACAACGATGCAGGCTTACCTGGGTTCCTGCACGGCCGCAGACCGCAAAGGCGTGTACAAGGCGGCCGTGGAGCTGATCGTGGATTTGCAGCGGCGGGCGTCCGAGCCCTCGAGCAGGCCATGCTACGCCCATGGGTACGCTTTTGACGTTCCGACTTTTCTCCAAGAGCTTCGATTTTTCCTGGAGCATGCGGTCGAAGGCCTCTGGAAGCGCAAGATTCCCGCGCAAGACCGGCAGGAGCTGGAGGGATATTTCGAACAGATCTGCCGGCAGACCTTGGAATCGGAGCAGGTCTTCACCCACCGGGACTACCATTCGCGCAATCTCATGGTCCGACCGGATCGCATCGTCATGCTCGATTTCCAGGACGCCCGGATGGGGCCATGCACCTACGACTTGGCTTCCCTGGTGCTTGATTCCTACGTGACCTTGGAGCGGAAAGAGCAGGAAGGTCTCATGGATCTCTACCTGGACGCGTGCAGGAGGGCTGGCATGGACCGGGGTTCTCCCGAGTCCTTCCGCAGAGCCTTCGTGGTGACTGGGCTCCAGCGGAATCTGAAGGCGATCGGAACGTTCGCTTTCCAGGCTCGGGTGAGGGGGGTCGAGCGATATCTGCCCTTTGTGCCAGGGACGGTCCGTTCGGTTCGGCGGGCTCTCGAACGACTGCCTGAGTACGAGAGGTTTCGCAGGCTGCTGGAGGTTTATGTGGAGGGCCTTGGGTGATCTGGAAACGGCCCGCGCGCTGGGCGGCCGCCGTTGACCGGTCGAGGAACGGTGTGTTATAAAAAAATGACGATGGGATGGGTAGTTCGACGGGCGGGCCTTCGGTCCCTGCCGGGGCGAGGGCGTCGACGAGGAAGGAGCGGACGATGGCGCAGTACGATCTGACAGCAGAGCAGAAGATGCTCAAGGAAACGGTGGCGAAGATCGCGAAAACCGAGGTCGAACCCGGGGCCGAGCGCCGCGATCGGGAGGGAAAGTTCGACTGGACCATGGTCGAACTCCTGCGGGAAAACGGGTTGCTGGGAATCGACTTTCCTGAGAAATACGGGGGGGCCGAGGCGGGTCTGCTGAGCCTCATTCTCGTGATCGAGGAGCTTTCGAAAGTGGATGCCTCGGTTGGCCTGCTGCCTGCAGTGCAGGAACTGGGCACCCTTCCGATTCTGCTGGCTGGGAACGACGAGCAAAAGGCTCGGTACCTGCCGGCCTTGGCTTCGGGTGAAAAACTCGCCGCTTTCGGGCTTACCGAGGCCAGGGGAGGATCGGACGTGGCTGAGCTGAAGCTCAGGGCTGTCCGGGACGGTGACCATTACGTGTTGAACGGCAGCAAGATCTTCATCAGCAACGGATCGGTTGCCGACGTGCACACCGTCTATGCGGTCACGAACCCGGAGCAGAAGAGCCACCGCCGGGCCAGCGTGTTCATCGTGGAAAAGGGGACCCCAGGTTTTTCGGTCGGCAAGAAAGAGGACAAGATGGGGATCCGCGCCTCGGACACGGTGGAGCTGATCTTCGAGGACGTCAGGGTTCCGGCTGCCAATCTCCTGGCCGAGGAGGGCAGCGGGTTCCACATCATGATGAAGACCCTGGACTTCAGCCGTCCCGGGATCGCGGCCCAGGCGCTTGGGATCGCAACAGGCGCGGCCGAGTACGCGGCCCGATACGCCAAAGAGAGGATTGCCTTCGGCAAGCCTATCATGAGCTTCCAGGGGATCTCCTTCAAACTGGCCGACATGTTCATCCAGATTGAGGCGGCCCGGCAGCTCCTCTATAAGTGCGCCTCGGTCCTGCAGGAGTGCCCGAAGGACATGAGCCGCCTGCTCCCGGAACAGATCCGGCTTTCCTCGGCATCGAAAACCTTCTGCGGGGATGTGGCCATGTGGGTGACCGTGGAAGCGGTTCAGGTGTTGGGAGGCTACGGGTACAGCCGGGAGTACCCGGTCGAGAGGTTCATGCGGGACGCCAAGATCACGCAGATTTATGAGGGCACGCAGGAAATCCAACGAATCGTGGTTGCCAACACGCTCTGAACGACCCAAGAGGACTTCCGGGGCCGGTCCTGGGGCGGCCCCGGCGGTAGGGGGGATGGCCGACATGCCGGCTCGCCGCGGACGCGCCAAACGTTTGTTGCCATGGGGGCTCCTTTGTCTCGTCCTGGTGGGCGTAGGGGCGTGCTCCTGGTTCAAGGAAAAGCCGGAACTTTCGGCCGAGGAAAATTTCCAGAAGGGGATGAAGGAGTTCGAAAAAGAGCACTATCAGAATGCCATCCCCTTTTTCCAGAAGATTCTGGAGAACTACCCCTTCTCGATTTACGCTGTGCCGGCCGAGTTGAAAATCGCGGAATGCTACTTTCTAGACGAAAAGTACCCGGAAGCCCTGGTGCACCTGCAGGGTTTCGAGGAACTCCACCCGACGAACGAGCAGATCCCCTACGTGCTCTGGATGAAGGGGGTCGCATATCTGGATCAGTTTTCCACCATTGACCGGGACGTTTCGGCTTTGGAGAGCGCCCAGAGGGAATTCGAGAAGCTTCGGAGCCGATTCCCGGACAGCCCCTACGCTGAAAAAGCCGAACCCCAGCTTCGGGACATCCGAGCGAAGCTGGCGGAACACGATTTCTATGTGGCCCACTTCTACTACCGGGCGGGACGGTTTCAGGCGGCCCTGCCGAGATTCGAACGAATCCTGGAGAAATATCCGGAGGCCGGCATCGCGGACCGGGCTCTGTACGGCATGGGCAAGTGCCACTATTTCATGGATGAGACCGAAAAAGCCCGTCAGGCCTTCGAGACCCTCGTGCGGACCTATCCAGAAAGCCGGTACCGAAAATACGCCGAGAGGTTCCTCGCCGACCTGCAGGAAGGCCGCTTCAGGATCGTCTCCCAATCGTTCCGCATGAAGGAGCGTTTTTTCCGCTGGCTGGGCTACGAGTGAGCCCTCTGGCGGGCCGTCTCTTCGAGCAGGACCCGCAGCCTGTCAAAGGCCTTGGGAATCCCCTCGGGCCGGCTGCCTCCGGCCTGGGCCATCTCGGGCTTGCCCCCGCCGCTTCCCCCCACTTCCTGGGCGATCTCCCGGATCAGTTTGCCCGCGTTCAGAAGAGGGCAGAGGTCGCGGGTGACTGAAAGGATCAACTGAGCCTTGCCCTGGTCTCGGCTTGCGAGAAGGATGACGGCCGACGAGCGGAGCCGGTCGCGGAGAAAGTCCGACAGCTTCCGCAGGGTCGCTGTGTCGGCTTCGTACTCGGCTGCCACGAGCGACAGGGATCCGATGGTTTCCACCTTCTTCAAAAGACCCTCGACCGTCTCGAGAAGGCGGTCCTTCTGCCGGGCTTCGACGGCTTTTTCCAGTTCCTTCTGGCGCTCCTGAAGCCGCTGAATCCTCTGGACGGCCTCACCAGGCCGGGCTTGAAGGCAGGCGAGGATCTGCCGGTATTCTTTTTCCATCTCCTCCACGTGCCGCAAGGCGCCCTCACCGGTCAGGGCCTCGATTCTCCGCACGCCGGCCGCCACGCTGGATTCGTGCAAAATCTTGAAGAGGCCGATATCGCCGGTCCTGGAAACATGGGTGCCGCCGCAAAGCTCTTTGCTGAACGCCCCGAGGGTGGCCATGCGCACGGTCTCCCCGTACTTCTCTCCGAACAGGGCAATGGCCTTTTCGGCCTGGGCCTGCTGGAAGGGAACGGTGCGGATCTCCATGGGATGGTTTTCTCGCACTTTGGCGTTGACCAGGTTCTCCACGGCGAGCAGTTCCTCCTCGCTCAAGGCCGCGAAATGGGTGAAGTCGAAGCGCAGGCGGTCCGGTGCGACCAGGGACCCGGATTGTCTCACATGGTCTCCGAGCACGGTCCGGAGGGCGAAATGGAGAAGATGCGTGGCCGTGTGGTTGCGGGCCGTGGCGTTTCTTCTTTCCCGGTCCACCCGAAGCAAGACTTCCTGGCCCTCCTGGATCCGGCCTTTCTTCACCTTGCCTTTGTGCAGGATGGCGTTTCCCGGCCCATAGACCGTATCGTGGACCTCGAAAGTTCCCTCCGGCCCCTCCACCAGGCCTCGGTCGCCGGTCTGGCCTCCGCTTTCGGCGTAGAAGGGGGTTTGCGGGACCACGAGCTCGGCCTCGGCGCCCTCTGCAATCTCCGGCACCCGGTCGCCCTGCACGAACAGGTGAGAGACGACCGATGCGATTTCGAGCCGGTCGTACCCGATGAATTCGCTTCGGGCACCGGCCAGGGCGTTTTCCTGCGACCATCTTCCTCCGGCAGTGCCTCTCCAGGAGGCGCGGGCCTTTTCTTTCTGCTCCTCCATGCAGCGGGCAAACCCTTGAAGATCCACTTCCAGGCCCTGGTCCTTGGCCAGGTCTTGGGTGAGATCCGGCGGGAACCCATACGTGTCGTAAAGCCGAAAGATCACCGGACCCGAAAGCCTCTCCTCCCCTTCGGAGCGGATTCTTTCGATTTCGGCCTGGAGCATGCGCATGCCGGTCTCGAGGGTGTCGAGGAACCGCCTTTCTTCGCTCGCCAGCACCCTGGAGATGAAAGAGCGGTTGTCGCAAAGGTCCGGGTAGCCTGTGCCGAACATGGCCAAAACGACTTCGAGGATGCGGTCCACAATGGGGTCGGCATATCCGAGTTTGCGGGCGTGGACCAAGGCGCGGCGCACGATCCGGCGCAGGACGTATCCTCTGCCCTCGTTCGAAGGCAGAACCCCGTCGGACACGAGAAAGGCCGCCCCTCTGAGATGGTCTGCGATAATCCGGCAGGAGCGAAGGGCTTCTGGGGCCAGGCCGTCTGGATCAAGTCCGCAGATATCGCTAATCGCCTCGATCAGAGGCCGGAACAGGTCGGTTTCGAAGATGCTCGTCTTGCCCTGGAGGACCAGGGCAATCCGCTCCAAGCCCATACCGGTGTCGATGTTCCGGGCGGGAAGGGGGTCGAAGACGTTTTCAGCCTTCTTGTTATACTGCATGAACACGAGGTTCCAAATCTCCAGGAATCGGCCGCACTCGCAGTTGGGGCCGCAGCGATCCCCGAGACTGCACGGGGTGCAGGTGAGGTCGAAGTGGATTTCCGAGCAAGGGCCGCAGGGTCCTGTGGGGCCCGGAGGCCCCCAGAAATTGTCCTGGGATCCGAAGCGGAAGATCTTCCGGGCCGGGATCCCCTGGCTCTGCCACAGCCGGGCCGCCTCTGTGTCTTCCGGGATCACCCCTTCGCCGCCGAAAACCGTGATAAACAGGCGCTCCTCGGGCACCTCCCAGTGCCGAGTGAGGAGTTCCCAAGCGAAGGCGATCGCTTCTTCCTTGAAGTAGTCGCCCACCGAGAAATTGCCGAGCATTTCGAAAAAGGTGTCGTGGGTGGCGTCCCCTACGGCGTCGATGTCCGAGGTGCGGAAGCACTTCTGGACGCTCGTCAGGCGTCGGCTCGGAGGGGTCTGCTCGCCGAGGAAATAGGGCTTGAACTGCTGCATCCCGGCCGTGGTGAGCAGGACGGTGGGGTCGCCGGACGGGATCAGCGAGGAGGACCGAACCAGAAGGTGACCCTTGTCCTGAAAATAGCGGATGAAGCTTTCTCGAATCTGCTGCGCCGCAAGCTGCTTCACTTCTCGAACCTTTCAATGGTGACTGTAGACGATTTGCCCAGATCCTCAACGGTCTTCTCTTCTTCGATTTTGGCTTCGAACCCCTCCCAGCGGGCGTCGCTCGTAGAATAGATCCCTCGAACCTTCAGGGCGAAATCGTCCGGGTTGCTGCTTTGCTGCAGTGCTTCTTCGTAGGTGATGAGGTTCTTTTCGAGCAGGTACATCAAGGACTGGTCGAAGGTCTGCATGCCGTACGTGGTGTATCCCTTGGCGATGGCGTCCCGGATCTCTTTGGTCTTCGAGCCGTCTTCGATGCATTCCCGAATGAAGCCCGTGCTCACCATGACTTCGACCGCAGGCACCCGGCCCCGCCCGTCGGCCCGTGGGACCAGCCGCTGGGAGATGACGCCCTTGATGATGCCCGCCAGTTGCCTGCGGATCTGTTGCTGCTGGTTGGCGGGGAACACGGTGATGATCCGGTGGATGGTTTCGGTCGCGTCGAGCGTGTGGAGAGTGCTCAGGACGAGGTGGCCTGTTTCCGCGGCCAGGATCGCGGTCTGGATGGTCTCGAAGTCCCGCATCTCTCCCACCAGGATCACGTCCGGGTCCTGGCGGAGCGCGGCCCGCAAAGCGCTTGCGAAGGACTCGGCGTCGAATCCGACCTCCCGCTGATTGATCAGGCACTTCTGGTCACGGTGGAGAAACTCGATGGGATCCTCGATGGTGATGACGTGACAGTTGCGGTGGGTATTGATGTGGTGAATCATGGCGGCCAAGGTCGTGGACTTGCCGCTCCCTGTGGTTCCGGTGACCAGGACGAGGCCCCTGGGCTCGAGGGCGATCTTTTTCACGATCCCGGGCAGGAACAATTCGTCGATCGTCTGGATCTTGTACGGGATGAACCGGCAGACCATGCTCGGAACCCCGCGCTGCTGAAAGATGTTGATCCGGAACCGTCCAAGGTCTTCGATGCCGTAAGAGATGTCGATCTGCTTGCGCTGTTCAAATTTTTCCCTCTGCCATTCGTTCAGAAGGGCGTCTACGGTTTCCTGGATCTGCTCAGGGTTGAGGGGAGGATGCTCGCGATAGGGGTACAGGGTGCCCATGATCCGGAAGATGGGCCTCAGCCCAGCCCGAAAATGAATGTCCGAAGCGCCCCGGCTGATGGCGACCTTGAAGATGTCTTTCCATTCCATGGGTTTATTCCTCTTCTGAGGGTGTCCCTAGGAGGCCTCCGCCTCCAGAAGGCGAGACCTTGGCCAGGATCTGCTCCCGGATTTCTTCCATGACCTCGGGATTGTCCCGCAGGAACAGCCGGGCGTTCTCCCGGCCCTGTCCGATTCGCTCCGAGCCATAGGAGAGCCATGGGCCGTTCTTTTCGACGATGCCGTATTGAATGGCAAGATCGATGATTTCCCCTTCCCGCGAGATCCCGGTTCCGTACAAGAGGTCGAATTCCACTTCCCGGAACGGGGGGGCGAGTTTGTTCTTGACCACCTTGACCCGCGTCCGGTTTCCGAGGATTTCGTTTCCCGACTTGATCGTGGCCACTCTGCGGATATCGAGTCGCACCGAAGAATAGAACTTGAGGGCGTTTCCTCCGGTCGTCGTTTCGGGGCTGCCGAACATGACGCCGATCTTCATGCGGATCTGGTTGATGAAAAGAAGGATCGCGTTGGAGCGGTGCACGCTGCCCGTCAGCTTGCGCATCGCCTGGCTCATCAGGCGGGCTTGAAGACCCATCTGGGGGTCTCCCATCTCGCCGTCGATCTCGGCTCGGGGGACCAGGGCCGCGACCGAATCCACCACAATCACGTCCACGGCATTGCTGCGAATGAGAACGTCGGCGATCTCCAGGGCCTGCTCGCCGGTGTCGGGCTGGGAGAGGAGCAGCTCGTCCGTCTTCACGCCGAGCCTCCTCGCGTAAAGCAGATCCAGGGCGTGCTCCGCGTCGATGAAGGCCGCCACCCCCTTCTGCTTCTGGGCCTCGGCCACGATGTGGAGGGCCAGAGTGGTTTTCCCCGAGCTTTCGGGTCCGAAGATCTCGATGATCCTCCCTCTCGGGACGCCGCCGATCCCCAGGGCGAGATCGAGCCCGAGCGACCCGGTGGAGATGCAGGGAACCCGAATCACCTGCTGCTCCTCGTGGCTCAGGCGCATGATTGACCCCTTGCCGAACTGTTTCTCAATGGACTGGATGGCCTGGGAGATGGCTTTTTCTTTGTCGAGTTCCTTTGCCATGGGACCCCCTTCAGGCGGCCTCGCCTGCGCGGCGGGAAAAGGGGAAGCGTCTCAAGACCGTGTATATGGGACCGGAGCGCTGGAGCTGGCTCCGGATCAGACGGATTTCGTCGACCTCCATCTCCCCGATCTTTTCTTCCCGGTTCCGTTCCAGAAGCCTCCGAAGTTCGCCTAGGCCCCTAGAGCTTCTGACTCTGCCCAAAGTGAGATGGGGCCTGAAGGGCTTGTCCGGGGGAGGCCATTTCAGATCAGAGAGTTCCCTGGACAGTTTCTTCTCCAATTCGATCAGGGGAGCCTCCGGGTCCACGCCGGCCCAAACCACGCGGGCGGCCTCGGGTTTGGGGAAGGCTCCCAGGCCCTGAATTTTGATGGAAAACGTCGATGAGATGCGCGCGGCCCTGGCCGAGGCCTCTTCCACGAGCGGCAGTTTCTCCTCCGGGATCTCTCCCAAGAACCTCAAGGTTAAATGGAGGTTTGCAGGCTGCACCCAGCGCACATCGAACTGGGGTAGATCCATCCGCATTCGGAGGGATTCCAGGGCCTTTTTCAACGTTTCAGGGAGTTCAATGGCGATAAAACACCGTACTGTCACGACGTCGACTTCTCTTTTCAGATCCTCGAATGTTCGCTGGCTTTGCCGTCTTTCATCCGGCAAGGGGCTCAGGAATGGCGGCACAGGGTCACAAAGTAAAGGAAACTCTGCAGGGCCAAATTCGCGTACAGGCCGGCCACCAAGTCGTCCAAGGTGATGCCCCAGCCGCCGGGGCACCGCTGCTCCAACTTCTTGATTGGAGGAGGTTTTACTATATCAAAGAGTCTGAAAAAAGCACAAGCCACAACGAGGGGCACAAGCGAAAGGGGTACGAGAATCATGGAGGCGAGGAAGCCCGCCACCTCGTCAATCACCACAAACGGGGGATCTTTCTCCTGCAGTCTTCCTTCCACGAATCCTGAGGAAACCACCGAGACCGCCGCCACGGCAAGGCACCCGAAAACGTAAAGGGGTTCGCCCAGTTGCTTTAGAGCCACACAAAGGGGGACGCCGAGCAAAAGGGTCGCCCATGTTCCGGGAGCTGCCGGAAGATAGCCGATGTAGGAGCCTGTAGCCAGCCAGTGGAGGAACGTACCCAAGGAGCGTCCTTTCAAAATCCCCTGCACCAGCATAAGCAAGAAACGGGCCATCTGGCCCGTGTTTCTGCCGGCAGGAGCAGTCAACCCCGGATGATGCGGAAGTGCAAGGCCTTGACGAGGCTTCCGTAGCTGCCGAGAATCCGCTTGGATAGGGCATCCACATCCTTGTAGTACTGGAACATGTCGATCAGGAGAAGGTCGAAGGCAGAACTGGCGATCCAGTCCACGGGCTGTCGGTAACCGCAGATGCACAGGCATTTGGTCTTGTGCAAGAACGCCTGAATGCGCGAGGGGGATACGTCCAAAACATTGCAGCTTCCGAAATGGAGAATTCGGCCCGCGCACTTGTCTTCGAGAATGTCCCCCAGCTCCTCGAGTTCAAAGTACGTGCGCTTGTTGATTTCCAGGGAGCCCGGCTGCCCGTGGAAAGCCAGGTAGCCGATCGCGTACTTCTCGTACCGCTTCTGGGGCCAACGGCGCAGGTAATAGACGAGTTCCTCGCGGGTTCCGCAGTCTCTGTGAATATAGCTCAAGTTGCAGTTGACGCTCAGGAACTCCAGCACGGAACGGATCGTTGCGCGGTTTCTGAGATCGGGATGCCAGTTTCCTTCCAGGCAGAAGACGGATTTCTTGTAGGACTTTGCGAATTTCATGAGTGGCAATTCATGCGCGAAAGCACGGGAAAAGTCAATCCTTGCCCGCTGTCCCCAGGCCTGCCTATAATAGGTTCTCCCTGGCGGGGGGACGCCGATGGAGTGGTTCGATGAAGCAAGTTCTGAATGAGAGAAGGAGGGTGGCCGGCAGGTGGCTGGGGCTCGACCTGGGCGAGAAGACCATCGGTGTTGCCGTAAGCGACGATCTCGGGCTGACAGCGCAGCCCCTGAAGACCCTGAGAAGGCGTGGCTTGGAGAAGGACCTCGCAGAGATCGTCACCGTGGCCTCTTCTCGTGGCGCCACGGGCATTGTGGTCGGTCTTCCGAGGAACATGGACGGATCCTTGGGCGTCCGAGCAAGGGAAGCGCTCCGGTTCGCCGAGCTGTTAAAGGATCGGTCGGGTCTTGCGGTTCTGACGTGGGATGAGAGGCTCTCAACGGTGGCTGTCCAGAGGGTCCTGCTCGAGGCTGACGTGAGCAGGAAAAAACGACGCCGGGTCGTGGACATGCTGGCTGCCGCCTACATCCTTCAAGGATTTCTCGATGCTCCGAGGCAGACAAAGGCCGAAAAGCCGCCTGTCGTCCCCTGACCCTTCCATTGGAGGCTGATCCGGGATCTGCCGGTGGGCTTCAGGCGGGCCTGATGGCAAAGTATCTAATTCTATTCACTTTTATTCTTCTCGCCCCTTTGGGAGCGCTCGGCTACTACTATCTGCCCGCACGGAGCCTTGGGGAGCGCAAGATCGAACTCGTTCGGGAGGGGGAGACCCTCACGCACGTTGTGGAACGCCTGGCGGAGCGCCGGATTGTTCGATTTCCCCGCCTGCTTCTTCTCTTCGCGCGAATCGACGGCCGAGACCACCTCATTCAGGCCGGAGAGTACACGCTGGATTCGTCCATGAGTCCAAGGCAGATTTTGCAGACCCTGCTGGCCGGAAAGGTGATTCTCTACCGGATTACTGTGCCGGAGGGGACCTCTCTCGGCCAGATCGCGGCTCTACTGGAAGATCGGGGGTTGGCCGAAGGCTCCGAGATTCTGCGGACCAGCCGGGATCCGGATTTCTTGAGAGAGATTGGAATTGAAGCTCCCAGTCTGGAGGGCTATCTTTTCCCGGATACCTACCTTTTCACTCGCGGTCTGACCGTAGAGACGTTGCTGAAAACCATGGTGCGCCGGTTCCAGGCCGCGTACGACGCAGACCTTCAAGATCGCCAGAGTGCCTGCGGTTGGAGCCTCCACGAAGTTGTCACCCTGGCTTCGATCGTCGAGGCCGAAACCGCCCGGGCCGAAGAAAGGCCTCTCGTTGCCTCTGTCCTGATCAACCGCCTCAGGCGGGGGATGCCCCTTCAGTCCGATCCGACGGTCATTTACGGAATCGAGGGATTCGACGGGAACCTCCGCCGCGAGGATCTACAGAGTCAACATCCCTACAATACCTACGTCCATAGAGGTTTACCGCCCGGCCCGATCTGCAACCCCGGCCTGGAGTCCATCAAGGCGGTTCTCTACCCCGCGGAGACGGATTATCTCTATTTCGTCTCCAGAAACGACGGGACCCATTTGTTTTCCACGTCTCTTGGAGATCACAGGCGCGCGGTCCAGCGGTACCAGAGAGGCGGAGCACGTCGGCAGGGGCCCTCTGCACCCGGCACGGGCCGCCGGTAGCCTGCGCTTTCCCGTCGCGGAGGATCCTTCAGAGGGCCTGGGTTCTTATCCTTTGCCTGCGGTCCCGGGGGAGCCGGATGCGGACGAGCGTCCCACGATCGGAACGCCTGACCATTTCGAGTGATCCCCCGTGGATTTCCACGATGTGAGCGACCAAGGCCAGTCTGAGATCGTCGACCGGCCTTGATGCTTCCAAGAAAGGCGACAGGGAGCCGTTCGGCGCCAGAGAGCCCGAGCTTTCCCCTAAGTCCTCGCATTCGACGAGCAGGTCCGATTCCTGCTCGGTCAGGGAGATCTCCACCTGGCCGCCGTCGCCGAGGCGCATTTGGAGAAGATTGCGCAGGGCGAACAGCATGAGGTCGGGATCCATGTACAGCAAGGAGCTTTCCGGGCCGAGCGAAGACCGGAGCCGGAGGCAGACGCCCCGTTCTGCGGCCTGGGGCCTGAGTTCCGCCACCAGCGACTGAAGTCTGTCGAGTAGGTCCTCCTTGCGGGTCTCCGGGTGCTCCATGGCGGCGAACGCCTCGACCTGTTGAAGCAACGGCTCGAGCGACTCCAGTTCCTGGCGCAGATCGGCCAGATGCCTAAGGACGGGATCGCCGCCGGCAACCGAGCGCTCGATCTTGGAAGCCACGCCGGTCAGGCGCACAAGACAGGAGGCGACTTCACGGGAAATTCTCTGGGTCAAGCCTCCAAGCAGGGACAGCGTCTCCAGGGTCTGGCAGCTTCGTTCGATCTCTTTTACGCGGCCGAGGTCGAAAAAGGACCAAAGAACGTGGACTTGTCGTTCCCCGAGAACCATCTGCTGGACGCTCAGGTGCACATACGTTCCGTTCCCGGTGGTTGCCGAGAGCAGAGCCTCGCCTCGAAAATTCCCCTTCCTGGACGTGACCTTGAGGATGTTGGGAAGGAGGACCTTTTGGTCTTCCCGAAAAAAGAGGATTTCAATCGGTTTGCCGACCAGCTCTGCGGGCGGGTGGGTCAGAACGGCCTCGGTTTCTCCCATGGCGCACTGGATCAGCCCGTCGGAGTCCGTGACAAGGACGGCGCTTCGCAGCAGAGACAGGATGTCTTTCGTGAATTTGTCCGAGACCAGAAGTTTGATCTCCCGGAGATTTCGTGCAACAGAGGCCTCGGATGGCCGGGTACGCTCGGGGCCGTGCCTTTCGTTAGCCCCTCCCTCGGCTCATTCCTCCTCTTCTTTGCCATATTCCCCCAGGCTCATTTCCCGGGCGAGCGGAGTCCCCGATGTTTCCTCGACCAGTTTGCGCTGTTTTTCCTCTTTGGTCTTGCAGGCCACGCAAACCGTGGTGGAAGGCATGACTTTGAGTCGTCCGAAGGGGATTTTCTCCCCGCATCTTTCGCAGATGCCGAAGGTGCCTTCCTCGATTCGTTCGAGGGCTTCTTCGATTTCCTTGAGCTTTTGCCGTTCCCTCTCGCTCAGACGCAGTCTGAGTTCCCGATCCCGGTCACTGGTGGCGATGTCGCAGACGTCTCCTCCCTCCAGATCCCCTGGCGGGGCGGAAACTCTCTGAATCCGAGAAATCCCACTTAGCAGGAGGGCCCGGTCCTGCAAGAGTTGAGCCTTGATGGCCTTGAGTTCTTTCTGGGTCACGGAGCTCTCCTTTTTGATGGGTTCTTGCCGTGCTCCTGTGGCTAGGGCCGGAGCGGAGCCAATATAATCATTTGAAGTCTTTTGTCAAGACAGGGATTCGAAGTGATTCGTTCCGCTGTCCCCTCGGGTTTCAGCCGGCCCGGCCGGGCATTTTCTAAGATCGGCAGGTAGGGCGGTAGGCTTGAGTGTGACGAGGGGCCTCTCACGGGACGGGAGACTGGGGCAGGATCTCACCCAGCAGATCGTGGGTGCGGGCCTTTACGATCCGGGCCCGCACGACCGGGACCCTCGGAAGGTTCCGGGTCCTAGAAAGCAGCACCACGCCGTCTACTTCGGGCGCCTGGTAGCGGGTCCGGCCCCGCAAACACCCTCTGTCCGGGCCGTTCGATTGCTCGATCAAGATGTCCTGAGCTGTTCCCACATAGCCACTCAAGATGCGCCTGGAAATCGACGCCTGTAGCGAAAAGACCTCCTTGCGCCTCCTAAGGGATTCTTCCCGTGTCACCCGGTTTTGGAGACAGGCCGCAGGGGTTCCGGCTTCGGGGCTGAAGCAGAAAACGCCCACGTGATGGAAGCGGACCTCCTCGAGAAACCTCAGCAAGACGTCGAAATCGCGGTTCGTCTCGCCCGGGAAACCCACCATGACGGTCGTTCGCAGTGCAATGTCCGGCCGGACCTCCCGCAGGCGGTCGATCAGACGGAGAAGATCGCCGCGCCTGTAAGGCCTGCCCATTGCTTCCAGCATGCGATCCGAAGCGTGCTGGATGGGCAGATCCAGGTAGGGGCAGAGCTTTTCCATGCGTCCCATCGCCTGGACAAGCTCCCCGCCGACGTGGGCCGGATGGCAATACAAAAGCCGGATCCACTGGACCGAGTCGATCCCCTCCATGCCTTCGAGCAGCCGGACGAGGGCCAGGGAAGAACGACCGCCCCGGTCACGGCCGTAGGCAGCCACGTCCTGAGCGACGAGATTGACCTCGACAACGCCCGATCCGGCCAACCAGCGCACTTCTTTCAGGACCTCTTCTCTGGGACGGCTGCGGAGGGGGCCGCGGATTCCGGGCAGCGTGCAATAAGAGCATCTGTTGGAGCAGCCTTCGGAGATCTTCACATAGGCCCAGCTTGACCGGACAAGCCTTTGTTCAGAAGGGGCAGGGGGGGTGTCCTTCGAATGGGGTGGAGGCCGCAGGACGATGGTTCTGGGCGAACCGGCCTGGAGGTGACGGGCCAGGATGGGTCCCATGCTCGCCGCCGCAGATAGGCCCGCAAAGAGGTCCGCTTGAGGGAGCCTCTCGAACAGGTCCGGACCCAACCTCTGCACCAGGCACCCCGTCACGACCAGAGAGCGGCAGGAGCCCTCCCGCTTGTACCGGGCGAGCTGCCGTGCGGTTGAGAGGCTCTCTCGGACAGCGTCCTGGATGAAGGAGCATGTGCTCAGGATGAGAACATCGGCCTGCCGAGGGTCTGCCGTGAATCGAAACCCGGCCTCAAGGAGGCTGTGGGCCATCCGTTCCGCATCGACTTGGTTCTTCGCGCACCCAAGGGTGATCAGGCAGACCCTTTCCTGTCTGGCGGGCTCGGCGAGGCCGCGGCTTTGGGCGACGGCCCTTGACCGAAGTCGCTGGTCGCGACTTTTCGTGCGAGGTGCATCCATATCAGGCCCCTGGGTGAGGTGCTCAGAAAGCGCCCTCGAGCACCTCGGCTCCTTGCGGGATCTCGAACCGGAAAAGGTCCGGAGAAAGATCGCCGTTTACCCGCCAATCGTGGAACCGGATTCGGGTCACGTTACCCACGAGGTCCCTGGATTCAGTTCTCTCGAGAAGAGAGTCCTTCTTGCGAACAAAAAGAATCATCTCTTCCAGAGAGATTTTCGTGGTCTCCGTCGGGACGAGGCGCAGGCAGTGAAACCCTTCGCTGTCGGCCGGGGGCGGAAGAAGGGTGATCGCAAAGGATTCGGACAGCCTCCCTTGAGCCAGAAGAACCCGAATTTGGGCCATGCCCGGCATGTCTGCCTCGGACGACTTCAAAACCTGATTTCGCGCCGGGATCCACAGAAAAACCCGGTCCCCCAATACATAGACTTCCTGGGGTTCAGGCGCCTCGTAGCTCCAGCGGATTTTGTCGGGCTTCTCGACATAGATCCATCCAGAGGATCTCCTGGTGCGCCGGAGGGACTTGGTCTCGGTTTCCTGGTCGAAACGGGCCTGGAACGTCCGGATCCCGCGATAGACGGCTTCCATGCGCTCAAGGATCCCATCCAGTTCCGGATCGCGCACAAAAGCCGCTTCTTCGGCCGGACGAGGAGCGCCGGTGGATCCAGCAAGGACGCCCTGGCTGGCCGGATCGGCCCTCGGGCTGTCAGGGGTGAAAAGGAGAGTCTGGACTGCCAGGGCAAGGATCGGAAAGATTCTGTGAAACGAGCTTTCCATGAACAATATCTCCCATTCTATCAAAAGAGCGACTCAGGGGGTCCTCACGCGAAGGGTTCTCCAGCCTCTTTTGGGGAGTCCCCGTCGCTGGCCGCGCCGGCGGACGTGGGGTGGTTGAGTTCAGCTCAGCTTCTTGACCAGGACTTCGCGGGGCTTGACGCCTTCCTGGGGGCCCACGATCCCCTCCTGCTCCATCCGTTCGATCATACGAGCGGCTCGGTTGTATCCGACCCGCAGTTTTCGCTGGAGCATGGAGATCGACGCCTGGCGGGTTTCCGTCACCACCTGGACGGCCAGATCGTACTTCTCGTCGTACTCGAAAGGTTCGTCTTCTTCCTTGGCCTTTTTGGCCCGGAAAGGAATTTTGACGTAACGGGGCTTTCCATACCGTTTGAGGTACTCCACGACCCGCTCGATCTCGGGCTCGCTCACGTAGGCGCCGTGGATCCGGCGGACTTTGGACGTGCCCGGGGGCAGGAAGAGCATATCTCCCTGGCCGAGGAGCTTTTCGGCGCCGATGGAATCCAGGATCGTCCTGGAGTCCGTGCGGGAACTCACCTGAAAGGAAATCCGGGTCGGCAGATTCGCCTTGATGATGCCGGTCAGCACGTCCACGGAAGGCCGCTGGGTGGCCAGCAGCAAGTGGATGCCCGCCGCCCGGGCCATCTGGGCCAGGCGTGTAATGGTTTCCTCGATCTGCTTGCCCGACAGGATCATGAGATCCGCCATTTCATCGATCACGATGACGATGTAGGGGAGTTTCCCCTGCTCGGGCAGCATCTCCTCTTCTTCGGACTCTTCGAGAGGCTCCTCCTCGGCGGTCTGCCCGGCCTCCTCGCCTTCCTCGGAAGAGGGCTGTTCCCTGGCGATGCGCTCGTTGTACCCCTCGATGTTGCGGACGCCCTTTTCGGACAGGAGTTGGTAGCGCTGTTCCATCCGCTCGACGGCCCAATCGAGCGCGTCCGCGGCCCGCCTCGCGTCGGTGATCACCGGATGAAGCAAATGAGGGATCCCGTGATAGGCGGTCAGCTCGAGCATCTTGGGATCGATCATGAGGAAACGAACTTCCTGGGGGGAGAAGCGGAACAGAAGGCTCAGGATGAGCGAGTGGAGGCATACGCTCTTGCCGGTTCCGGTCGCTCCCGCGATCAGCAAGTGGGGCATGCGGCTCAGGTCTGTGCAAACGGGCTTTCCCGCGATGTCCTTGCCCAGTGCGAGAGGGAGCTTCCATCGGTTCGACCGGTAGGTTTCCGATCCGAGGATCTCTTTGAGGTAAACGTTCTGGCGGACGGGATTGGGCACCTCGATGCCGACGACAGACTTGCCCGGGATGGGGGCCACGATGCGCACGCTCATGGCTTTCATGGCCAAGGCGAGGTCGTCGGCGAGATTCACGATTCGGTTGACCTTGACGCCCGGAGCGGGCTCGTACTCGAAAAGGGTGATGATCGGTCCGGGGTGGACCTCGGTGACCCTTCCTTCCACGCCGAAGTCCCTGAGCTTTTGCTCCAGGGCCCTGGCGCTGTTCAGAAGGAGGTCCCGGTCCACCGAGGCGAGGGCCATATCCGGGTGGTCCAATAGCTCCAAGGGAGGAGGCTGGTAGTTGATGTACTCGGGCTTTTGAAACAGGGAACCCTGAACGGCCCGGGGCCTGACTTTGGGAGTCCTCTCGGGCTCGGGCTCCTGTCCTGCTTTTTGTGTCTGTCCAGGCGATTCCGGTGCTTCGGCCGGTTCCTGGTCTTCCGATTCTTCTTCCTCGAGAGGCTCTTCGGCCTCCTCGGCCTCAATCGGGCTCTGGGCAGGACCGCTCGGAAGCCTGGTCTCGACGATGACCGGCGCCGGCGGTGCGGATTCCTGGGCCGCGGGTTGGATCGGAGGGGACGGTTCTGTAGGAGGGGACGCAGCGGGCCCGGCTGATTTCAAAGCCTTGATCCATGCCCCGAGTCTCTCCTTGGTTAAGCCGGCAAGAGCGTGGCCCGCGCGGCCACAGGCGACTGTGGCGGTCAGGACAAGAAAAACCGAGTGCCTGGACAGGCTCCAGAAGGATTTCAGGAGCCCGTCGGCGGCCGACGCACCGCGCCTAAGGAGCCCGAACAGCGAAAGTTCGCCGATGGACGCCAGGGCCAGAACCAGCAGCAGCAGAACGAGCAAGTAGGAACCGGCCGGATGGAGGTATCGCAAGAGCCAGAGACAGATTTGGTGCCCCAGGATGCCGCCGGAATGCGGAAGGGAGGCGTGGGGCATGGCCAAGCAAAACAGGGTCGCCAGGGCGAGCATGGCCAGAAGGCCCGCTGGGATTTTCCACGGAGCGGGCCGAACCCGTCTGCCCGCCAAGACAAAGATCGAGCAAAGGGCCACGAGCCCGACGGCGAAATAGGAGGCAAGCCCTAAAGTCTCTTTGAGAAGGCTGGCTGCATAGGAGCCGACGATGCCGCCCCAATTGTGCACGGCTGTGGGCCTAGGGGAGATTCTGTGAAAGAATCCCGGGTCGGTCTCAGGAGCGTAGGAAACCAGGGCGAGGAGGAGGAAGCAGGCGACGCCAGCGAGCCCGATTCCCAGGGATTCGCGGGCCCAGGCCGGCAATCCCGGCTGCGCTTCCGCATCCGCGGGCGTGCGGCTTGGTTTTTTCTTGTTTCTTGAGAATCGGGATCCCATTGAAGTCCAGAAGACGTTCCGCTCTTCTTCTGTGCGAGCACCGTGTGTTTCTCAACCCCGCGGGCCCGCCCTCGAGACGCCACACCGGCTCCGGCGCTTCCACCAGAGCTCCTTGCAGTCCGTCCGGTCTAGGGCCCGCCGCGGAGGATGGTTTTTTTCTTTTTCAGGTAGTCGAGCTTGTTGAGGGCGTTCACGTAGGCCTTGGCGCTCGCCACGATGATGTCGGTTGCCGAGCCCTGTCCGAGAGTGGTATGTTCCCCCTCCTCGAGGCGGACATAGACCTCGCCTTGGGCGTCTGTGCCGGACGTGATGGCGCTCACCTCGAACCGCACAAGCTTGCTCCGGTCCCCGGTGATCGACCGAATGGCCCGGAAAGCGGCGTCCACAGGGCCGTCCCCGAACTCGGCTTTCTTGACGACGCGGCCGTCCACCTTGAGCTGGACCGTTGCAGTCGGAATGAGGTGGGTGCCGCTGGTCACGCTCAGGAAGTCCAGCTCGTATCGGTCTCGGATGCGCAGGATTTCCTCGGCGATGATGGCCTCGATGTCCTCGTCGAAGACCTCCTTCTTGCGGTCTGCGATTTGTTTGAAGCATTCGAACGCCACGTTGAGATGCTCGTCGGACAGATCGTATCCGAGCTGGACCAGTTTCTGCCGAAAGGCGTGCCGGCCCGAATGTTTGCCCAGCACGAGGGTGCTTTTAGGAATCCCGATGGACTCCGGGGTCATGATTTCATAGGTGCTCTTTTCCTTGAGCACCCCGTCTTGGTGGATGCCGGCCTCGTGGGCAAAAGCGTTCGCCCCCACAATGGCCTTGTTGGGCTGGACCCGGATGCCCGTGGTGCGGCTGACCAAGCGGCTCGTCGGATAGATCTGCTCCGTGCGGATCCCGGTCTTGTAGCGGAAGTGGTCCTTGCGGACCCGCAAGGCCATCACCACTTCCTCGAGGGAGCAATTTCCGGCCCGCTCGCCGATACCGTTGACCGTGCATTCCACCTGGGTGGCCCCATGCTCGATGGCGGTCAGGGTGTTGGCCACGGCCAAGCCGAGATCGTTGTGGCAATGGACGCTCAGGATGGCTCGTTCGATCTCAGGAACCTCCCGACGGATGAAGTCGAGGAGACGGCCGTACTCGGCGGGCACCGTGTAGCCCACGGTGTCCGGGATGTTCAGGCAGGTGGCGCCCGCGTCCAGGACCGCTTGGAAGACCCTGCAAAGAAAGGCAGGATCGCTCCGGGTGGCGTCCTCGGCCGAAAACTCCACGAACGGGGTGTACCCCTTGGCCAGGCGCACCGCCTGAACAGCTTCCTCCACGACCTGGTCCGGCGTCATCCGCAGCTTGTGCTGCATGTGGATCGGACTGGTGGCGATAAACACATGAAGCATCGGAGCCTCGGCGCCGCGCACCGCCTCCCATGCCCGGTCAATGTCCTCGGGCCGGGTTCGGGCCAGGGCGGCGATTTGGCACTGGCGGATGTTCTCGGCCACCAGCTTGACAGAATCAAAGTCTCCCTCGGAGGAGATGGGGAAGCCTGCCTCGATGACGTCCACACCGAGCCGCTCGAGCTGACGGGCGATTTCGAGCTTCTCGGCCGGATGCATGCTGGCTCCCGGGGACTGTTCTCCGTCCCGCAGCGTGGTGTCGAAGATGCGGATATGGATCGCTTCGTCTCTCATGGCTGGATTTCCTTGTCTTCCCTTTCGATGGCAAAATGTGTCTGCCCGCCCGGATCCGCGGGCTTGCCAATGTCTTGGACCAGTGCAAATTTCCTCGTCCGCCACCGCACGGCCTTCCAGACCGGCCCGTGGAGCACATACAAGCTGAACAGGCAGAACAGAAGGATCTGGGGCTCGTTCGCGATGAGGATGAGAAGCAGAATGATGCCCACGAGGGCGGCGAAGGGCTTTCTCCGCCTCAGTTCGAGTTCCTTGAAGCTCAAAAACTTCACGTTGCTGACCATGAGAAAGGCGAGAAGGAAAATCACCAGAAGGATCGCCACGTGCCGGGTGGGTCCTTCATAGCCGAACTTGTAAAGGAGGAGAACCGTGGCGGCCACGAGGCCGGCCGAGGCAGGGATGGGAAGGCCGTTAAACGTGATGGACTCGATCGTATCAATTTGGACGTTGAAACGGGCAAGCCTCAAGGCTCCGCACACCACGAACAAGAACGCCGCCGACCACCCCCAGTTCCCGTAAGGCTTCAGGGCCCACTCGTAGGCGAGAACGGCGGGAGCGACGCCGAAGGAGACGAGGTCGGCCAAGGAGTCGTACTCCACCCCGAATCGGCTCGTGCTCGAGGTCAGACGGGCGATCCGGCCGTCGGCGCCGTCGCACAGCATGGAGACGATGATGGCCCACGCGGCCCGACTGAAATCTCCGTTCAGGGTTGCCACGATCGAGTAAAACCCGGCGAACAGACTGGCCGAGGTGAACAAATTGGGCAAGAGATAGATTCCCTTGCGAAGGTTCTCTCTTCTGAGCCTGGGTCTCGGTTGGCCATGGTTGCGGCCATAACGCGTTTTCATGGCCCGTAGCCCATCACGGATTCCCCGGCCCGCACGCGGTCGCCTTGTCGCACCACCGGCTCGATCTGCGCGGGCAGGTGGAGTTCGACCCTGGAGCCGAATCGTATCAGGCCGAATCGCTCACCCCTGCCCAGGTGCTCCCCCTCGCGGGGATAACAGACGATGCGGCGGGCGAGCGTGCCAGCGATTTGAACGACGCCGACCGGATAGCCGGCGTCGGCTTCCAGGAGCATTTCCATCCTTTCGTTTTCCGACGAGGCGTCCCAGCGGCTGGCCACGTGGAAGCGGCCTGGCCTGTACCTCCGGCAGCGGACTGTGCCGGAGACCGGCGCCCGGTTCACATGCACGTCGAGAGGGCTCATGAAAATGCTCACCTTCCACTGGGGGCCGGCGAACAAGGGAGACCCTTCGACCCTGCGAACGTCCAAAACTCTTCCGTCTGCTGGACTCACGATGGCCTTGGGATCCTCCGGCGGGCTTCGGTGGGGATTGCGGAAAAAAGCGGCCACGGCCAGGGTGAGGAGAAAAAACGCCCAGGCCGGGCCGGTCAGGCCCAGGGCCGCGGTGAAGAGGCACACGAAAGCCCCAGCCGCTGCAAAGGGCCAGCCTTCCCTCACCAGGATCGGTTCATCTCTTTCCATCACCCGCTCTTGGTCCTGTCCACTTTCCTCTGGGCTTCGATCCAGGGCATCATCTTCCGCAACCGGGTGCCCACCTCTTCCAAGGGATGGTTGCGCATGGCTTCGGTGAGCGCGTTGAAAACAGGCCTGCGCGCCTGGTTCTCAAGGATCCATTCCCGCGCGAAACGCCCCGACTGGACCTCTTCCAGGATGCGGCCCATCTCGGAGCGGGCTTCGGGCCCCACGATGCGGGGCCCCCGGGTGAGCCCGCCGTACTGGGCGGTGTTGCTCACCGAATGATACATGTTGCTCAGACCCCCCTCGTAGATGAGGTCTACGATCAATTTGAGTTCATGGAGGCACTCGAAATAGGCCATCTCCGGAGCGTACCCGGCCCGAACCAGCGTCTCGAATCCGGCCGTAATCAGCTCCGAGACGCCGCCGCACAAGACCGCCTGCTCGCCGAACAGATCTGTTTCCGTCTCCTCTCGGAACGAGGTCTCGAGGATGCCCGCCTTGCCCGCGCCCATGGCGGCTGCGTACGCCAGGGCCAGGTCCCGAGCTTTCCCAGTGGCGTCCTGATGCACGGCGATCAGCATGGGGACGCCCTTGCCCTGGGTGAATTCGTACCGCACCATGTGCCCCGGTGCCTTGGGAGCCACCATCCAGACGTCGATTCCCTCGGGCGGAAGGATCTGGCCGTAATGGATGTTGAAGCCGTGGGCGAAGACCAGGGACTTGCCGGCGGCAAGCCCGGGACGAATCTCCGTCTCGTACAGCTGCGGCTGGTGTTCGTCCGGCACGAGGATCATCACGATGTCCCCTTCCCGGGCTGCCTCCCTCACCGGGAGAACCCGCAACCCCGCATTGCGGGCCTTGGCCCAGGATCCGCCGCCCTCCCGAAGGCCGACGCGAACGTCCATGCCGCTTTCGGAGAGATTCAGGGCATGGGCATGGCCCTGGCTTCCGTATCCGATGATGGCGATCTTTCGGCTCCGCAGAACGCTCAGGTCCGCATCCTTGTCGTAGAAGACTCGCATCGGGCGCCTCCCATTCCTCTTGAAAAGGGTCTTATTCGCCCCGAGGGATCGCCACCTTGCCCGTGCGGACGATCTCCCGGATTCCCATGGGCTTGAGCAGGCCGATCATGGCGTTGATCTTGTCTTCCGTGCCTGTCACCTCGACGGTGAAGGTCTTCGGCGTCACGTCGACGACTTTGCTCCGGAAGATATCGACGATCCGAAGGACCTCAGCCCGCGTTTTTTCCTCGGCCGTGACCTTGATCAGGGTCAGTTCGCGCTCGACGAATTGCTTTCCCGTTAGGTCCGAGACCTTGATGACGTCGATGAGCTTCCTGAGCTGTTTGAGAATCTGCTCAACGATCTGGTCGTTCCCCTCGGTAATGATCGTCATCCGGGAGAACTTCGGGTCCAGCGTGGGCGCCACCGTGAGGCTTTCGATGTTGAACCCTCTGGCGCTGAACAGACCGGAGACACGGGAGAGAACGCCGAATTCGTTCTTGACCAGTACGGAAATCGTGTGACGCATTCGTTCGCTTCCTCCCCTTTTCCTACAACAGGATCATGTCTGTCAAGGGAGCGCCGGCCGGCACCATCGGGTAGACACCTTCTTCCCGGCTCACCCGAAAATCCATGAGAACAGGTTTGGGCGTACCGAAGGCTTCCTTCAAGACCGGCACCACTTCCTCGGGCTTTTCGGCCCTCAGCCCCACAGCGCCGTAGGCTTCTGCCAGCTTGACGAAGTCTGGCTGCACGCTCATGTCCGAGCAGGCGTAGCGCTTCCCGTAAAACAACTCCTGCCACTGCCGGACCATGCCGAGATAGCCGTTGTTGAGAATGGCCACCTTGACCGGAAGGCGGTATTGCACGGCCGTGGCGAGTTCCTGGATGTTCATCTGGATGCTGCCGTCCCCGGCGATGTCGATGACCAGGGCGTCGGGCCTGGCGATCTGAACCCCGATGGCTGCCGGCAGGCCGTAGCCCATGGTGCCCAGGCCGCCCGAGGTAAAAAGCGTCCTGGGGCTCTTGAAGCGGTAGAACTGGACCGCCCACATCTGGTTCTGCCCGACCTCGGTCGTGATGAGGGCCTCCCCGCGGGTCACCTCGTAGATCTTCTCCACCACGTACTGCGGCTTGAGTTCTCCCGGAGTTCGATCGTACGTGAGGGGTTTTTCCCTCTTCCACCCTTCGATCTGGGCGAGCCAGTCGGACCAAGGGGGCTTTCTGGAGGAGCGCATTCCCGACTTTCTGAGGGCATGGAGGATTTGCTGGAGCACCCGCTTCGCGTCCCCGACGATCGGAATGTCCACGACTACGTTCTTGCTGATCGAGGTGGGATCGATGTCGATGTGCACGATCTTGGCTTCCTTGGCGAACGCGTCGACGCGTCCCGTCACGCGGTCGTCGAAGCGGGCGCCCACGGCGACCACGACGTCGGCCCCGGATATGGCCAGGTTGGCCGCGCAGGTTCCGTGCATGCCAAGCATCCCAAGGCAGAGGGGGTGATCGCCGGGGAACGCCCCGAGCCCCATGAGGGTCATGGTCACCGGAATCTGAAGCCCTTCTGCGAGCTTGCGCAGCTCGGCCGATGCGCCGGAGCTGATCACGCCGCCGCCCACGTACAGAACGGGCCGGCGGGCCTTGCGAAGGAGATCGAGGGCTCGGGAGATCTGAACGGGGTGGCCTTCGACGGTGGGCCGATATCCGGTCAACTCGACGGTGCGGCAAGGCACATAGGGAATCACGGCGGAGGTGACGTCTTTGGGGATGTCCACGAGGATCGGCCCGGGCCTTCCAGTCCTCGCGATGTGAAAGGCTTCCCGGATGATACGGGCTAGGTCTCGGACGTCCTTGACCAAATAGTTGTGCTTGGTGCACGACCGGGTGATGCCGAGCATGTCAGCTTCCTGGAAGGCGTCGTTGCCGATGAGCATGGTGGGGACTTGACCCGAAAAGACGATCACCGGGATCGAGTCCATGTAAGCCGTCGCGAGGCCCGTGACCGTGTTTGTGGCGCCCGGGCCCGAGGTGACGAGGCACACTCCTACGCTCCCGGTTGCCCGGGCGTACCCGTCTGCTGCGTGTACCGCAGCCTGTTCGTGGCGCACGAGAATGTGGCGGATGTCCGACTGGAACAGGGCGTCATAAAGATTGAGGACGGCTCCGCCCGGGAATCCAAACAGGACTTCCACTCCCTCCTGTTTGAGAGCCTCCACAAAGATTTGGGCGCCCGAGAGCTTTTTCAATTCAGGTACCTCCTCCTGTGGTTCGCAATCCGACCTTCAGCCAAGGTCGCCTTCTTCGAGAACGGCCCCGGTATGGGCCGAAGTCACGAGCCGGGCGTAACGGGCAAGGTATCCCCGTGTCACTTTCGGGGCTGGTGACTTGGCCTGTTCTTTTCTGCGCAGAAGCTCCGTCTCCCCCACCTCAAGTTCGATGAGCCGGGCCGGGATATCCACCCGGACAGCGTCGCCGTCCCGGACCAGGCCGATGGGGCCGCCGCGGGCCGCCTCGGGGGAGACGTGGCCGATGCAGGGCCCGCGGGTGCCGCCCGAAAAACGCCCGTCCGTGACCAGGGCCACTCTCTCGAGGCCCATGCCCACGATGGCGGAAGTGGGGGCGAGCATTTCCCGCATGCCAGGGCCGCCGCGCGGGCCTTCGTAGCGGATGACGACGACGTCTCCGTTTTGGATTGCGCCCGAAAGAATGGCGCGCTGGGCGTCCTCCTCAGAATCGAAGACCCGCGCCGTTCCCCGGAACCGCATCATCTCGGCCCGCACCCCGGACTGTTTGACCACAGCTCCCAGGGGGGCCAGGTTTCCCTTGAGGATCGCGATTCCTCCTTCACGGCTCAGAGGGTTATCGGCTCTTCGGATCACGTCTTCTCCCAGGGGCTCGGCCGCCTGCTGAACGTCGAGGATGTCGAGGCCGCTCACGGATTGGGCCCCTTGAATGCGGTCTCCGAGCCTTTTGAGCACCGCCGGGATTCCGCCCGCATGGTGAAGGTCTTCGAGGAAAAAGTTTCCCGCAGGCCTCAGGTCCGCCAGATGCGGCACAGTGCGACTGAGCTCGTCGAAGCGCTCGAGAGGGACCGGCACGCCGGCCTCGTGTGCAAGGGCGGTTAGGTGGAGCACCGTGTTCGTGGACCCCCCCAGGGCCATGTCGACCACAATGGCGTTATCGAAGGCCTCGCGCGTCAGGATCTTCCTGGCCGTTCGGCCGGCGCGGACCGCGTCTACCACGACCCGGCCGCTTTCAAAGGCGATCCGTTTCTTCTCCGCCGATACCGCAAGGGCCGTTCCGCAGTACGGCAGGGAGAGTCCCAGAACCTCGGTCAGGCAGTTCATGGTGTTGGCCGTGTAAAGACCCTGGCAGGACCCGGCACCGGGACAGGCGCAGAGTTCCAGGGCGGCCAATTCTTCTTCGGAGATTTCGCCTTTCTGTCGTTTCCCGACCGCTTCGAACGTGTCCCGGACCAGGGAGAGCCTTCTCCCTTTGTGATGGCCGGCCAGCATGGGGCCTGCCGTAAGGAGAACCGTCGGGAGGTCCAGTCGCGCGGCAGCCATGAGCATGCCCGGCGTGATCTTGTCGCAGTTTGTCGTCAACACGAGGCCGTCCAGCCCGTGGGCGATGGCGATGGATTCGATCATGTCGGCCACGAGTTCCCGAAAAGGCAGAGAGTAGCGCATGCCGGCATGTCCCATGGCGATCCCGTCGCAAAGGGCGCCCACATGGAAGACGAAAGGATAGCCCCCGGCCGTGTGGACGCCCTTTTCGACGAAGCGAACGAGTTCGGAAAGGTTCAGGTGGCCTGGTACGAGATCAGAGGCGGAGTTTGCGATTCCGATGAAGGGCCGCCCCATCTCGCTGCGAGGCAGACCCGTGGCGTGGAGCAAAGCTCTTGCCGGGGCTCGTTCCGTTCCCTTCTTGACGATGTCGCTTCTCATGGGGTTCTCCGTGATGACCCGTTTTCCCGAGCCGGCCTGGACGGATGGTCTGCTCCCCGGAGGCCTCCTGCGTCCGGCTGGAACATACCGGCGCTTGTGTCCTCTTGAACCGGTCGCCGGGGAAGGGAAGCGGCGGGGTGAGACGCGGGCCTGGCCGGCCGGATCTCGTTTTAGAATAGCCACTTCGTCGAATGAAAGCTAGATAGTATGGACGAGCAGAGATGGCTTGTCAATTTTCCGATGGCCTGGGTGCACGGTGACGTCAAAGTTTGGGGTGAGATGGGTGAGAGGTGGGCGAGGGGTGTGTGATCCGGCCAAGGTTTAGCAAGTGGGGATAGCGCAGGAAGGA
>Ga0101944_10000495_pt1 | contig 113840 bp, 114 predicted proteins | sample DewCreD2012metaG_FD_75245 | JGI IMG/M metagenome (GOLD analysis project Ga0101944, IMG submission 75245) | Hot spring sediment bacterial and archeal communities from British Columbia, Canada, to study Microbial Dark Matter (Phase II) - Dewar... ... | reverse complement strand
ATTTTTATCTTGAATGAAATTGATTTTCCGGTTAGCAATATCAATTTTATCAAAATACAGTTAAATAGAACTCCGTGACCTCTGTGTCTCCGTGGTGAAAATCTTGGTTTTTTCAGTAGACTCACTACATAATCGGCGAAAATCAGGTAAATCTGCGTCCAATTTCCATCCTGGCCCCTGGCGAAACGAAGAACTCGCATCAATCGAAGCGCTTCTTCATTTGAAATTCATGGTCGGCCTACGCGCCTATGCATTTGCCTAAGCGAGAAAATAGCATACAATGCCTGAGTAATGCAGTTAAACCCTTATCAAAAACGCGATTTGGAAGTCGCGGTTACGTATACAAAGGAGTGAGCGATGATCGTTACAACTAAACAATTATTCGAACATGCCTACGGCAAATATGCCATTGGCGCCTATAACATCAACAACCTCGAACAGACCATGGGACTGTTTCGGGGTAACCTCGACAGCCAGGCCCCCTTCATCATCCAGATCAGCAAGGGCGCGCGCGCGTACACGCACAAGCTGATGCTGGAAGGGCTGATCCGCAGCGCGGACCAGGTCTTCCCCGATGCCATTTTTGCCGTCCACCTGGATCACGGCGACGAGGAGACCTGCTACGACTGCATCAACAGCGGCTTCTACAGCTCGGTGATGATCGATGCCAGCCACGAAGACTTCGAGACCAACATCGCCATCACGAAGCGCGTGGTGGAGGCGGCGCACGCCAAGGGCATCGTCGTCGAGGCCGAGCTGGGCCAGTTGGGCGGCGTGGAGGAGCACGTCAAAGTGGACGAGGCCAACGCCAAGCTGACCGATCCCGATCAGGCCAAGGAATTCGTCGAGCGCACCGGCTGCGATTCGCTGGCCTGCGCCATCGGCACCAGCCACGGCGCGTTCAAATTCACCGGCACGCAGGGGCTGCGCTTCGACGTGCTGGCGGAGATTCAGAAACGCCTCCCCGGCTTCCCCCTGGTGATGCACGGCAGCAGCTCGGTACCGCAGGATGAGGTCGCACGCATCAACGCGGCGGGCGGCAAGCTCAAGGGGGCCAAGGGTGTGGATGCGACGCAGTTCCGCCGCGCCGCCGAGTTGGGCGTCACCAAGATCAATATCGACACGGACGGCCGGCTGGTATGGACGCGCGTCCACCGCGAATACTTCCTGGAGCACCCGGAGAACTTCGATCTGCGCCCTATCGGCAAGGTCTTCATGGCCGAGTACGCCAAGTTCATCGTAGAGAAGAATCAATTCCTCGGCAGCGCGGGCCAGTTGGAAGCCGTGCGGCAGGTTCTTAAAGGTTAACCATCAGGTGGGAGGAGCGTCAATGGAGAACGTTTTGGAAGTCATTCATCAAGCCGTTATGGAAGGCGATATGGCCCTGACCCAGCAAAAGGTTCAGGAAGCCATCGATGCAGGGGTCGCTCCGGACAGCATTTTGCAGGACAGCCTGATCCCGGCGATGGCCGAGGTCGGGCGGCTCTTCGAGGAAGGCGAGTATTTCGTCCCGGAGATGCTCATTGCAGCGCGCGCTATGAAGGCCGGGCTGGCGCTGCTGCGCCCGTTGCTGGTCGCCGCGGACGTGAAACCCGCGGGTAAGGTCGCTGCCGGAACGGTCAAGGGCGACCTGCACGACATCGGCAAGAACCTGGTCTGCATGATGCTGGAAGGGGCAGGGTTCGAGATCGTGGACCTGGGCGTGGATGTCCCGCCGGAGAAGTTCATTGACGCCGTCGTCAACCAGGGGGTGGATATTGTGGCGATGTCGGCGCTGCTGACCACGACGATGCCGAACATGAAGAGCACGCTGGAGGCGATCAAAGCAGCCGGCGTGCGCGACAAGGTCAAGGTCATGGTCGGTGGCGCGCCGGTGACGGACGCCTACGCCCGCGAAATCGGGGCGGATGGCTACGCGCCCGACGCCAGCCGCGCGGTGACATTGGCGAAGGCATTGATGGCGGCGTAAGCGCGATTAGCTTTTAGGGATCAGCTTTCAGACAGGAACCTTGCGAAGGCGCGCAAACTTCGGTTTGCCCGAGCCTTCGCAAGGTTATTTTTTGGTAAGCGCGGCGATTTCGCGTTCGACTTTGCGCCGCCGCGCGGCGATAGAAAAGGCCAACCCCAGCGGTGTCACACAGAAAATGATATAGGCCACCAGCAGATAGACAGGCATATCCCCTCCTGAACCTTACGAGGCAGTCGCTTCATCCTGCAAACGCAAGGCCGCCAGGCGGTCTCGCTCATGCTCCAAAGCAATGCGTTGCCGCAGCAACGTCGCGTACACCAGCGTAAAGGCCGCGACAGAAACGAGCAGCGTGTGGATCATCTTCGGGGTCAGCGCCATCCCTTCGCCGGAAACAATCACCGGATGAATCGTGCGCCACCAACGAATGGCAAACCACGAAAGCGGGACGGTGACGAACGCGGCGATGCCGTACACGGCCGCAAAGCGCGCCTCGCGTTCAGGACTGAGCACCGATCCGCGCAGCATCACGTAAGCCACGTACAGCAGCCACTGGACTGCCGAGATGGTCAGGCGCGGTTCCCACGTCCAATACGTCCCCCACACCGGTTTGGCCCACAACATCCCCGTGACCAACGTCATCGAGATGTACACCAATCCCACTTCCGCCGACGAGAACGCCAGGATGTCCCAGCGCCGATGGTTGGTGGCGAGATAGCCAATGCCGCCCACGAAAGTCACAAAGAAGCCGAAGAAACCCACCCAGGCCGAAGCGACATGGAAATAGAAGATACGTTGCACCTCGCCCATCGTCGCTTCACGCGGCGCGTAGAAAAAGACCATGCCAAGCGCAACGAGGAACGCCACCCCGCTCACTCCCACCAACGCCCTATCCACCAGACGCTTTTGCCCCATATCACCTCCACAAGCAATCAGCACTCCGTTTCATCCGTTCAATCCGTTGACCCTACTCTTCGATCACATAACCAAAAGTGAGTAACGCCACCGCAATGATGATCAAATTATAGACCACCAAAATCTGCCCCCAGCCGCCGATCTCGGCCCAGGTCGCCCCTTCGAGCAGCGCAGCGGTCGCTTTGACGGCGGCGATGAGCAACGGCGTCAGCAACGGCAAGAGCAAAACCGGCAACAGTACCTCGCGGGCGCGCGTGTTCACAGCGATGGCCGCCAGCAACGTCCCGACCGCGGCATACGCCAGCGTTCCCAGCATCGCCGTCAACAGCACGCCGCCGCGCAACAATCCCACGTTGAACATCACCATCGCCAGTGGGATCAGCACGACTTCCACGGCGAGCATCAGCGTCAGGTTCCCCAGCGCCTTGCCGAAGAAAATCGCTGCGCGATCCACGGGCGCTAACAGCAGTCCTTCGATGCCGCCGGTTTGCTGTTCGCGCACCATCGAGCGGCTCAGTCCAAGCGTCCCGGCAAACGCAATCGTCGCCCACAATACGCCCGGCGCAGCCGCCTGCGCCAGCGCCCCGCGCAAATCCAGCGCGAAACTGAAGATGAGCAGCGCCAGCACCGCAAAGACAAACATCGCGCTAAAAATCTCCCGCGTGTGCAACTCGGCAGCAATGTCCTTGGCCACAATGGCCCAGACCTGGCAGAGAAATTTTGGATTTCGGATTTCGGATTTCGGATTTTGGAGCGGCGCTGCGTGCTGCGTGCTGCGTAATTCGTGATCTGCCGATTCGCCCACGCGCTCATTCGCCGATTCTTGCCGCTTGCCCCTTGCTTCTTGCGTCTCGCGTCTTGCGTCCTGCGTCTCGCGTCTTGCGTCCTGCGTCTTGCTTCCTGCCTCTTGCACCAACTCCCGATACAGCGCCGGGAACGTGGCGGCGTCGGGATGCGGAGCGTCGTAGACGATGCGCCCGCGGTTGAGGACGACGACACGGCGGTTCAGTGTCACGTCGGTTTGCAGGTTGTGCGACGTGAGCAGCAGGGTACAGCCTTCGCCGGTCAGGTCGGTCAGCAGCGCAGTCAGGGCATCGGCGGCGAGTGGATCGAGGCCGGTGTAGGGTTCGTCGAGCAGCACCAACGGGGGGCGGTGCAACACCGCCCGCGCCACCGCCAGCCGTTGCTGCATCCCCCGCGAGTACGTGCGGACAAGATCGTGACGGCGCGCCGTCAGCCCTACCCGTTCGAGCAAACCATCGATGCGCGCCGACGCGTCGGGAATGGCGTACATCCGAGCGTAGAAAGCGAGGTTTTGCTCGGCGGTGAGATCGTCATACAAGAGTGTGCGGTGAGAGAGAAACCCGATGTGCTGGCGCACGTCTGCGCCGGCCTGCGCGGGGTCCAGCCCGGCGATGCGCACCGTGCCAGAGGTGGGTCGCGCCAACGTCGCCAGGATGCGCAGCAGCGTCGTCTTGCCCGCGCCGTTCGGCCCGCACAGCACAACGCACTCGCCCGGCGCGACGCGCAAATCGACGCCCGCCAATGCCTGGCGCGGCCCGAAAGATTTGGTGAGGCCCTGAACATCGATCATCGGCGTGGCGCAGGCGGCGCTTTTTTCCAACCGTCGATCAAATGCAGAACCGCAAGGAGCGGATGCCGCAACAGCATCCGCGGCCCGGCATAACGCATCACAGCACGCACCCTGTCCCGCATTTCCGGTTTGTAGCAGTGAATCGGGCATTTGGCGCACGTGGACTTGCGTTCCTGATAGGGGCAATGGGCGAGCCGGGCGCGCGCATAGTCCAACAGGGCGCTACAGTCGGCGCATAGCCCTGCTTTGGTCCCGTGCTTATCGTGGCAGTAGAGGCGCACCATAGCCGCCACAGTCTTTTCTTCACGCAACATTCGGGGATGTCTATCTGCCATAGTTAACTCCCTATTCATTCTTGAAGGATCTCGTAGAGCTGCTGTTTGAGCGTCTCGCGTTCCTGACGATAGGCTTCTTCCGCGAGGTCTCCCGCCGCAAAACGCGCGTCGAGCGCAGCGATGGCTTCCAACAGCGGGCGCGCCGCTTCGGGAGGCGGTGGGACAGAGGCCGGTTTGATGAGCCGGTAGCCCACAAAAGCCACCAACGCCAGCGCCGCCACACCGAGTAACGCATCGCGGGTGGGATTGGCAGCGCGTGCCGTGGTCGTGCCGCTGCCGGTCTTCGTCACCGTCATCGTCTGGGGGACAAAGGTGAAGGCCAGCGGTTCACCGGCCGCAAGCGGTCCGGCGGAATAGAACGCCACCGGCCCCATCTGCGTGTTCATCATCCCCTGCGGCGCCAATCCCTGCCCGGCCAGCCCGATGCGCTCGCTGCTGACGATGAGCGCCACCAGCCTAATCGGCACATCGAGCGTGCGTTCGATACGCATCCCCTCGGTGAAGGGGAGCTGATAACTGAAATCCACATCAACGGTAGTTTTGCCCGGCGGAATCGGGCGCGTGTCGGCAAAGCGCGTAATGTCACCCACAAAACGCTCGCCCAGACCCGGCCCATCGAAGTACAAGTCACCGGCGCCGGCCGGCGGCGTAAACGCAAGCGTGGTGCGGATCCCATCGGCGTTCTGGGTCCCGATATAGGTACGGTCGCCGGTATTGCCGATGAGATAGTACTCGGCAATCCGCACCGTATCGCCGGAAGGCGCGATGAAGTAATGCATCTGGTCGATCACGACGCCGCTGGGATCGGTGGTCGGCTCGTAGATGGCAAGGTCGGCGACGGTTTCAGTGGCCGAATCGCCCGGCAGTTTGGTCGGCGAAGATTTGAGCAAAGCGTCCAACTGCGCAGAAAGCACATCAGCCGTGATGGGACCAACGTGGACATAAGCCACACGCCCGTCGGGGGCCACGATGAATGTCTCCGGGATGCCGGTGATGCCGTACTGTTCTGCGATACGGTCGCCGGTATCCAGGCCTACCGGATAGGTCGTCCCATACTGCACCAACGCGCTACGCACGTTCGTCTCGCTGTCCTGATAAGCGATGCCCAGGAATGTCACATTCTGGCCGTTGTACGCCTCCCATACCGTCTGCAAATCGGGCATTTCGTCGACGCATGAAGGACACCACGTCGCCCAGAAGTTGACGACGGTAACTTTCCCGCGCAAGTCCGACAGTGATACCATCTCGCCATCAAGCAGGCTGAGGCGGAAATCGGGGGCCTGCTGGCCGACAAGGGGGCGTCCGCCGCCATAGCTGACCGAGCCGTGCGACATCCCCCACATGGCCCAGCCCGCGCCGATCAACAGGAACAGCCCGACGACCAGCGCCACGATATTCCATGTGCGATTTGCCATCCGGGGCCAGAGCGCCAGCGCGCCCCCCGCCAGGAAAATCAATCCCCCCAGCCAGAGAAAGTTCACCAGCACATTGATGACGACTTTGAAGGTCGCCGTTTCACCATTGCTCGTCCAGCCGGAGAGAATCAGATAGAGGTCTTCGTGAAGCGCAGGGTGCAGGGCGGGCACGGTAATCGTCTGTTCGGTGCCGGTGTAGCGGTTCAACCGGGGCTGGAGCGTTGTCAGGTACGTAGTGCCGCGGTAGACGGAAACGTTGGCCCACGTCGTGCTGTAATCGGCGATGAAATCGTTCTTGAGTTCCTCGAAGATGAGAGTGTACTCCCCGACCGTCGTCGCCTGCCCAACATTGATGGAGGTTTGCGCCTCGAAGGGATACATCCGCGTCCCGATGATGCCAATCGCCATCAAAATGACGCCCAGGTGCACGAGATAGCCGCCGTACTTGCGGCGCTGCAAGCGCAGCAAATGCCACAGGGCGTTAAGGAGCGCTTCGTTGGTGCGTTTGCGCCGCGTGATGACGCCATCCACAAACTCCGCCAGGGTCGCCGCGCCGGCAAGGCCGATAAAGGCGAACCCGATCAGCGAGAAAACTTCAGTCAACCCCGCCATCGCCGCGGCAACGGGAACAACAACCGCTCCGGCAATAACCACCCACCGTAGCTGCTGCAAGCGCTTCAGCGCCGCGACACCCCGTCCCAGCAGCGGGCACAGGCCGATCACCAAAATCAGCACGGCGAACTGCGGGCCGGTAACCCGGTCAAACCATTCCGGCCCGGCCTCGAAGCGCTGCCCGGAAAACACCTCAGTCAACGTGGGGAGCAGGCTGCCCACCAACACAGAAAGGGTCAGCGTGCTAAACAACGCCAGGGTCAGAAAGAACATCCCATCGCGCGAGAGCAAGTTCTCCACCGTGGCAGACGATGTCTTGAGCACCGCGCGGCGGGTGAAAAGCAAAGCTAACGAGCCAACCAGCGTCACCGCGATGGCAGTGAGGAAATAGCCGCCCAGATTGGAGGCGGTATAAGCATGCACAGACTGGATCATCCCACTGCGGGTGGCAAACGTGCCGAAGAGCACCAGCGCAAAGGAGAAAATGACCATCAGCATGTTCCACACATGGAAGCCGCGCTTCTCCTCTTGCATCACCGCGCCGTGCAAGAGCGCCGTCGCAGTGAACCAGGGCAACAATCCGGCGTTCTCGACGGGGTCCCACCCCCAGTAACCGCCCCAGCCCAACACGTCATAGGCCCAGCGCATCCCCAGCAGTAAGCCCAACCCCAGACCCAACCACGCAATCAGCGTCCAGGTGTGGATCGCTGCCGTCCACTCCTTAATCTGCCGCGTGATGAGCGCCGCCATCGCAAACGCGAAGGGGATCGCCAACCCCACGTAACCCACGTAGAGCGCGGGCGGGTGAAAAATCATCCCCGGATGGCGCAACAACGGGTTGAGTCCCCGTCCTTCGAGGGGCACCTGCGCCAGAAGGGTGAAAGGTGGTGAGAGGAATAGCGTCACGGCGACAAAGAAAGCCGTGATCAGGCTCAGGAAAACCATCGCCCAGGGGACCAACGGGCGCGCCTGGTCGGAGGCGCGCCCGGTCGACAACGCGGCAAAGAGCGCCTGCAAGGCACACCACAAGAGCAGCGATCCTTCCTGCCCGGCCCACACCGCCGAAATCTTGAGGTAGACGGGAATCACCGTCGAGGAGTGTTGGGCCACATAACTAAGTTCAAAGTGGTCGGTAAGGAAGGCTACCAACAACACCAATAGCGCCGCACCGAGCAACCCCGCCAGTGCATAAGTGGCGTTTTGCGCGCTTTGCAGCCAGGTCTTTCCCTGTGCGGCTGTAGCGGGAACGGCGGACAATTGGATACTGCGCCACGCCGCATAGGCCGTGTACAAGGCAACCGCTAACGAGAGGCCGATGAGGAGCGTGCCAATTTCGCCGACCATCTCAGTCACCTGCCTGTGCAGGAACTTCTTCTGCGTAACGCGAGGGGCACTTGAGCAACAACTCGTCGGCATAGAAGCGTCCATCCGTGCCGAGCTTGCCGCGCACGATGGCCTGCGCCTCATTCTGCAACAGATCGGGCTTCACGTTGTTGTAGACAACCTCCAACCGGGGGCCGGTGGGGTCTTGAACGGCATCGTGAAGCACCTGCGCCAGCCCACCGCGCCGTTCGACCTCTTTTGGATCGGCGGGCACGTTAAGGATGGTAAACGTGACACGCGGCGCCATTGCATCATAGACAATACTTTCGCCCAAGACTGCGCCGGAGACGGTGAGATTGCGTTGCATGGCCGCATCGCCCATCGCCTGAAGTTCTGCCACGGTGACGAAGAACTGTGCCGTGCTTCCGGTACTGCTCACCATCAAGTAGATCACGGCGCCAACAATCAGAAGACCGGCTATCATGAACGTCGTTTTGTTTTGCATGTTCCCCACCCTACAATTTCTGATTGTCCATTTGCGATTATCCTTCGCCATTTGTCCTTCCATGCCCCATTCTATCCTGAAGGGTATGCTTAGCAAGAGCTTCACCCCTTGTTTGGAGGATCTTATCATTCTTGCTTCGAGGGGAACGCCGTTCCCCGTTTTAAGCGCATAAGACGCGGATCTGGCGATCCGCTCAAAGCAAAAATAGGGAACTGTGACGAGAATGATAAAACCCTGACCTTGTTTGCCATTTTGTTGTCTGGAATTCGCGGGTATAATCTTAAATAAATCTGGAGACATTATGAACCCAATCCTGATTCGACATTTATACGGCAGCGTGCGCCGGAAACGCTTTTTCTGGTTCCTGAGCCTGTACTTGCTCGGTATCGCGTTGCTGGCTCTGCTCCTCATGGGCCTCGTGGCGACGCCCCTGTTCTTTATCAACATCTCGGAAACCAGCACCACGCTTTCCATGCTCAGCCTCTTCACCGGCGGACGGGCCATCTACTGGTTCTCCGGCATCATCCTGATCTTGACAAGCAGCTTGCTGGTGCCGATCAATGCGTTGGGAGCGTTCGCCGGGGAACGCGAGAATCGCACCCTCGATCTCCTGATCACGACCACGCTCAAAATCCGAAGCATCATTCTGGGCAAACTGGCTTCAGCGATGCTGAGTGGCGCCGTCTACGTCTTGGCAACCTTGCCCATGCTGATGGCCGGGTTCTGGCTCGGCGGGGTCACCACCACCGAGCTGGGGATCACGCTGCTCTTCTTCGTGCTGGCGATGCTTGCCGGCATCTCCTGGGCACTGCTTATCTCCGCCTTCATGCGACGAACCATCGCCGCCGTGTTGACCTTCTACGGGCTGGCGTTTGCCGCGGCGCCGGTGATTATGATTTTGGCGGCGGCGGTGGGGAGCCTTGCCAATGCGTGGAGATATAACGCCGTTGTCGACATCCAACCTTTTTGGATCGAAGCCCTGGTGCAATACGGCTGGGTCGTCCTGGCCGGATTGCACCCGCTGACCGCCGCCATCGTGACCGAGGCCCTGGGCTTCGAGCAAAACTCATGGCTGCTGCTGCACTTCACCGTCGAACGTTACCCCCCTGGCTCCAGCGCGACGACCCTGGGCACCCTCACGTTGCCCTCCCCCTGGATCACGTACACGATCTTCACCCTCATCGCCAGCGCGATCATGTTGCGCATCACCGCCTGGCGGATGGAACGCCCGGAGCGTTGACGATGCCCCCAGGCTTGGACCGCGAAATCGCCCGCTTCAGCCAGGCGCTACGCCGCCACCGTCTGGTGGTGGGTGCAGGATATGGCGTCGTGGGCGCGCTGGCAGCAGTGCTGGGGGCTGCGATCGCGGCGCGACTCACGCCGTTGTGGCACCAGGCCGCTCTGCTGTTGGCCGCCGTTTGGAGCGTGGGTGGCGGGCTGTGCGCCGGCGCAATGCTTGGCTACCTCTGGCCGATGCCACTCCCGCGCCGGTTGCGCCTCTTCGACCAACGCCTGCACCTGGCCGACCGGCTGACGACGGCCTGGGAACTGGCGCAAGGGCGCATTACTGCCCCCGCTGCTCTCGCGCAGCTTCAACGGATGGAAACCCTGGACGTTGCGCGCGCCATCGATCCACAACCGGCCTTTCCACTGTACCCGCCACGCACGGTAGGAATCGCGGCGCTGGTTCTGCTGCCGGCCCTCGCTCTGGCGCTCTTCCTCGCCAACCCACAGGAAAGTGTGCTCATCCAACGCGAAGCACAGCAGCAAGCCACCGCCGCCGCCATCGCCCAGCTCGAAGCCATGCAAGAGACCCTGGCGACGAATGACACCCTCAGCGAAGCCGAGCGCGCCGCCGCGCTCCAAGCGTTGGAGGAAGCGCTCGCCACGCTCCGCGACCGGCGCAGCACGCCCACCGAGCAACAAGCCGCCCTTTCGGCGGCGGAACGGCAGTTGGCGGAATTGCGCTCGCCCGAAACTGCCGCACAGCTTCAGCGGCTGGCTGAGGCCACTCCCCTCTCCAGCGCCGAAGTGGTCCAACCGCTGGCCGAGGCGCTGCAACGCGGTGATGCAGAAGCCGCCGCAGCCTATCTGCGCGACCTCCTCGATCCCACAGGAAAGCGGCCCCTGACCGCCGAAGAAACACTGGCGCTGGCCGACGCTTTTCAGCAGATGGCCGACGCCCTGAACGCCACCGATCCGGCGCTGGCCGAACAGTTAGCCGCCGCCGCACAAGAAATCTACAGCGGGGATATAGCCTCTGCGCGCGCCGCTGTCCAGCAGGCCGCAGAGACGCTCTCCGGGGCGGCCCAGGCCAACGCAGCCAATCAAACCCTCGCGCAAGCTCAGGCTGCCGTCCAGCAGGCTCAGGAAGGCCTGGGAGCCTCGCAACGGCAAACCACGGCCTCTACCCCTCCGCAAGGCGCTTCGGCCCAACCAGGGGCTTCTGGGACGCAAGGAAAGGCGGGGACGGGCGGCCAGGGGCAAACGACCGGCGACGCGGCAGGAATGCCCGGCAGCGGCAACAAAACCCACAGTGAGGACGCCGGTAGCAGCCAACCCTACGGCTCCACCGAAGCGCCACGCCTCGCCGGTGAGGGCGGCGAAATCACGCTACCACGGCAGGCGACGGCATCCGGTTCGCCGCGCCCCACAACCGGCCTGCCGGGCGAGGCGCGCATCCCCTACCAGGACGCCTATGCCACCTACGCCGAAGCCGCCCAGGCAGATTTGTCACGCAACGTCTATCCGCCCGCGCTACGGGCCTACGTGCGCGAGTACTTCAACGGGCTGGAACCCTGACGTTTGACAAATCCCGCTTTTGTTTTACACTATTCAGCATGTTTGGTCTAGTGTGATGAGGATGTATGAGCGCAATGTTGATCGCTAATGCCAATAACCAGCAGCAGCGGCCTTGTCCAAAGTCCGGTTAGTGCTGCACGGATATTGAGCAATCTTCATAAACCAGCCTACCGGGAAGCGGCAGGCTGGTTTTCGTTTCAACAAGGAGGTGATGCAACGCATAAAGCAAAGTGGGTGTTCGTGTTCGTTGAAAAATAACATTCGTCTGTAAATTTCAATCAGCCAGAAAAGGAGAAGAGGGAAATGGTCCATGAAATTGTGTCTCGCGCCAGGGAAGATAATATTCGTTTTGTGAGTTTTCAATTTACCGACATATTTGGGACAATCAAAAGCGTTACCCTGCCGGTCGTGCAGCTTGAGGGGGCACTCGAAGAAGGCGTTTTCTTCGACGGCTCGTCCGTGCAAGGGTTTGCGCGCATTTTTGAAAGCGATATGATCCTGATCCCGGATCCGGACACCTACCGCGTGCTGCCGTGGAGCGTGCCCGAACGCCGCCGCGCGCGCATCATCTGTGATGTGTATACGACAGACGGCAATCCCTTAGCCAGTTCGCCGCGGACGGTCCTGAAACGCATGCTGGCCCGTGCGAAGGCTAAAGGATTCACCTACAACGTTGGCCCAGAACTGGAGTTCTTCCTGTTCAAGCGCAATGGGGATGCGCCGTTCCAGCCGGTGCCGCATGATATCGGGGGGTACTTCGACTTTTCTCCCCGTGATGAGGCCCAGCAAGTCCGCAGCGAAATCGTCATCGCCCTGGAGGCACTTGGGATTCACGTCGAAATGGCCCACCACGAGGTTGCTGAAGGACAACACGAGATCGATTTTCGCTACGACGACGCGCTAACGACCGCCGACAGCGCCATCACGCTAAAATACACGGTGCGGGCGATTGCCGCGACCTATGGTATTTATGCCAGCTTTATGCCCAAGCCCATCTTCGGCATCAACGGCTCAGGGATGCACACCCACCAAAGCCTGAGCGACGCCAGCGGCAAAAACGTCTTCTACGCCGCCGACGATCCCTATCATCTCTCGAAACTCGCCTACCACTTCCTCGCCGGGCAAATCGCGCATGCACGGGCGTTGTCGGCCATCGGTGCGCCCACGGTGAACAGCTACAAGCGCCTCACGCCCGGTTACGAAGCCCCGGTCTACGTCTGCTGGGCGCACCGCAACCGCTCGGCGATGATCCGCGTCCCGGCGACCCGTCCGGGCAAAGAAGCCGCGACGCGCATCGAACTGCGCTGCCCCGATCCCAGCGCCAACCCCTATTTGCTGTTCGCCACCATCCTGGCTGCCGGTCTGGATGGCATCGAACGCAAACTCGAAGCGCCGGAGCCGGTCAACGAGGATATCTACCACCTGAACGAGGCGGATCTGGCGGCGCGGTCGATCGGCACCTTGCCGGGTACGTTGGCCGAGGCGCTGGATGCGTTGGAGGCCGACGACGTCGTCCTGGAAGCCCTGGGCGAATCCCTTGCGGAGACGTTCATCCGGGCCAAACGCGCGGAATGGGATGAATATCGCATCCGCGTGACACCGTGGGAACTCGAACGGTATCTCGAAACCGCGTAACACACTAACAATTCACCACAAAGACACGGAGTGCACAGAGGTTTTCTATGTCCACGCTGTGCCTCGGAGGTAAAGACTTTGTGATGCCCCGCCATGCGCGGGGCATTTTTTTACGAATTGTCAAAATCATAAACTTCCGGTATAACAAAGACTATAAAAGTCTTCGCGCGCGCTGCATCTTTGCAGGTGTCGCGTGAGACTTTTGGAGTCTGGCTCTATTGGAAGGCGCATTATGATTCAATCTCCGGTTCACATCCGCTACACAGCGAGCGGCGGTGTCGTCACCAACGCCGCGGGGACTCACGTGCTGCTGCTGATCCGACCCGAACGCGACGAGGTGCGCCTGCCCAAAGGCCACGTCGAACCGGGAGAGACGCTTGCCGACACGGCCCTGCGGGAAGTCATCGAAGAGGCGGGCTACGACGATCTCGAAATCGTGGCTGACCTGGGGGAACAGTTGGTGGCCTTTCCTTTGGAGGACAAAGTCGTCAAACGTACCGAGCATTACTTTCTGCTGCGTGCCCGCACACTGCACCAGACCGAGCGCCCGCAGGCCGACGATCAGCAGTTCTTCACCATTTGGGTCACTTGGGATGAAGCCCTCACCCACCTCACCTTCGAGGCCGAACGAATGTGGATTCAGCGGGCGCGCCGGATCATGGAGCAAAACGCATGACGACACTTGACGGCCCTTCGACCGCTATCATCATGGAAATCCACCGGCAGTTGCGCGACCGCTACGGTGATCCTCCGCACCATCCCGATGGCGACCCACTGGCCGCATTGGTGAACACCATCTTGAGCCAGAACACCAACGACCGCAACCGCGATATCGCGTTTGCAGCACTGCGCGCGCGATTCCCGACATGGGAAGCCGTGCGCGATGCCCCCACCGACGCCGTCATCGACGCCATTCGCCCGGCAGGATTAGCGCCCACCAAAGGCCCAAACATCCAGGCAGCGTTGCGGCAGATTACGGAAGAGCGGGGCGAGCTGTCGCTTGCTTTTCTGGAAACGCTGCCGCCGGAAGAGGCTCGCCGGTGGCTGACGAAGCTCAACGGCGTTGGCCCCAAAACTGCGGCCATCGTTTTGCTGTTTGCGTTGGGACGGCCGGCTTTCCCGGTCGATACGCACATCCATCGCGTCACCCGGCGGCTCGGGCTGATTCCACAGAACACATCACGGGAAAAAGCACACACCCTGCTCGAAAGCCTCATCCCGCCGGCATTGTACTGGACCCTCCACCTCAATCTCATCGCGCACGGTCGCCAGATCTGCCATGCGCGCCGCCCCTTATGCACCGAATGTCCATTGCAAACCCACTGCGCTTTTTTTCAGACATCACAAGCAGGAGGTAAATCAATATGAAGAGCACCAAGACGCCGAGATTTGGCCTGCTGCCTTATCAAGCCCTCGCCAAACATTGGTTTGGCCCGGCGTTATGGCTCATCCCCGCCGGGATTTTACTGTGGTGGGGCGTGCGGCGGGCTCCCCAACTTGAACAGCGTTACCCCTTTCTTGGATTCGTGATCAGCGGGATCGGCCTGCTGATCATCCTCTACACGTTTTTGGCCCGGCGCGCCCACATCAGTTGTCACAGGAACAATTTCGTCATCCACACCCCTTTTTACCCCATCGCTTTTTCATACCAGCGGGTGGAAATGGTACGTCCGATGGAATTCAAGACAATCTTCCCACCAGAAAATGAAAAGAACGCACGCTGGCGTTTATACAAAAACATCTGGGGCAAAACAGTCGTGGTAGTGAACATCAAAGGGTACCCACTGCCCAAGTGGTGGCTGCGCATGTGGCTACATCCCTATCTGATGCACCCGCGCGAGACGGCCCTGGTATTGCCGGTTGAGGATTGGATGGCCCTGTCGCGCAGCCTGGAATCCCTGCGCAGCAGCTGGCGTGAAACGCAACTACAACGCCGATCCCGCTAAGATGCGCGTACCACATTGCACATCCTACGCCATCTGCAAAATGTTAAGGTCTGACAATTCCTTACGATCTTTTCCACACGGCTTTCCACAGTCCTACCCATACTTGTAGGGGTAAGAGAAGCGCCATCCCGCACAGCTACTGATTATAAATATTGTTTTCCACACAGATCGATGCAAGATTAAAACTAGGTGCTTTTTAAGATAAAAACAGGGTTTGGAGATTGCTTGTTTCGAACTTTTTTGGTAAAATGTAGATGGTCACCGCGAAGGGGAAGGGGGATATTTCCTCATAGCCACGCCCTTTGCACAAAGGCATCACGCTGTTGAGCCAGTGACCACCCTTTTTTTATAGCCAGTTTGACCGATGTTGTTGCCCTTGCGTAATTATCTCAAAGAGGATTGCGTATTCATATGAACTCACAAAGATTGTGGCAAGCGACCCTGGGAGAATTAGAGTTACAGATGACCCGGGCAACTTTTGACACATGGCTTAGGGACACACACTGCATTGGCATGGAGAACGGCGACACCCTGGTGATCGGGGTCAAAAATGGTTATGCCGTCGAATGGCTGGAAAATCGACTTTATCCGGTGATCCAGCGCACTTTATGCCGATTGACGCAACAAGAAGAGATACGTGCCCGTTTCGTTGTCTGGCAGGCTAAACGCAACAACGGCAATGGCCATGGCGAACTGCCAGCCCTGGTCCAGGAGGAGAACATGCCGCTTCCGGCGCCAGCCCGTGATCCGGGATTGAATTCCAGTTATACTTTTGACAGTTTTGTCGTGGGACCTAGCAACCGGCTGGCTCAGGCTGCCTCGCAAGCCGTCGCCGAAACTCCCGCCCGCGCATACAATCCGCTGTTTATCCACGGGGGTGTAGGGCTGGGGAAAACCCACCTGCTGCATGCCATCGGGCATGAGTGTTACCGGCGCAACATGCAGGTACTTTACGTCTCTTCAGAGACGTTCACCAACGATCTAATCGAGGCAATCCGCACGCACACCACGGAGTTGTTCCGCGAAAAGTACCGCACGGCTGATGTTTTACTGGTCGATGATATTCAATTCATCGCCGGGAAAGAAAGCACACAAGAGGAATTTTTCCATACATTTAATGCACTGCGCGACACAGGACATCAGATCGTCCTCAGCAGCGACCGGATTCCCAAAGCCATGGTCACCCTGGAGGAACGCCTGCGTTCGCGCTTCGAATGGGGCTTGATCGTCGATATTCAGCCTCCGGATTACGAGACGCGCGTCGCCATCTTGCAATCCAAGGCCCAACGGCTGCATGTCGATGTGCCCAATGAATTGTTGAGTTACATCGCCACCAACGTCGAGAGCAACATCCGCGAACTTGAAGGGGCGCTTAACCGCGTGTTGGCGATGGCGCGCCTCACCAACTTGCCCCTGACACGGCAAATCGCCGAAAATGCGCTGGCCGACCTGCTACCGCATCATCCCGAAATCTCGGCCGGACAGATTCTCAGCACCGTGGCGTCTTACTATGGCATCAGCGAAGAGGAGCTGCGTAGCGCACAACGCAATCGCCGCATCGCCCAACCGCGCCACATTGCGATGTACCTGCTGCGCGAGGAAACCGACGCCTCACTCCCCCAGATTGGCGCCGAGTTGGGCGGGCGCGATCACACCACCGTGCTCTATGGTTACGAAAGAGTCCGCGCACGTCTGGAACACGACGATCAGCTCAAACGCGAGGTCATGACCATAAAAAGCCACTTATACGGCCAGAATTAAGCCGCCGCCGAATCCACTGCGGGATTTTGGAAGTTGTATCCGAAATCCCGCTTTGCGTTTTTCAAGCCGGCCACCGGCTCAAAAGTGAGGCAGTTTGTGGTACAATAGCGCCAATATTCGTTCACGAAGGCCAATCCGATGACCATCATTGACACGCTACTCGCGGCTTTACCCCTGGCGCTTATTGTCGTCCTGATGATAGGCTTTCATTGGAGTGGCGCCAAGGCCGGTGCAGCCGGATGGTTGGCTGCCCTGCTCATCGCGCCGGTGCGGTTTGCGGCCACTATGGAATTTCTTTTCTGGGCGCAGATCGACGCCTTCTTCCGTGCGGCCCAAGTGTTGTACATCATCTGGGGAGCCCTGTTTTTCTTCCGCATCACCGAAGCCATTGGCGCCCTGCGTGCGATGTCCGGCATGCTGCGGCAAATCTCCCCCGACCGGACGCTGCAAGTGCTCATCATGGGATGGGCCTTCAGCTCATTTCTGCAAAGCGTGGGGGGCTTTGGCGTACCGATGGCCGTGGTCGCGCCCATCATGGTCAGCATCGGTTTTGACCCACTCAGCGCCGTAGTCTTGCCGGCGGTAGGCCATTCCTGGTCGATCACCTTTGGCTCGCTCGGCGCTTCGTTCGAAGCCTTGAGGACGGCGACCGGTCTGGAAGGCGCCGTCATTGCGCCGGAGATGACCATTATGCTCGGCATCGCCTGCTTTCTCGCCGGATTTTGTGTGCTGTGGGTCGCCGGTGGAAGACCGGCAGTGCGCGCCGGGCTGTGGCCGATGCTCTTGATGGCCCTGACGATGAGTGGTGTGCAATATCTTTCCGTGCGCGCCGGACTCTACAATATCGCCTCGATGCTGGGTACGCTGGCCGGTCTGGTGATAGGCGTCACCTGGGCCAGACTGCACAAAGAGAAAGTCGGTCCTGAGGCGAATGCCGACCCCTGGACCAAAAATCTGGTCGCCGTCTGGCCCTACGTCCTGCTGTTGATCATCATCTTCGGCGCCAGCTTCATCCGGCCGCTGGCGGAGTGCCTCGACAGGGTCCAGATACAGGCCGCCATTCCCCAAATCACCCTCACCAATGGACAGGTGCTCGCTGCCGGCAAGGTGAAGGCGCTCTCGCTTTTCGGCCATGCCGGCGCCTTGCTGTTTTACACCGGCTGGCTGACGCTCTTGATCTCCAAACTACAAGGGAGACTGCCGCCGGGCGCCGGCAAGAAAATCGGCACCGGCATGGTGCGCAGCGGCTGGACATCGACGTTGGGAATTCTGACGATGGTCGGGATGGCTACGACGATGGAGAGAGCCGGTATGGTGTCACTCCTCGCCCACGCGATGGCCGATATTGCGGGAGGGTTATATCCTTTGGTGGCGCCCTTCATCGGCGCGCTGGGCGCTTTTATGACGGGCAGCAACACAAACGCCAATGTGCTGTTCGGCGCGTTCCAGCAGCAGGTCGCCCAGACTTTAGGATACACAGTGCCGCTGATTTTGTCCATCCACAACGTCGGCGCCTCTGTAGGCTCGGTCTTTGCCCCGGCGAAAATCATCATGGCCTGCAGCACCGTGGGCTTGACTGCCAGAGAGGGTGAAGCATTACGCCGCATCACCAAGTACGGGCTTGTCATGATCAGCACCCTGGCAATCCTGGGATGGCTGATGACAAGGTTGCGATAACATTAGATTTTGCCATCAGGCCATGCAAAAGTCATAGTACCTTAATGCTGCTGTAACTTGAATCCCCCCCGTCTCAACGTATAATAGGGGTAAATCCATGGGGATCGACAATAATCCTTGCCAGGGTGCAGATGAACACAATTCACACCTTCGTAAAGGTATTTTAATGAAGTGAAAGTGAGCACGCTATGGAGCCAAATCATATATTGATTGTAGATGATGACGTCGATGCGTTACGCCTGGTGGGAATGATGCTGGAACGCGAGGGCTTCAAGATCCTTGCGGCTGCGTCAGGCAAACAGGCGATCGAGAAAGCCATCACCGAACAGCCTATCCTTATCATCCTCGATGTAATGATGCCCGATATGGATGGATACCAGGTAGCGACTCAACTCCGCAAAAACCCGGCGACAGAAACAATCCCCATCCTGATGTTCACTGCCAAAACCGCGGTCAACGACAAGATAGCCGGCTTCCAGGCCGGAGCCGATGATTATCTCACCAAGCCCGTGCATCCGACCGAACTCGTCTCGCGGGTGCAGGCGCTTTTGCAACGCAGTCGCCGCGCCAGCCCTGAAGTCGGACGTGGGAAAGTCATCGGATTTCTGCCGACCAAAGGCGGCCTCGGCACGAGTTCGCTCGCGCTAAATGTCGCCCTCGAATTGAAGAAAGCCTATCCTGACAAACAGACAGTCCTGGTGGAATTGAACGACGGCAAAGGCACACTGGCGCTACAATTGGGGATGAATGTGCCGGGTGGCATCCAGACCTTAGCAGAACGACCCATCACGCAACTCAACAAGAATTCTTTGAACGATAATCTCGTGCGGCATACCTCAGGACTGCATCTGCTATTGAGTACTTATCAACCCGCGGGGATAGGACCGAAACTTACACGCGAATTTGTACGTACCGTGCTGCGGCTACTCAGCACCGATTACGATTACATTCTGCTCGACCTGCCTGCAGCGCTGGATGAAGCAACCGCAGAAGCCCTGCGGATGACAGGTGAGATTATCCTCACTCTGGACACGAACCGGATCGGGCTGCTCCTGGCCCAAGCAATGCTCGAAGGACTGGATCGCTACAACATCGGCGCATATAAAGCGAAAATCGTGCTGATCAACCGCACACCTGCCGCCGCCTCCTTGAACCGCCAGGACATCGAAAGCAACCTCCAACACACGATGATTTGCAGCATCCCACCTGTACCCGATCTGGCATACGAGAGCGCGCAAAGCGGCCGCCCAATGGTCTTGATCCAACCGCACGGCCTTGTTGCCCAGCAAATACGCCTCATCATCCAAACCGTCGTCGGCAAAGTGTAACCGTAACAAGAGACTGCCATGGAAGAATCCACCGAGTCTTTGAAAAACAGCATCGCCACCCTGGAACGGCTCCTCCGCATCAGCCGGCACCTGAACTCAACGCTCGAAATGCGTCCGCTGCTCCAGCAAATTGTGGAATCCGCCCGCGACCTCACCGATGCCGATGGAGCATCGATCTTGCTGATGGAGAACGATAACACCTTGCGCTTCGCTGCGGCGTGCGGACCAGATGCCAGTCTGCTGGAAATTGCCGAGGTACCGCTGGATAACAGCCTCGCCGGGTGGGTGGTCAGAAACCGCCAGATGCTGATTGTCGAGGATGTGCTCTCCGACCCGCGGCATTTCGTCATCCAGAGCGTCAATCCCACCCAATCTTTGCTGGCCGTACCGATGCTTTTCGGAGACCAGATCATCGGCGTTTTGGAATCGGTGACCACCAAAACACGCCACAGCTTCACCCAGCAAGACATCGAAACATTGGAAACGCTCGCCAGCGTCGCCGCGGTGGCCGTGCAAAATGCGCGCCTCTTCGAGCAAAGCGACTGGGTGGCCGAGGTCGTCCACGAGATCCGCACCCCGCTGACGGCCATCCTCTCTTACGCCGATCTGTTGCAGCGCCCGGACATCACCGACGCGATGCGCTCACAATTCGTCACCATCATTCAACAGGAAACGCAGCGCGTCAATGCGCTGGCTACCCAGTTTCTTGATCTGGCCCGCCTGGAGTCTGGACGCATCCGTATGGCGCAGCAACGCCTGTGTGTCGGTGAGATTATGAATGCAGCCGCCAACACCATCCGCCCTACTGTCACCAACAATCGCCAGAACCTGCGCGTCGAATTTCCGGCTGATTTACCCTGCACCGTCGGCGATGAGCAGCGCATTCACCAGGTGCTCCTCAATCTGCTCAGCAACGCGGCGAAGTATTCCGATCCCGGCGATACCATCACGCTTTCGGCCAAAGTAGTTGACCACGAGCTGTTGATCTCCGTAGCAGACACCGGGCCGGGCATCCCGCAGGATCAACTGCCGAAGCTATTCCACAAGTTTTCCCGTCTGCCGGGCAAAGAACGCCAGGTCGCCGGAACGGGATTGGGGCTGGTCATCTCGCGCCAGATCGTCGAGGCACACAGCGGCAAAATCTGGGCCGAAAGCGAAGTAGGCAAAGGGACGACCTTCTACTTTACCCTGCCCATTATCACGCCGGACAGTGCCAGGTGAACCCCGCCCCGGCGCGACCGGCCCCACCCCTGCGGGGTAAATCCAGCCGACATGGTAAGATTTAGCAAACCGATGCTGCGTGTGTTTCTAACTTTACATTCTTTGAAATTATGGTAAAATGAACTTGCCTGTGAGCCAAGCGCTCTCGGGTTTTTCTTTTATAAATCCAATTCACCTCAACGACAAAAACCAGGATTTAGAGGAGCAACGTTATGAGCAATCGCCCGGTATACCTCACGCCGGAAGGTCGAGAAGCATTGGAACAAGAGTTGAATTATCTGAAAACAGTTCGCCGCCAGGAGGTGGCGAATCGTTTGCATGAGGCGCTCGGTGAGGGAGAACTGATCGAAAATGCGGAACTGGAGGATGCGCGCCGCGAACAATCGTTCGTGGAAGGGCGCATCCTGACACTGGAAGAACAACTGCGTAAGGCGATTATCATCGAAGACAATCATCCCAGGGGCGTAATCGGCGTGGGCAGCCACGTGACCGTCCAGGAACGCGGCGTCGACACGCCCGAAGAATACCACGTCGTGGGTTCTGCCGAGGCCGATCCTGCGCGGGGTAGGATTTCCAATGAATCCCCGCTCGGCAAAGCGCTGTTGGGTAAGCGCGTTGGCGACAAGGCCGTGGTCCAGGCGCCAGATGGGGACATTGTTTTCGACATTCTCGCCGTGAATTAGCACAATTCCGTACACCCGTAAACAAGCCCATACCACAGCGTATGGGCTTGTTTAATAAATGGACAACTTTCAACTTGGGACGAGGTTAAGGAGCCAACAGTGGAATTCAATGAACTGGAACGCCAACGTATCGAGAAACTGGAGAAACTACGTGAAGCCGGGGTAGACCCCTACCCGCCGCGCGCTTATCGTACACACACAACGCAGGCGGCGATTGCCGCCTTCGCTGCCACCGAAGGCAGCAGCGATACCTCGCCGACCGTCACCATGTCCGGACGCATCATCAGCATCCGGGTGATGGGCAAGGTCGCCTTCGCCCACATCGAGGACGAGAGCGGTAAACTGCAACTCTTCATCCGGCAAGACGAGGTAGGGGACGAAACCTACACGCTGTTCAAAAAAGCGTTCGACATCGGCGATTTCGTCGAGGCCGGCGGCCCCGTCGTCCGCACGCGCACCGGGGAAATCAGCGTTCAGGTGAAAGTGCTGCGTATGCTGGCCAAAGCCATCACCCCCTTGCCCATCCCGAAAGAATACGCAGACGCCGAGGGCCGCCTCACGCGCTACAGCGCCTTCTCCGACATCGAAGAGCGTTACCGCCAGCGTTACGCCGACCTGGCCGTCAACCCGCAAGTCCGTGAGGACTTCCGCACCCGTTCGCGGATGATCAGCGCCCTGCGCACCTGGCTTGACGATCACGGCTACCTTGAAGTCGAGACGCCGATCCTGCAACCGCTGTACGGCGGCGCAAACGCCCGACCGTTCACCACCTATCACAACCAGCTCAAGCAGAACCTGTACCTGCGCATCTCGTTCGAGTTGTACCTCAAACGACTGCTTGTGGGGATGTACGAGCGCGTCTACGAGATTGGCCGCGACTTCCGCAACGAGGGCGTCTCGTTCAAGCACAACCCCGAATTCACCCAGCTCGAATTCTACTGCGCGTACACGGACTTGTTCGGCATTATGGAAACCGTCGAACAACTGATCGCCTATACGGCAGAACGGGTTCTGGGCAGCACCACGCTCACCTACCAGGGCCACGAAATTTCCCTTACGCCCCCCTGGCAGCGCGTGACGCTACGCGAGTTGATCCTCGCTCACACCGGGATCGACTACGTGGCGTTCCCCGACGCCGAGGCGCTACGCGCCGAGATGCGTCGCCGGGGTTATGAGGCCGCCGGCAACGCCACTTGGGGACATCTGGTGGATAACCTGCTCTCAGAGGCCGAACCAGAGCTGATCCAGCCCACGTTCGTCCACGATTATCCGGTCGAAATTTCGCCGCTGGCCAAACAAAAACCCGACGATCCCACCCATGTAGAACGGTTCGAACTCTTCATCGGCGGGATGGAATGTGGCAACGCCTTCACCGAGTTGAACGATCCCTTCGAGCAGGAACAGCGGTTCTATCAACAGGGACGGGATTATGCAGCCGGGGACGAGGAAGCCCAACGGATGGACGAGGACTATTTACGTGCGATGAAATACGGCATGCCACCCAACGGCGGGTTCGGCCTGGGCGTTGACCGGCTCGCCATGCTCCTGACCAATCACCGGGCGATCCGTGACGTGTTGCTCTATCCGCACCTGCGCCAGCGCGAGTGATCCGCACCGAGAAGCCCGATCTGTGAATCGGCTTCAAGGTCTGTCAGCCGATGAGCAACCTATGGTTGCACGTAACTCTTCAGCCTGAACGCGAATTTAGACAGGATTAACAGGATTTTCAGGATTTGGTAACAAAACAGGCTGAAAATCTGGTTAATCCTGTCAAAAAACTGGCCGGCCTGAACAGTTACGGAGCATTTTAGTTTTGCGGCAATGCCTTTTTGTTTACAGCAAGCCTTGTACCTCGGCATCCAACCGCCGGTAGAAGGCTTCCATATAGCGGTGGCGCTCCTGGGCAATCGCCCGACCCTCACGGGTATACAGCCGCTCCTGGATGCGGGAGAGTTTCACCACGAACTCGTGCACCGGCGTATGGGCGGCATCGTCGCCGTTGGCCTCCCAATGCGCCAGATCGACGGCCGCCATCGGTGTCCATAGCCGTTGCCGGTGTGCGCCGCCATACGCAAACGCCCGCGCAATGCCGATCGCGCCGATGGCGTCCAGTTTGTCCGCGTCAAACAGTACCTGCGCTTCCAACGTGGCCGGGTCCGGCGCGACGCGAAAGCGATGCGCAGCAATCGCGTGGACCACGGCCTCGATCCACCCTGCCGCATGTCCCCGCGCCGATAGATAGGCGTGCGCTCGTTCCGCGGCGACCGCGGCATGATTCTGCCCGCCGGCATCGGCTTCTGCGCGGCCCCAATCGTGCAACAGCGCCGCCGTATGCACCACCGCCAGGTCGGCGCCCTCGGCCCGAGCAATGCGCTCCGCCAGCGCCAACACGCGCAAGATGTGATCGAAATCATGCACGCTGTCGGCATCTGCATACAGATGCTGCGCCTCTTCAATCGTCAAAAGCTCTGGCCCAGTCCCCATCATTCCTCCCTTGCGCAACAAAAAAACGAGCCTTGCGGCTCGTCTGTGACCGGATTCGGCTCGCCTGTTACGGCAGATAAATCAACGGGTTGGTCGGATAGCCGTTGTAGCGGATTTCGTAGTGCAGGTGCGGGCCGGTGGAATTGCCCGTGCTCCCCATCGCGCCGATGACCTCGCCCGCGTATACCGTTTCGCCTTCGGTGACGAAAATACGGCTGAGGTGCGCGTAATAGGTCTGGAAGCCGTTGGCATGGTCCAGCACGATCAAATAACCATACCCAATGTCCGTCCAGCCGGCGAAACTCACGAAGCCGCCATCCGAAGCTATAATTGCCGTACCAACCGATGCGCCGATGTCAATGGCCCGGTGGCCGTACCAGTAGCCCTGCGTCAAGACGCCAGACGCCGGCCAGTAGAAAATCCCCGCACCGGTCACATCTTCTTCCACCGGCCCTTGATACGCCGTTACCTCGCGCGCCACATACGGCTTGGTTCCACCGGGGATGATCAGTTTGTCGCCCTCGACCAATTGACCGTCTGCCGGAATCGTATTGAAGGGGCAAGTGGCAATGGCCTCGGCGGTGACTTTGTACTTCTCGGCCAGGGATTCGAGCGTATCGCTGACAGCAACCGTGTGGTAAACGCCATCGATGGGCAGAATCGTCAGGACTTGCCCCACCTGCAGGAGATCGGGCATTTTCTCCATCTCGGGATTCGACCACATCAACGTCGTCGGCTGCAGGCCAAACGATTGGGCGATCGACTCCGCAGTATCGCCCGGCTGCACTGCGTAGGTGATGATCTCCAGGCGCGGGCGGTCAGGGATGGCCGTGTGTGCCTCAACCTGCCGCATGATGCCCGTGTTTCCCCCGCCGCGATAATACGAGCGCGGGGTCGATGTGGTGCGTACATCAGCATTGATGCTCGTATTTCGTGAAGCCAGGTCACTCGCGGCCTGGGAAGCAGAGACGATAAAGTCAAATTTCATGCTGCCCAAGACGACAAACAGCACCAGGATCAACGCCAGTGCGACGTGCGAGGCCAGACGGCCCAACACGGGACGCTGGGCTTCGCGGTCGCCACGCCAACGCCACACCCACACGGCAAAGCGCGTAAAAAAGCGAATCAGGGGGGGGATATGCCAGGCAAGGCTATCCCGTTGGGGAAGCTTGGCAGGCGTACTCATGGCTCGAAAAGTTGAGGGTTCTGAGGAACGCCGTTGAGGCGGATCTCATAGTGCAAGTGCGGACCGGTCGACCAGCCGGTGGAGCCACAATAGCCGAGGACCTGGCCCTGGTAGACTGCCTGCCCACATCCCACCTCAAAGGCGCTAAAGTGCGCATAGTACGTTTCATAGCCATTGCCATGCCGCACCCGCACCAGATTGCCGTAGCCGCCGCCCCAGCCGGCGAACACCACCACACCATTATCGGCAGCATAGATAGGATCGCCCAAATGGCATTTATAGTCGAGGCCAATATGACCAGGGTTACGGGGGTCACCGAAATACCAACCGGAGACGGCATACGAGCCGGTCGGCAAGATGAACCAGCCCAAAGCCCCCGGACCACTGACGGCTACATCCCCACACGCGCCCCAACTGACGGCTGCCGCGTACACACCCGGCGCAGTCGGAGGAGGAGGAGGGGCTTCCCATTCCACATCCTCACCCACCCCGCCGGGGATCATCAACTGCTGACCTTCGTAGAGCGCAGCGCCCGGTTCCAATTTGTTCCACACGTTGTAAAGCGCGGAAGGCTCCACCCCATACTGTTCCGCAATACTCTCAGGTGTCTCATCTGCCATCACGGTATGGTAAACGCCATCCACAGGGGGGATAAAGAGCGTGAGGCCCGGTTGAATCAACCAGGGGGAGCCTTGCAAGGTCTCCATATTGGACCAGGCAATGGAATACGGTGATAGTTTGAAGCGTTCCGCAATAAAGAAGATGTTATCACCGGATTGGACGGTGTAGGTAATCACTTCCAGACGCACCCGTTCGGGGATATCGGTGCGCGGTTGAGCCATTCTGAAAACCGCCCGTGACACTTGAGTGGTGCTCTGCCAGCCAGAAAGGGTCTCGGTCACAAAAGCTGTTGGGGTAGCCTGGGGTTCGGCCGCAACCGGCAAGGACATCATGCCAACCTCAGGGGTCACCGCTACACTGATCGGTGCCAGCGCAAGACGGCCGGCCAATCCAATCAGCAGCGCCAACATCAGAATGGACAGGTGGGCGCTGTAACGGCCAACAAAAGCAGCGACAGCCTGGCGGTCATTGCCCCACCGCCAAACAATCGCCGTTGTTCTACCTATGATTCGCCCGACGAGATTGGAGAGACTCCTCTGCGGGCGTGAACTATCTATTGCTTGTAAACTACTCTCTTGTGTATTTTCCATGATCACAAGCCTTGTGACGATCTTAAACCGCCAACAGGCTTATTATAGCATAAGAAAAAATAATTGGCAACCTCTCTAATCTGACGATTTCCTGACGCAGTCAACAAACCACAGGTGGGGAACTGGCGTTCCCCTCGGAGCAAGCATGATAAGACCCTATTTTTGCTTCGAGCGGATCGTCAGATCCGCGTCTTATGCGCTTAAAACGGGGAACTGGCGTTCCCCTCGGAGCAAGCATGATAAGACCCTATTTTTGCTTCGAGCGGATTGCCAGATCCGCATCTTATGCGCTTAAGACGGGGAACTGGCGTTCCCCTCGGAGCAAGCATGATAAGACCCTATTTTTGCTTCGAGCGGATCGTCAGATCCGCGTCTTATGCGCTTAAGACGGGGAACTGACGTTCCCCTCGGAGCAAAAAGGGAGCAAGCATGATAAGACCCTATTTTTGCTTCGAGCGGATCGTCAGATCCGCGTCTTATGCGCTTAAGACGGGGAACTGACGTTCCCCTCGGAGCAAAAAGGGAGCAAGCATGATAAGACCCTATTTTTGCTTCGAGCGGATCGTCAGATCCGCGTCTTATGCGCTTAAGACGGGGAACTGACGTTCCCCTCGGAGCAAAAAGGGAGCAAGCATGATAAGACCCTATTTTTGCTTCGAGCGGATCGTCAGATCCGCGTCTTATGCGCTTAAAACGGGGAACTGGCGTTCCCCTCGGAGCAAAAAGGGAGCAAGCATGATAAGACCCTGACATGGAGGTAATCACCAGTTGACAATGCGTTCAGCCATGCGATAATCCCAGTCAGTTCAAGGCAAATGCCCGCAACGTAGCGGGATCACATACCGCTCCACCAAGATTCTAGCATACAACACGGACACAGTATACCAAACGGAGGTAAAAGGAATGGGAAATGTAACACATGTAGGCGCACAAAGCTTCGACGCCGAAGTCAAACAGGCCACCCTGCCGGTGCTGGTGGATTTTTGGGCGGAGTGGTGCCCCCCCTGCCGGAAATTGGGCCCTACGCTGGAAGAAGTCGCCGTCGATCTGGAAGGGCAACTCAAAGTCGTCAAGGTTAACGTGCAAGAAGAGTCCGAACTGGCGACACAGTATGGGGTGATGAACATTCCCACGATGATCATCTTCAAGAATGGGCAAGAGGTGGCGCGGCTGGTCGGCAATCGCGCCAAGGCTGCCCTTATCCAGGAATTGCAACCGTATCTAGGGTAAAATGCTCCTGTTTTGCCGCTCCCGAACAAAACTCCCGGCCGAAACCGGGAGTTTGATTTACTTTGAGTCGTCCGCCTCACGCCAAAGGCGGAGCCATTCTGCCGCATCCAACGAAGTCAGTGTCAGGCCCTGGGCGTGGGCCGTCTGCTCCACGCGACGCATGCGCCGGGCAAAGCGCGTGTTGGCTTCCCGCAGTGCAGCTTCGGGATCGAGTTCCAGACGGTCGGCGCATTGGGCAATCGCAAACAGCGCCTCACCGAGCGCCAGACTGCGTGCTTCGGCAGGATGTGCCCGGAGAAAGGCTTCCACCGTCTGCTGAATGTGCGCGACGGCGGCGGTAATTTCAACCATATCCAAACCGACGCGCGCCGCGCGACTGCTGTAGGCGCGGGCCTGCGCCAGCGCCGGCAACGTTTTTGGAACGCCATCCAGCAAGGAACGAAACGTATCTGCACTGCTGGCATGCGCTTTGTGCTCACGCTCCTCGCGCTTGATTGCCTCCCAATTGACGACCACGTCGTGCGCACCGGCGACCTGGACTTCGCCCCACACGTGCGGGTGGCGGCGCTTCAGTTTGGCGTCGATGTGGGCAATCACATCCGCCATACGGAACGCGCCCTCTTCGCCGGCGATCTGCGCATGGAGCGCCACCTGCAAGAGCAAATCTCCCAATTCTTCACAGAGCGCGTCGTCATCTTCCCTGTCGAGCGCTTCCAAAACTTCGTATGCCTCTTCCAGCAGATTCTCCCGCAGACTCGCGTGCGTTTGTTCACGGTCCCAGGGACAACCTTCCGGGCTGCGCAGATGCGCCACCGTCTCCAGCAGATGCTCGAAACCGCCAATATAGGGCAACGGCGCGACATAGAGCGAGGTCAGCGGGGTGTGATCGCGGTGATCGATCTCATAGAGCGGTCCCCACACCACCGTTTCTGCCGCCGTCCCTGCCGCATCAACCAGGGCGGTCTGGTGTTCATCGGGATACAGGTTCATCAGCACGAGCTTCAAGTCTGAGGCTACGGAGCGGCTGTAGACCTGTGCAATCAGAGCGGGCCGGTCAGGGTTCAGCATCGGGTAATATGACCCGACCACGTCGAGCGCATCCACGATTTGCAGGCCGTCCAGCGCATCCAGGCCGAGAGCCGTCAAGGTGGGTTCGATGAAGCTCAGACCGGGAACGACGCGCGTGGGAATACCCGCTTCGCGCGCTGCCTTGAGGATTTGCGTGACCGTCGACTCGCCGACGAGAGGATGACCGGGTACAGCGTACACGACACCCTCTGGACGTGCGCCCAGGGTCAGCACACGCTGCGCAATGGTCGCGTACACCTCGTCAAATGTGCGTGCCTCTTCGTAAAGGCTGTCAAACGAGTGGAGCGCCGGGCCGGCAGGCAGATAGGAAACGACCGGATGGCGCGCCGTGCGCAGCCACACGGCGGAGGCTTGAGACAATGTGGCAAGCGCTTCCTGGGTCAATTGCTCAAAAGCGCCGGGGCCTAAACCGACAATGGTGATATGGGGCATATTTCCTCGCTAAAATCCTTGCCAATCAGCGCATCATACAACAAACAGGTAGGCAATCCGTAGATTGCCTACCTGCCACATTCAAACCACACCGGCAAAACTGCGCGCGACTAACGCTTCGTGTATTGCGGAGCCTTGCGCGCCCGCTTGAGACCTGGCTTTTTGCGCTCTTTCTCACGCGCGTCGCGCGTCAGAATGCCCGCTTTGCGCAGCAGGGTGCGAAACTCAGGGTCAACCTTGAGGAGCGCGCGCGAAATGCCCATGCGCACGGCTTCAGATTGCCCGGTAATGCCGCCGCCTTCCACCAGCACGCTGACATCGAATTGGGCTTCGGTGCGGGTGAGTTTCAAGGGCATCAGCACGTTATTCCAATCCACGTCACGACGGAAATACTCTTTATAGGGCTGTCCATTCACCACCAACTGCCCACTCCCGCCCGAGTGCAAGCGCACACGCGCCGTCGCCGTCTTTCTACGTCCGATTCCTTCGTAATACATAAACGCTACTCCTTCTCAGCCATTTCAACAATTGGCATTGGCTTAGGCAACTGAGCTTGATGTGGATGTTCGGGACCCGCGTAGACCTTGAGCTTCTTGAACTGCCGTCGGCCCAACGGTCCATGCGGCAGCATCCCCTTGACCGCATGTTCGATGACCCGCTCAGGATGCTTCTGCAGTTGTTTGCGCAGGCTGATCGACTTGATCCCACCCGGGTAACCGGTGTGGCGATAATAGAATTTCTGATCCAGCTTTCGGCCTGTCACCTGCACCTTTTCCGCATTGATCACGATGACGAAATCACCGACATCTTCATACGGCGTATATTGCGGTTTGTGCTTGCCACGCAGCACACTCGCCACTTGCGTAGCCAGCCGGCCCAAGGTTAAATCGGTTGCGTCAACGACGTACCAATCCCGCTCAATGTCAGCCGGCTTGGCGACAAAGGTTTTATGGATTCTCGCTTGTTTCACTTTTTCTCACCCCTAACCCAAATAAAAGCTTCGGAAATCAAGTCTCCTCTGCGTAGGAGACATACCTGAGACAGAGCCCCTGTGGCGCTACTGCCGGACCGGCCTTACGCCGCTCACGTCCGCGTAGGATTTCGCCAAAGGCCTCCGGCGACAACACATCATAGCCCACGCGAAGCAAGGAGCCAACCAGCATCCGCACCATCCGGTACAGGAAAGCATTGGCTTCGATGTCAAAATACAGCCACGCTCCCTGCCGGGTCCACGTTGCGCTGTAGACTTCGCGCACCGTGTTTTCCCCGACCGGCGGCGAACCAAACGCGGCGAAATCGTGCCATCCCACCAGCAGCGCGGCAGCAGCCTGCATGGCCTCCAGGTTTAATGTGCGTTCGACGTGCAGACTGTAGCGCACCGCCAACGGGTGCCGCACCGTCCCGCAATAGAGCGTGTACCGGTAAGCGCGCCGCAGCGCGTCGTACCGCGGATGAAAGTTCGGCGCAGCGACTTCCACCTGCAGCACTGCGATCTGTGAGGGCAGCACAGCGTTCAGCGCCCGTTGCAGAGCGGATAATGAGTGCGGCCAGGCCGTATCGAAGGCGATCACCTGGCCTTCGGCATGGACGCCGGCATCGGTGCGCCCGGAGGCGAGAACGGGACATGGTGTCTGCGTTATCTTCTCCAGCGCCCGTTCGAGTTCCGCCTGGATACTGGGAGCATTCTTTTGCCGCTGAAACCCCCCGTATCCTGTGCCATCGTAAGCTACGACGGCCTTGACGCGCACCCTACACTCCACCCTTCGACGCCGCGTATGGACGGCGTCACCGCACAGCCTAATCTTCGACCAGTTTTAAAAGAACCATTTGGGCGGCATCGCCCCTGCGCATACCCAGCTTCAGCATTTGCGTGTAACCGCCAGGCCGATCCTGAAATTGGGGCGCAATTTCACTGAACAATTTCTGCACGACGGCAGGATCATTGAGCCGCGCGGCCGCCAGACGGCGCGCGTGTACTTCCTTAGCAGGATCCACCTGTCCGGCAGCCAGACCCCGCTTAGCCAACGTGATTAGCTTCTCGGCCTGCCCGCGAATCGCCTCAGCCTTCGCGCGGGTCGTGCGAATGGCATCATGGCGGAACAACTCCGTCACCAGATTGCGACGCAGGGCAGTCCGGTGGCCTACCGAACGACTTAATTTCTTACCCGCGACACGATGTCGCATACTTCAACCTCCTGGCTTGCGTTCAGACGATCTCCGCGGCTTCTAATTCTTCAGCCGCGTCCGTCCAGAACCCCTTGATTTTTAGTTGTTCGATCAGCTCATCCAGCGACTTTTCACCAAAGTTGCGGATGGACAACATAGCATCCCGGCCCCGGCTGATCATCTCCAACACCTCACCGACGTTGGAAATGCCGGTGCGCTTGAGGGCGTTGTAAACACGCACGCCCAGCCCCAGGTCTTCAATGGGGACCGCGTAGGCTTGATACGGGATAGCCTCTTTCTGCACGTCCGACACCGTTTCGACTTCCTCTTCCACCTCGGCGCCGGCAATCAGACGCAGGTGCGTCACCAGAATCCGTGCCGACTCCTTGAGCGCATCCAGGGGTGCGATACGGCCATCCGTCCAGATGTCCACGATCAGGCGGTCGTAGTTGGTCAACTGCCCAACGCGGGCTTGATCCACCCGAAAGTTGACACGGCGGACCGGGCTGAAGATCGCATCAACCGGCAGCACACCAATCGGCATCCGCCCGCGGCCTTCGGAAGGCAAATACCCACGCCCCTCATCAACGGTAAACTCGAAATCCAGATGCGCCTCATCGTTATCCACAGTAAACAGATACAAATCGGGGTTCAGGATTTCGATTTGCGGCGGGGCAATGATGTCCCCGGCCGTCACCACACCCGGCCCTTCGATCCGTAGGGTCATATACTGCGGACCTTCACCTTGCAATTTCAGGCGAATTTGTTTCAACCTGAGGATAACCTGAATCACATCCTCCCGCACCCCCGGAATGGCGGAGAACTCGTGCGGGATGTCGGTGATGCGGACGGCGGTGATTGCCGCACCTTCCAGCGACGACAACAACACCCGCCGCAGGGAATTGCCCAACGTCACCCCATAGCCACTCTCCAGCGGGCCGACCACATAACGGCCATACTGTTGAGTATTGACCTCCACCTCGACCTTCGGCAGAACTGGTGCTGCTAACATGGCGCCTCCTGTCTGCTTTAGCGTGAGTAGAATTCGACGATCAACTGCTCTTGCACCGGCACGTCAATCTCTTGCCGCGTCGGCAACACCAACACACGCCCATCCATGGTTTCTTCATCGAAGCTCAACCAGGCCGGCACGGCCCGTTTGCCGAGCAGGTCTTTGCGTTCTTTGAAGTACTTGGCACGCCGACTTTCTGGCCGCACTCCCACCACGTCATTAGGGCGCACCAGGAAAGACGGGATATTCGTCTTGCGACCGTTGACCGTAAAATGGCCGTGCTGGACCAGTTGGCGCGCTTGCGCGCGCGAATCAGCCAGGCCCAACCGATAAACGATGTTATCCAACCGGCTTTCCAGCAAGGTTAACAGGTTCTCACCCGTCAAGCCTGGGCGCCGCTGCGCCTCTTGGTAATAACGACGGAACTGCCGCTCCAGCACGCCATAAATCCGGCGCGCTTTTTGTTTTTCGCGCAACTGCATGGCATAGTCAGACAATTTGCGCCGGCGAAAAGCGGATTCTTTCCCATGTTGACCGGGTGGATAAGCCCGCTCGTCAAAGGGACATTTTTCGGTATAGCACTTGTCCCCCTTGAGATAAAGCTTCATCCCTTCACGCCGACACTGCTTGCACGAAGGCTCTATATTTCTTGCCATAACCTCTCCTTATGCTTCCGACTCTCGTCGACTTACACGCGCCGTCTCTTGGGCGGCCGGCACCCATTGTGTGGAATGGGCGTCGTATCTACAATCGAACGCACACGCAGCCCCACGGCCGCCAGCGCACGCAGCGAAGCCTCTCGACCAGGGCCAGCGCCCTTGACGAACACATCGACTTCCTGCAAACCATCGTTGTCGATGGCGTCTTTTGCCACTTTTTCCGCGGCCGACCGCGCGGCAAAAGGCGTGCTCTTGCGGGTTCCCTTGAATCCCGAGGCGCCGGCGCTCCCCCAGCGCATCACGTTCCCCTGTGGGTCCGTCACGGTAATGATCGTGTTATTAAACGTTGTTTGAATATAGACGCAACCGCGAGGCACATTACGCTTGACACGCCGAGCGGTCTTGCGCGCGGTGCGAACTGCACGTTTCGCCATAAAATCCTCCTAGCTCCTTATACACCAGTTACTCATACCTGCCACCACAGGCAAGTCAGGATTACTTCTTCTTCGAGCCACGGCGACGACCGCGACCGGGAACCGTCTTCTTGGGACCACGCTTGGTGCGTGCATTGGTCCGCGTGCGCTGACCACGTACCGGCAAGTTGCGGCGATGGCGCAGTCCACGGTAGGAGCCAATTTCGATCAGCCGCTTGATGTTCATTTGCACTTCGCGGCGCAGATCACCTTCAACGACATACTCACGATCGACAATATCACGAATCGACGCCAGCTCAGCCTCGGTGAGATCCGTGTCACGCTTGCTGGGATCAACGCCCGCCTTCTCCAGAATCTCACTGCTGGTCTTGCGCCCAATCCCGTAGATGTAGGTCAGACCGATCTCGATACGCTTGTTACGCGGCAGGTCAACTCCTGCTATACGTGCCATATTTGTTTACCAGCCTCCTCAAAATCAACCACAAGGGCAGAATTAGCCTTGACGCTGCTTATGCTTAGGGTTATCGCAAATGACACGAATGACCCCACGCCGCTTAATGATCTTGCACTTCGGACAGCGCCGCTTGACCGATGGTGATACCTTCATGATTCCAACTCCTTCCTTAAATCCATTGAACCTGTTCGCGGTTCCTAGCCGGGTAGCATACACACGGCTGGTTATTATACCACACTTTTTAGCGCAGGAAGCCCTCGTAGTTACGCATAAGCAGTTGCGCTTCCAACTGGCGCACAGTGTCCATCACCGTACCCACGACGATGAGCAAGCCCGAACTTTGAATGAGCATCTGGTTGGACTTCATAAAGATGCCCACAATGTAAGGCAGCACGGCCACGATCCCCAGGAAGAGTGCGCCAGCCAGGGTGATGCGCTTGTAAATCCCCAGAATATGCTCCTCGGTCTTTTTGCCCGGTCGCACGCCCGGAATGAAACCACCCTGTTTCTGCAACATCTCCGGCAGGTTCTGCTGCTCGATCATCACGAACGTGTAAAAGTAAGTCAGGCCAAAGACCGCCAGGAAGTAGAGTGGCGCATACCAGGGACTTTTTCCACCGAAGAAGCTCACGACGCTGTTCGCAAAGTTCACCACACCCGGGTTGGTGCTGCCCAGGAAGAACTGCGCGATGACCGCCGGGAAGGCCAAGATGGACTGGGCGAAGATCAACGGGATCATGCCGGCGGTGTTGATCTTCAACGGGATGTAGGTGCTGCCGCCCCCGTAGACTTTCATACCTCGCACGCGCTTCCCATACTGCACTTTGATCCGTCGCTCGCCATCCTGGACGAAGACGATGAACAGGATCGTCAGCACCATGATCACGACATAGACCAGGATGCCGACGATGCCATCGGTCTCCCAGATGCTTTGGAAGCTGGACGGCACGCGCGACACGATACCGCCGAAGATGATCAACGACAGACCGTTGCCGATGCCCTGTTCGGAGATCAACTCGCCCAACCAGACGGCGAACATTGTCCCCGCCGTCATCGTGAGCAGCAACGTAATGGTGGGCAGGATCTGACCCGGTCCCCAGCCAAAGTTTGGTAGAATCTGCTGTGTTCCTATGCTCGCCGAGCGGAAGAGCTGCGCCTGCCCAAAAGCCGATAGCGCTGCCAGCGGGACGGTCAGATAGAACGTCCATTGATTCATCTTGCGCTGGCCTTCTTCACCCTCTTCTTTGATCTGCTGTTCCCACTTGGGGAAGATCGGCAGAAGCAGTTGCAGGACAATTTGCGCCGTCACATACGGATAGACGCCTGCGGCGAGCACCGAGAAGTTCTGCACTGCCCCACCGGATAGCAAGTTCAGCAGGTTAGCAAACTGCCCCAACCCTGCCGCCTGACCGCCGCTCGTAGCAGAGTCAAAGAAAGCTTTGAGCGCCAAACGGTCCACACCGGGAACGGGAATGTTCGACGCCAGACGAAAGATTACCAGGATCAAAATCGTATAGAAAATCCGCCGGCGCAGATCCGGAAGTTTTAAAGCATTACGCAGGGCCTCAAGCATGACTTGCCTCCGTCAGAGTTTTACCCAGATCAGCTTGCGCCGATTAACGGGTGCGATACCCGCCGCGTGTCCACGGCAGCAGTTCCACCACGCCGCCCGCAGCCTCGATCTTGGCCCGCGCTGCAGCCGAGATGCGATGCACCGTCACGGTCAAGGGGCGATCGATTTCGCCATCTCCCAACACGACCACCAGATCATCCGCGTGCTTGATCAACCCTACCTCGGCCAAAGTTTCCGGGGAAACAACAGCTTGCGCCGCAAAACGCTCGGCGATCTGGCCCAGGTTCACCGGCTTGAACGTCACCTTGTACGGGTTAAAGAACTTATAACCACGAACGAAGGGGATTTTGCGCACCAAAGGCAGTTGTCCGCCTTCAAAGTATGGCCCCATCCCCGGGCCACTGCGCGCTTTCTGGCCTTTCGTACCCCGCCCGGCTGTTTTACCCTGCCCGGCAGCGATACCACGCCCCTTGCGTTTTCGATCCTTTTTTGCACCCTCAGCGGGCTGCAAATCATGTAACTTCATGGTATCCTCCACCCTATGCCTCGGCATCCGCCGCGGCAATTTCCTCGACGCGCAGCAGGTGCGAGATTTTGTTCACCATCCCGCGCACAGCCGGATTATCGGGGTGTTCCACGACCTGCTGCAACTTCCGCAGTCCCAATGCTCGCACAGTTTGCTTCTGGCGAATGGAATAGCCAATGGGACTACGCACCAGTGTAATGCGCAATATCTTCGCCATCATGCACTTCTCCTCCGCCAGAATGGCATGACTTCCGCCACCGGCTTGCCACGCTCTTTGGCAACTTCCTCGACCCAGCGCAGTTGATCCAATGCTTCCATCGTGGCCTGCACAACGTTGATCGCGGTGGCGCTGCCCTGGGACTTCGTCAACACGTCATGGATGCCGGCGGCTTCCAGCACAGCACGTACACCACCACCGGCGATCACGCCGGTCCCTTTGGTCGCCGGACGCAGCAACACCTGCGCTCCACCGCAACGCCCCACCACTTCGTGAGGGATGGATGTCCCTTCCAGGGGGATGGCGTGCATGGCGCGGCGCGCGCGTTCGGTGGCTTTGCCGATGGCATCGGGAACCGTGCGGGCTTTGCCAATCCCCAAGCCGATCTGGCCTTTGTTGTCGCCCACAATCGCCACCACGCGGAAGTGGAAGGTGCGACCACCTTTGACGACTTTAGCCACCCGCGTAATGTCGACGACGCGCTCATCCAGTTCTTCTTGTTCACCCTCAAATGGTCTACGATCTCGTCGTACTTCCATATCTTGTCGTGATTCCATATCTCCTCCTGCCGGACGCGACTAAGGCGCAGCCGTATACATTAGAAATCCAGGCCCGCCTTACGCGCGGCCTCGGCGAGAGCTTTTACACGACCGTGATACTTATACCCCCCACGGTCAAATACCACCTTCGTCACCCCTTTTGACAAGGCCCGCTCGGCCAATACTTGCCCCACGACCCGCGCCTGTTCGGTCTTCGACAGGTCGACGACCTGCTGACGCACCGCCTGATCCACTGTGGAGGCTGACGCCAACGTGTACCCCACGCTATCGTCAATGATCTGCGCATAGATGTGATCCAGGCTGCGGAAGACACTCAGACGTGGACGTTCTGGCGTCCCATGCACCGTCTTACGAATGTGCGCGTGACGCCGTGCTCGGGCTTTGCGACGATCAATTTCCGGTTTCATCTTTTATTTCACCCTCAGTTCCACGTGTTTATTGAATACCAGCGATTACTTGGCCTTGCCAGACTTGCCGGCCTTGCGCCGCACCACCTCGCCCTGGTAGCGGATGCCCTTACCCAGGTAAGGTTCCACCGGACGCCAGGCGCGAATCTCCGCCGCAATGCGCCCCACCACTTCCTTGTCACAGCCTTTGACCGTGATCGTGCTGGTACGCGGATTGACCTCGAAGGCAATGCCCGGCGGCGGCGTGATCACAACAGGATGGGAGAAGCCCAAGTTCATCACCAGGTTTGTTCCCTGCAATTCGGCCCGATAGCCGGTTCCCAACACTTCCAACACTCTGCTGTAGCCTTCGTGGACCCCGACCACCATGTTGTGGAGCAGGGCGCGCGTGAGGCCATGCAGGGCCTTGGTCGCGCTTTCGTCATTCGGACGGGTGACCCGCACAACTCCATCCGCGAGGGCAATTTGCATCTCAGGATGGAACTCGCGTGTCAACTCCCCGCGTGGGCCTTTGACCGTGACCGTATTTCCCTCAATTTTCACCTGCACCCCAGCCGGGACCGGGATGGGCAATTTCCCTATACGTGACACTTCAACCTCCCTCCCCGTTCTACCAGACGTAGCAGATGACTTCGCCACCGACATTCAGGCGGCGCGCCTGTTGACCCGTGAGCACCCCCTTGGGCGTGGAGAGGATGGCAATCCCCATCCCACTGCGCACCCAGGGAATGTCCTTGGCCGCCGTATAGATGCGCCGGCCGGGTTTACTCACCCGCGTCAGGTTGGTGATCACAGGCCGCTGATGTTTCAAGTCGCCCTGGTACTTCAATTGGATGACCAGGTTGCGGTGCATGTTCTCGTCTGTGACCACTTTGTAGTCCTCGATGTACCCTTCGTCCTTAAGGATTTTGGCGATGGCCACCTTGATTTTGGACGAGGGCATCGTCACCGTCGCATGCCTGACCATCAAAGCATTGCGCACGCGCGTTAACATATCGGCAATTGGATCTGAAGTTGTTATCATCGCTTTACTCCATTACCAACTCGACTTGACCAAGCCGGGGATCTTCCCCTCTAAGGCCAACTCACGAACACAAATCCGGCACAAGCCAAAGCGACGGTAATATCCACGCGGACGTCCACAACGAGAACAGCGGTTGCGTACCCGTATCTTATACTTCCGCCGGGTTTCGCGAATCGGCATTGATGTTTTCGCCATACCTTTACTCCTTCTTCACAAAAACTGCTTCAAAGAAACGACTTTCTTTCGCTCACCAGTCCGGCGGCCATTAACGCTGGAAAGGCATCCCCAGCATTTCCAGGAGACGGCGCGCCTCTTCGTCGGTCTCGGCCGTTGTGTTAATGGTGACCTCAAACCCGCGAATCTTATCGATCTTGTCGTAATTGATTTCCGGGAATAACAATTGCTCGCGCAGCCCCAGGGTATAGTTACCCCGCCCATCCAGTTTGTCGGGCACGCCGTGGAAGTCACGCGTGCGCGGCAGCGCGATATTGATCAGACGGCTCAAGAACGCCCACATCCGCTCCCCACGCAGGGTCACCTTGACGCCAATGGCGCGGCCCTCGCGCAACTTGAAGTTCGCCACCGACTTGCGCGCCTTGGTGATGACCGGCTGTTGCCCGGTGATCGTCCGCAAGTCCGCCACAGCATACTCCAGAGCTTTGGGGTTGTCCAGGGCTTCGCCCATCCCCACATTGAGCACTACCTTGCGAATGCGCGGCACTTGCATCACATTGGCATAGCCAAACTCTTTGATCAAATTCGGCGCAATTTCTTCACGATAACGCTTTTGTAACGGTTGCATATCGACCTTCTTCGTTTTAGTCAATCACTGCGTCGCACTTGCGGCAAACGCGCACTTTCCGGTCATCGACGACGGCATAGCCCACGCGCGTAGCCTGATCGCACTTCGGGCACACCAGCATCACGTTGGAGATGTGAATCGGCGCTTCAAACTGAATCCGCCCGCCCTGCATCTGCGACCGACCGGCCCGTTGGGCGCTCTGATGCTTCGTCACGATGTTGACTTTCGAGACCACTACGCGATTTTCTTTAGCCAAGACCCGCAAGACTTCGCCGCGGACGTCCTTATCCTCGCCAGTGATCACTTGTACGGTATCACCCTTCTTTATACGGTTCATCTCAATACCTCACAGCGGTCCTACAACACTTCGGGTGCCAGAGACACGATTTTCATAAAGCCTTTTTCACGCAACTCGCGCGCCACCGGCCCAAAGATGCGGGTTCCGCGTGGATTGACGCCCGAAGCATCCAGAATGACGGCGGCATTGTCATCAAAACGGATATAAGAGCCATCGGAGCGTCGGTATTCTTTGGCGACCCGCACGATGACCGCGCGTACCACTTCGCCCTTTTTCACCGAGGCGGTGGGCGTCGCCGATTTGACCGACGCCACAATGTGGTCGCCGATGTAGCCGTAGCGCCGCCGCGACCCGCCCAACACATGGATGCACAGGAGTTCCTGAGCGCCCGTATTGTCTGCTACTTGTAACCGCGTTTCTTTTTGAATCATGGCAAAGCTCCTTACGCAGCCCGTTCCAGGATCTCTTCGACGGCCCAACGCTTGCGGCGGCTGTAGGGGCGCGACTCGACGATGCTCACCCGGTCACCCAGACGACAATCGTTGTTTTCATCGTGCGCCATGTACTTCTTCATCGCGCGCACAACTTTTTTGTAAAGCGGGTGGCGATAGCGCCGCTCCACGCTCACCACTACGGTCTTGTCCATCTTGTCACTGGTCACCACACCTGTCAGACGACGACGACGCTCTCTCATGCCGCTGCTCCTTTCTGCGCCAACGCTACTCCCAACTCGCGTTCACGAAGAATCGTCAGGATACGCGCAATGTCCTTGCGCACCGCGCGCAGCCGATTGTGATCCTCCAAGCTGCCGGCATACCATTGTTGCCGCAGGTTGAACAATTCACGCCGAGTTTCCCGCAGGCGTTGCCGCAACTCTTCCTCTGTCATTTCTCGTAATTCGTGTGCCTGCATGGCTAACTCTCCTGCTCCAAATCCAAACGGGTAATCACCTGAGTTTTGATCGGCAGTTTGTGGGCTGCCAGACGCAGGGCCTCCTGCGCCACATCAAGCGGGATACCCCCCACCTCGAACATGACACGACCGGGACGCACAACAGCTACCCACTGTTCGACATTACCTTTCCCTTTACCCATGCGGGTCTCCGCCGGTTTAGCGGTAATCGGTTTATCGGGGAAAATGCGAATCCAGTACTTGCCGCGCCGGCGCATATGACGCACGATGGCACGCCGCGCAGCTTCGATTTGCCGGGCAGTGACCCAGGCCGGTTCCAGGGCTTGCAGCCCGTAATCGCCAAAGGATACATCCACCCCACGGGATTCCTTGCCCGTTCTGCGCCCACGATGTTGCTTGCGATATTTCACGCGCTTAGGCATCAACATGGTTCTATCTCCTTCAATATAACAACGTAAGCTACTTACAGTCTCAGGGCGCTATTCGGCGTCTTCGACAACGACGGACTTGCGGGGCATGACCTCGCCCTTGTAAATCCACACCTTGACACCGATACGACCGTAAGTCGTCAGCGCCTCATCCTGAGCGTAGTCGATGTCAGCGCGCAATGTTTGCAGGGGCACGCGCCCCTCACGCATCCACTCACGGCGTGCCATTTCGGCACCGGCCAGACGCCCGCTGCACATCACTTTCACACCTTCGGCGCCGGCGCGCAAGGCCTGGCGCACGGCCCGTTTCATCGCACGGCTGTGGTAGATGCGCTTCTCCAACTGGGCGACGATATTCTCCGCCACCAGCCGGGCATCGATGTCCGGTTGTTCAATCTCTTGAATATCCACATGCACGCGCTTACCACCGGTCAGGTCCTCGAGTTGCTGCCGCAGGACCTTGACGTTCTCCCCTTTGCGCCCGATCACCACACCCGGACGGGCCGTCCAGATAATGACCGACACCTGATTGGGGGGAAAGCGTTCAATTTCGACCCGCGAAATGCCGGTTTGGCCGTCACGCGCCCGCGCGCGCATTTCCTTCGCAATCATATCGCGAATCTTGCGATCTTCCGTCAACAGGTCAGCATATTCCCGACCCTCGGCAAACCAGCGCGACTTCCAATCGCGAATCACCTTCAAACGAAAACCGTAGGGATGAACCTTGCGTCCCAAAATCGCCTCCTTCTCAGCCTACTCTGGAAGCCGTTCTTCGAGAACGACCGTAATGTGCGATGAACGTTTGCGGATCGGCCGATAACGCCCGCGGCTACCCCAGTTCGCGCGCCAACCCTTGCCGGGCATCCGACCTGGTCCTTCATCAGCCTTAAGCTGAACGATATACAGACTTCCGATATCCAGCCCCATCTCGTCGGCGTTCGCCACCGCAGAACGGATCACTTTGTAAATCGGTTCCGTTGCTGCGTGAGGCATAGCCCGCAACGCATCCAGGGCGGCCTGCGCCGGCATGCCCCGCAGGGGGGCCAGGATGCGCCGTACTTTCATCGGCGACATAGGGATATGCTTAGCGATAGCGTGTACACTCTCAGGCATTATCTTTACCTCATTCCCCTTACCGTGTAGCAACCCGGCCCTTTTTCTCTTTGACGATATGGCCGCGGAACGTCCGCGTGGGGGCAAACTCCCCCAGGCGATGGCCCACCATGTTCTCCGTCACGTAGATCGGCACATGTCGCCGGCCATCGTGGACCGCGATGGTATGTCCCACCATCTGCGGGAAGATGACGGAGGCACGCGACCACGTGCGCAGCACACGCTTCTGCCCGCTGCGATTCATCTCTTCGACTTTCTTGAGCAGCTTCGGGTTGACGTAAGGTCCTTTTTTCAAAGAACGCGACATTCTATACCTCCCTTACTTACCGGCGGCCGGCATTGCGCCGACGAACGATATACTTGTCAGTGGACTTGTTCCGGCGGGTCTTGCGGCCCAATGTCCGCCAGCCCCACGGAGACTTCGGGCCGGACATACCGATTGGGGTACGCCCTTCACCACCGCCATGCGGATGGTCACGCGGCGACATCGCCGAACCGCGCACCGCAGGCCGCCATCCTGACCAGCGTTTGCGGCCAGCCTTCCCCAATTTGACGTTAGCGTGATCCAGGTTCCCGACCTGTCCTACCGTCGCCATACAGGTTTTGTGCACCCGGCGCATTTCCGCACTGGGCAAGCGCAAGGTCACATAATCCCCTTCTTTGGCCAAAACCTGAGCCGACGCGCCTGCCGCGCGCACCATTTGGCCGCCACGACCGGGGTAAAGCTCAACGTTATGGACGGTCGTCCCCAGCGGAATGCGCTCCAGGGGCATGGCATTCCCCACGTAGACTTCGGCGCTCTTCCGCGAGCTGACCACCGTGTTTCCTACCCGCAGGCCCAAGGGCGCCAGGATGTAGCGCTTTTCGCCATCGGCGTAGACCAGCAAGGCGATGCGCGCCGAGCGGTTGGGATCGTATTCGATCGAATCCACCCGCGCCGGAATGTCGAACTTGTCACGCCGGAAATCGATCAGGCGATACTGGCGTGCGTGACCGCCACCGCGATGGCGCACCGTGACCCGCCCGTAGGCGTTGCGACCGGCCTTCTTGCGCAGAGGGCACACCAGGCTCTTTTCCGGCTCTGTCCGGGTGATCTCTTCAAACGTGTGTCCGGTCATCCAGCGACGGCTGGGAGAAGTGGGCTTGTAATTTTTGATTGCCATCCTAAGCCTCCAGAGCCTCGATCGATTCACCCGGCGCCAAAGTCACCACGGCTTTTTTCCACGGAGAACGACGGGTAACCGGGTGGCGTCCACGGATGTGGTTGATTTTGGCCGGCATGTTCATCACATTCACAGATTGCACGTTAACACTGTAGATTTCCTCGACGGCACGTGAAATCTGTGCTTTGTTCGCTTTACGATTGACCATAAAAACGTACTGCCCTAACTCACGTTGGCTATAGGCCTTTTCCGTTTCGAGCGGGCGGACAATGACTTCATAAATATCCATGACTCTACTCCTCTCGCCGTGTCTAGGAGGCCAATCCCAGAATGGACTCGACCACCTCAAGCGCCCCCAATGGCATGACGAGATAGTCGGCGCTCATCAAGTCTTTGATGTTCAGATAATGCGCACGCAGCGCTTTGGCTGTGGGCAGGTTGCGGATAGAGAGTTCAACCGGTGCATTGCGCTCCGGGAGCAGGATCAGGGACTTGCCATCCACTACCGACAGGTTGCGCAATACCCGCACCATCTCTTTGGTCTTGGGCGCATCCATCGCCAACTGGTCAACCACGACGATCTGCTGCGCTGCGGCTTTGACCGAAAGCGCCGAGCGCAACGCCGCGCGCCGCATCTTCACCGGCATCTTCTTCTCATAGCTGCGCGGCACAGGGCCGTGAGCAATCCCACCCCCCACGAAGATGGGGGCATTGCGACTGCCATGGCGGGCACGCCCGGTACCCTTTTGGCGATACCACTTGGTTTTCGAGCGGTTATTTTCACCGCGAGTCTTCGTTTTGTGCGTGCCGAGGCGAGCATTCGCAGCCTGGCGCACCAGTGCTTGATGCATCAACGGGACGTTCACCGCCGCCTCAAAAATATCCGGGCGCAGTTCAATCTCGTCGACTTTCTCGCCCTGCATATTCATGACTGGAATAAGCATTGCTACTTACCTCCCTTAGCGACTGACTTGTCAGTCTTTTGCTTACGGGCGGTCTTGATCACAACCAAACCACCGTTTGGCCCAGGGACGCTGCCCCGCAAAGCAATCAGGTTGCGCTCTGGATCAACCAGCACAACTTCGAGATTGGAAACCGTTACTTTCTTGCCGCCCATCCGACCGGGCATTTTCTTACCTTTCCACACTTTACCGGGCGTAGCACATGCACCGATGGACCCCGGCGCGCGCTCCCGATCCGATTGACCGTGAGTGCGTGGACCACCGGCAAAGTTATGGCGTTTGACCACCCCTGCAAATCCGCGCCCTTTGGAGTTCGCTTCGACATCAACGCACTCGCCCGGCGCGAAAATATCCACCAGCACCTTTTGCCCCAGCTCGTACTGCTCATCCTCGCGGGTACGCAGCTCGCGCAAATAGCGCAGGTCGGGCACGCCAGCCTGCTGTAAATGGCCCCGCTGACCTTTGGTCAGGCGCTGGGACTTGGTCGGGCCGAACCCCAACTGCACTGCGCGGTACCCATCGCGCTCGGGGGTGCGCACACCCGTGACAAAACACGGCCCGGCTTCTACCACTGTCACCGGCACCACGAGGCCGTCCTCTTGAATAACCTGGGTCATCCCCACTTTAGTACCTAGAATCCCTTTCACCCTATCCTCCTTGGGACTGCCAGCCCTAGGTTGCCGCATCATCCCATGCTACCGCCACACTAGCCCCCTGGTCCTTAACCCTGTAGTTGGGAAACGACCAGGGGGCAGCTGTAGCAGCGCAATTCAACGCTTAAAGTTTGATCTCGATATCGACGCCGGCCGGCATATTCAACCGCATCAGCGTATCGATAGTCTTCGAATCCGGTTCCTGGATATCGATCAATCGCTTGTGAGTGCGAATCTCGAAGTGCTCGTGACTATCCTTGTCGATGAACGTCGAACGGCGTACCGCAAATCGCTCAATCTTGGTCGGCAGCGGCACCGGGCCGACGACCCGCGCCCCCGTCCGTTCAGCCGCTTCGACAATACGCCGCGCGGACTCATCCAGGATACGATGATCATATCCCTTCAACCGAATACGAATACGTTGTTTAGCCATAAACCACCTTGTAGTGCAGGATTGGATTAGCCCAGAATCTTGGTGATGATACCGGCACCAACGGTCAGGCCACCTTCACGAATGGCGAAGCGTTGACCAGACTCAATCGCCACCGGCGAAATCAGTTCCACCGTCATGTTGGTGCGGTCGCCAGGCATCACCATCTCGACGCCCTCCGGCAGTTGCACGGTGCCGGTGATATCCATCGTGCTGATGAAGAACTGCGGCTTGTAGCCGGAGAAGAAGGGCTTGTGGCGCCCACCTTCATCGCGGCGCAAGATGTAGACCTCGGCCTCGAACTTGCTGCGGGCGTGGATGGTGCCCGGCGCAGCCACAACGACGCCACGGCCCACCTCATCCTTGTCGACGCCGCGCAACAACAAGCCGGCATTGTCGCCTGCCCGCACCACGTCCAACGTCTTGTGGAACATTTCCATCGACGTCACCACGGTCTTGCGGGGCTTCTCATACATGCCACCCACCAGCTCGACCTCGGTGTTGGGGCGCATCGTCCCGCGCTCCACACGCCCGGTAACGACGGTACCGCGGCCCTTGATGGAGAAGACGTCCTCGATGGACATCAGGAACGGCTTGTCCTCGTCACGCTGCGGCGTAGGAATGTACTCGTCAACGACGCGCATCAGCTCCCAGATCGACGCGTAGGCCGGATCATTGGGGTCATCGCTCTTGCAGTTCAAGGCCGCCAACGCGGACCCGCGCACGATGGGGGTTTCGTCGCCGGGGAATCCGTACCCGCTCAGCACTTCGCGGATCTCCAGGTCAACCAGCTCCAACAGTTCGGGGTCGTCCATCAGGTCAACCTTGTTCATGTAGACCACGATGGCGGGAACCTCAACCTGGCGCGCCAGGAGGATGTGCTCGCGCGTCTGAGGCATCGGGCCATCCACCGCGGACACCACGAGGATAGCGCCATCCATCTGCGCGGCACCCGTGATCATGTTTTTGATGTAGTCACGGTGACCAGGGCAGTCCACGTGCGCATAGTGGCGTTTTTCGGTTTCGTATTCCACGTGGGAGATAGCGACGGTCAAGATTTTGGTCGCATCACGGCGGAACATTTTGGCATCCGCCTTGGCAACCTCATCATACCCCTTGAACGTCGCCCAGCCCTTGGTCGACAAGGTGCGGGTGATCGCCGCGGTCAGCGTGGTCTTCCCATGGTCGATGTGACCAATCGTCCCAACGTTCACATGTGGCTTTGTGCGCTCAAATTTCTCTTTAGCCATTGCTTGCCTCTCCTTATTTCTTTGCTAATTGATCTTATGTATACTCGAATGATGAACCAACCACGATAGCGACACTGGTGACAGTGTCCACTGATATCAGCGGCCACTGCTTACAGTTAACCCTGCTATACAACTGGTCCTACGCGCCATATAAAATGGCATCCATTTGCCGGGAGTCCACCGGTGCATAGTGATGGAACTCCATTGTGAATGTTCCCCGTCCTTGCGTCATACTCCGCAGGTCGGTTGCATACCCAAACATTTTTGCTAAAGGGCAGTAGGCCCGGATGGCCTGTCCGCCGCCAGGACGGGCTTCCATCATTTGGACACTGGCGTCACGCGCGTTCAAATCGCCTAACACCTCGCCAACGAACTCCTCTGGCAGGACCACTTCGACATCCATCACCGGCTCCAACAGCACCGGAGCCGCCGCTTCGACGGCCTGGCGGAACGCCTGCGCCGCTGCGGCTTTGAAGGCGATCTCGGTCGAAAACTCCGGCCGCATTTCCGCCCCGATCAGCCGGACGATCACGCCCACCACCGGGTACCCTGCCAGGAAACCGCTGTCCAACGACTCTAGCGCCCCAGCTCTGACCGCCTCAACAAATGTGGGCGGCAGGTCCTGCGGACGCAGCATGTTCTCAAATCGCGATTCCCCGCCTGTGTCGGCGGGAGCTACTTCCAAAACAACCCGCGCGTACTGCGGTTTGCCAGCCAGCATCCGGTCGAAAACCACATCGGCCTGGCTGGTACGGGTGACCGTTTCTCGATACGAGACCCGGAGCTTGCCCACGTTAGCCTGCACGTTGAACTCGCGCAGCATCCGATCCACCAGGATATCCAGGTGCAGTTCCCCCATCCCCGAGATGACGGTCTGCCCTGTTCCTTCATCCAGGCGCACCCGGAAGGTGGGGTCTTCTTCGGCGAGTCGCTGCAACGCTTCGTTCAGCCGATCCTGATCGGCAACCGTGCGCGGCTCAACTGCCACCGAGATGACCGGCTCAGGGAAACGGATGGTTTCCAGGATGATCGGCGCATGCATGGCGGCCAACGTATCGCCGGTGAACGTGCTTTTCAGGCCAAGCGTCGCACCGATGTCGCCCGCGCTCAACTCATCGACTTCTTCCCGGCGGTCGGCAAACATGCGCAACAGCTTCGGAACTCGTTCGCGTACCCCCTTGGTGGGGTTCAGGTAAACATTCCCCCGGCTTATCTTCCCGGAATACACCCGGAAGTAAGCCAGACGCCCCACGTAAGGGTCAGTCGCAATTTTAAAGACCAGAGCTGCCAACGGCGCTTCAGGGTCCGCCGGACGCTCTTCGATGGTGTCTTTCTTGGGATTCTTACCGCGGACCGGTGGAATATCCTCCGGTGAGGGCAAGAAGTCCACAATCGCATCAAGCAACAATTGCACGCCTTTGTTGCGCAGGGAAGAGCCACACAGCACGGGCTGTAACTCACCCCGCAAGGTCGCCTTCCGCAGTGCAGCGCGCAAGTCTGCGGCGGTAATCTCTTCGCCTTCCAGATAGCGCTCTGTCAAGCCCTCATCCGTCTCGACGATGGACTCGATCATCGCTTCGCGCGCCAGCCACGCCTCGGTCTCCACTTCGGCGGGGACTGCCATTTCCTGGATGACTGTTCCGAGCTCATCGGCCCAGATGATGGCCTTCCACGCCAGGAGGTCCACCACCCCACGGAAACTCGATTCGGCCCCCATCGGCCACTGGATGGGCAGAGGGTGCGCCTTCAGGCGCTCGCGCATCGTTCCAACAGCGTACGCGAAATCGGCGCCGAGTTTATCCATCTTGTTAATGAAGGCCAGGAGCGGCACACCAAACATGCGGGCCTGCCGCCACACGGTTTCGGACTGCGGTTCCACGCCCGCCGTCCCGTCAAAAACCACCACTCCGCCATCCAGCACCCGCAGGCTGCGTTGCACCTCGGCGGTAAAGTCAATGTGACCGGGCGTGTCCACGATGTTGATCTGATGGTCGCGCCAGTAACAGGTGACGGCGGCGGAGGTGATCGTGATCCCGCGCTCCCGTTCCTGGATCATCCAGTCGGTGACGGTGGTGCCCTCATCGACGTTACCTAGCCGGTGCGTCTTGCCTGTGTAGTACAGGATCCGCTCGGTGGTCGTCGTCTTACCGGCATCGATATGCGCAATGATGCCGATGTTACGTATATGTGCAAGTGAATGTTCTGCGGCCATCGCCAACCACTTTGTCGTTCAACCAGCGACAGCCAATGCGGGTCCGCTGCGCTCGGCGGGGAGACTCGATGGCGCTTACCAGCGCAAGTGCGCGAAAGCGCGGTTAGCCTCCGCCATACGCAGGGTGTCCTCACGCTTCTTAACTGCGGCGCCGGCATTGTTAGCCGCGTCTATCAGCTCCGCCGACAATTTCTCGACCATGCCATGGCCGGAGCGCTTGCGCGCCGCATCCAAAATCCAACGAATCGCCAGGGAAAGCTGACGGTGCGCCGGTACTTCGACCGGAATCTGATAGGTAGCCCCACCCACCCGGCGCGGTTTGATTTCAATGGCCGGCGCAACATTGCGCAACGCGGCATCGAAAACCTCAAGAGCCGGCTTGTTGGTGCGCGCCTCCACACGCTCCAATGCCTTGTACATCACACGCTGCGCAACACTCTTCTTGCCGACGCGCATCATACGATTGATGAACCGCTGCAACGGCACGCTGTTGTAGCGGATGTCGGGGGGGATTTCAAGTCTAGGCGGACTGCTTCGTCTCGGCATGGTTTGCTTTGTCTCCTTACTTCCTCTTCTTGACGGCGCCCTTAGCGTCTTTCGCGTTTTTCTTCGTCCCATACTTAGAACGCTGCTGACTGCGTCCATCGACCCCGGTGGAATCCAAGGCCCCGCGGATGATGTGATAACGCACACCAGGGAGGTCCTTCACACGACCACCGCGCACCAACACCACCGAGTGCTCCTGCAAATTGTGGCCTTCACCGGGAATGTACGCCGTGACTTCGATACGGTTGGACAACCGAACACGCGCGATTTTCCGCAATGCGGAGTTCGGTTTCTTGGGTGTGGTTGTCTTGACCACCGTGCAAACACCACGCTTCTGCGGGTTACCGCCCCCTGGTCGCGTGCGTCGGCCGCCCTTCTTCGTATTTACGTTATACAGAAGCGCAGGCGCCTGCGCTTTGCGCGACTTCGGTTTGCGTCCCTTGCGCAGCAACTGATTAATTGTAGGCACTTTCTCCTCCTCAACTTAACCCATCAGCCAGGATCAGACCGGCCTCTGATGTCAAAAACCTTCATAATTCCAGTGAAGAAGGCCATCTTTAGCTGCGATGGCCTCCTCGTTGTTGCCGTAGTACCTGGGGCTTTGCCCTTAGCCTTCAGCCCCTTTCACTTGTCGATGGCAGGAGTTCTTGCTGCCGTCAGCGAATAAAAATTGTACCACAAAGGGAAAAAACGTCAACCCATTCACCGACGGCAGCGCGCAGCTTATTCCCTGGGCGCCAACCCCAACAAGCCCATGCCTAGTTTGGGCAACTGCATGCGCCGGTCATCACGTCCAAAGCGCAGGACTTCGCCCGAATCCGTGACGGCTTCGACCGCCAACGCCAGGCTTTGCAGTTCCTTCACCAGCACTTTGAACGAAGCCGGGATGCCTGGCTCTTCAATCGGCAGGCCCTTGACGATGGACTCGTAGGCTTTGACCCGCCCCTGCACGTCATCCGATTTGATGGTGAGCATCTCTTGCAGCGTGTACGCCGCGCCGTAGGCCTCCAGTGCCCACACTTCCATTTCACCGAAGCGTTGCCCGCCGAATTGCGCCTTGCCTCCCAGCGGCTGTTGGGTGACCAGCGAGTAGGGACCGGTAGAGCGGGTATGCACTTTGTCTTCGACCAGGTGCGCGAGCTTCATGATGTAGATGATACCCACAGTGATCGGTTGGTCGAAGGGCAATCCGGTCTTGCCATCGTAAAGCACCATCTTCCCCAACGTGGGCAGCGGGTCGTTATGGGCGAAGCTGTATTCCGTCGCCTTGAGAATGGCCTCTTCGTCACTCAGGTTGCTGACATCCTGCCCACGCGCTTCCAGCCAGAGACGCAGACATACCGCCTGCGCCCGGCGATTGACCTCCGCACTTTCACTGATAGGCCGGGGATCGTCTTCAAAGAAGAGCAGATCTTCAGGACGATACCCCTTTTCCTTGAGCCATTCCCGTAACACGGAGCGACGCGCGTAGTTCCGATCATCGCGCAACGCATCGACTTTGTACCCCTTGGGCGTCAACCAGGCGGCGATATAGAGCAGGCGCGCCTCCTCATCATCCCGCAGTATCTCCAGGGGATATTCCTGCGCTTTCAGCCAGGCCCAGGCGCGCTCTGTCACAATGTCCCATGCATAATCGATGAGCCACGCGCGCGCTAACTCGGCGGCGATCTCTTCCTCATCTGCGCCATCAAAGACAGGACTGATCGAGCGGAATCCGAGGCGTCCAGAAGCCCACCCCAGATGTGTCTCCAGCACTTGCCCAATGTTCATACGGCCCGGCACGCCGAGCGGGTTGAGAATCACATCAACAGGGGTGCCATCGGCCAGGTACGGCATATCCTCCAGGGGGACGATCTGCGAAATGACGCCCTTGTTGCCGTGGCGTCCGGCCATCTTGTCGCCCTCGGTGATCTTGCGGCGCTGCGCCACGCTGACGCGCACAACACGCTCAACCCCCGCCGGCAAATCGCGGTATTCCTCACGGTCAAAGACCTTGACCTCGACCACCTTGCCATGCGCGCCGTGCGGCATGCGCAGGCTGGTGTCCTTCACATCGCGCAGTTTTTCGCCGAAGATGGCGCGCAGAAGTTTCTCTTCCGGCGTCAGTTCTTTCTCACCCTTGGGGGTGATTTTGCCAACCAGAATGTCCAACGGCCCAACTTCCGCGCCGATGCGCACGATGCCTTCTTCATCGAGGTCACGCAACGCGTCGTCAGAAACGTTGGGGATTTCGCGGGTGATTTCTTCGGGCCCGAGTTTGGTATCGCGCGCGGCGATTTCGTGTTTCTCGATGTGAATGGAGGTGAAGCGGTCATCCCGCACCAACTGTTCGCTGAGCAGGATGGCGTCCTCGTAGTTACCGCCCTCCCAGGACATAAAGGCGACCAACACGTTCTGACCGAGCGCCAGGCGCCCCCCCTCGGTAGAAGAGCTATCCGCCAGGATGGTGCCCTTTTCCACTCGCTGTCCTTTGATCACGTTCGGGCGCTGGTCGATGCACGTGCTCTGGTTGGAACGCGCGTATTTCTTCAGGTTATACGTCACCACCTGACCGTCATCCTGCCCCACGACGATGCGGTCGCCGGTGACGCTCAACACCACGCCGGGGCCTTTGGAGAGGATCACCAGGCCGGAGTTCAGTGCCGCGGCCTGCTCAATGCCGGTTTCGACGTAAGGCGCTTCGGGCTGGATCAGCGGTACGGCCTGCCGCTGCATGTTCGATCCCATCAACGCGCGGTTCGCGTCGTCGTGTTCCAGGAAAGGAATCAACGCAGCCGAGACGCCGACAATTTGCACCGGAGCGACATCCATAAAATCGATGCGGTCAACCGGCGAGAAGCTGAATTGGTCGCCCTTGCGCACCGAGACTTGCTTTCCTTTGAAACGACCGTTGCTGTCCAACGGGGCATTGGCCTGGGCAATCACGTAAGGCTCTTCGCGGTCGGCGGAGAGATAGACGACATCGTTGGTGACACGCGGGACGATTTTGACAGGTTCGGTCAAGTCCAAAGCCGCGATTTGCTGCGCCAACGCCGGGGTAATCTCGGTGTTGGCCGTCGCCACCACTGCGCCGGTCGCCGGATCGACCACATCTTCACGCAGAATCTCGCCGACCAATTGATCGGTTTTGTGGTGCAGCGCGCGCACGACACGGCGATAAGGCGTCTCGATAAAGCCCAATTCATTGACCCGCCCATACGTGGACAAGCGCCCGATCAGGCCGATGTTGGGGCCTTCCGGGGTTTCGATGGGGCAGATGCGGCCATAGTGGCTGTTGTGCACATCGCGCACATCGAAGCCGGCGCGCTCACGGCGCAGACCGCCAGGGCCAAGCGCCGAGAGTGTGCGCTTGTGGGTAAGGCTGGACAACGGATTTGTCTGCTCCATAAACTGGGAGAGTTGACTGGAGCCGAAGAACTCCCGAATCGAAGCCACCACCGGGCGGATGTTGACAAGATTGACGGGCGTCGGTGATTCCTCACGGATGCTCATGCGCTCTTTGACGACCCGCTCCATGCGTACCAGGCCAACGCGAATCTTCGCCTGCACCAGTTCACCCACGGTCTTCACCCGGCGGTTGCCGAGGTGGTCCATGTCGTCAGGACCGGCGACGCCGTTGTTGATGTGGATCATACGCCGCACCAGGGCGACGATATCTTCTTTGGTGATCGTCAAAATGGACGACGGCACGTTGATTTGCATGCGCTGGTTGAGCTTGTAGCGCCCTACCCGCTGCAAGTTGTAGCGCTGCGGGTCGAAAATCTGCGAAACCATGTACTCCTGGGCGTTCTCCAACGTCGGCGGATCGCCAGGGCGCATACGGCGGTAGAATTCGATCAAGGCTTCCTGGGCCACGGTGCGGTCCATCCGAGGTTCCCACACCGGTTCCTGGCGAATCGTGTTGGCGATCCAGGGATGATCCGGGTCATTATCGGCCTCGGCGAACAGTTCCAGCAACTCGGCGTCATCGCCGACGGTGAGGAGCGTGCCGTGCAGTTCATCATCTACGGCGGCCAGAGCCCGCAGGAAGATGGTGACGGGAATCGTGCGCTTACGGTTGAAGCGCAGCGTCAGGTAGCCCGATTTGCGCGTCTCGAACTCCATCCACACGCCGCGATCGGGAATCAACTTAGCCGTCGCCAGCCGGTGGCCGCCGTCATCTTCCACGCCAAAATAGACGCCGGGCGAACGGATCAACTGGCTCACGACCACGCGCTCTGTGCCGTTGATGATGAACGTGGCGCTCTCGGTCATTTGCGGGAGATCGCCCAGGAAAATCTCCTGCTGGACGATCTCGCTGGTCTCACGGTTGACCAGGGCCACATCCACGTACAACGGCACCGCGTAGGTGAGATCGCGGTCCAAACACTCTTCCTGGCTGTGCTTGGGTTCGCCAAAACGATAGCCGAGGTCGAAGCCGGCCTCTTTGGCTTTACTGCCCGGCAGATACAGACTCAGCAAACCATTAAAGCTCTCAATCGGTGAGATTTCATCGAAGAGCTGCAACAGCCCTTCAGTGAGCAGCCATTGATACGACTCTAACTGTACCTCGACCAGACCCGGTAACGGCAAGGCGCTGGAAATCCGCGCATAAGACTTTACCCCAAGGTTGGCTACTGACATGCTATTTCTTCCCCTCCTGGGTGCCAATGTGACGCCCACCATCCGGTGGGTGCGCCCACCTGACGGTGGGTGTCCACCTGACGGTGGGTGCTGTTCGCTTCATCGCTCGCGCAATGATGAACCAAAAAATAACTCGACAATAGAGACATGCGAACGAGTATTATACCATGACTATGTTTTCCGTCAAAACGCAAATCAATGCTCGATGCTTTTACGTGGCGGCGAACCCTGTAGCGACTGTAGTAGTCGCGTACACGCCGCGATAGGCAGGTGGTAACAACGCGGCCAGGCGGCTCATAATCAAATCGGTCGTGGCGTCCAACTCTTCCGCGGTCAGCTTGCCATACTTGGGCAGGTAAAACGCCTCGCCAAATCGGACGCAAATGTGCATCCGCCGCAAATGCAAAAAGTCTTGCAGCATGGTATTGGTCCCGGTGATACCCACCGGAACAATGGGGACGCCGGTACGCGCAGCCAGAAAGGCAACGCCGGGCTTGGCTTTTTGCAAAGTTCCGCTCCGGGAGCGGGTGCCTTCGGGCGCAATACCGAGCACGTCGCCCCGCCTGAGCACCTCAATCGATTTCAGCAGGGCCTCACGGTCAAACTCGGTGCGGTTGATCCAGACAGCTTCGCTGATGTTGAGCAACCAATTGAAGACCGGAAAGTGCTTGTACTTATCGGCGGCCAACGGATAGATGCGCCGCGGTACAGCTATCAGCAAGGTCGGCGTATCGAGCCGGCTGATGTGGTTGGTAACGATTAAGCAACCGCCCTCTGCGGGGATATGCTCTGCTCCGCTGATTTCCAGACGAGTCAACAGACGGTAAAGCGCGCCGATCACCCGATGCACTTTCCAATAGCCTTCCATCAATACATCCCTCCCCCTCGGAAATAATTTGGTAGTCGTTAGTCAGACGCTAACGCACACCCCAGGCCAGAACTTGAAAAGAAGCAGGCGGCTGCAGGCCTTGCGGCGTCAGTAAGACTCTGAATTCTCGGCTCTGTCCGGCGGGCAAAACCGTCTCGGCATCCAAAACGGTCTGCCGATACCCAAGAACTTTGCCCTCCTTGTCGTAGAGCGTCACCACCACGGTGATGCGACTTACGGCAACGCCACTGTTGTTGAGCAACACCCCTGTGACCCGATATTGAGGGCCGGAAACTGCGCCGGCGGATTGCGCCACATCCAGCGGGACAAAGCCGGCGGTGATGGCACTCACCGCTTCACCGCGCAGCAGACTCACCTGCATATCCGCGTAGCCGGCAGGCGGCGCTTTGAACAAGACGGCAAAGGGCGCGCGCGCGCCTGGCGCAAGGTAATCGGCCGCCGCTAACGCCGTGCTCGCCTGTAACGGTATGCCACCCGCAGTAACCAGCGTCACCTGCACCTGGATGTTAGTGATCGGGCCGGCGGTGGTATTGGCGACCTCGCCCATACACCACACCCCCCCCACCGGCGTCTGGTACAACGTCGTCCCCACGATGTCCAAAGGCAACGGCGTCGGGGTTGCCAAAATCATATGTCCCACCGGCGCAACCATGCCCAGCTCCTCGCCCTCCTCCGTGTCCATCGGGATAACCAGCGTCTGCCCGATGCTCAGGTATTGGTTCACATCCAGGCCATTCGCTTGCACCAGCGCATCTATGCTGACGCCGTATTCCAGAGCGATGCCGAAAAGTGTGTCTCCTTGCACCACAACATGCACCACCGGCGTAGGAGAAGGCGTCAGTGTCAACGTTGCCGTGGGCGGGATGGGCGTAAGAAAGCCGCTCGGTGACAACACCGCAGTCGTCCGCGGAGTAGACGTCGTGGTAGGCGGGAGCGTCGCAGTGGGCGGAGGCGTTACAACAGCCTGACAGGCGTTCGTCAAGACGAGAACCAGGAGCAACGCTACTCTGATGCTCCAGGGCAGAGACGATGCGCAAACCTTTCTCACAAACAGGAATTATACCACAGTTCCGTGGACATCAGGCCATCTCGACCGGGTTGGCTTCCGCAATGCGCTCCTCCTGGCGGACACCCTCCCGCAAAGGCTGCGGATGCGCTCCGCGAGATTTGCCGAGCACATACACTCCGCCCAGCATGAGCCACGGCAGCCCCACCGCGACCAGCAGGTAGCTCGAGGGCAGCAGGCGCGCCGCGCCCGAAAACCGGTCGAGGTTGAAGAGAATCAAGGCCACGGCTGTCCAGACCGTGAGGAAGTTGGGAATCGCATCACTGGCGTGAATCAGACCCGGACCGGGTATGCGCTTGCGCGTGAGCGGCCAGAAGAGATTGGAGCCCATATGTCCAAGCTGATCTTCAAGGATATGGCCGGCAAAACCCAACCCCGTCACCAGGCCACCCCACCCTGCCGTGTTCCAGTTGCCGGTGAGCAGCCCCACCAGCAGCCCCATCACCGCACCGACCGCCACGGCGAGGAGCAAGCTGTGCGTCCAGCGGTGATGCCAATCCAGGAAGTGAACCCGCACCTGGTCCCCCTCCCGCGCAAAGCGGAACGTCGGCCCGGAAAAGATGTTGACTTTGTACTCTTCGCTGTACGTGTTACGCACCGGCACGCCGACCTTGCGACGGACTTCCACCGCCCCCTCCGGCTCACTTCCGGCAAGCGGCACCTGCCCGGTGTTGACCAACGGCCCGATGCGCACGGCGATTTCGTCGCTGTCGGGGATAAAGCGGATGGCGTACTCGCGCCACAAATCCGCGCCCATGCGGATGGTGTGTACGATGACGTTGCAGTCCTTACCGCTTTCGTAGGCCCCGCGCATCGCCGCAACGAGGGTATCGGCGATTTTCTCCGCGTCGGGTTCACGGCCAGGGTCGATCTCGACATCGAACTTTTCCCAATACCTGGCAAATTTGAAGTCAATCGTATCGGGCAGGATGCCGCCAACGCCGCCGAGCATCGGCAGCAGCGATCCCGCAGCGCCCGCGCGTACCACTTCCGGGAAGAAGGTGGCGATGGCGACGCCGGTGATGAAATGCGAGATACCTTTCATCTTGTGGCCTCCTGAACGTCAATGGATCCAGGGAAGTTGCTCCCTGATTGACTTGCTCAATCAACGCATCTTGTTGCGCGTGAGTCACAGAAGCGGCTTCCCAAGTAGCCTCCTCAGCCGCACAGAGCGCCTCCCACCCTTCAGGATCATGATGAGGGTGTCGAGTTTGGCGCGTTGCGCTTCGATATCGCCATCCCGCGCCAGTAATTCCGCTGCCCGGTCACGCAAAAAGAGCACCAGATCTCCATATAACGCGGCCTCTTGATAGCTCATGGGTATCCTCCTCGCACCAATCGAATAGGGTTTATTCTATCCAGACCCTGTCACAGCGCAAGTAGGGATTCTGCGGTTATGCGCAGATGCAACCGTTTTGAAGACCTGTGCGTATACCCTGGTGTACGCCAACCGGCGGCGATGATAGTCCAAAGTCATTACACGTTACTGGAGACCTATGATCGATATTCTAAAGTACTTCTGGCGGCGTAAAGTGCGCACAGCCTTGACCGTTCTGGCGGTCACGGTGGGCATTTTCGCGGTGACGGCCGTCGGCGGGATCGCCGAACAACTGAACCGTTCCATCGTTGCGTATGAGCAAGACCCGCTGCAACGCATTATCGCCTGGCCGCGCGACTATGCCCGGCCCTTGGGTGACACGTTCGCCCGGCAGGTGCGCCGGCTGGAAGGCGTGGCCGGCGTCGTGACGACCATCAGCGGCTATCTGAAACCACCGGAGGAAAATGCAGCGGTCGTCCTGGTGAATCCAGAGACCTTCATGGGGGTGCGCTCCGACATTCCCGGCCTGGAATATGAGCCGCCCGTCACCGGCCTGAAGCTGTGGGCCGGGCGCTTACCGGCGCCATCCAGCCGCGTCGAAACGGTGGTGACGTGGGCGCTGGCCGACTCGATGAACCTCAAAGTGGGCGACACGTTGATGATTCAAGAGCGACCGTTCACCGTCGTCGGCATCTGGGAAAAAGCCCCCGCCTCTGAGGGCCGCACGGCCACCATCAACTACGACGTGGCGCTGGATATCCTGGGGAACTCGGTATTTATGCAAATGGCCGTCATCCCCAAACCCGGCGTGAACCCGGAGGCGCTGGCGACGACGATCGAAGAACTGTTCCCCGAAGCGCAGGCCAACTCCCCCGCCGAGACGGCGGCGGAAGCCCGCCAGCAAGTGCTGATTTTCTCAGCAGTCGTCGGAGCCAGCGGGATCATGTCGCTGCTCATCGGCACGTTTACCATTGTCAACACCATGGTGGTCAGCGTACAGGAACGCCGTCGGGAGATCGGCCTGAAGAAGGCGCTAGGCGCTGAAGACGGCCACATCCTCACCGAGGTCGTCATCGAGGCGGTGATGATCGCCGTTATCGGAAGCATCATCGGGGTGGGCGGCGGCACGCTGGTGGGGACGGTGGCCAACCGCTTGCTGGCGACCGAGGCAGGGACGCAACTCTACACGTTGACGCCGCGCATGGGCATCGGCATTGTCGTTTTCAGCGTGATGATGGGGGCCATCGCCGGCATCTACCCGGCGTGGCAGGCGGCGCGCCTCGACCCGGTGGTGGCCTTGCGCGATGGCGGCAGCGTCCCCTACGCCGGGCGCGGTCTCAAACGCTGGCTGTATCTGATCCGCCGCAACGCTCGCAATATTTTCACGGTGGGCGGTATCGCCATCGGCATCTTCGCGCTGGTGGTGCTGGGCAGCCTCACCGAGGCGCTGATGACGTACATGCACAATGTCACCTCCGAGACGGAGACGCTGTTGATGGTGACATCCGATGGCAATGCGCCGCTGACACGTGGCACGTCGCGTTTGCTGCGGCGCTTGCCCGGCGTCGCGGACGTGATCCTCACGAACGTCGACGAGCTGCCCATCAACTTCAGCGGGCAGGAGGGCGGCGAAGAAACGAAAGTGCAGATTTGGGCGAGCGAATCGCGCAGCGGCGACATGGGTATGGCTATGCCGGTGCGGAATACGATCGCGGTCGGGCGGTTTGCCGCGCCCGGCAGCAAGGACGAGATCGTGTTGGGCGCGGGATTGGCCGCCAGCCAGGGCGCGAACGTCGGCGACGTGGTGCTGGTGGATGGGCGGCCCTTCACCGTGGTGGGCATCTGGGGGCGGATCGCCTTCGACGTGGGCGGCCACGATATGTCGGCCTATATGACGATGGAGGCGCTCTCGTGGCTGCAAGGCGCTGCCGACAATGTCGCCGGTGTCGCCGTGCGGGCCGAGTCGATTCCGGCGACGAAAGCCCTTATGGCCACGATCAAAGAGGAAATGCCCGGCCTGAACGTGCTCTCCATCACCGATTTGCTCGGCAGCATCCAGAAGGTCTTCACGGGACTGATCGCCGCGCTGGTGGGCATCTTCTCCATCGCCGTCTTCGTCGGCAGCATCTCGGTGATCAACACGATGGTGATCACCGTCAACGAGCAGACGCGCCAGATCGGTCTCAAAAAGGCTGTCGGGGCGGAAGACGGCGACATCCTGGCCGAGGTGCTGATGGACGCGGCCAAACTGGGCGGCATCGGCGGCGTAATCGGCGTGGGAATGGCCTGGGTGACAACCCTCATTTTGAACCCGCTGATGCAGGCGCAGATCAACCTGGACATCCTGCGGCTTTCGCCCCGCCTGGCCATCGGCGCGATCCTCTTCAGCATCATCCTGGGGATGGCGTCCGGGCTGCTGCCGGCCCGCCGCGCATCGCGGCTGGACCCGGTGGTGGCATTACACGCAGATTGATTTTACACAAGAAATTAGAAAACAAAAATGAGAATAGGGGAGAATTGACATGAAACCGAAAAAACTGTTGTTCATCATCGGCGGGCTGATCGTGATGGGGATTTTGGGTGTCGTTTTAGCAAACCTGTTTCCCCAAATGCTGAGCCAGGATTTGGCAGCATCGGCGTCGGCGACCCCCACGGCAACGCCGCTCGCGCAGATGGTACGCGCGCGCGGTAGCATCGAGCCGGCGCGGTCGGCGACATTGGCGTTCGAGACCGGCGGCGCGATTGTCGAGTGGCGGGTCAAAGAGGGCGATACGGTGAAAGCGGGCGACGTGCTGGGGCGTCTGGACACAACCAAGCTCGATTTGGCCTTGCAAGAGGCACAGATTGACCTGGAAACGGCGCAGCTACGGCTGGCGCAGGCCGAAAAAGACCTGGCGCAGCAACAGGCCGAGACCGAACTGGCATTGCGCACTGCCGAGGCGCGGCTGGCCCAGGCGAAGCTACGCTATCCTTCGTTGACCGCCGCCGAGATCCGCCTGCAGAACGCGCGCGAGGCCGAAGCGCACGCGCAGGACGAGTACAACAAGTCGTTGGATCGGCCGTGGGAGACAGTGGACGAGCGCGAGGCTTACCGCAAGGGTCTGGTGCAGGCCACGAACGAGCGCAAGATCGCCGAAGCCGAACTGTCGGCGGCGCGGGCAGAGCATGCAGTCAATGCGCAGGACGTCGCCATCCTGGAAGACGAGATCGCCAAAACCCAACTGCAAATGCAAAAGCTGGCGCAAGGTGTCGACCCGACGCTGGCGCAGGACGTCGAACGCGCTAAACTGCGGGTAGCGCAAGCGCAAGCCGATCTGGCACTGGCGACACTGACCGCGCCCTTCGACGGCACAGTGATCAAACTGCATTACCGCGTGGGCGACCGGGTCCAGCCCGGCGTCGAGGCCGTGCTGCTGGCCGACCTGACCTCGTTGCGCATCGAGACCACCGACCTGGACGAGTGGAGCATGACGCACATCCGCGTCGGCAGTCCTGTGGAGGTAACATTTACCGCCTTCGACGACAAGACGGCGACGGGACACGTGACCGAGATCGCCACACGCGGTGAGGCGCTTTCGGGCGGTGACGTGATGTATCGCACCATCATCACCCTGGACGAACCCGATCCCGACCTGCGCTGGGGGATGACCGTGCGCGTCACCATCCCGGTGGAAACGGCACAGTAGGAGGCCGCCATGATCGTTGAAGCACGAGAGCTGGTCAAAATCTATCCAATGGGCAAGCTGGAGGTCCAGGCGCTGCGCGGCGTCACGTTGGGCATCGAGTCCGGCGCGTTCATCTCGGTGATGGGACCTTCGGGGAGCGGGAAATCCACGCTCCTGAACATCCTCGGCTGTATGGACCGTCCCACCAGGGGGACGGTGTTGCTGGACGGCGTCGATTTGAGCAAGGTGAAGCCCCGGCAGTTGCCGCGGATTCGCCGGGAGAAGGTAGGCTTCGTCTTCCAGCAATACCAGTTACTCAATCACTTGACCGCGTTGGAAAACGTGATGTTGCCGCTGCGCTACGCCGACACTGGCCGGCGCGCCGCCCGCAAGCGCGCGTTGGACGTTCTGGAACAGGTGGGACTGGCAGACCGCGCGCACCACCGCCCCACAGAACTCTCAGGCGGGCAGCAACAGCGCGTGGCGATTGCACGGGCGCTCATCAACCGCCCGGCCATCGTCCTCGCCGACGAGCCGACGGGCAACCTCGACTCGAAATCCGGCGACGAAATCCTCGATCTGATGCGCGCGCTCAACGAGGCAGGCCAGACGTTCATCATTGTCACGCACGATCCGCACGTGGCAGAGCGCACCGACCGCACGATTTATCTGCGGGATGGGAAAGTGGAATCGGAAGTGATGCGCACTCAGGCGCTATCGCAAACGGTTGGCCCCTAGCCGTCAGTTTCAAGGAGGTTCTTGCACAATATTAGTTCATCTGGATTGCCCTGTTCGCGGCGAAGCCTGATCTCTTCAGGGAAGCTGTGTGGTTTCGCAGAGGCGCTGGGTAGAGAGTCCCAAAAAATGTAGCAAGACCCGCGTGACCACCTGCACACCGATCACCAGCGCCTCCTCGTCCACATCGAAATCGGAGGCGTGCAGGAGGCTGGCGATGCCCTTCTGCGGGTTGGCGATCCCCAACCAGAGCAGCGCGCCTGGTACGTGTTCGAGATACAGGGCAAAGTCCTCATGGGCATAGGGATATAAGGAGTGAAACTGCCAGACGTTCTCCGCTCCAACCACACTTTCGAGCAGCGGCAGGACCTCGCGCACGACGGCGGCATCGTTCACCAGCAATGGATTGCCCAAGGACGAGGTCAACACATAAGACACGCCCGACTCGGCAGTGACAGCGTCCAGAACTGCGCGAATATGGGCGCGCATAGTCTCCTGCGCTGCGGTGGAGGCGAAACTCGCCAACACCAACAGACAATCTTCCAGACCGGGGAAATCGGTGAGCGGCCAGCAGCTCACCACAATCTCGCGCTCGGAGACCTCGCCGGCGCGCATCGCCCGCACGAGCGCCTCGAACGCCTCGAGGGAGGTCGGCGGTGGATTGATGTGCGTGCGTAGAGCGGCGGCGGCGCGCGTCATGGCCACCTTGAGGTTCTCCGGCGGACCGTAAAAACGCACGATGAATTCCTCCATCCCGGCCAGACACACCTCTGTCGCCAGACCAATCGTCCCCACAGGGATCGGAAAAGTGTGCAGCGCGAAAATGACGTCCGGCAGAGGCTTGCCAAGCACGTCCTCCGCCAACATGGCGCGCGCCCCTTCCATGGATTCTTCCGCCGGTTGGAAAATGAAGCGGACCGTCCCGGCAAGCACATCGCGCAGCGCCGCGAGCGTCTCGGCCACACCGAGCGCCACCGTCATGTGAACATCATGCCCGCAAGCGTGTTTGACGCCCAGCACCAGCGAGCGATAGTCCGTCTCCAACGCATCCTCGATGGGCATGGCGTCCATGTCGGCGCGATAGGCCACGCCGGGGCCGGGGTGCGCGCCCTGCAACACGCCCACCACGCCGTGCCCCCCCACCCCCGTCTGCACGGTGAGGCCCAGCTCGCGCAGCCGATCGGCGATCACCTGCGCCGTGCGCTCCTCCTCACCGGACAGTTCGGGGTGCATGTAAAAATCGCGCCGCGTCTGCACCAACTTTGGACGCAATGCTGCGATATGCTCCGCCACACGCGCATATAGAGGAGAAATCATGATGCGTATTATAGAAACGCGAGAGAGGATGTCAACTACTGCGGGGAAAGAAAGCGTGAACTATCGCCGGATCGTCAGACCCGCCGGGGCTACACTGCTTCCGGCGACAGTTCCAGATTAACGAGGGCGTCTTCCAACGTCTCGGTGATTTCGAAAAGCGTATCCAACCGCATCATTTCATAAAACACGCGGATGGGGTTGCCGATCGGGCAAACCAACCGGACACTGCCGCCGACCTCCTGCGCGCGCTTGAGCAGATGCAGCAGGGGATAATCGCCGTCCGCATCTACTATCCGTACCGCCGTCAGATCGACGATGAAATGCGTCGCCCCATCGCTCACAAGTTGGTTCAACTGCGCCATCAACGACGGCGCATTGAAGATATCCATCCGCTCGCCCACGGTCACAATCGCGCAATCCCGCAGCGTTTCCACGGAGGCAACCGTCACTTCTGGCTCCATTTTATACATTGGCGGCCTCTCAGTTCCCACTCCCACCCAGATCGGAAATGTTGGAACGGCAAGAAAGTCATTGACCCAATTTCCCGTCGAGATCGCGGGAGTTTGGAGAAAACCATAATTCTCGCGTCCCTCATCCAGTTCGATTGCCGTTAAGCATGTGTTTGACAGCACTTTTCAACCCCTCTACTGTGATCGGCGGCACCAGACACGTGTTGGCGCCGGCCTCAATCGCCTGCCGGCTCACTTTTTGATCTCCGTCCAGGGCCAACATCAGAACAGGAACTTTTTGATAACGGACATCCGCGCGCAACCGTTGCACCAACGTCGCGCCATCCATTTCCGGCAGCGCGAAGTTCGCCACCACCAACTCCACACCGATAATGTCGTCCAGCAGTCCCAGGGCTTCATCGACGCGCCCGGTCGTGATGACCGTGTGCCCATCGAGCTGCAGCAGATCCCGCAATGCCGGCCGCATCAGCGGACTTCCTTCGATGACTACAATAAGCGCCATTCGTTCACTCCTCAATCCTTCACGATCAGACTCAGTCAAAGACTAAAAAAGTCTCAGCCCATCACAATGGCTCAAGCAAACGCCTCGTGAGTTTTTTAGTCTGGGTTCCGCCCATTTGACTTGCATCCACACGGACGTAAACTGACTGTATGACTATCTAAATCCTAACACAGATTGGGTGAATGGCGGTTAAAGTCATGTTTCAGGATGGTTACCGCGCGGCATACCTGATCAGGAGGTGTTGATGAGATTTTTCGAAGCCTGCAGCGTGCTGGTTACGTTAGCTTTGCTTGTGGTGACATGGGGCCCCGCGCTGCGTAAACAGCATGTATTGGGCAGGATTCTGGCAGGGGCAAGCGGATTATGCCTCATCGCCCACCTGCTCTTCGAGGGATACCGGTGGCAGATGCTGCCGATCTACATCACGAGTGTGGGGCTGGCGGTCGCCACGTTGCGCGCGCAGCACGACACAGAGAAGCGCCCCAAACGCGGGGGACTGATTCTGGCCCTGGTGGGTTTGATCCTCGGCACGGTGCTGTTGATCCTGCTGCCCGTGCCACGCTTCCCGAATCCCGCCGGGCCGTATCCCATCGGCACTGTCAGCTACCATTGGATCGATGCCAACCGCGTGGAGACCTACGGCGACACGCCCGGCGGCCCGCGCGAACTCATGGCCCAGGTGTGGTATCCCGCCGAGCCGAGCGGCGGGCGCCCCGAGCGCTGGCTGGCCGGCGGCGTCACGACCAGCCGGGCGATGGCGGCCTGGAGCCGCTTCCCGCCCTTCCTCATCGATCAGACCGCGCTGGCCTACACGCACGCCTACGCGGGCGCGCCCATCTCCGATCACCAGGATGTCTATCCGGTGATCGTGTACGTGCACGGTTGGGGCGGTTTCCGCAACATCAACCCCGACCAGATCGAGGCGCTCGTCTCGCACGGCTATGTCGTCGTCAGCGCCGATCACACCTACGGCGCGCTCCTCACCGTCTTCCCCGATGGGCGGCTCGCGCCCAACGATCGCCGCGCGCTGAACGGCGACGGCAGCGAGGGCGATGGCGTGCGCGCCGCCACCGCTCTGGTGAAAACCTACGCCGCCGACGCACGCTTCGTCCTCGATCAAGTGGCGCAGTTGAACGCCGCCGACCCGGCCGGGCGCTTCACGGGCCGGCTGGATGTCGAACACGTCGGATTCTTCGGCCATTCGACCGGCGGCGGCGCGGTCGTGCTGGTGTGCGCAGAAGACCCACGCTGCCAGGCTGTCCTGGGGATGGATACCTGGATCGAGCGCGTGGCGGATGACGTCATCGCGCGGGGACTGACACAGCCGTTGCTGATGGTGAACAGCGCGGCATGGACCAACGGCGGCAACAACTACACCCGCCAGCGCCGACTCTACGCAGCGATGCGCAACACGGCGTACTTTCTGAGCATCGACGGCACGACACACTACGACTTCGTCGCCGTGCCCGCCATCTCGCCGTTAGCGCCGCTCCTCGGCGTCAAAGGCCCGCTCCCGGCGCGGCGTGTGATGGAGATCAACGAAACGTACCTCGTCGCCTTCTTCGACAAACACCTGCGCGGCGAGGCCGTCCCCCTGCTCGACGGCCCCTCTCCGGCCTACCCCGAGGTACACTTCGAGAAACGTTAAAACGTTGGAACGTTCCAACGTTTCAACGTTCCAACGCCTGCCGCAGTAGATCGCGCAGCACCCGCCACCCGATCACATGGATGCCGGCGTCGCGGAATGTGGCACGCAGGCGCTCGTCGCAAAACGTGCGATACTCGGCGTCGCGCACTTGCCAGCCTTCGGGAATAATCGCCCGCAGCTCCGGCGTGTCCACCGAGGGATGAATGATGAGGTACGTCAAACCCGGCGGCAACTGCGTGAGGAACTGCTGCGTGCGCGCGACGTGATCCTCACCCGGCACATACGGCACAAACGTGACGTTATCCACCATCGGCAAGCCCATTGCCGTCAATGCCTCGATGTGGCGCGCCAGCCCCGCCGCCGTCTCAGGCTCAAACCCCATCCCCATCGCCAGGATGCCGGCCTCGTCCTTGCGCACCAACATCGGCGGGACACGGTACTGCACCGCCGTCTGCACGTAGCTTTCCAGGAATTTGGGATCGAAGACCGTGCCCATGTGCGTGTCGATGTGCGTCACGTCGATGCCCGCCGCCACGGCCCGCTCCACCTGCGCCTGGATTTCACGGTGCACCGCCTCCGGCGTTGCCTTCGCCTGCACTTCCTCGGAGGTGTACGGCAGATAGCCCTCCGCATCCAATAGACCAGAGGCCGGATCGCGCGTCGAAATCGGCCCCCAACGGTAGCCGCTGCGCCACTCACTCGTCAGCGTGATATGGACGCCCATATCGACCTTGTCGGCGTGCGTGCGGCAGAACTCCGCCGTCGCCGGGAACCAGGGACACGGCACCATCGTCGAAGCGGCGGAAATCAGCCCCACCTCCACCAGATCGGCGTAAGCCGCCAGCGACGCCTGGCACATGCCGATGTCGTCGGTATGGATGATCACCGCGCGGTCATCATCCGCCAGACCAAGTTGTTTGAGTATCGGGTTTGGTTTCATTACTATAACCTCCTGCAGGGGATTGAAATCACGAATCTACACGAATCCGCACTAATTAAAAATATAAAATTCGTGGGGATTCGGCGAATGCAGACATTCGTGGTTAAAAATCCGCCAGGGCGAACCAGTCACCTTTTTGGGTGGGGATTGTCAGCCCGGCGGCAAGCGTGCCGGCGTCCACCAACGCCTGAAGTGCCCGCGCGACATCTTTCTGCGGCCATTGGAATACCTTCGCCACATCGCCGAACTGCGCCGCCCCCACCGAGCGGAAATACAGCTCAACGAGCTTGCGCTGCGCTTCGCTGATCTTGATCGCGCCCGCGCGTTCGGGCAGATCGGGGAAATGGCGGTGGACGCAATCGTAGATGAAGGCATAATTCCACGTCCCGGCCTCCGCCACCCCCACCGGCAGGATTTTGAAGTCGGCCTGCAGCTCGTCCAGTGCGCGGTTGAAGCGATACCCTGCCTCTTTGGTGGTCATAAATGTAGCGTTGCGCAGGGCAATCGTGTGCATCGGACCCTCGCGCAACAATGCTTCGTAGATCAGCTTCGCTTCCAACGTCATCACGCCGCGGCGATACTGGTCAAGGTAATCCTCTTCAGGCGCGCCGAAGTTTTCGCTGAGCGCGTAGAAATACGGGGCCACGTCCAGCGCGATCAACGTCGCCTTCTTGCGCAGCACTTTGGCGTAGTACCACCACTTCTTGTCGAGCGAGCCATCCTTCCAACCCCACGTCTTGTGGCCTGGATCGTCGTGCTCGTCGGCGACCGGGCGATCCCCGGCGACGGCGGCCCACAGGCTGGGCATCTCCACGCCCTTGATCGGCCAGAACATGACGAAACCGCGTTCTCGCACAAACGCCACCGCTTCCTCCGCCGAGTTCAGGCGCAGTTCCGGCAGCAGGCGATACGTTCGCGCACGATAAGTGCGAATACGGTCCAAAGATACATCCATCACAATTCACTTTCGTTCAAAGCAGGCAAAACTTCGAGCGCGCGTTCGACAGCCTCCGCGACAAAGACTTCCACGCCGCCGACTTGCTCGATCAACGCTACCGCCGCGTCCCAATGGCGCGCGTGTTGCTCGCGGACCTTTTGCACTTCGGCGGCATCCCTTCCACTGCGCGCCAGCATCTCGAAAAACGATTCCGGCGAATCCCCTTTCAACAGCGGCAGCCGCACGATGTCCCACATCCGCAGGAAGTCGGCATAGGCAACATGGGTGAACACATCGGGCAGCAGCGCTGTGTTCAATGCGGCAGCCACGGCAGCGAAGTCGACAAACAGCGCGTGACTCAACACACTGAACGCCGTCAAGATCACCGCAGGCGGTACGGGCATATCTTGCAGCGATTCCAGGCCCAACGATTGCTGTAGCCTTGCCCCCATCGCCTTCCACGGTTCATCCGCCGCCAGGTGACACAGATAACCGGCGACGAACGCGCGCTCCTCTGGCGTCAGATTAGCCCAGGGACGCAACAACAGGCGCTCACGTTGATCAAGAAACTTCACACAGCTCTTGGTGAACGCCGCGTCCCCGTCCTCCTCGAGACGCCCCACAAAGTGCGTAGTACGCCGCGACACAGCTGTAAAGCCGTTCACATCCACCACGAGATTGCCGGTCAAAAACGCACCGTACTCAGCACTGTCAAATTGCTCCAAATGCGGGAAAACGCGCTCCGCCACCACCAAATGTGTCGTCAGAGGCGGCATAATGCACCCCACAAATCTCTTGCGGTGGCCGATTTCCGACCGCGCCATCGCAGGCCCAAACCCGCGCGGGCACGGTCAGGAGACCGGCCCGAGCATTCAATATCCTGCTTGCCCCTTGCTTCCTGCATCCTGCATCCTGCATCTTGCTTCCTGCGTCTTTATGCCGACCATTCTCGCTCCCACCCCACCGCGCCTTCCACCGGCCCGCCCAATTCCGCGTAGGCGCTCTCCACGTTCCACGTGTGCGGGGTGGGATCGTCGCACGGACAGGGCAACGGCATATCATTGCACGCGGCGACGGTCTCCGCCAATGTGTGCCCCGTCGCCAGCGCCGCCGTGACCCGCTCGCGCAATTCCGCCAGATACGCGCGGTCCGCCGCCAGCCGCCGCCGAATCTCACCCACGTCCGTCGTCGACGCACCGTGACCGGGAACCAGCGCGCGGATGTCCAGCGTCGCCAGATGCGCCAGCGTGGCCTCGTAAGCGTTCAAGCTGAGGACGAGGGGGATTTCGATGTCGCTGAGCATATCGGCGGCCCAGAGCGTGGCGTCTTCCGCGTGGTAGACGGCGCATTGATCCAGGGCGTGACCCGGTACGTGGAAAACCCGCAGGCGAATGTCGCCGAGGGTGAGCGTCAACGCGGTATCGAACGTATACGTCGGCTTGGGGAGCAGGAAAGGGCGGGGGCGGGGGCGGCGGATGTGCGCTTGCGCCTCCCAACCGCCGATCTGCCGGTACAAATCCGCGCCGTGCTCGCGCAGAACCCACAGGTAGTCGGCGTGCGTGATGACCGGCACACCGGCGAAGTGCTCCGGCCCCAGCACGTGATCCCAGTGCGCGTGGGTGAGGACAATGGCACGCGGCGTCGCGCCCTGCTCCGCCACAAAGCGGGCGATGTCCTCGATCGTCTCCGGCGCGATGCCCGGATCGATCAAGCACGCCTCATCACCCGACAGAAAAACACCGCTGTTCGTGGCGAAGAGCTGGCTCTGCGTTACCCAGAGGTGGGACGTCAGTTGTGTGAAGTGTACAGCCATTTGTATCTGCCTTCTCGGAACATAAACCACAAATCTCGCTAATCTAGCGAATCTTGTAGTGGTCAAAGACATATTGCACCGCAGAGAGCGCAAAGCTCGCAGAGATTTATAGAATTTCTCCGCGCTCTCAGCGCACTCTGCGGTAAAAAAAGCCGTCCGGCAAGTTCAAACTCTCGTTGACCAGTACATAATCTAGCGAATCTCTTAAAAATTAGCGGAGATTCGCGTGATTTGCGGTTGCTTTCTTGACTTCGGTGACTGCACGCCGCCCAGACGCGCCACCGCTGCGCGCACGGCGTCGGGATCGGCGTTCCGCAGCGCGCTGGCTGGCGCAGGGCCATCCCCCAACACGACCGAGACGACACCGTCACGACACGGCACGGCCAGATCGACGCAGTACTCACTGTCGCCCTCGCGGACCAGGTATTCCATTTCGGGGAAGAAGCCGCTTTCCTTGAGCGTCACGTAAAGGCCATCCGCCCCGGAGACGTACAGGTCGTTGATCTCCTCGGCAGCGGTGAAGCGATCCCACGTGCTCTCGATAAACGTTATCCGCCGCCAGCGCAGGCTGGGGATCGGCGGGTCACGGCGGATCAGCGGGCCGATTTGCAGCTTGTAGTAGTGGTCGTCCGCGCGGGGATGGTTCGGCTCATCGGGGAACAGGTCACGCCGCCGCACCAGCTCGTGCCCGCGCACTTCCGCGTACCAGTGGATGCCCCACCGCTCCTCGGCAAACGCCGTGGTGAAGTAGAAGGCCAGGATCGCCGCGTCGGTGGTGGAGGCTGGCGCGTGCGCCACCGGAATGCGATACCAGCCCTCGTCGCGGGCCAACTGAAAATCGCGCGGATTGTTCATCAACCCCACCAACACCCGGTCGGCTGCGTGAAACATCAGTCACCTCCCTCGGAAATCGTCAACGGATTAAACGGATTTCAACGGATCTTTGGTTCCTTAATCCGTTTCATCCGTTTAATCCGTTGACAAACTCTCACTCATTTTGAAGATCCCTGGTCGCGCTTCTGTGCCAACGCTCGTTGAGCGGGATGTAGAGACGGGAGGCTTCGGCGGGGGCATCCATCGCGTCGGTGAAGTAGAGGTACGTGGCGTCCGTCCGACTGCTAAAGCCTGCGTGGTTTCCGGCGCGATCCACGGCGATGAAGTTCATCCCGCTCAGGTAACGGCCGCCCAGGTCGTTCAGGTCGGCCATCGCCCGCTGACCGGCTTCCAGCACCGAAAGCCCCATCTTCATGTAAAACACGACGCTATGCGCCGTCGCCGCGCGGATCGCCATCTCGCCCGTGCCGGTGCAGGCCGCCGCGCCGTAACGGTTATCGGCGTACAGTCCCGCGCCGACAATGGGCGAGTCGCCGATGCGACCGGGGTACTTCCACGCCCAGCCGCTCGTGCTCACGCCCACGGCGAGGTTGCCCCGCGCGTCCTGGGCGATGAAGTTGGTCGTGCCTTTCGCGCGTTCCGGGTCCGTAGCGATTTCGACGTAGCGCCACAAATCGGGCTGCTCCGCGAGGTGCTCTAGCACGTCAGGCGGCAGGTCTTCGCGGAGGCGTTTCTCCCACGTCTCGCGGGCCGGCTCGGTGAGCAACTCGCGCGGCTCGAAGCCCATTTCCGCTGCAAAGCGCGCCGCCCCCTCCCCCACCAGAAAGACGTGCGGCAGCTTCTCCAACACCTTGCGCGCCACCGAAATCGGGTAGGGATAGCCCTTCAGCGCGCCCACCGCGCCGCTGGTCAGGTCGCTGCCGTCCATCATCGCCGCGTCCAATTCGACCTCGCCGAGCAAATTCGGATAGCCGCCGTACCCCACCGAATGATCGTCGGGATTCGCCTCCACCAGCCGGATGCCCGCCTCGACGGCATCCATCGCCGACCCGCCATCCCGCAACACCCGCATCGCCGCCTCGATGCCCACCCTGCCGTTCTGGCTCGCAATCACGAGCATCGCCATCTCCCAAGACAAACCGCTAATCCCGCAAATCTTCGCGAATTTTTATAAAAATTAGCAAGATTCGCGTGATTCGCGGTTAGAATAATTACCGATCGTGTCAATACGCCTTGCCGAAGATTGCCACTTCGGTGGCGGGTTTGCCGGTGTAAAAGCACACCCCACTGCCGTCGGGCTGCTCGGTAGGGATGCAACGCACGGTGGCCTTCGTTTCCTCTTTGATGCGCGCCTCGTCCTCGGCATCGCCGGCCCACCACGCGCGGGCGAAGCCGGTCTCCACAGCCTCCTTGAATTCGTCGTAGGTACGCACGTCCCAGGTGTGACTCTCGCGGAAATCGAGCGCCTTCTGGAAGATCGCCTGCTGGATCGTCGCCAGCAGCCCGGCAACCGTCGTTTCCAGGCCGTCCCACGATGCCGAGGTCTTGCCCTCGCGGCCGGGGATATCGCGCCGGGCGAGCATCACCTGCCGGTTCGCCACGTCGCGTGGCCCGATCTCCATCCGCAACGGGACGCCGCGCATCTCCCAATCGTTGAACTTCCACCCGGCGGTGAAGCCCTCGCGGGCGTCCAACTCGACGCGCACAGCGTCTTTCAACCGCGCGTGCAACTGCTGCGCCGCCTCCAGCACCGCCGCGCGTTCCTCGTCCTTGCGCCAGATCGGCACGATGACCACCTGAATCGGCGCGAGGCGCGGCGGCAGCACGAGCCCCTGATCGTCGCCGTGCGTCATCACAATCGCGCCGACCATGCGCGTGCTCACGCCCCACGACGTCGTCCAGGTGAGTTGCTGTTCATTGTTCTCATCGAGGAACTTGATATCGAAGGCCCGCGCGAAATTCTGCCCCAGGAAGTGGCTGGTGCCGGATTGCAGCGCCTTGCCGTCCTTCATCATCGCCTCGATCGTGTAACTGGCGACGGCCCCGGCGAACTTCTCACTCTCGCTCTTACGGCCGGGGATCACGGGGATCGCGGCCTCGTTCATCGCGAAGTCCGCATAGACGCCGAGCATCCGCAGCGTCTCCTCCATCGCCTCGTCGCGCGTCGCGTGCGCGGTGTGGCCTTCCTGCCAGAGGAACTCCGTCGTGCGCAGGAACAGGCGCGTGCGCATCTCCCAGCGCACCACGTTGGCCCACTGGTTGATGAGCAGCGGCAGATCGCGGTACGATTGAATCCACTTGGCGTACATGTGCCCGATGATCGTCTCCGACGTGGGCCGCACGATCAGCCGCTCCTCCAATTCGGCCCCCCCGCCAATGGTGACGACCGCCAGCTCCGGCGAGAAGCCCTCCACGTGCTCGGCCTCCTTCTGCAAGAAGCTCTCCGGGATGAAGAGCGGGAAGTAGGCGTTGACGTGCCCCGTCGCCTTGAAGCGGCGGTCTAGCGCATCGCGGATGTTCTCCCAGAGTGTGTAGCCATAGGGTTTGATGACCATACACCCGCGCACGGGCGAATAATCGGCCAAATCCGCCTTCTGCACGATCTCGTTATACCACTTGGAAAAGTCCTCGGTCTGAGAAGTCAAGAAATCTGCCATAATGCTCCCTCTGAGAATAGTCTGATAGTCCTTAGTCGTATAGTCATTTCCATGAAATGAGTCGGAAGTCTTTTAAGAATCCGAATCCGTTAAAATCTGTACTGGTCAACGAGAGTTTGAACTTGCCGGACGGCTTTTTTTACCGCAGAGTTCGCTGAGAGCGCGGAGAAATTCTATAAATCTCTGCGAGCTTTGCGCTCTCTGCGGTGCAATATGTCTTTGACCACTACAGAATCCGTTAAAATCCGTTCAATCCGTTGACATAAAAAAACCGCTCGGAAGTCCCCTCAAAATCCGTTAAAATCCGTTCAATCCGTTGACATAAAAAACCGCTCGGAAGTCCCCTCAAAATCCGTTAAAATCCGTTCAATCCGTTGACATAAAAAACCGCTCGGAAGTCCCCTCAAAATCCGTTAAAATCCGTTCAATCCGTTGACATAAACCCGTCATTTGTCCGATCCGAAGCGGCGGTAGTTCACCGCGAGCTTGTCCATAATCGCCTGCTCCAGATCGATGCCGGTGAGGTAGGCCAGTTGCAGCAGGTAGAGCGCGACGTCCGCCAACTCCTCGGCGAGCGCCTCGGGGACAGCCTCCTCACCCCACTGGAAATGCTCCAATACCTCCGCCGCCTCCAGCGACAGCGAAATGGCGATATTGCGCGGCGACTGCACAAACGGCGAGTCATCACGATACCATCCCATCGCAGCGACGAAGGCGTTCATTGCATCGGTCAGTTCTGTGAGTGTCATAAGGAGCGAGTATACAGCGGAACGGTGAGAGAGCAAGAGAAGAGTGATGAGACTTTTGCAGTCTGTGGTACAATTGATGAGACCCGCTAACCCCATCCTCGGCACTAAATGATCAGGAGGAGAATATGGACACAACAATCTTTTACTATACCGGAACAGGAAATTCACTGTGGGTCGCACGCGAACTCGCCGCCCGGTTGGGAGAAACGGAACTCGTTGCCATCGCCAGTCACCGTGACGGACTTGAGACCATCGAATCGAAAACCATCGGATTGGTCTTTCCGGTGCACATGTGGGGCGTTCCTGCCCCCATCGTGCGCTTTGTGAAGACGCTGGGGCACCTGCAGCCGGACTATGTCTTTGCGGTCGCCGTCAACGGGAGTCAGGTCGCCGATACGTTGGTGCAGTTGAAGAAGCTCCTGGCGGAAAACAACCTCACGCTGGCGGCGGGATTTAGCGTTGTGTTGCCTTCCAACTACACGCCGTTCGGCGGCCCAGGTCCACAGGAAGAACAAAACAGACGTTTCAAACTCGCCCAGGAAAAGATCCCCTATATTGTGGACAAAATCAAGGAGAGGGCCACCCTGCCTGTTGAAAAAGGCTCGTTCGGGCAGAGCCTATTGTCGGCCACCGTGTATAAATTGAGCTACTTCCGCGTCCCCCACATGGACGACCAATTCTGGGCGGATGACAAGTGCAATCATTGTGGAATTTGCTACAAAGTCTGTCCGGCCGAAAATATTACCCTGCAGGAAGGAAAACCGGTCTGGCACCACAAGTGCGAGCAGTGCTTTGCCTGTCTCCAGTGGTGTCCGCAACAGGCTATCCAATTCGGCAAAAATACCTCTCAGCGTGAACGCTATCATCACCCTGAGGTTTTGTTGAAGGATGTCATCCTGCGGTAGGTAAAAGCCGCCCAGTGCCTTGTCATGCTCGCTCCGAGGGGAACGTCAGTTCCCCGTCTCAAGCCGAGAGATATCATCCTGCGGTAGGTAAAAGCCCCCAGTGCCTTGTCATGCTCGCTCCGAGGGGAACGTCAGTTCCCCGTCTCAAGCCGAGATAGGTTGTAAACCACGGATCTGGCGATCCGCTCGAAGCATAATGAGCACCTGCAACGAGAAGGATAAAGCCCTGAAAAATTATCCCAATTCGATTGACAAAAATCGCACTCGCGCTACAATAAGAACGTAACTTTCAGGAGGTAAGCTGTGAGCAGGTTCAAGTATTTCACCTACATCGCCCAAGTGCCCGACGGTGGTTCGGGTGTCTTGCCTTGTCGCAGTGTGCCTCTCGGAAGGTTAAAATAAGCTAACCATAAAGAACAAAAGGCCGTGGGCGTCTGCGATGTCCACGGCCTTTTTTATTTTCTGTGCGCTTTTCGCGCGTCGAAGGCCGGGGACCCCACCACCGGCCTTTTTTGTTGGCGCAATCACAAAAATTCGCCAGGAGCAACAACATAACTAACGACTACTTGACTAACGACTATCTGACTATTTGAAGGAGGAAACCATGTCTGCACAATCGTGTCAAAACTATATCTATCGTCCGGCGCGCATGGAGGACGTGGAAGCAGTGACCAACCTGTTCAACGTCTGCTCCATGGAGGAAGTCGGCGCGGCGCAGTTTGTCGTCGAGGAAAACCGCACCTGGTGGCAGTCGCCGGGATTCAACCTGGAGGCCGACACGCACGCTGTTGCCACACCCGACGGCAACATCATCGGTTACGCGGATATATGGGATGTCGAACCCCACGTCCGCCTCCATGGCTGGGCGCGCGTACATCCCGATTACCGGCACAACGGCATCGGCGGGCACCTCGCGCAGTGGCTCGAAGCGCGCGCCAGGGAATCCATCCCCAAAGCGCCCGCCGATGCGCGCGTGGTGCTGCTTCAAAGCGTCATCACGCATGACGAGGTGAGCCAGGCGCTTCTGCGCGAGCAAGGGTATCAGCTCGTGCGCTACTTCTTCCGCATGGTCATCGAGCTGGACGCGCCGCCGCCAGAACCCGTTCTCCCGGAAGGCATCACCATCCGGCCCTTCATCCAGGGACAGGAGGAACGCGCGCTGGTCGAAGCAGACCGCGAGGTGTTCAAAGATCACTGGGGCTACGTCGAACAACCCTTCGAGGAAGAGTTTGCGCGGTGGATGTACCGGATCAACAATGACCCGGACTACGATCCGTCGGTGTGGTTCGTCGCTGTGGAAGGCGACCAAATCGTCGGGATGTCGCTCTGCTCGCCCAAGATGATCGAAGACCCGGATATGGCGTGGGTCAATATCCTCGGCGTGCGGCGCGCCTGGCGACGGCGCGGGGTGGCGTTGGCCCTGCTACATCACACCTTTGGCGAATTCTACCGGCGCGGGAAACGCCGCGTGGGTCTGGGTGTGGATGCCAGCAGTCTGACCGGCGCGCTGGACCTGTACAAAAAAGCCGGGATGCAGCCGGTACGCCAGTACGCCAACTTCGAGAAGGAACTGCGCCCTGGCGTTGAGTTGAGCACACAAACTTTAGAATCTTGAGTTCTGCCAGCAGATTTAGCAGATGGAGCAGATTTTTTCTGCATCAAGCTGAGAAGAAGGGACAAACAATGAAGACTTATCTGGAAACAACAAATACGATCACCGTTCTCGATGCACCCATGATGGACGGCCTGACTTTTCGCAGCTTCCGAGGCTCGGAAGACTACCCCGCTATGGTCGCCGTCATCCAGGGCAGCAAAGAGGCCGACCAGGTCGAGCGCGCGACGACGGTAGAGGACATTGCCCGCGATTACGCGCACCTGGTCAACAGCGATCCGTACCGGGATATGCTGTTTGTGGAGATGCACGGTGAGGTCATCGGCTACAGCCGCGTGTTCTGGTTCAAACGGGACGACGGTGCATACGCCTACGGGCACTTTGCCGCTCTGCTACCGGCATGGCGCGGTCTGGGCATCCGCCGGGCGATGCTGCACCACAACGAGCGTCGCCTGCGGGAAATCGCCACGGCGCACATCAACAGCAACGGGCGCAACCCCGCCGAACGCTATTTCGAGAGTTGGGCCAACAAGACGGAAACGCACTGGCGCGCGTTGTTGACCGAGGCGGGCTACGTCCCCGTGCGCTATGGCTACCTTATGGTGCGGCCCGATCTGGAAAACATCCCCGATCTGCCATTGCCTGACGGTGTAGAAGTGCGCCCGGTGCGCCCGGAGGACTACTGGACGATCTGGTACGCCGCCAAAGAAGCCTTCCGCGACCACTGGGGCTATTCTGAGGACGAGTGGGCCGAGACGAACTTCGAGAACTGGCAAGAAAGCGACATCTTCACGCCGGAGCTGTGGCAAGTGGCCTGGGACGGGGATGAAGTCGCCGGTATGGTGCTAAACTTCATCGACGAGAAGGAAAACGCAGCGTACAATCGCAAACGCGGCTACACGGAAACCATCTGCGTGCGCCGTCCCTGGCGGCGGAAGGGCCTGGCGCGCGCGTTGATCGCCCGCAGCCTCGCCGTCCTGAAAGCGCAAGGGATGAGCGAAGCCGCGCTCGGCGTGGACGCGCAAAACCCGAACGGTGCACTGCAGCTTTACAAAAGCATGGGCTTCAGTCCGGTGCAAGAGGAAACAGCTTTCCGCAAATCGTTAACGTGAGCGCCGTTGACTTTCACCCATTCTGGCCTACACTCAGCGAAGCATAAACCACGGAGACACAGAGCGCACGGAGGTTGTGCCCTCTGTGTTCTCCGTGTCTCTGTGATCAAAATCTTTTGTACTGGTCAACGAGAGTTTGAACTTGCCGGACGGCTTTTTTTACCGCCGAGTGCGCTGAGAGCGCGGAGAAATTCTATAAATCTCTGCGAGCTTTGCGCTCTCTGCGGTGCAATATGTCTTTGACCACTACAAATTGGCGAAAATTCGCGTGATTCGCGGTTGAAATTTTGGTCCTCGCCGGTGTGGAATCCCACATGGAGATTCCTCCATTTTCCCTATCTTTCTATTGACAGCTCGTGTATCCATGCTATCATAGAGATAACTGGTCAGACCACTTACCAGACCTGACAGGTTTTCTGAAACCTGTCAGGTCTGTACAAGGGGGAGAGAGAAAATGACAAACACCTGGTCCGCGCCGCAGCGCCCGGCGATCTACGCCGAACAGGCTCTCATCAACGCCATCCTCGATGGCACGTACCCGCCCGGCAGCACGCTCCCCGCCGAGCGCGAGCTGGCCGAACGGCTCGGCGTGACGCGCCCCACCCTGCGCGAGGCGTTGCAACGCATGGAGCGCGACGGCTGGATCAGCATCCAGCAAGGCAAATCCACGCTGGTGCGCGACATTTGGATCGAGGGCGGCCTCAACGTGCTCAGTTCGCTGGCGCGCTACGGCAATCAGGGCTTCGAGAGCCACATCCCGTTCGACTTCATCCCGCGATTGTTGGAAGTCCGGCTGGCCCTTGCGCCGGCTTACGCGCGCGCGGCTGCCACGTGCGGCAACGGCGACGCCCTCATCGCGCACCTGAGCGCCCCGCCCACACTCGACGACACACCTGCAATTTACGCCAACTATGACTGGCAACTGCATCGCCGGCTCACGGTGGCATCGTGCAACCCAATCTACACGTTAATTCTGAACGGGTTCGAGGCGCTGTATTTGAGCATGGGACGCATCTACTTCACGCAGCCGGAGGCGCGCGCCGCGTCGAGCCGGTTCTACGTCCGGCTACTGGACGCGCTCCAACGCAAGGACGGCGACGACGCCGAAACCGTCACCCGCGAGGCTATGGCCGAAAGCCTGGTGCTGTGGGAAGCGACACAGCGCCAAAGATGAGATTCTTAACCGCGAATCGCGCGAATTTCCGCTAATTTCTATAACAGATTCGCGTAGATTGGCGAGATTCGCGGTTATTTCCCAAAGGAAAGAATTATGCGACGGTGGAATGGTTGGGGAGATGACTCAGTTACTTATCCGCTACCTGAGGGCGGGCTGGCATTTTTAGAGAAAGTCGCCGGGCCGGGCGTCGTGACGCCCGATGCCACGTTGGAAGACGTGCTGGCGCAGGTTCCACCGTCTCGATTGCGGGACCACCCACTGATCCGCACCGACGCCGAAACGCGCCTGCGCCACGCGCGCGGGCACAGCTTACCTGACTGGATCGCGCTGAAGAGCGGCACGATTGGCGTCTTTCCTGACGGTGTGGCCTATCCGATTACCGATGAAGAGGTGCGCGAACTTATCCACTACGCCCAGGCGACGGGCGCCCGCCTCATCCCCTATGGCGGCGGCACGAGCGTTGTGGGGCAGATCAACCCACTGCCCGGCAACGCGCCTGTCCTCACCGTGGATATGGGGCGGATGTGCCGCCTGCGCGCTTTCGACCCGGTGAGCCAGTTGGCGACGTTCGAGGCCGGGGTCAGTGGGCCGGATCTGGAGGCGCATCTGCGGGCGCGCGGCTGCACGCTGGGACACTATCCGCAATCCTTCGAGTATTCGACGCTGGGCGGGTGGATCGCGGCGCGGTCGAGCGGGCAGCAATCGCTTGGCTACGGGCGCATCGAGAAGCTGTTCGCGGGCGGGCGTGTCGAGACGCCGGTGGGGACGTTGGAGATTCCCGCCAATGTTCCCGCTTCCGCCGCCGGGCCGGATGTGCGCGAATGGGTGCTCGGCTCGGAGGGGCGACTGGGCATCATCACCGAGGCGACCGTGCGCGTCAGCCCCTTGCCGGAACGTGAAGAATTCCACGCGCTGTTCTTCCCTACCTTCGAGGCGGGGCTGAACGCCGTTCGCGCCATCATGCAGGCGAAACTACCGCTGGCGATGCTGCGCCTGAGCACCGCCGCTGAGACGGCCACGACGTTGGTGCTGGCGGGTCACGCCTTCCTCATCGGTGGGCTGGAGCGTTATCTTGCAATACGCGGAGCCGGTGAGGAGAAGTGTATGCTGATTTTGGGCATCGCCGGGCGCGAGGCTGTCGCCAGAACGGGGTATAAGGCGGCGCGGGACATCGCCGGCGATCACGGCGGCCTGTACGTGGGGCAGACGTTCGGTAAGACGTGGCACAAAAATCGCTTCAAGTCGCCGTACCTGCGGGATTCGCTGTGGGAGGCGGGCTACGCCATCGACACGCTGGAGACGGCGACCGATTGGACACACGTGCCGGCGCTCATCGAGGCCATCGAAGGGGCGCTACGCTCGGCGTTGCTCGACAAGGATGAGTTCGTTCACGTATTCACCCACCTTTCGCACACGTATCCTTACGGCAGCAACGTATACACGCAGTATCTCTTCCGCCGCGCGCGCACGCCCGAAGAGACGCTGGAGCGCTGGCAGACGCTCAAAACCGCTGCGAGCCAGGCCATCGTCGCGCAGGGGGCCACCATCAGCCACCAGCACGGTGTTGGCGTGGATCACAAGCCGTATCTGGCCGCCGAAAAAGGCGAGGTGGGCATGACGGGGCTGCGGGCCCTCGTCGCTGCCCTAGACCCGGACGGCATCATGAACCCGGGCAAATTGCTCTGAGCATATTTTTAACCGCGAATCTCGCTAATCTACGCGAATCTTTTTTGAATTAGCGGAGATTCGCGTGATTCGCGGTTGGAGTATGGAGGATTGCGATGTGGACTAAGGATTGGCGGGATGAGGTTTGGGCGAAGCTGGAGCAGCCGTGGGACGTGCTCATCATCGGTGGGGGAATCACGGGGGCGGGGATTTTGCGCGAGGCGACCCGCGCCGGGCTGAAGGCACTGCTCGTCGAGCAAAAGGACTTTGCCTGGGGGACGTCCAGCCGCTCGTCGAAGCTCGTCCACGGCGGGCTGCGCTATCTCAAAGAGGGCAAGGTTTTCCTCACGCGCGCCTCGGTGCGCGAGCGCAAGCGCCTGATCGCCGAGGGGCCGGGGCTGATCGATCCTATGGGCTTCCTGCTGGCAACGTACAAGGGCGACTTTCCCGGCAAGCTCACCTACCGCGCCGGGCTGACGGTCTACGACTTGCTGGCGCTGCAATGGAGCCACACGCGCTACAGCCCGGAGGATTTCCACCTGCTGGCTCCGCACATCGTCGCGGACGGGCTGGAAGGCGGGTTCCGCTACGGCGACGCGCAGACCGATGACGCACGGCTGGTGCTGCGGGTTATCTTTGAATCTGTAGCAGACGGCGGTTTTGCCATCAATTATGTGTGCGCCGAGTCATTACTACGCGAAAATAATCGTGTTGTAGGCGCAGTGCTGCACGACATTGTTTCTGACAGGCGTGTGGACGTGCGCGCCACGGTTGTCATTAACGCGACCGGTGCGTGGGCCGATCGACTACGCGAAGAGATCGGGGCGCCGCCACGCATCCGTCCATTGCGCGGCAGTCATCTCGTCTTCCCGGCATGGCGACTGCCGGTGAGCCAGGCGCTCAGTTTTCTGCATCCTCTCGATCGTCGCCCGGTCTTCATCTTTCCCTGGGAAGGTATCACACTCGTCGGCACCACCGATCTGGATCACGAGCAGCCGTTGAACGAAGAGCCGCACATCACCCCGGAAGAGGTCGCTTATCTCATGGCCGCCGTCGAGGCGCAGTGCCCGCGCCTCAACCTCACCCTGGACGATGTGATCGGCACATTCGCCGGCGTGCGACCGGTCATCGGCTCCGGCAAAGCCGACCCCTCGAAGGAGTCGCGGGATCACGTCGTCTGGAACGAGGCCGGCCTGCTCACCGTCACCGGCGGCAAGCTGACGACCTTCCGGCTGATCGCGCTCGATGCGCTCAAGGCTGTGCGTCACATGCTGCCCGCTATGCCCGAACTCAAAGACGATGTACCCGTGCTCGACAAAGTCAACGTGCCCCTGCCCGGCGCGCAGGGCCTCGATCTCGCGCAGCGTCGCCGCTTGCTCGGCAGGTATGGCATCCAGGCACCGGCATTGGTGCGCGCGGCGCAGCCCGGTGAGCTGGCCGTCATCCCCGGCACGCAGACGTTGTGGGCCGAGCTGCGTTGGGCCGCCCGCGCCGAGGGGGTCACACATCTGGATGATTTGCTGCTGCGGCGGACGCGCCTGGGGCTGCTGCTGCCCGAAGGCGCTGCGGCACTCATGCCCGACATCCGCCGCATCTGCCAGCCGGAACTGGGATGGGACGATACCCGCTGGGAAAGCGAGTGGGCCAACTATCGGGCGTTGTGGAAATGCTGTTACAGTCTGCCCGACAAGGCCACGATCCCTGATTGGAAGGCCGCCGTCGCCCAGGCCAAAGCCGCGCGCGCCATCGCTATCCCACGCCGCCAAAAACGCATCGTGGCGGGGACAGGGGTGGCAGCCGGGCTGCTGTGCTTGGCAGCCGCGCTAATTTTGGTATACTTCAGACGATGCAAAACCAGCCCTACATCCTCGCAATAGATAGTGGAACGCAAAGCGTCCGCGCGCTGATCTTCGACCTGCGCGGCACTCTGGTCGAGCGCGTGCGCGTGCCAATCGAGCCGTATACCTCGCCGCATCCCGGGTGGGCGGAACAGGACCCGGAGTATTTCTGGCAGGCGCTGTGCGAAGCGTGCCGGCGGCTGTGGAAGCAGACGGCGATCCCCAAAACGGCCATTGCCGGTATGGCGCTGACGACGCAACGTTCGACCGTCGTCAATGTGGACAAAGCAGGGCAACCGTTGCGCCCGGCCATTGTCTGGCTGGATCAACGGCGCACGGAGGGCGTGAAGCCGGTCGGCGGGCTGTGGGGGCTGGCGTTCAAGGCTGCCGGGATGACGGAGACCGTCGCCTACTTACAGGCCGAGGCCGAAGCCAACTGGATCAGCACGCACCAACCCGACATCTGGAAGCAAACGCACAAATACCTCCTCCTCTCCGGTTATCTCACCTACCGGCTGACCGGCCGGTTTGTCGATTCGGTGGGGTGCCAGGTGGCCTATATGCCGTTCGATTACAAGGCGCTCACGTGGGCCAAAGCGTGGGACTGGAAGTGGCAAGCCGTCCCCATGGACCCGGCCATCCTGCCTGACCTCGTCCCCCCCACCCAACGCCTGGGCGAAGTGACCGCCGCAGCCGCAGCCGCCACCGGCCTGCCTGAGGGACTGCCGATCATCGCCGCCGCTGCCGACAAAGCGTGCGAGGTCATCGGCGCAGGCAGCCTGGAGCCGCACATCGGCTGCCTTAGCTACGGCACCACCGCGACAATCAACACCACAAACACCAAATACATCGAGGTGATTCCGCTCATCCCGCCCTATCCCGCCGCCGTGCCAGGCCGCTACAGCCTGGAAATCCAGGTGTACCGGGGCTACTGGATGGTCAACTGGTTCAAGCAAGAGTTCGGTCTGCGCGAGCAGCGTCTTGCGGACGAACGCGGGGTTATGCCCGAAGACCTCTTCGACGAGTTGGTGGAGCAAGTGCCGCCCGGTTCAATGGGGTTGACCTTGCAGCCGTACTGGTCGCCGGGCCTCAAAGTGCCGGGGCCGGAGGCGAAAGGGGCAATCATCGGATTTGGGGACGTGCACACGCGGGCGCACATCTACCGCGCGATGCTTGAAGGGCTGGCCTACGCGCTGCGCGAGGGGAAGGAACGTATCGAGCGCCGCAGCCGCATCCCGATCACCGAGCTGCGCGTCTCCGGCGGCGGTTCGCAGAGTAACGCCGCGATGCAGTTGACCGCCGACATCTTCAATCTGCCGACGGCGCGCCCGCACGTCTACGAAACTTCCGGCCTGGGTGCAGCCATCGATGCTGCCGTTGGGCTGGGGCTGCACCCCGACTTCGACACGGCGGTGCGCGAGATGACGCGCGTCGGTGACGTTTTCATGCCCAATCCCAAGACCCGCGACATTTACGACGGTCTGTACAACCGCGTTTACAAGCAAATGTATGGACGGCTCAAGCCGCTCTACGAGGAGATTCGGGAGATTACGGGGTATCCCGAAAAAGTCAGATAGTCGCGTAGTCGGATAGTCGCGTAGAGTCAGTAGTGTATAGGACAGGATTTACAAGATTAACAGGATTAAAAATATCTTATCCTGAAAATCCTGTTAATCCTGTCAAATAAAAGTTTGCTACGGCAGGCTGAAGCCCAAAATCTGGCCGGAATAGGTGTCCGCGACGTACAGCACGCCGTCGGCAACGGCCAGGCCGCCGGGGAAGGTGAGGGTGAGGCCAGCGTTCGAGCCGCTGAGCGCCCATTGGAACGTGCCATCGGAAGCAAAAGCGAGCACGCGCCGGTTGAGCGGGTCACTGAGGTAAACTCCACCCTCCCCCAGGGCCAGGAATGGCTTTTCGTCGGGATTATCGCTGCCCCAGGTGGGCACACCCCACTGGTACAAGAAAAGGCCCTCGGTCGTGAGCGCCTGGGTACGGCGATTCCACGTGTCGGCGACGTAGACCACGCCGGTTTCGCTTAGCGCGATGCCCACGGGTTCGTCCATCTGCCCGGCCCATGTCCCGCTGCCGCCGAACTCGCGCAAGAAAGTGCCGTCGGCATCGAAGACTTGCACGCGTTTGTTACCCGTGTCGGTCACGTAAAGTTCGCCGCCCGGTCCAATCGCCAGGCCGCGCGGGCCATAGAAAAGGCCGTGGCCGGCCGGATCGCCCACCGGCATCTGCGCGAGCGTCCCCCAGCCGGTCAGGTAGCGGCCTTGCGCATCGAATTTCTGGATGCGGTGGTTCCATGTGTCGGCGACGAACACAGTCCCATCCGCAGCCACGGCGACGCCCCAGGGTTCGTTGAATTGCCCCGGCCCCACGCCGTACTCGCCCCACATCTTCAACACCTCACCCTGCGAGGTGACGTGCCAGATACGATGATTGGCCGTGTCTGCCGCGTAAAGCGTGCCGTCGGCGGCGATGGCGATGCCCCGCACGGCGGCACCCGGCAGTTTTGCCAGGGCGATCAAGGGGAGCGTGCGCATGCCGGCGATGTACGGATCGGGGATTGGGGTCGCTTGCGGGCGCACGGTCTGTGTCACATGCGCGCCCATTTCGTCCAGGCGATAACTCCACACCTCCTGCGCCAGGTCGCGCCGCACGTAGAGGCGAAATTCCTTGCGATAGGGCCACGTCTGCAAGGTGAAAGGCGCCGCCGGGTTTTTGACCTGCGCGTAGCGGGTATAGTCGCGCCGCCAGATGATGTCCCACAGCGCCGCACGCATGGCCGGATCGGACAAAATTTCTCGGACACGCTGTACGTCCAGGCCAAAGTAATCCTGGATCGGCCACCAGAGGTATTTGTAATCGAAATAGAGGTAATCGTCGCCCAACACGTCTTCGACCGCCGCATATTGCGGGGTGCCGGCAATGACCACCGGACAATCGCGCAGCCGGGTCGGGTCGGGCGACGTGCCGTAGAAGTAGTTATTGGGGTAATCGACCATGTACCACGTCAGCGGCCAGGAGCCGTCCTCGCCATAAGCCACCTTGACATCATACGGCGATCCCGTCACCCGCCAGGAGATATCCTGCACTTGTTTCAATGCCACTTTGATGTCGGGCGTGCCGTGTGCATAGACCATCATCTCGGTAGCCAGATCGTAGGTCACGAAGTTGAGCCGTATCATGTCGCGGGCGGTGAGCAGGGCGAGGAACGTCGCCAGCAGCAGCGCCAGCACGCGCGCGATCCAGCCGAAGCTGAAACGAGCGGAAACCCAGACGAACAATCCACCAAAAGCCAATACGCCGAGCAGCCCACTAATAAGTTTGCCGAACGGCGTCAACTGCGCCAGCGATGGCCCGGCAGTCGTTATACCGGTCTGCATGGCGGCGCGCAAATCTACCGTCGCCCGGCTGAAGACGGCCAGCGCCGCCAACGTCAAACACACCGAGAGTGGCGCCAGCCAACCGTGCTCCCGCACAAACTCGCGCCAATCCACGCCATCGATGAGTTTGCCCACAGCCCAGCCGGCGAGGAAGACGCTCGGCAGCACGATATGAACCACCAGCCAGGGCATCTTTTCGCCTGCGTAACTGTAGCCCGCCCACGAGAGCAGCGTCCAGCCGAGCAGGAACAGTGGAAAAAGGCGATTGAGGTCCAGCGTGGGAACGTCATCATCAGAAGGCCGTTTCGCGTGGGGAGCAGAGACCTTGCGGGCGAAGTGGACCAACGCCCCGACCCCGCCAACGGCGGAAAAGAACACCGCCAGATACTCGTACAGTGGGGCGAGCAGGAAGTAGTAATATATCGGCTGGCCGCCGCGTTTGACGCCTTGCTGCGCCAGCCAATAGGACAGGCCCCCCACCAGACCGGTCAATGCGCCGTATCCCCAGGTGAAGATGGTGGTGTACAACACGAAGAAAATGGCGTAGTGGATCAAGGCGATGACGGGCCAGTGTTTGATATTCCACCAGAGACCGAGCGCGAGGGACCCGATCAATGTCATGCCAACGATGCTCAGGATGCCCACAATGACCGATGACGGCACCTGGGCCAGATTGCCGCTCATCACGGCATTGTACACCACCCCCATGTCCAACCCGGCGACGAATTTGATGAGGAAGGCCGAGCCGAGGGGCAGCGTCAACGTGCCGATCACCATCAACACATCGAAGAGGCGAATTTGACGCATCTTGGCTTCGCCGACGCCATAATAACAGATGACGACCACGCTCAACACCATCAGGAATGCCAGGCCGGCAGCCAATCTGCCCCACACCGGCACGGCGATGTTCGCCATGCGCGTGTTGCCGGCCTCATCAAGAGATTGCTCGCTCACCTGCGCGTGCGTGAAGGAGAACATAAACACGCCGCCCATCACTAACGCAAGGGCCAGAACGATCACAAAAACCGTAAATAGCTCTCGGCGCTGCCAGCGCGTGGTGAAGACCTGCCACGCGAACGGCAGGAACAGCAGCGCGCCGAAGATGGCAATATAGATGTACGATGCCTCTTTGGTCGCGTGCATCAGGGAGAACCAGGCAGCCATCCAATAGAGCCAACGCGGACGACCATCATCGAGGTAGTTGAGGATCCCCCACAGGAGCATGACCGCCGTCAGCATCAGCGAAGCATCGTGGCGGATGTAGCGCGAGTAATAGGAGATCGAAGGGGAAAGGAGTATCAACAGGGATGCTGCAAGCGCACCATGGCGACCCAACCACTTGCGGAACAATAGCGGCGCCATCACCAGCGCGATGCCGGTCAATGCCGGATAGATGCGCGAGGTGAAGTCGTTAGCGCCAAAGAGGAAATAGATGAAAGCGGTGACTTCGAACAGCAACGGACCGTGCATCATCGGGTTGTGTTGAAAACCCTGGCCCTTGTAGAGGTTCCACGAGAATTTGGTGTGGATGCTCTCGTCGTGGCTGATGGCGCGGTCGCCAAGCATGTAGAAACGGCTGAAGAGCGCCGCGATCAAAATCAAGATGTAGAGTACAATTTCCCAACGTCTGAGACGTTCACCGAACATACAGGCCCCCTGATCGATCGCTTTGGCAATGGTTCAGAGAAATCAGATAATGCCTTAATCTCACCGACTTTAGCGGATGCATTGTAACACGCTTATGTAAGATCACAACGTTTCCTTGTTGTGTCTGCTCCGAATGCTCTGATACAGCGATTTGAACGCGCCGATGATAGAACTTATCAATCCCCCAATGATGGCGGCGATGATGAGCAACAAGACCCACACAAACAAAAAAGTGTAGAGAACATAATAGCCACCGAACCATCGCAATTGAAGCCTGATCAACCATGCAGCCGGCCCGACCTGCGCAATCACCATGTAGAGAGCCGCAACAACACTCCCGACCAGGACCAGGATGAATGCGATCCCACGCCAAGGTTTCCCTTGCACCTCTGAGGGCGTTGTCACTTCTTGGGATTCTTCGACGGTGGTTGTCGGTGGCTCTACAGCCACAGTTTTTGGAGGACGATAGCGGTTTTCAGAATGGAGATGATGCTAAACACAACGATGAACCAGATAATGCTAAAAATCACATAGGGCGTGTACCAGCTTTCAGGAAGCTGGAAGGTCTCCCAATTTTCTCTAATCGCAAAGAACAATGGGCCAAAAATCAAGACCGGAGCCACGATCCAGCCCAACAAGTAGGTTTTGAGTATTTCTGAAATGCTGTGCTTTTCTTCACTGATAACCTGGTAGGAATAACCTGCACCTTGGGCAGGCAAGAATTGAACCCGGTAACGTCGCAAGGGGATGAGCGGCAAAAAAACAAAAGTAAACCAAAATGTGGCCGTCGCAACGCCCTCCTGATCCATGTCGCTTACACCTAACAAGGTAGTCCCAATTCCATTGATTCGCATATACCCCCCGAAAGAGTCGTCTAGTCGTTAGTCTTGTAGTCGAAGCGGCAGGCTGCTGCCGCGGCAAGGTGCCGCAGCATCCTGCCGCAGCATTTCCGATTCATGCACACCCATTTCTGTGCACTCAGTTCCGTCGCACACTTACGCCCAGGTTGTCGGCGTGATCGCTGATGCGCTCCAGGTTGCGCAGCCACTCGACGAAGAGCACGTCCGCTTCTGGCGTGCAGATGCCCTCTTGCAGGCGTTGAATATGTCTCTGACGCGCATCCAGGTAGAGATGGTCGAATTCTTCCTCTAAATCACAGGCCTGTTGCGCCATTTGCCGGTCACGGTCACGCAGCGCATCCAGAGCACACATATACGTGTGATGAGCATGCTTGCACAGACGATCAATGTCCAGCAATGCCTGTGGGCTGAAAACGACCTGGTGCTCTATGCGCTTCTGTGCTGCTTCTGCCATATCTTCCGTCAAATCGCCAACCCGTTCAATATCGGTGATTAAATTCTTGATCTGAAAGCAACGCCGTTGCTGTTTCACGCTAAGGTTTCCCTGGAGCAGGCCGTTGATAAACCCATCCAGCGCCTTACACACCAGATCGACAAATCCGTCTTCGTGATCCAGTACCCATTGGATAGCTTCCACATCCTGCTCAAGCATAGCCCGGCGGCTGCACTCCAACATCTGCGCCGTCACCTCGCCGAGCCGGTGCAGCTCACGGAACGCCTCCTGAAGCGCCACTTGCGGAATGCGAAACTGGCGCTCATCAATGTAGGCCGTCAATTTCGCGCTTGCTGTCACGTGTCCTTCAGGCACAAGTCGCTCAGACAGCCACGCGATTTGCTTGATGAAGGGGAAAAGCACCACGCTGACGATAACGTTGAAAATCGTGTGCGCGTTGGCGATTTGGCGGGGCAACAAAGCGGATGTGCTGCTGACCAGGGCGGTAAAGGCATTAATGAAAGGGAGGAAAAGTAGCACTCCGAACACGTTGATGAGAATCTGCGCGATCGAGGCGCGCCGAGAGGCCCTCGACAGGCGCAACGATGCGAGCAAACCGGTAATACACGTCCCGATGTTCGCGCCGAGTAAAATCGCAATCGCTGCCGGGAGCGTTATGGCGTTGCTGATGCCCATGGCTACAACCAGGCCGGTGACCGCGGAACTGCTCTGCACGATGGCCGTCGTCACCATACCGGCAAGAATACCGGCGGGGATGTTTTTCCCCATAAACGCCAACCATGTCGCTACCATCGGCGCCTGGGCCAGCACTTTGAGCGCGTCGGACATCAGATTCATCCCCAGGAAGAGCACGCCAAATCCGAGGATGATCTCGCCATATTCACGCCAACCATTGCCACGCACGAATTCCGCCAACACGAAGCCCAAAGCGATAAACAGGAAACAGAGATCGCCCACTTTGAACGCCACAATTTGGGCCGTCAACGTCGTGCCGATCTCCTGCCCCATCATCACCCCGATGGCCTGCTGCAACGTCATCAAGTTGGCATTGATCAAGCCAATCATCGTCACCATCAGCAGACTGCTGCTCTGGATCAGGGCTGTTGCGACGGCGCCGAAGAGTGCGCCTTTGATGGGCTTGTTCGTCATCCGATCCAGCCAGACCTGGATCTGATTGCCGGCAAGTTTCTCCATCCCCGCGCTGAGTTTGTCAACGCCAAACAGAAACAGCGCCATACCGCCCAGGACTTGCAGGAAGTGAAACACGTGCTAATCCTCCGATGATAATACTAACCGTGCAGTAAATTTTCCATTTCACCACGGAGACGCAGAGGGCACGGAGGATTTTTACACGGTTTTCTCTGTGTTCTCCGTGTCTCTGTGGTGAATTTTCAGCGTGCGTTTGGTATATTTTGAATGAGAAAGGCCAATTGACGCACCACAACCATTGCACTATAAGTTTGTAATCTCAGTAGATCTAATTTTGCTTGGTCTGGATCGCCAGATCCAGACCAGACCGGGGATCTGACGATCCTCTTGGAGCATTTTTGGATCTACTGAAACTAACCTCCTACGCTACTTCCGGCGGATGATGCCCTCCGCCACTTCCAGCAGCAGCGTTTTTTCGCGGAAGCTCTGCGGGAACATCTCCGCGTCGGTGGTGCAGAGGATGGTCTGCTCGACGTTGCCGAGCAGGTTCAACAGGTAGGTACGCCGCGCGCGGTCGAGTTCCGCCAGCACCTCATCCAGCAGCAGGACGGGGGACTCGCGCGTCTCCTGTTCCAGCCAGCGCAATTCGGCCAGCCGCAATGCCAGAACGACCGTGCGCTGCTGTCCGCGCGAGCCGAACGTGCCCATATCCACGCCGTCGGAGATGAAGCGCAGTTCGTCGCGGTGTGGGCCGGTGAGCGTCATGCCGCGGTCGATTTCGGTGCGGCGCTGCTCGTGCAACGTCTTGCGATACGCCTCGTGCAGTGCATCCAGGTCGACCGGCGACTCGCCCTCCATCTCCGGCAGCAACCCGATTTGATAGTCCACTTCCGGCGGGCGCAGCGGGTCGAAGTTCGGTTGGTACTGAATTTGCAGCCACGCCGCGCCGCCGGTCAGATCGTGGTGCAGACGGTCAGCGTAGAAGGTGAGCGCCTTCACCACGCGGCGGCGGTAGAGCGAGAGCGTCACGCCGGTTTGCGCCAGCGTCTCCTCCAACGGGGCAAGCTGCGCGGCATCCCCGCCGAAGTCGCGCAGGTGACGCAGCAGCGCATTGCGCCGTGAAAGCGCGGTCTGGTATTCGCCCAGGGCCTCCACGTAGGCCGGGTACACCTGCGAGAGTAAATCGTCGAGGAAGCGTCGCCGCCCGGCGGGCGCGCCGCTCACCAGGTCCACGTCTTCCGGCAAGAAGACGACGACGTTGAGATGCCCGGCCAAATCCATTTGGCGGATCGTGTGCTGGTTCAGCTTGATCTGCTTTTCCATCCGCGCGCTGCCGTTGCTGAGCGTCTTCTGCTCCAACGCGATTTCGATCAGGTCGGCGCGGTTGCGGTGGACGACCTCGGTTTTGAGGTGGGCGAAGGGCATGGCGGCCTCGACGGCGCGCCAGTGGATCAGGTGTTGGTCCGTGTTGGTCAACGGCGAGCGTCCCACCGCGAGGTAGGCGATGGCTTCCAGCAGGCTCGTCTTCCCCTGTGCGTTGGCGCCCAACAGCAAAATGGGCGAGGCCGGGAGATCGAGTTCGAGCCGGTTGTAGGTGCGAAATTGACGTAAACTTAGACTGCGGATGTGCATAGGGTGTATTTTACCACGAATCTTCACGAATCTTGCAATGGTAAAGCCCTTTCGTTGACCTCAATTTGCCTTCACCGTAAATCGTGATACGCTATGGTTGGGGAGTGTCCCCAACCGTGTTCGTCTATAGTGTGGCAATAGTATGAAGGAGTAGAGTGTCTATGAAACCGAAACCGATGCGCACCTTCTCCATCATCCCCGCGCTGCCTGAACCCCTGAAACCTTTATGGGACCTGGCCTACAACTTGCGGTGGGCCTGGAAACACGACATCATCGAGCTTTTCAGGCGACTGGACAGCGATTTGTGGGAGAAAACCAACCACAATCCGGTCTTGATGCTCGGCACAATCGAGCAATCCCGCCTGGAAGCCGCCGCCGCAGATGTCGGTTTTATGGCGCACCTGGAACGGGTGACGCGCTATCTGGAAGACCACCTCGCCGAGAAAGCGACGGCCTGGTTCGCGCGCACCCACGGCGAGACCAAAGACCCGCTGGTCGCCTACTTTTCGCTGGAGTTCGGCATCACCGAATGTCTCACGATCTTCGCCGGCGGATTGGGCATCCTCGCCGGCGATCACATCAAATCGGCCAGCGACCTGGGCGTGCCGCTGGTGGGGGTAGGACTGGCATACCAGCAAGGCTACTTCCGCCAGTATCTCAATCAGGCCGGCTGGCAGCAAGAAGCCTACGAGGACAACCATTTCGACAATCTTCCCCTGCACGCACTGTTCGACAAGACAGGCAAGCCGCTCACCGTTGAGGTGGAGTTCCCCGGGCGTACCGTCTTCGCGCGCATCTGGCGCGCCGATGTGGGGCGCGCGGCGCTCTACCTGCTCGATACCAACATCCCCGAAAACACCCGCCCTGAAGACCGCGACATCACCGACCAACTGTATGGCGGCGATCAGGACTTGCGCATCCGCCAGGAGATTCTGCTCGGCATCGGCGGCTACCGCGCGCTACGGTTGCTTGGCCTTGACCCCACGGTGTACCATATGAACGAGGGCCATTCGGCGTTCCTGGCACTGGAACGCACCCGCTGTCTGATGAACACCTACAACCTGACCTTCGAGGAGGGCCGGGAGGCCGCCTCCGCCGGGCTGATCTTCACCACGCACACGCCGGTCCCTGCCGGGCACGACCGTTTCCCCGCACCTTTAATGGAATACTACTTCGGCGACTACGCCACGAACCAACTGAAGCTGCCCTGGAACGACTTTCTGGCATTAGGACGGCAGAATCCCGGCGATTACGGCGAGCCGTTCTGCATGACCATCCTGGCGCTGCGGATGTCGGCGCACACCAACGGCGTCAGCCAGCTGCACGGTGAAGTCACCCGGCAAATGTGGGAAGGGCTGTGGCCGGGCGTCCCGCACAGCGAAATCCCCATCTCGCACGTCACCAACGGCGTGCACATCCTCTCGTGGATTTCGCGGGATATGAAAGTGCTCTACGACCGCTATCTGGGGCCGCGCTGGCGCGAAGAACCGGCGGATCAGAGCGTGTGGGAACGGGCGACGCGCATCGCCCCAGAGGAACTCTGGCGCACCCACGAGCGCCGCCGCGAGCGCCTGGTCTCCTTTGCCCGCCAACGTCTACACCAACAGCTCGAACAACGCGGCGCTTCGCAGAGCGAGGTCAAAGCGGCGGACGAGGCGCTCGACCCGGAAACACTGACCATTGGCTTTGCGCGGCGCTTTGCGACGTACAAACGCGCGGCGCTGATCCTGCGCGACCCGGAACGGCTGGCGCGCCTGCTCAACGATCCAGAGCGTCCCGTCCAGATTATCTTCGCCGGCAAGGCCCACCCGAACGACACCCCCGGCAAAGAATTGATCCAGAAAATCGTCGGCATCGCGCGGCAGGGAGAATTCCGCTCCCGCATCGTTTTCCTGGAAGATTACGACATGACCATTGCCCGCTATATGTTACAAGGTGTGGACGTCTGGCTGAACACGCCGCGCCGCCCGCGCGAAGCCAGCGGCACGAGCGGCATGAAGGCCGCGGCGAACGGTGTCCTGAACTTGAGCATCCTCGACGGCTGGTGGGACGAAGCGTACACGCCGGAGGTCGGCTGGGCCATCGGACGCCGTGAACACTACGACAACAACGATTACCAGGATCAAGTGGAATCCGAGACGCTCTACGACCTTCTAGAACGCGACGTCGTCCCCATGTTCTACGAGCGAGGCCGCGACGGCCTGCCCCGGCAATGGATCGCGCGGATGAAAGCCAGCATCGGCGCGCTCTCGCACTTCTTCAACACCAACCGCATGGTGGCGGAATACACCGACCGCTTCTACATCCCCGCCGCCCGGCGCTTCGAGGCGCTGTTGAACGACGACCTGGCCCGCGCCAGGGCTCTGGCGGCCTGGAAGGGACGGCTCGCGCAGAACTGGGCGAACATTCACATCACCAGCGTCAACGGCTCACTGCCTTCCGAGATCAAAGTCGGGGACACCTTCGTCGCCCAGGCGGAAGTCTACCTGGGGGCGCTCACGCCGGAGGATGTGACGGTGGAACTGTACCTCGGGCTGGTCAACCCGAATGGGGAAATCACGCGCGGGCGCGCCATCCCGATGCGCGTGGTCAAGCCAACCCGCGACGGGGCTTTCCTGTTCGAGGCCGACGCGCGATGCGCGATGAGCGGTCTGCACGGCTACACCGTGCGCGTTCTGCCGCAGCATCCCGATCTGGTGACGCCATTCTTGCCCGGGTTCATCAAGTGGGCGGAATGAGACCTTCTCTGGTAACAACAATGCCCCGCCCGACGTGTCTCCCAGGGGGACTATAACGGGCGGGGTTGCGTAGGGTAATCTAATCCTCTCTAGAAGAAACGATAGAAGTTAGCAAGTTTTCGACTCTGCACAGGAGTTCACTAACACGCTCAACAACCTCAATCCGCTTCAAGGGTTCACCCATCTCGACAAAAGCTGTATAACGGAACTGTACCGCATAAGGATTGAACTCCAGCAAATCATCATAACCTTCCACGTCCTGATTCTGCATACGCAGTACAGACAGCAATAAGCTAATATCGTGCGTCCTGGGATATTCTACACCCAACAGCGCCAACCATGCCTTGAGTGTCTTTTCTATAGCCTGTTGCGCATGAAATCCGAAGATCTCATCGGCAAACACAACCTTATCACGCATACCGCCTAACGCTTGATAGTCCTTGCGTGCCGCCAACAACAAAGACTGCGCTTCGTCACAGTCAGCTTCAGATCTGCCCATATAATACTTTCCCCTCGCGTAAAGCCCGAGCAATAACGTGATTGCGCGAGTTGCGCCACTTTTCAACTTCATCGCGGCTGTAAACTAAAATATCCTTGGCGACCATAAAACGAGCCAGTGCCCGCCATAGGCGCGTCATCTCTTTGCGACGATCGCGTTGCGGACCAAACGGAGCAGACTGGATAATCAACAAATCCACATCCGAGTCCGGGTGCGCTTGACCGGTGGCATACGAGCCGAACAGAATGATCGCCTCTGGCTGCACTTCTTGGGCTGCGACTGTCGCCATTTCACGGATCAAGGCATCGTTTACTATATCCCCTGTCGGTATCATGGTCTGCGTCATAGCTCACCTCCATCTACAGTATAGCCGAGGTCATCCCGCGCGTCAATGAGCCGCTTTGCTTTGTCACATTGGTCAGCCATTATGCGCTGCGGCGACCGCGCGGGCGATGGTATGCGCTTCGGCCTTGATCGCCGCTTCATCCAACGTCAGCAGCACACGGTCGGCCATGACCTGCCGCCCGTGAATGAAAACGTCGCTGACGTCGTGTTTGTCGACGGCGTAGCAGAGGTGCGAGTAGACGTCATATAATGGCGTGACGTGGGGCGCGCTCAGATCGATCACCGCGACATCGGCGAATTTGCCGACTTCCAGGGAGCCGAGGCGATCGGATAGACCGACCGCACGCGCGCCGTTGATCGTGGCCATGGCAAACGCCTCGGCGGCGGGCAGCACCGTCGGGTCAAGCGCAACGCCTTTGTGCAGCAGGGCCGCGGTACGCAGCTCCCCGAACATATCGAGGTCGTTATTGGTCGCCGCGCCATCGGTACCCAGTGCCACGTTGACCCCCGCGTTGAGCATCGCCGGAACGCGGGCGATACCGTTACCGATCTTCAAGTTCGATTCGGGGCAATGCGCCACCGACGTGCCCGTTTCCTGAAGCAGGGCGATCTCGTCGTCACGCAGATGAACACAGTGGGCCAGGAGTGTATGCGGGCCTAGCAATCCCCACTCATAGAGCACCTCGACCGGCGTTTTCCCGTAACGCGCGGTGACCGTCTCGACTTCGGCTTTGGACTCCGAGGCGTGCGTCATAAAAAGCAAGTCGAACTCCGAGGCAAGTTTCGTCGCCACCCCTAGCATTTCTTCAGAGGCGGTGTAGGTAGCGTGCACCTGGATGCAGAGGCGCAGCAACGGGTTATCCTGGTGCGCAATGATGTATTCCCGTGCGCGTTCTTCCAGGTTGCCGGTCAGCGCGCCGGTCGGCCCATCTACGCCGATCATCGGCGGGCCGTTGACCAGCCGGAATCCGGCGGCTGTGGCCGCTTCGGTGTTGGTGACGTATTGCCAATACATATCGGTAGCGCAAGTCACACCGCCCCGGATCATCTCCGCCACGGCGAGCTGGGTGCCGACGCGGGTGTTTTCGGCGGTAGCAAAGGCCGTTTCGACTTGCCAGATGCGTGACAGCCAGGCTTCGAGCGGCTGATCATCGGCCAGCCCACGGAAGAGCGTCATCGCCAAATGCGAGTGAGCGTTGATCAGGCCGGGGATAACGAGCTTGCCGCGGGTATCGATCTGCCGGGCAGCACGTACCTCGCGCCGGGCAGCCTCAGCCGACCCAATCCAGACGATGTCCGAGCCTTTGATTGCCAGCGCGCCATCGTCGATCACGTCACGGGCAGCGTTCATCGTGACCAATGTGCCGCCTGTCAGCAAAATGTCAGCCTGTAAGGAATGTGAATCTGTCATGGAAACTCCTTGGATGGCAAACAAGCCGCCCAAGGGCGGCTTGTCTTTTGCGCAAAAGAATATTTCTACTCTTCCTCGAACTGCTCGCGGCCGGAAAGCATCACGCCGGAGACGACGAGCAGGATGAGGAAAGGCAGCACCACCAGCCAGACGGCCGCCTTGCCGGACTCACCGGCAAACCCGAAGGCCTGCTGGCCTGCCGCACCGGTCGCTACCAGCACTCCAACAATCAAGCCGCCGACCGCGGCAACGGTCATCAGGGTTGCCCCCAATCCCTTAGCAAAGCCCGCCGCGACATCCTTCTCATCCATAATATCGGTCCAGACCAAGCCCCAGCGTTTAACGCGCGGGTAAAGCAGCGCCAGCAGTATCGGGCCAACCACGACGGCAGCCAGGAAGTTGTTGAACGTGATCACCAAGGCGAGGAAGGCAAAGGGCACCATGCCGGCCAGATCAAGATACCAGGCGATGACGATCGCGCAGGCGGCGGAAGCCACAAAGGACACGATCTCAAAGGCAATAATCTTCTGGATAGTGTTGACGTTCTGAGCCATATTGCCCTTTTTGACCAGCCCCCAGGTCGCACCCCACATCTTGTAAGGCACAAATCCGAGGAAGAAGTTACCGAAGAATCCGAAAATCGAGCCGGGGCCGAGGGTGCCGCCGAAAAGATCGCCGATCAAGTTGCCGATCGCCGCGCCCCAGGCGCCGGCCGGCCCAAAGAGCAAGCCGAAAACCGGCGGGAAGACGTTGGCCGGACGGACTTCGGTGATACCGGGCACAATCACAATCCCGCCCTTGAAGACGATCAAAAAGGCCGCATAGATCGCCGCTGATAGGGCTACCAGGATGATCATGCGCGTGTTTTTCCACATCGAAACGACTTCCTTCATCTCTAGCTCCTTTTTTGGTATGAGTAAATGGTAAAATAAAAAATAGGTTCTGGATGTTGCGGTTCTACTTATTGGCGATAGATACCACCTCCTTCCTGTGCAGGTCTGACCATCATCAGCGGAGCTGTACACCGGCACGGCGGCAGATCGTCCGCCTGTACAGTTTCCACCATCACCGCGAGCAGGCGGCGAAGCAACTGAGGGATGCCTTCGCGGACGATCTCGACCTGGGCTTCGATGCCGGCTGCCCAGTTGATCGAATAGGCAATTGCCGCGTAGTGCATCCCCAACTCCCGCGCCAGCACGACTTCAGGCATTCCCGTCATCCCCACCACATCCGCGCCGAGCTGCGCGAACATGCGAATCTCAGCCGGCGTCTCGAAGCGCGGGCCGTTAGTGCAGGCGTAGACGCCGCCCGGATGCACAGGCAGGTCCGCCCTGGCTGCCAACGCCAGCAGGCGCGCGCGCAATGCCGGACAACAGGGGGTGCTCATTTCGGTATAGGCATGCCCGGAAGCCTCGCCATCGAAGAAGGTGTTGGCGCGGCCCGCCGTAAAATCCAAGTAGTCGTCGATCAGCACCAGGCTTCCCGGCGGCAGCGCGCGATTGATCGAGCCGACGGCATTCGTGGCCAGGATTCTGCTGACGCCGAGCATACGGAGGGCGGCAAGATTGCCCCGGTAATTGATGCGGTGAGGGGGATGCTCGCGGTGCAGCCCATGGCGGTTGAGAAAGACGACAGGGTGTGGCGCGGTCTGCGCAATCAGGACGGCGACCGGTCCGTAAGGCGTATCGACCACCTGCCGCTGCGCGTCGAGACCGGGAATGTCGGATATCCCTGTCCCGCCGATAATGGCGACCCGCTCCACTGCTTCAGACATCAGCCTGCCTCCACAGATGATAACACCGCTCAGAGCAATTCGATGTGGCCTTTCAGGTCATACGGGCTGAAAATGCCGGCCTTGGTGATAATGCCGGCGACGAGATGCGGCGGCGTGATATCGAACGCCGGGTAATAGGCATCGATCTCCGGCATCGTCGTAGGTTGTCCACGACAGGTGCGTAGCTCCGCCGGATCGCGCTCTTCGATCACGATCGATGCCCGATCCGGGCGGTGGGGATCGAGGCCCCAGCAGAAAGCAAAATAGGGCACGCCGTGGTAATGCGCCGCAATCGCATTCTGGAACGTGCCGATCTTGTTGACAACGTGACCATCCAGCGTGACAAGGTCGGCCGCGGTAAAATACTTCTGCACTTTGCCCTGTGAAAGCACAAAAGCGGGCATATTGTCGCCGATGATCTGCACCGGGATGCCCAGCTCGTGGACGCTGGGCGCGGTTAGCCGCGCGCCCTGCAAGTAGGGACGTGTTTCGGGCGTGAAGACACGGAGACGCTTACCCTCGCGGGCCGCCAGGCCGAGGCTGAGGAGGAAGGCGGTTTCGGCAAAGCACATCGTCAGGATGCCGTCGCCATCTGCCAGCAGGCTGGCGCCATAGCGCGCGGTGGCGAGATAATCGTCGTAGGCGCGATCCCGCTGCTGCTCGATCCACGCCAGCAGCGTCTCCGGCAAAGGCTGACCGTCGGCCAACGCCTGCTCGAGCACAGTCAACGCCCGTTCCAGCCGGCGCGCGAGCGCCGTATTGGTCGGGCGGGTAGCGACCAGGCGGGCCTGTGCTCGTTTCAGGTGCGGGATGCGCTCCGCCGGGGGAAGGTGCTCCGCCTGACGTGCAGCCAACACCAGCGCATACCAGGCCGCAATCGAAGGGCCGCCTCCCTGCGTGACCATGTCCTCGATCGCGCGGGCGACCGATTCGACATCGGGGCAGCGCACGAAGGTCTTCTCGAATGGATAGGTGCGGCGGTCGCCGATCAAAACGGCGCCGTCCTCGTAACGGGCGACGTTCTCGCGGCGCAACAGAAAGGGCAGCAACTCGTCAATCGTTGAATCCATCATGGTCTCCTAGAAACGCACCAACCCCACGATCTTGCCATAACCCGCCACATTCAGCCAAATACTGACGGCGACGTAGATGAAGAAGAACGTCAGAACGGCCCAGTCAGCCTTCGTCATCTGCATCTGCAAATAATAAGTGCGCTCCTCGCGCGCGCCAAAACCGCGGGATTCCAATGCCATGCCAAAAATGTTAGTGTTGCGGATACTGGAAATAAAAACCGGCACCAGCAAGGGCAGGAATTTCTTCACCCGCTGCACGATATTGCCGCTTTCGAGGTCAAGGCCACGGCTGCGCTGCGCCTGGCTAATCGTCATCAGACTGGCGGCCACAGTGGGCACCAGGCGCAAGGAAGTCGAGATAGCAAAACCAACCCGATAGGGCAATCCCATCTTGATCATACCCATGATCAACTCTTCGTTGCGGGTGGTACTGATCAGGATGACGCCCATCGTGACAATCGAGAAAATAAGGATAGTACGCCCGATCGCATAATACATCGATTCGACATCGAAGACCCAGAAGAGCGGCGTCGTGCCACTGGCGAAGAAGTTCCACAGGACAATGCTGGAAATCGACATCACCAGCAGCACGTAGCGGATACGTTGCAGGTTCCTGGCCGAGCGGGAAACAAAGAGTTGGACAAGGACAAGGAGCAAGGTAGGAATCAGCCAACGCGGGTCCTGAAACATCAACACACCAACGAAGATACAGAGAAAGACAATGATCTTGGTCCGCGCGTCCAGCCGGTGGTACGGGGTATTGTAATCGAGATAGAGTTCGGCGTCCATTACGCAGCCCCTCCTTCGGTACATTCGACGAGTTCTGCCGGTCGCAACATCGTCCTGCCCAACCGATTGGTGAATTGAATAAAATGCGGCGGGCGGAGCGACGCCTCAAGCAACTCCCGTTCGTGGGAAAAGACCTCGCGCGTGGTGCCTTCCAGGAAGAGGCGACCGTCCTTGATCACAAAGACTTTCCTGGCATACTCGGCGACGACCCACATGTGGTGGGTGATAAAGATGATCGTGCTGCCGTTCTCGTTAAGCCGTCGAACCATGTCCATCATGCTGCGCTGCTCGCGGTAATCGAGTCCTGTGGTCGGCTCGTCGAGGATCAGCACATCGGGTTGCACTGCCAACACCGCCGCGACGGCCACCCGTTGCCGCCCGCTCTTGGTCATGCTGAAGGGGTCCTCCTCCTCGGTCCCTTCCAGGCCAACGGCCTTCAGTGTTTCTGTCACCCGCGCCTTGATCTGGTCCGCAGGAAGCCCGCGGAGGCGCGGCCCAAAAGAAACTTCGTCATAGACGGTCTCTGAGAAGATCTGGTGGTCAGGATTCTGGAAGACATAGCCGACAAGTTGCCCGAGCCGGAAGATACCCTGTTCTTTGGTAGTCTTCCCGTTGACCGTGATAGTTCCACCTGTGGGCAACAGCAAGCCATTGAAATGTTTAGCCAGCGTCGTCTTGCCGCTGCCATTCTGCCCTACAATAGCTACGATGTCACCGGGATAGATATCCAGGCTGATGCCGTCAAGGGCTTTGACCCCGTTAGGGTAACTGAACTCGAGGTCGCAGCAGTGAATCAGTGGCGTCTTGGCGCGGAAGGACTGCTCAACCGCCGTTTCCCTGGCTACCATCGCTTCATAGGCCGCAGAGGAAATCCGCCACCCGCCGCGGCGATAGGCAACCTCGGCCTCAGCCGGCGTGAGTGGCAACTCAGCGGCAGCCGCGGTGTCATCGAAGCCGATAGCTTTGAAAAATCGCGGGATTCCCAGCGGCATCAGGCCCAGACTTTCAATAAGATCAACATCCCGCAGAATCTCACGCGCCGGGCCGACTTTGACCAGTCGTCCATCTTTGAGCAGGGCAATGCGGTCGGCTTGTAGAACTTCTTCGGTTTCGTGCTCGACCACGAGCAAGGTCAGGTCTGAACGTTGGCGCAGACGGTTCGTGATTTCAAAAATACCCATTTTGCTGATAGGGTCGAGATCGGTGGTCGGCTCGTCCATCACCAGGACCTTGGGGTGCAGGGCCAGCACGGCAGCAATGGCAAGTTTCTGCTTTTGCCCGCCAGAGAGCGTGGACGGGGGGCGATTGCGGAAGTCAGCCAGGCCAACATACGTCAGATTCTCATCGATGCGAGTGGCAATCTCCTCCCGCGGGACGGCAAAGTTCTCAGGGCCAAAGGCGACCTCCAACTCGACGCTGGTGGAGAACAGTTGCGCCTCGAAATCCTGGAAAACCAGCCCAACATCCTCGGCCATCTGCGCAACAGTGTGATCGCGGGTATTCTTGCCGCAGACGATCACGGCGCCTTCCAACTTACCTTTATGAAAGTGGGGAATCAGTCCGTTAATACAGGTGGCGAGGGTGCTCTTTCCGGCTCCAGAAGGCCCCATCAGGACGAGAAAGTCCCCGCGCTCCAACACCAGGTTGATACCCTCAATCGCGTTTTGCTTCGTTCCCCTGTAGCGATACGTGAGGTCGTGAATGGCGACTGCTGGTTCTGTCATTGGTTGTTCCTCAAGTGTGCAGATTGTGGAAGGACAAAGGACAACGTGCCAGGACAGGTCCCCCGCCCTTCATCGCTGGCCCTATAGTATATGCGGTCAACGTGAATGTCAAATAGAGGTATCTGAGGGGTTCATTTCAAAAATGGGGGCGACCGTTCCTTTATTGCGCCGCAGAGACTTAAAAAATCCCTCTACATTCTCGGCGAACTCTGCGGTTAAGAGCGAAAATCCGCGTCCTAATCCGATAAGCCGTTACTACAACGCGATTTCGAGCACCCGGTCTTTTGCAGCAAGGTCGGGGAGGACCACAATGTTGGCTTTGGGGAAAGCGGCGCAGGCGAGCGCCCGGGCCGCTTCGCCTTGCCGCTCGCCGATTTCTACCAGCAGCAGCCCGCCGGGGCGCAGCCGGGTTTGGGCCTGTGCCAGTAGCCGTCGAATCGCATCCAGGCCGTCCGCGCCGGAGAGCAGCGCCGTCCGGGGTTCCTGTCGCACGGAAAGGGGAAGCACGTCCCATTCATCATCGGCGACGTAGGGCGGATTGCTGACGATGAGGTCCACCGGTTCAGGCAGCGGCGTGAGCAAATCCCCTTCGAGAAACGCGATGCGTTCTGCGACAGCGTGCCGTTCCGCATTGGCGCGCGCCACCTGTAACGCAGCGGATGAGATGTCGGTGGCGTAGAGCCGCAGCGACGGCGCGTGAACCGCCAGCGCCACGGCGATACAGCCGGAGCCGGTTCCCACATCCACGGCGACAGCGTCGGGATGTGCCTTCAACCAATCCAGCGCGGCCTCCACCAGGGTTTCGGTCTCCGGTCGAGGGATCAGCACGTCGGGTGTCACAGTGAACGTCAGCCCGAAGAACTCGATCTGCCCGGTGATGTAGGGCAGCGGCTCACCGGCAGCGCGACGTTGCACGCACGTGGCGTAATCGGCGGCTTGTTGTGGGGTCAGTGTGGCTTCGGGGTGCGCCCACAGATAGGCGCGCGGCTGAGCGAGAACGTGAATCAACAGCAGTTCCGCCTCGACCTGCGGTCGGTCGGCGTAAGGGGCGAGTTGAGCACTGGCCCAGTGAAGGGCGGTAGTAAGATCGTTGAAGGACATACGCAACTATAGGTTCATTGCGCGTTGGCGCTATCTGCCGCACTAACGCTATGTTCCCTCAAGTCTAGCTGTCGTATCCGATCCAATGCAGCAAGAATAACGTCCAACTCGCCTGGTAAGAATTGCCAGGTACCAGCACACTCAAGAAAAGCTGTCGGCTCCGGTAAAGGCTGCCGCGGTTTCTGCTCATTCAGTGTAGAAATAGGGTCGTAGCTCATTTTCAACGATGTATTGCGTAGCCTGACGGAAAATAGCCCGTAGTGTCCCAGTGTCAAGTTCAGTGTGCAACGGGATAGTCAAGGTTTGCTTCTCGCCCATAATGCCAATCCGTCGCAATTTAGCGTGACTGCCCCGCTGCGTGTGTATAACAAAGCCGAAGTGTTCGAAAATGCGTATCACTTCCGCACCTGAAAGTCGGCGTAGTTTAGGCATAGACCGGTTCCATTTCGAGGGACACCAACACGGGTGGATGTGGAACAAGGCCAAGTTCCATCATATCTTCGCCTTCTAAATGCAGCAAAATAGCCTCACGCAAGTTTTGCACAGTTTCATCCAGTGTTTGCCCTTGCGTAACCACAGCCAGATTCAGACATTCAGCCACATAGCCGCTTTCGTCTCCCGGATAAACAACCGCTTGAATCGTATAACGCTGTGCCTTCATAATTTGTACTCCTGGCAAATATCCATTTATCTACTGCTATTATGCCATCAAACGCGCCCTCATGCAATATACAGAAAGATTCTGCCTCAACTCACAATCCGCGCCTTCCGTAAATCCTCCAACAGCATCCGCCGCAAGGGAATGTCGGTGCGCAGCATAGCGTAGCGCCCGCCATGCCTGCCGGCAAGCGCGCGCAACTCAGCCTGCCAGCTTGCCAGGCGACGTTGATAGGCGTCCAGCGCCGCGCCATCGACCGTCACCTCGCGCTTGTCGCCGGTTTCGGTATCAACCAGACGCAGGTCACCGCGCAGCGGGGGATCGAGTTCATCGGGGGTGAGCAGGTGCAGCAGGGCGACTTCGTGGCCGCGCCCGGCAAGCGCCGCCAAACCGGCGTGCAATCCGTCGGGATCGTAGCCGTCGGTGAGCAGCAGCGCCAGGCCGGGACGCTGCGCCCGTGACGCGATGTCGCGCAACGCGTCGGCCAGGGAGATTACACCGGAAGGCGTCACCGAGGTACACCACGTCTGCCAGCCCGCCAAAAGGCCCCGGCCCCGACCCGGCCCCCAAAAGGTGCGTGTCGGGTGCAAGGCTGCGCCCCAGAGTGCGTCCCCGCCGAGCAGCGCCACCGTCCCCAACGCTGCTGCAAGCCGTTGCACAGCGGGCCAACGGGCCGACTCGCCTTCCCCCCACGCCATCGACGCACTGCCATCGAGCAGCACCATCACGGCAAGGTCCTCCTCTTCCTCGTGCAGGCGCACGTAGGGGCGGTCGAGCCGCGCGTAGAGGTTCCAGTCCACCCGGCGAGGATCGTCACCGGGCGTGTAATCGCGGTAGTCGGCGAACTCCAGGCCCGCGCCGCGCCGGGTGGAACGCCGCTCCCCCCACGTCCCGCCGCGCTTACGCTTGCGCGTGACAAAGCGCAGGCGCGAGAGCAGCGCAAGGTCGGCATCCAGCGTCACGGTTACGGCTCCGGGACGGCGTCCAGGATAGCAGCGATGATCGCATCCGCCGTGATGCCTTCGGCTTCGGCTTCGTAGTTAAGGATGAGGCGATGCCGCAGAGCCGCCGGGGCCACGGCGCGCACATCCTCCAAGGCAACGTTATAGCGCCCGGCCAGTAGCGCGGCGACTTTCGCCCCCAGGATGAGCGCCTGCGCGCCGCGTGGACTGGCGCCGTAACGCACGGCCCGGCGCGCAATCTCCGGCGCGGCGGAATTATCGGGGTGCGTGGCGACGGTCAACTGGGCGGCGTAGGCGCTCACGGGCGTCGCCACAGGGACGCCGCGGACGAGGGATTGCATGGCGAGAACGGTCGCGCTGTCGGCAACGGGATGCGCATCGGGCGTGTGCGCCCCGGTCGTGCGGGTCATAATCTCTACCAGCTCAGCCGCCGAGGGGTAGCCTACGTTAATCTTGAATAAGAAACGGTCGAGTTGGGCTTCCGGCAGGGGATAGGTGCCTTCCAACTCGATGGGGTTCTGGGTCGCCAGCACCAGGAACGGCTGCGTGAGCGAATACGTTGCGCCGCCCATGCTTACCTGGCGCTCCTGCATCGCTTCCAGCAGGGCGGATTGCGTCTTGGGCGTGGCGCGGTTGATCTCGTCCGCCAGCAGCAGGTTGGTGAAGACCGGCCCGCGATGAAAACGGAAGTGGCGCTCGCCCGTGTCGGTCACTTCGAGGACGTCGGTGCCGATGATGTCGGCGGGCATCAGGTCGGGCGTGAACTGCACGCGGTTGAAATCAAGCTGGAGGGTCGCCGCCAGGGTACGGACAAGCATCGTCTTGCCCAGGCCCGGCAGCCCTTCCAGGAGCAGGTGCCCGTTCGCCAGCAGCGCGATGAGCGTATGGCGCACAACTTCGCGCTGCCCCACGATCACGCGGGCGACTTCGGCTTCGATGGCGGCGGCTAAATCACGGAATTGGCTTGGAGAAAGTTCTCGTGTCATTGATGAATCTCCCTCGAAAATAGTCGCATAGTCGTTAGTCTTATAGTCACATGGTCGTTAGTCTGGTAGTCGCATAGTCGGAACGCCATTTTCGTGCGGCATAGAGTGCGTTAGCATTGGCATCTCCTCACGATTATTTCTAGCGAAATTTCCCTTTTTCTATCAGCAGATTCAGCCGATTTAGCAGATGACGCTGTAATGCGCGGGAAAATCCGCTCGATCTGCTAAATCTGCTGATAGATGAGAAGTTTTCAGTGTGCGTTTAGTGTCCTTTCCCACAACCGGCAGAAATTGCACAGGTCGGGGGCGCTGGTCGGCTGACCGCACTGCGGACACGGATGCAATTCCGGCGCGGTCTCCTCGGCGGCGAACAGGCCGGTTTCTTTCGCCTTGAGAAAGTTGGTGTAGAAGTGCATTTTCGCGCCCGGCGAGTCGTGCTCCATGCGGTTGAGCGTCTCTTTGTGGGCCAGGCTGGTCGCGCCAACCGCATAGGGGCACTCGTCCTCGATGTAATCGATGCCTCGGATGAGCGTGTACGCGGCGGTCTCGCGCTCGTAGAAGCGGCAGAACGGCTTGACCTTGCGCGCCAGACCTTGCCCATCGGCGGGCAAAACGGGAAACTGGTGGCGGAGATAGTCCACCTGCCAGTGCAGGACGTTGCCGAAGAGCGTCGCGGCCTCATCGTCGAGGTTATGTCCGGTCGCCAGAACGTCGTAGCCGCCTTCGAGGGCCACGCGGTTCATCTCATGGCGCTTGATGAGGCCGCAGATCGAGCACGGGCGCTGCGGGCGATGGCGGCGCTGCGCGACCTGGGGGATGCTTTCGCCGTAAAGCTGCGGGATGTCCACGACCGTCAAACGCGCGGCGGGATGCTGCGATGCAAAAGCAGCCGCCTTGTCTTTGGAGCGGGCAGAGTAGCTCGATCCGCGGTCGATGCCCAAATCGATGTAGACGCCGTCAGCGTGGTAGCCGAGCCGGAGCAACACGTCCCACAACGCCAGGCTATCCTTGCCGCCGGAAACGGCGACGAGGACGCGCTCGGCGTGGGTAAACATCCGGTATTTCTTGATCGAGCGTTGAGTCTGCTCCAGGAACCATTCGGGGAAATGCTCTGTACACAGGGAGAGTTTGTGCTGGCGCATGTTGATCGCGCCGGGATTCTCGCAACGACGACAGCGCATCCTCAGCCCCCGGAGATGACAGAGACGATTTTGACCTCGTCGCCAGGCTGAAGTTTCTGGTCTTCGGCGATCAATTGTCCGTTCCGGACGACCAGCACGTTTTCGGGGAGCAGTTTGAGGTATTTCAGCATTTGGTTGACGGTTAGCTCCTGGTCCACAAACCACTCTTTGTCGCGGTAGACGATGTGCATAATTCTTCCTTTGGATAGTCAGGTAGTCGTTAGTCGGATAGTCGTTAGTCGGATAGTCAGGTAGTCGTTAGTCAGGTAGTCGTTAGTCGGATAGGCGTTGGTTGGATAGGCGTTGGTCGAATGAGCGTTTTTCACGGAATCGCGGGGGCTTTGGCGGCCCCCGCGGTTATTATATCACGAGAAATGATTGGGCGGGCGCGGTCAGAGACCGGCCCAGGCGACTTACGGATAGGAATTATTCCTCGTTGAATCGTTCCTCCAGTTGCTCCAGCAGTTCCGCCGCTTCCACAAGTTTGTCGAGCGGATTCTGCGGGCCGGTGAAGTAGCGGTAGTCGCAGGGCATGATGTCGAGCATTTTGACCAGGGTCGCGTTGTGTTTGCGGACGGTTTCCACCGACACATCATAGAGCGCAGCCAGCCGCTCGAGCGGCACGTCGCGCAAATTGACCTTGCGGACGGTGTAATCCAAAGCCGCCGCCCAGGCCTCCGGCTTGGGGATGCTCAGCGGTTCCTCGCCCAACGCGATGCGGAACTCCATCCACATCTGAATCGCCGCGCCGATCATGTCGATGGGCATTTGCGCTGCCGTCATCCGCTCGGTCAGTTGCTCTTCAACAGGGTCCATGCCGCTGGCGAAGAGTTGCTCGACACGGCTGGCGACCGGTGAATCCGGAGCAAGACGGAGGTAATTTGCCAGAGAACGCAGCGCGCGATCGAAATCACCGGCCCGCGAAAGGATTTGCGCCAGATTCATGTGATAAGAGGGGTTGTTGGGGTAAAGCGCCAGGGCGCTTTCAAGCTTTTTAATGGCAAGCTCAACATCCCAACGTTCGTAAGCAGCAATCGCTTCCTGGTACAGGCTCTCAGCTTTCTTTCGGTCGGTTGCGCTAGGTTGTGCTGGGCTCATGGATGGCCTCCGTAAAAATAAGAACTATACACTATTATAACATCATTCAAAAGCCTGCCAAGATGACGGTAGTACTGTTTTACCACCAGGGCTTGTCTTCAACAGCGATCCCCCATTCCCCCAGCAGCGCCAGCACCTCGTCGTAATGTTTCGCATCGATAACACCCAACCCCGGAGCGTGCGGCAAAGGTTTGATCCAACGCCCTAAGCGACGATCGGTACGGAGCAGCTCTCGCAAGGCATCGTCGCTTTCCAGGTGCAGCAGAATCGCCGACGCAATCTGCGCGTCACCGTAGTGACTGCCCCAAGCTTTGAGCTGCTTCTGCCACTCCGGCGACAGCGGCGCGCCTGTCATCTGCTCCAACAACGCAATCACTGCCGGAACGTCCATACCGGTGGCGACGGCGGTGCGAAGGCTCTGGCGGGTCAACTCCCAATGGTCGCCATGCTGCACGGCGATACGGCGCAACGTGCCGGTGACATAGAGGCTCGGCATGGGATGGCGCGGGCGCAGCGTGTCCTGGTCCCAGCGCAGGCTGCGGGGCAAATCGGCCTCCGGTCCCTGCGAGTAGGCAGGCAGCATCTCCTGCTGCTGCAAGTGTGCTTCCAGTTTGGCGGTATCTTTCGCGCGGAGCCAGGCCGTGTGCGCGTCCAGGCGATGCAACAGCTTGCCGGTGGCTTTGTCGTTCAACAGCCGGTCGAGCATTCCGGTGTCGTCAACTTGCAGGATGGTGATGTCGCGGCGAATGACGATCCGTTCGTATTGTTCGCCCCACTCTTCGAGGGTGCGAATGACATTCTGCGGCACAGGCTGTCCCGTGGCCTCTTCGAGAAAGGCACAGATGGTTTGTGGCGATTCGCCGCGTTGTAGAGCACGGTAAGTCCCCTCACGTGTGACCCGGTAGGCGACGACGCTCTCGGCGAAATTCTCGCGCGTGGCGAAACGTTCGAGATTGGCGAGGATGCGCAACGCCACCGGCCCCATCGCCAGGATTTGGAAGTCAGGTTGCAGGATCACCTGCCCACCGTTCGTCGCCGCCGGCAAAGGTTGATTGGCAAAGTGCGCCCGCGCCAGCGGGGTGAGCTGCAATGCCGAAGGCACTCCACCCGTCGCAGGATAGCCCAGTTCCACGACGCCAAGTCTCTGGAGTTCCTTGAGCACAGTGAGCGCCGCCTGGCGATCCAGTTGTTGCAACGCCGTGGTCAAATCATCACGGCGTCCTCCAGCATACCAGCGCAGATTGGTGTAGAGCGAGTTCAAGCCGTTATCGGCTATCACCAGACTGCCAGAACGCCCTTCACTCAAAAAGGCGACGAAGAGTGAGAACGGAAACCACTGCGCGTCGGCAATCTCCTTGAGCAGATTGAGCACCTGTCCGCGGATTTCTTTGGACGAGCGTATCGGAACGGTGGAATAGTAGACGTACTGAGTGATCGTGCTGAGGCTCAAGGGAATGCTGGACGTCACATTCGCATAGCTTTGCAGGATGGCCGCCAACTGCGTCCGCGGTGAGGCATCCCAGAACAGTTTGACGGCGTCCGAGTCAAGGGCTTCCATTGTGGTGGGGGTGGTCGTGATGAGCTTCAACGCTTGCAGAATAGACTGCATCCACTGCAACCGTTCAGCGTCGCGCTCTTCATCCATCAACAAGCCTTTGGCGATACGGCGTAGATCGCGTTTGCCAATGCCACCGGCTTTGAGAAGATTCACCGGTTCGCGACGCAATTCGGCCCACAGGAAAAACAGTTGGCGCAAAAACAGTTCGGCGTCGGTGCTCTCAATGCGCGGCGGCAAGGGAACACTTTGCGCGATAGATAACGGCTCCGGTACGGTAAGCAACTCGCGCGGCAGCACGCAGGCCACTTCCGGCGCGATGCCGATCTTGTTGAAGGGTTCGAACAGGCGGCGTGTGGACATAGTTCCGACGTCGTCAAGGTTAAGCACAAGGCCCGTGCGCATCAGCCGCAACACTACATCCCGCATTCGGGGGAGGTCGATGGTGGTGTCCTGTCCTTCGACGTAGATCAGGCCGGCTTTCAGCAACGGCAAAGTGATGGTGCGCTGCGTGCCGACGCCGCCGTTTTTGAGCAGCAAGGCCAGCAGCGCACGTTCGGCCTGGCCGAGGTTGCCGATGAAGTCCGGGGAGCCGGCGATCTCGCGGATACGTTTATCGACGGCATCGACGATCCACACCTTGCGCACCGTCCCTTTGGGGAGATCGACCTTCAGATGTTCGGCGATCTGCCTGAGCGCGTCCATGTGGTAGAGATCGAGCGACTGTTTGAGGCTCTCCGCCATCACGTCTCCTCCTTAGGCATGTAGCCCTGGCGCTCCAGATCGCCGACGATGCAATCGACGCGGTCGGCTTTCAGCAGCGCCACCCGCGGCGTGACCAGGCCCATGATCGATTGGCGCAGCGTCGGCAGGGCGGCCTGTAGCTCTTGCATCGTGAATTCATCTCGCGTCATCAACGTGGTTTGACCTGTGTAGAGCCGAATATGGCCGTAGCGTTCCCACCAGTGCTGCCACCAACGTTGCACGTCCACCAGCGGCGGGAAACCGGCATGGTGTTCCCAGGTGGCGGCGAGCGTCTCCGGCGTTTCGCCCTGCTCGAAGGCTTTGTGCAGGCGGGCGACGTCGAGTTGATAGCGCAGTTTGGCATCGACCATGCCGCGAGGCTCGCTCCACTGTTGCACCGCGGCGAGAAATTCCGCCCTGGCCGGCGGCTTGATCGACAATACCGCCTCGTGCGGCCTGAAGACAACGTCGTCGCGGCTGAAGGGGGTCGAGTCTTCAATCGACAGCGCTCCGGGACGATTCCAATGCAAGCCCTGCAAATGCCGCAGCCGGAAAACCGCAATGTCATCCAGCGAAGGCGCAAGATCGACCAGCCCGAAAGTGCGCAAGACCCCGCGCAACGTCGCCGGCAGAGCCTGGCGCAGAAAACCCGTCCACCGATCCTGCGCATCTCTGCACAGCAAGTCCTGCTGGTAATAGTGGCTCTTCGGCTCGGGATACAGCTTGATGAGGAATTGAGCCACTTTGTCCAATGAAAGCCAGACGTCGTGCGGCAAGTGAGCCAGAACATCCAGAATGACCCACCGCAGCATGTAGTGCGTCGTCTGCACTATACTGTCAATACTCGCCAACGTCCAGTAGTTTTGATAGTTCCACTGAACCTTAACGTCGCCGGTGCGCCAGTCGGGCCACCAATCGGCCCAGTCCGGCATATTGCGATAAACTTGATAAAGCGTCGCAAGCTGGTTGCCGGCCGTCAGCATCATCCAGGGTTGGAGCAACGCGGTGTTGAGCGTCACCGGGTCGCCTGGCAATAGAAGCTGTGCGTTGACGAGGACGTGGTAGAAAAATTCGACGATAGCCGGTGGAAGTTCCAGGTCGGCAGACCACGCCGCAATCGAAGCTTCTGCCAGGTAGGGCGTCGGCGGGCATAAGGTGATCACGCCTTGCATATTGGGATTGTTCAACAAACGTTGGGCATCGTCCGGCACGGGCGGCCAGATGAGCGCTTCCCTGCCATAGTAACCAACGCGGGGCATACGCCAGCGCGGGCGAGGTTGAATGTGATAATTTTCGGATTGCACCAGGCCCAGCAGTTGTTGAACTTTCGTCAACACCAAGCGAGGATCGATAGCCGGGACATGCGTGGCGGGCGGCGGCTCGGTCTCGAAAGGCAAATAGACCGGCGGGAGCAACCTGAACATCTCGAACGGGACAAAAAATTGCCCTTCTTCATCTTGCAAACCCAGACCCACGTTGAGGATTCGCTGCGTCAGCGTGGCTGCGGGCTTGGAAAGCGACAGCAGTTTATCAAGGGATAGCGGTTGGGTACTTAGCCCCGACAGGTTGTGGTGCAGAAGCAAGTACAGATAGTAACGCTGCTCTTCGTCATTCAGCGTGCCCAACTGGCGGGCAAACCGTTCGGGATCGAGAAAACGCTCGACGAGTTGCTGCAGCAGATCGACACGGCGCTGACCTTTGGGTTTGACACCGAGCCGGGTGATTTGGCGGCGGATAAAGTCCACGCGCCACTGCTGCTCTGCGATCTCCTCGACAAACCCGGCGATGTCAGAGTCATCGGTATCGGGATGCGTCCAGAAGGGCGGCGTTGCCGGCGGCTTCACGGGCTTGCCGGGCTGCAGCCACACGTAGCCGAGCTTCTCGGTGAGGGTATCCGGGGCGCAGACCGCCGATGTGTTGGATGTGTTCGTTCTCCACTTCATAAAGTACTACCTTGACTGTAGCTCAGGTGAAACGGTCAGAGATCAGCCACACTTTCAGACCTTAGGCACGGGCCGGCCTTCTGAGCGTGCCCGCTGCCCGCTTAACGCTGCTGCGTGTGCGGCAACGCCCCAGGGATTTCCTCGTCGTAGAGGATGAGATACCGGTAGCCCTGCTCGGTCAAGAAACGCTGGCGGTTGGCGCTGTATTGTTGGTCCACCGTCTCTTTGCTGACGATGGTGTAGAAATACGCCTGTCGCCCATCGGACTTGGGACGCAGGATGCGCCCCAGTCGCTGCGCCTCTTCCTGACGGGAGCCAAACGTGCCCGAAATCTGGATGGCGACGCTCGCATCGGGCAAGTCGATGGAGAAATTCGCCACTTTGGAGACCACCAGAGTCTTGACTTCGCCCGTGCGGAACTTCTCGTACAGTGCCTCGCGTTCCACCACCTTCGTATCACCGGTGATCAGGGGATAGCCGTAGTGTTTAGCGATCTTTTCCAGTTGTTGCAGATACATCCCGATGATGAGGATCTGATCCCCTTCATGGTACTTCAGCAGCCGATCCAGAATGTCGAGTTTGACGGAATTGTCCGCCGCGATGCGGTATTTCTGGCGCTCTTCGGCAACGATGTATTCCAGGCGCTCGGCCTCCGGCATATCCACACGGATCTCGTAGCAGATGGCCGGCGCGATCCAGCCCTGGCGTTCGAGATCGTGCCAGGGCACGTCGTACTTCTTCGGCCCGATGAGCGAGAAGACGTCCTCCTCGCGCCCGTCCTCGCGGACGAGGGTGGCGGTCAGCCCCAGGCGGCGGCGCGCTTGCAGTTCCGCCGTGATGCGGAAGACCGGCGCGGGCAGCAGGTGGACTTCATCGTAGATGATGAGGCCCCAGTTGCCTTCGTTGAACAGCCCGAAATGCGGAAATTCCTGTTCCAGCGGCAGGTGTTGATCTTTCGTGCCGCGCTTACGATGCGTGAGAATCTGGTACGTGGTGACGGTGATGGGGCGAATTTCCTTGCGCAGGCCGGTGTATTCGCCGATCATGTCGGCGGAGATGGTGGTCTTGTCGAGCAGTTCCTCGCGCCACTGACGCGCCGCCACCGTGCTCGGCGTGAGGATGAGCGTGTTGGTCTGTGCCAGTGCCATGGTCAGCATGCCAACGATGGTCTTTCCCGCACCACATGGCAGCACAATCACGCCCGCGCCGCCCGCATCGGAGCCGTCGGCCCAAAAGATGTCGCCGGCATCGCGCTGGTAGTGGCGGACGGTGAAGGGCAAACCTGCCGCTGTTACATCCCGCAGTTGCAGGTTAAGCTCCGCGCCGTCCACATAACCGACCAGGTCCTCGGCGGGATAGCCGGCCTTGACAAGCGCCTGTTTGACATGCCCACGCCGCGAAGCCGGGACTTGCAGCGTATGCGGCCCAATGCGGTCGAGGATGTAGACTTGGAGATTGCGGTTGCGCTCCAACTCCATCAGCAAGAGCGGATCATCGGACATCAGGCGCAGGCGGGTGGGATCGTTGGGATCGCGGGTGAGCCGCACGCGACCGTAGCGCCCGATCGCTTCTTTGATCTCGACGATGACGTTATCCGGCAGGGGGTACTTGGCGTACTCGTGCAAACCCTCGAGGATTTCGTCGGCGGTCATCCCCGCCGAGGCCGCATTCCACAACGAGAGGGAAGAAATGCGATAGGTGTGGATGTACTCCGGGCTTTTTTCCAGCTCGGCAAAGCGCGCGAGGTGGTCTCTGGCGTCCTCGTAGCGCGCATTGTTCACTTCGAGGAGCACAGTCCGGTCACCTTGCACAATTAACGGCGCATCGACCCGATATTCCATAACTGAGACATTTTACATTAATCATGGCATTTCGTCAATGTGTGGTAGAATTCTGGAAATGAGTAAGCAGTCATGAGAAACGAGTAACGAGTCATCCTTCGCGCAACGTATTGACTATCCGACGATTCGACAAAAGACTACCAGACTATTCCTTTAGGAGGGAACGCTATGCAACGGTTGTTGGTCACAGGTGGGGCCGGGTTCATCGGTTCAAATTTTGTGCGCTATATGCTGGAGAAGTACCCCGATTATTTCATCGTCGTCTACGACAAACTCACCTACGCCGGGCGGTTGGAGAACTTGCAGGACGTGGCGGAGAAGTTCGCGGGGCGTTATGCCTTCGTGCGGGGCGATATTTGCGACGCTGCGGCGGTCGAAGCGGCGCTGACGCAATACCAGGTCGACACCATCGTCAACTTCGCCGCCGAGACACACGTGGATCGCTCGCTGATGGAGCCGGGGTCCTTCATTCAGACGGACGTCTTCGGCACTTACGTGCTGTTGGAGGCCGCGAAGAAGCTGGGACTGGAACGCTATCACCAGGTCAGCACGGACGAGGTCTACGGGCAAGTGCTGAAGAACCGCTCCACAGAGACGGATCACCTGAAGCCACGCAGTCCCTATGCCGCCAGCAAAACCGGCGGCGACCTGATGGTGTTGGCTT
>Ga0101944_10000493_pt1 | contig 114200 bp, 91 predicted proteins | sample DewCreD2012metaG_FD_75245 | JGI IMG/M metagenome (GOLD analysis project Ga0101944, IMG submission 75245) | Hot spring sediment bacterial and archeal communities from British Columbia, Canada, to study Microbial Dark Matter (Phase II) - Dewar... ... | reverse complement strand
TACCTGCCCTACTTCCGCAAGAACCAGAAGGCCCTCGACACCTACTGCGACGAGCCGGCCTTCGGCGGCGAGAGCGGCGCCTACTACAAGTTCGGCAAAATCCTCGCCAGGAAGTTCGCCAAGGTGGACCCCCTCGAGTTCGAGTCCACCCAGCTCGCCCCGCCGAGCGCCGAGTACTGCACCCACATCCTCAAGGCCCACCGCACCAATCAGCCCTTCCGCCTGAACGGCAACGTCCGCAACGACGGCCTCATCACCAACCTCACCCAGGGCTGCTGCGTCGAGGTGCCTTGCTTCGTTGACCGCATGGGCATCTATCCCACCAAGGTCGGCGCCCTCCCGCCCCAGTGCGCCGCGCTCAACCAGACCAACGTCACCGTCCAGGGCCTGGCCTGCCAGGCCGCGCTCACGGGCGACCCCGAGCTGGCCTTCGCCGCCTGCGCCCTCGACCCGCTCGCCTCGGCCGTGTGCACCCTCGTCGAGATTCGCGAGATGGTCCGCGAAATGCTCGCCAAGGAAGCCGAGTGGCTGCCCCAGTTCGCCGGCCGCACCCTCGCCGCCCGCAAGCCCGTCAAGGTCACGCCCAAGACCAAGGGCATCGAGGCCCCCCTCGACCCCGCACTGGCCATCGGCAACCGCTTCGGCCAACTCGCCACCATGAAAGTCAAGAAGCCGAAGGCCTGACAACCCGCTGCCATCCTGCCCCCCGCGGGCTACCAGCCCGCGGGGGGCAGGCCGCATTCTCCCTTCTCCGCCCCTCATCCCCCTCGTCCGCAACCGCGCGGAGGCCATCGAGTGGCGTCAGCTTGGGCAGTGCGCGCTCGCCTGTTGACCACTCGTGCGCCCCTTGCTACAATGCATGAACCGAAGCCGGGGCGGAGACGACACAATAACTCCAGGAGGCCCGCAATGACCATCGGGCAACTCAGGAGCGCGTACCGGGCCACGCCATTTCGTCCGTTTGTCCTCCACCTGGCCGACGGCAGGGAGATCGCGGTGCGCAGCCCCGAATTCATGTCCTTCTCCCCCAGCGGGCGGACCATCGTCGTCCACCAACTCGACGACTCCTGGAACATCATAGACCTCCTCCTCGTCAACGACATCGGGTTCAAGAACGGCCGCCGCCGCCAGGCCGCCCGGCCGTCGGCGTAGAGTTCGGACAGTAAGACGCGATCAGAGATGCCAACAGTTCTCCGATCTGGCCCGTTCCGGTTCTTCTTCTACGCGGGAGACCGCGGTGAGCCGCCACATGCCCACGTCGAACGAGACGACAAACAGGCCAAGTTCTGGCTGGACCCCGTGCGGCTCCAAAACAGCCACGGCTTCGGGAGGGCGGAGATCAACCGAATGCAACGCATCATCGAAGACAACCAGAAACACTTGCTGAGGCGCTGGCATGAATACTTCAACGACTGAAACGCGTGCCCCGAGAGCCGAGAGCGTCGAAGTCACCGACGACTCTCTCACGGTGGACCTCGATGATGGCCGCACCATCACCGTCCCACTCGCGTGGTTCCCGCGCCTCCAGCACGGCACGCCCGAGGAGCGCAGCCGCTGGCGCCCCATCGCGCGCGGCGAAGGAATCCATTGGCCGGACCTCGACGAAGACATCAGCGTTGAGAACCTCCTCGCCGGCCACCCCTCCGGCGAAAGCCAGAGATCCTTCAAGGCCTGGCTCGACGAACGCAGCGCAAAGCGCGGGAGTTAACTAAGCTGTCACCGGAATTGCCACGTGAGTACAACCTCTGCTCGGAATCCCCTGAGGCGCCCAACAACGTGATGCTCCCCCAGGCGCGCATCAGGGGCCCCGAGGCCGCCGGCCAGTTCTGAGAGCGACGGGAGAGCCTGGCTCGCTCCCGGCTTCCGCGCCTGGTGGTCTCCGCGCCCTGCAAGGGCGCCCTGGGCCATCCGATCCCGCCCTGTGGGGGCTCAGGATGGCGCGACGATCGAAATGGGGGGCGCGTCCGTTGAATTGGAAAGCTGCTTGACATCGGGCCTCGCGCCCGGTAGGCTAGTCGCGTCGGTGCCGTCGGCATCCCCTCCCCTCCGCTGACCTTCCCCGACAAGAGGCCCCTTCGGCCCGATGGCTGGCTCCCCCGCCCTCGACACGCTCGAGGCCGCCGTGCAGAGTCAGGCGCGCGGCCTCGGCGCATACTACACGCCGCACGAGGTCGTCGAGCGGATCGTCCGCACGACGCTCGGCCCGCTGTGCGCGGGCCTCTGTGCGCGCGAGGTGCTGGGCCTGCGCGTGCTCGATCCCGCGGTGGGCAGCGGGCGCTTCCTGGTGGCCGCGCTGGACTTCCTGACGCGCGCCGCGGGGGGCGACGGGCGCACCCGCGCGCTCATCGGCAGACAGTGCCTGTATGGGGTGGACGTGGACCCCCGCGCGGTGGACCTGGCGCGCAGGGCCGTGGCAGCGGCTGGGGGCCTGTCGCCCGGGGAGCTCGCACGCCAGATCGTCGCCGGCGACAGCCTGCTCGCCGGCCCGTCCGCGCTGCTGGGGGTCGAGGCGTTCGACGCCGTATTGACGAACCCCCCGTGGATCTCTTACTCCGGGCGCCAGGCGGCCGGCATCGAGCCTGCGAGCCGTCGCCGCCTGGCCGAGCGGTTCGCGTCGTTCCGCGGCTGGCCGACCACTCACGGAGCCTTCCTGGAGTTGGCCGCGGGGCTCCTGCGCCCGGGGGGACGCGCCGCGCTCGTGGTCCCCCATCAGATGTGCCACCTGGCGGGCTACGAGGCGGCGCGGCAGGCGGCCGCTGCGCTCTGCTGCTTCGAGCCGCCCCCCGAGGCGCTGGGCGAGGGGCGCTTCAAGGGCGTCGTGCAGCCGGCCGCCGTCATCCACCTCTGGCGCTCGGCGCACGCCCGCACGAAACCCTGCATCTGCGCCCAGGCTGACCCCGAGCCGGTGCGCGAGGTTCTCGAGCAGATGCGCCGCCACCCGCCCGCGCCGCCCGGCACGTTCCGCGACCCCGGGGTTCACACGGGCAACAGCGCGGCCCTGCTGCTGCACGACGAGCCGGCACAGGGGCGGGTGCCGGTGCGCGAGGGCCGCTGCATCCACCCCTTCGCGCTGGACGCGCCACGCCGCTGGCTGGACGCGGCGCCGCGGCTGCCCGCGGGCCGCTACTGCCGCATCGGGCGGCCCGAGGCCTGCCTGGGAGCGCGCCTCCTGCTGCGCCAGACCGCGAGCCGGCCCGTCGCGGCCCGCCACACGGCGCCGGCGTACTTCCGGAACAGCGTGCTCGCCTGCTACGGGATTCCGGGGCTGGACGATGCGGCGCTCCTCGGCCTCCTGAACAGCGCGCCGGTGGCATTCTACCATCGGAGCTGTCACGCCGACAGCGGCCAGCGCGCCTTCCCCCAGGTGAAGGTGAGCCACCTCCAGGCTCTGCCCATCGCCCGTGAGGCGGGGCCGTTGGCGCCGCTCGCGCGGCGCCTCGAGACGCTGGCCACCGAGCCCGAGGGCCGGGCCACCGAGTGGGCGGCGGCCCTCGCAGAACTCGACCACCTGGCCTGCCGGGCCTATGGCCTCAGCGCCTCGGCTGAGGTCTGCGTGATGCACTGGACGAGGGACGAGCGGGGGGAAGAGGGAAAATAGCGGGGGCGATTGGCGGCACTCTGAGGACTCCTGCGGGGCTTGCACCCACGCACGAGCCAGGGAATACAGTGCGCGAGAGAAGCTTTCGCCGGGCGTCCCGACCGCCACGGTGGCCAACTCGCGGGCGGCGGGGGGGTATCCGCGAGTTCCCGTTCCACCGGGGCGGCCGGAGAAGACGCCGGTTCGCACCAATCGCCCCCGAGCTTGTCAAAGTTGGGCCCCTCGCCCCGGCGCCATCACGTGAGAGCCGATGCAGCGCCGATGCCTTGTCCGCCTACTGAGTTTCCACTCTCGATGCCACGCGGTTTGAGGGGCCGCAGCCGATGCGACGCTTCGCATCCGACTGATTATGAGTAGAGCAACAGCCATGCCACAGCGGCGCGAATTCCTGCGCATAATCGGTTCAGAATGTGTCGCTCTCGCCGTAACTATTGTTATATCAATAGGTTAATGTTCATGAACCCCGCACGGATCAGGGCCTGGACCACCGCTTAGAGGGCCGGCGATGGCACCATCGCGGTAGGAAGCTAACTTCGGGAAAGCGGGCTGTATTCGCAGGCGATGATTATGTAAGTTCATTTATAGCAATTACTTAGATAAGGCGCAACAGATTTGTGGCGCTTCTGTGGCGCTCGCTGGGCGATGAGGCGCCGCCGGGGGTCAAGGTGCGGGCGACTTGGCTTGGGGCGGAGGCTGTCCGTTGCGAGGGGTGGGCTGAGGCGGCTAGGGTCTGTGCGGGAATCCACGCGGGACTGCGACACCGCGAATTCTGGCCGCGAGCAAGGAGCGAGGAGGAGGCGATGCAGCGGAGAGCATCCTTCGCGAGACGCTCAGGACGGACGACGAGCTCGTGCCCTCCCGAACGTTCCAATACGTTCGGGAGGGTAGTCCGACGGCTTCGGCGGCGTAGCTCCCGAGTTACCCTCCCGAAGGTATTGGAACCTTCGGGAGGGAGGCTGGCCCCTCCGTGGCATCGCCTGCGTCGCCGCGTCTTGCATCCGCCCCGCTGACGCCGGCAACGCAGCCCGCGTGGATTCCCGCACAGACCCTAGGAGCCAACGAGTTCCTGTAACACGGCGGGGTCCACGAGGCCGGCGAGTTTGCGGAGGGCGAGGGCCTCGATCTGGCGGACCCGCTCGCGGCTGACCTGGAAGCGGCGGCCGATCTGCTCGAGGGTCTCGGCTCTGCGCCCGACGCCGAAGCGGGCGACGAGGACCTCGCGCTCGCGCGGGCTGAGTTCGAGCAGCAGCGAGGCGACGGTGGAGCGGAGGACCTCGCGGAAGTCGCGCTTGCCGGCGCCTGGCTCGGCAGCGCGCTGGTCAGCGTGGGTCTCGATGAGCTCCTCGGTGCCGGTCATCTCGAGGTGGTGGCGCTGGGCCTCGCGAGGGAGGGTCTTGGCGAAGTTCTTGCGGATGGCCCAGCCCGCGTAGGTGGAGAAGCGTACGCCGCGGGCGACGTCGAACCTCTCAATGGCCTGCATGAGGCTCACCGTGCCATCGCTCACGAGGTCGTCGAGCCGGCGGCCGGAGCCGAGGTGGCGGCTGGCCAGGTGCACGACGAGGCGCAGGTTGGCCACCACGAGGCAGTTGCGCGCGGCGACGGCATGGTCGTGCAGCCGCACGAGGCGCTGGAGCTGCCCATCGGTGAGCTCGGAGGGCTTGAGCTCCTCGCGCGCACGGGCGAGAAGGCACTTGGCGAGGTTGTAGCGGCGGAAAAGGCGCTCCTCGCGCTCGGCATCCAGCGGGCCCTCGATGCGGCTCTCGTCCACCTCCTCAGGCGAGAGGTCGCCCAGAATAGCCTGCTCGGCGTCGGGCCGCTCGAAGTCGGGCGAGGGCACGAAGGACCACTCGGTGCCGAGCACCTCGTCCACCACCACCTGGCGGACGGCGTAGCTGACGGCGCGGGTGCCGATGAGGAACGAGCGGCCGAGCTCGCGCGGCTGGTAGCCGTGGCGGTAGAGGGCGAGGAGCTGGCGGCGTTCGTCGTCGGTGAGCGGCTTGGGGCTCGGCGCGAAGATGGCCGTGCCGGGGTGCTCGCGCGCGTAGTCGGCCAGCACGCGGCGCACAGCGTCGTGCGAGCAGCCGAACTCGCGGGCCAGGCGGCCCACAGCTTCGGCCGCGGTGAGCTCGTGCGCGAGCGAGAGCTCGAAGGCCCGCGCCAGCAGGCCGCGGCGGGCCTCGGCATCGAGGTACGAGTAGGCCCGCGTGCGGCCGATGATCTCCGGGTGCGACTCGACGAACGCCTCCAGGTCGCCCTGGCACACCCCCGAGCGCTTCTTCCCGTTGGGGAAGACGAAGCGCAGCGTCACCAGGCCCTGCGCGCGCCAGCGGCGCAGGGTCTTGAGCGACACGTCGTAGCTGCGGCACACCTCCTCGAGGGCCAGCACGGGCTCGCCCGCCGAGGCTACGGGCAGATCGAGCGAGTCGCTCACCTCGTGGAGCAGCGTCATCAGGTCGGCCTGGAGTGATGCGCCGGCGAACACCGCGTGCGGCGCGTCGTCGGGCCGGAAACGGGTGATCTGGTAGACGACGTAGTCGTAAGGGTAGGATCGCGCGGGGTCGAGCTGGGGGGCGAACTGGCGCAGGCGGCTGAGCTGCTCGACCTTGCGCTTGCGAGGCGTGTAGGCGAACTGCCGGGCCAGCTCGCCAATAAGGGCGTTGCGGTACCGCGCCAAAACAGACCTCCGCTTCCCGCCGCCCCATGAGTATACAACGCCCCGGCCATCGCGTCAACCTTGTTTTCCCCTGCCGCCGGGACGCCCTACCCTTTGATTTCCCGCTGCCACGCAGCTATACTCAGGAGGCGGGAGACCGGGCACCCTGGGGAAACCATGCTCCGCTGGGCCATCACCGCGCTTACTCTCGCCGTCGCCGCCGTCGCACAGGCACACGGCCCGTTCAGCCTCGCCTGCCCACGCACAAGGCCGGGTGGGGTGAAGATCGACGGCGACATCGCGGCGTGGCAGGACGACCGCTTCACCCTCGTGCCCTCCACCCGCCGCTGCTTCGGGCAGCCGCGGTCCGACGACGACGTGAGCTTCCGCTTCGCGACAATGTGGGATCAGTGGTTCCTCTACGTGGCCGTGGCCGTGAGAGACGATTCGATCGTCGCAGCCCCCACGCTCGACCGCCTCTATGAGGGCGACTGTGTGGAGGTATGTCTCGACGTAAACAACGACAGCGAAGGCGGTTACGATGCCTCCGACTTCCAGTTCGTCATTTCACCCACCGGTGGCCCGGGCAACAGGCCGCGCGTGAACCTCTACCGCAATCCCTTCTACCGCATTGACGACCGCCCCTTCGTCCACATCGCATCTAACATCACCACTGAGGGTTATGTCATCGAGGCCGCCTTCTCATGGCGCCAGCTCGGCGTTGTGCGGGGCCTTGGCCAGATCGTGGGCTTCGAGATCGGCGTCCGCGACTACGACGCCGACGGATCCAAGAAGGGCATCGCCTGGGCGCCCGCCGCCGACCCAGCGGCGAACCCCTTGCGCTGGGGCGACTTAGTGCTCACCAACCAGCCTAACGCCGATGTCTCACTCCTCATCGAACCCATTCGCGAGCACAACGAGCGCTGGCAGCGCCTCCTCAATGGCTCGGCCCGCGAGGCCGACAACGAGGTCACCATCGCTGTCGCCGCCGCCCAGGCCGGCCGCCTTGCCCTCGGCATCGGCTGGAACCTCCAGTTCCGCGACGGCCGCTTCCCCGACTGGTCCGACGGCGCTTGGCGCGCCTTCCTCGAACTCCTCGAATGGACCCGCCCAGCCTGGCTCCGCTACGGCGTAAACCTTGGTCAGTGGGAGACTAAGAACGACGACGCCGACCCCACCCACCCCAACTGGGAGGGCTTCGCCTTCCGCTCCAAGGCCATGCTCCACCACTACCGCGTCCTCGACCTCTGCGAACGCCAAGGCATTGACGTCCTCTGGGCAAACTGGTGCATCGGCGACCGGGCGACGGGTGTCCACTGGCTCGCCGAATCCACCCACGACCCCGCCCTCACCGACCCCGACGGCGACCCCTACAACGACGCGCCCTACGACCCCGAGGAACTCGCCGAGAGCCTCGCCGCCTGCCTACATAACCTAAAGAACGTCAGGAACTACACTTGCGTCAAGCAGGTCTCGCTCTGGAACGAGCCCGACCAGGGCTGGTCCCTCAACTCGCCCTCCGCCGGCTACCCCAAGCCCTTCTGGACCTACTACGACGCCCTTGCCAAGCACCTCGTCCGCCTCGGCCTGCGTGACTCCGTAAAGATATTGGGGCCAGAGACTTCCACCGGCAGCTACGAAACCCTTCCAGCCCTTGCCGGCACGCCAGCCCCCTACTCGAACGAGGTGGACATCCTCGCCCACCACGACTACCTCGGCTTCGCCGACTACCATCGCATTGATCGCGGCGCCCCCGTCGCCCGCGCCGCCAAAGCCTACGCTGAGCTGCGCGCCGCTCTCCCCAAGCCTGTCGCCGTAACGGAGTTCGGCAACATGGGCAACGGCTCCGAAGACGTTGCGGGCGACGAGGCGGTCTGGGCCGGCTCCCTCTCCTGCGCCCGCCTCGTGGTCGAGGGCCTCAATGCGGGCGTAGCCGGCTTCCTGCGGTGGGAGTTCAAGCCGTATGGCGTGTCGTGGCAGAACTTTGGGGCTTTGACCACCCTCAGCCAACGCGCGCTCTTCGAGCCCTACCGCCCCGTCTTCTTCCCCCACGCCCTCCTTTGCCGCACCGCCGCGAAGGGCGCCGACGTGCTGGCGACCCAGGTCCAAGGCGGCCTCGACGAAAATGCCGTTCCCCGCGTCGTCTGCGTCGCGCTCCACCATCGCGACACGGGCCTCGCGCTCCTCCTGGTGAACGACGGCTTTCAGCCGAAGAAGGTCACGCTCAAGCTTGATCCTAAGGTTCCAGGCGGCATACCCTTACAACTCAACCACCTGTCCTACGACGCCACCCTGCCCAACACCTTCTACAAGCACCCGCCGGTCGCCGTGACCAACGGCGAGGCCGCGCTCACCCTCGCGCCCCGAAGCCTCCACGCGCTCTCGACGCGGCATGATTTCACGCAAGTGCTGCCGCTTCCTATACTTACGCCGCGCGAGGAGCCGCTCTACTCCACCCGCAAGGCCGCAGGCGTCGAGGAAGACGTGGCGCTGATGCGCTTCAACACCGACTACGACTGGCGCGTGTGGCAGAGCACCGCGGGCCACACCACCTTCGGTGCCGCCGGCGACGGGGCCGACGCTGCAAATCGAGTGCTGAAGGTTGCTTACGACATGATCGGCGTCCGGGCCAACCAGCGCCCCGAGCACGTCGTCGCACACACTGACCTCATCGTCCGGGGCGCCCCCCTCCGCATCGCAGCCCGAGTCCACGGCGACGGCCAGGGGCATCTCCTCAGCTTCGTCTTCCTCGACTCGAAGGGCGAAGTCTTTGAGGCGCCTGAACCTGTGGCGATTTCGTGGACGGGTTGGCGGGCGCTCGAGCGGCCCATCGCCCACTTCCCCAGGGGCTGGGGCCACTGGAACGGCGATGGCGTGCCCGATTACCCTCTTCGTGGCTTCGGCGTCGTCCTCACTGCCCCGAGCACCGAGTTCGTCGGCAAGGGCATCCTCCAGATAGACGACGTCGAGGTCATCTCAGCGCCCCCCGCTCCCTGAAGCGCCATCATCCCGCCGCCTGGCCGCTCATCAGTCTGTATCATCGCCCCGGGTGATACAGATGGACGCTTTGGCGATTCATGCCCTCCCGTGGCCGTTGCCGTCCATCTGTATCACTCCCTCCCTCTCTGGGGTGATACAGATGGGCGCGCATGTTGCCGGAATCCCACATGGGCCTCGCCCCACGACCGCACCGCCTCAGGCCGCCAATAGGACGGATGGGACCGATAGGACCGATAGGATCCGCGCGCCGTTTGGTCCTATCGGTCCTATCCGTCCTATCGGTCCTATCTCCGGCCTTGACTGCCGCGCCCCCCTCGGGCCATAATGGCGCTTGTGGTGCGGCCTTCAGGCCGTATCTTCGACGGGCTAAAGCCCGCACTGCAAACCATGGAGGGCACACCATGCCAGAGCCCGACTCCAAGCTCTCGAAAATCGGCGGCTTCGAGCTGCTCGCCACCCTCGGCAAGGGCGGCATGGGCGTTGTCTTCAAGGCACGCCAGGTCTCGATGGACCGCATCGTCGCGCTCAAAGTCCTGCCGCCCAGTCTCGCGAAGAACGAGGCATTCGTCCAGCGCTTCCTCCGCGAGGCACGCTCCGCCGCAAGGCTCAACCACCCCAACATCGTCCAAGGCATTGACGTCGGCCAGGCCGAAGGCCACTACTACTTCGCCATGGAGTTCGTGGACGGCACCACCGTCAGGGAGATGATCAAGACGCAGGGCCGCCTGGACGAGAAGACGGCGCTGAACATCGTGGGCGCTGTCGCCCGCGGCCTCGAGCACGCGGCGAAGCACGGGATCATCCACCGCGACATCAAGCCCGACAACATCATGGTCGCGCGCGACGGCGCGGTGAAGCTGGCTGACCTCGGCCTCGCCCGCACGACGGAGAAACCCGACACCATGACCATCGAGGGCACCGCCCTCGGCACCCCCTACTACATGGCTCCCGAACAGGTCCGCGCCGAGACCGACCTCGACACCCGCGCCGACATCTATGCCCTGGGCGCGACGCTCTTCCACATGGTCACCGGCGAATTCGCATTCACGGGCGCCAACGCCGGCGCCATCATGGCCCGGCACCTCAGCGACCCCGTGCCCTCGGCCAAGGACAAGTGCCCCGAGGTCTCCCGCGCGACCGACGAGTTGATCCAGCGCATGATGGCCAAGGACCCCGCCGACCGGCCCCAGACGCCCACCGAGCTGCTCGGCGAGATTCGCGACGCCCTGGCGGGCAAGGTGCACCTGCGCAAAACTGCAGGCGGGGCGTCCCTGCCCCGCGTTTCGGGGGCGTCTCTGCCCCGCGAGAGGGCTGTGGGCGGGGCCTCTGTGCCCCGCGTGTCTTCGCGGGCCGGAGACGGCCCGCCCACAAGATCATCCAAAGCCACCTGGCTCGCCGTCGCGGCCGTGGCTGTGATTGCGATCATTGGCGCGTTCGTCGCCCTCCGCCGCGGCCCCAAGCCGCCGGATCAGGCCAAGGGCATCAAGTCTTCCACCTCTTCACCCAGCCACCCATCCATTCCTCCACCCATCCTCCCCAAGGTTCCCCAACCCCCGAGCCCCACCACCCAACACCTGGTCACTCCCACTCCGCCCAAGGCCAAGGAAACCCCCGAGCCAAAGGTCGAGCCCGAGCCTGTCCCCGCCGCGAAAGAGGACGCAGCGGCAGAGGCCAAGTGGGACGCCCTCAAGGCCGACGCCCAGAAGCTCGCCGAGGCCGGCAAGTTCGACGAAGCAGTGAAAGCCCTCGAAGCCGCCAAAGCCCTGCCCCTCGACGGCATCGCGGACCTCGTGGCCGAGTCCATCCAGTCCATCGAGTCCATCAAGTCCATTCGCCTCAAGGCCGCCCTCGCCGCCTACCAGGCCGAATCCGACAAGCTCTGGGCGCTCTTCAAGGCCCGCGACTACCCCGCTGCCGACAAGCTCCTCGCTAACCTCCCGCAGGTTCCAAACCTGCGGGAGGTTATGGCCGCCGACCAGGAGGCGGCCAAGCTCCTCAAAGAGTTCTGGTCCGCCGTCGAGAAAGGCGTCGCCGCACGCAAAGGCACCATCTCCATCGCTGGCGCGCTCGGCAACGTCACCGGCGTCGAGAACGGCGTCATCACACTCCAGACCCCCAAGGAGGCCGTCACCCGCCGCGTGGTGGACCTCACGGCGAAGCAGGCCCTCACCTACGCCGCGGTGGTGCTCAAGGACGACGAGCGTTCGCGTCTCGCCGAAGCCCTCTTCCGCATCGCCGAGGGCGAGGACCCCGCCCTTGCCGACAAGGCCCTCGCCGCCGCAGGCAACCCGCCCGGCCTGTCAGTCTACAAGGACCGCCTCGCCGCCCTCATCAGCGCCCCGAAGGAGTTCGCCGCCCGGAAGGCCTGGGAGGAGATCGAGGAATCGGGTAAGGCCAACCTCACCAAGACCGAGGCCAAGCGCGTCCTCGCCCTCCTCGACGCCTTCGAGCAGAAGCATGGCGGCTCGAAGCTTGCAGCCACCGTCGTCGCGAGGGCGACCGAGCTTCGCGAGCAGGCTGATGCCGTCGCCAGGCCCAAGTTCCATGCCCTGGAGTTTGACGGCAAGCTGAGCGGGGTCACTATCCCGCGCGTTGACGCCTATGACTTCAGTGGGGGCCTCACGGTCGAGGTCAAGCTGCTCCTCCAGGCCGAGCCCCAGAACCCCATGAGCACGATCGTCAGCGGTCTGGTGGAGAGACCGGCCGGAGAGACCGGCTTCCTCGGGGGCACGTTCATGCTGCTTCACGACGCTGCGCGGCGCGTGAGGTTCACGCTTGCCTACGACCGCGGTGACGGTCGGATCGGCGGGCGCGCCCTCAACAACCCGGAGCTGGCGTTGGGGCGTTGGCATCACATCGCGGGCAGCTACGATGGCAGGGTATACAGGTTCTACGTGAACGGAGAGAAGAAGGCTGAGGCTGCCCTGGCAATCCGGTTGCGCGCCCAGGAATCGCCCATTCGCATAGGGGTGGGTGCAAGTGAGGGAATGGCCTTCCGGGGGCATGTCCGTGAGTTGAGCCTATGGAAGATCGCCCGCACCGATGAGGAGATCCTGGCCAACAGGGACAAGGCGCTTCGTGGCGATGAGCCGGGCCTGGTGGGGTATTGGGACTTCAGCGAAGGCAAGGGTGGCGTTCTCCACGACCGTTCGGCGACGGGCAACCACGGCACGATCAAGGGCGCGAAGTGGGTAACATTCGATGCGGATGCTCCAGACGCAGGGCCCAGGACCGGCCCCGCGCCGAAGGCGGGCGAGTGGCAGAGCCTCTTCGACGGCAAGTCGCTGGCGGGGTGGAAGGTGGCGGAGCACAACGAGCTGAAGAACGGCGAGGCGAAGGTGGAGGACGGGGCGATGTTGCTGGCGGCCCGAGGCCGTCTGGGCCTGGTGTGGACGGGCGCGATGCCGCAGGGGGATTACGAGGTGGCGTTCGAGACGAGCCTGGTGAGCGGGCACAGGCTGGCGTCGCTCTACTTCCCCGTGGGCGGGGGCCACTGCGATCTGGTGCTGGGCGGGATCAGCGGCAAGCTGGTGGGGCTGGACGGCGTGGACGGCAAGGGCTACCGCGACAACCCGGCGCTCGCGCAGATGAAGTTCGAGACGAACCACTGGTATGCCGTCCGCGTGCGGGTGGCGGGGGGCAAGGTGGAGGTGTGGGCCGACGGGGCGCGGCTGGTTGAGTTGCCCATCGCGGGGCACACGTTCGCGGTCGAGGACCAGCGTGCGGCCCTGAAGCCGCTCGGCCTGTCGGCCTATCAGGGCACGACGGCGGTGAGGAACGTGAGGATGAGGCGGGTGGGGCCGGAGTAGGGGGAAAGAGGTGTTCGGTGTTGGGTGATCGGTGTTCGGGGCGAGAGGGGAGACAAGGCGACGGGCGGCAGGAGGCATTCCGTGGGGGCCAGTGGCAACCGGGGTGGTGGTGTGGGATGATCAAGGCCGAGGGAAGAGTCGAAGGAGGCAAGTGGCAATGGCCGCCGAGACGTTGCTGGCGCAGGTGAAGGGACTCGAGCTTCAGTTGACGGTGCTGAAGGCTCAGGTGAAACGCGCGGGGGCCGCCAAGCCCGGCCTCCCCTTCTCGCGGCTTGAGGGCCTTCTTGCCGGCACGGTGCAGTCCACGGAGCACGATATTGCGGGGGTCGAGTACCGCCCGAAGTGGAAAGGGCGCGCAGGAGCGGGCGAGTGACGCTGGTGCTGGATACGCACGCGCTGGTGTGGTATCTGGAGGGCAATCCACGGCTGCCGGCCGCGAACACCCCACGCATCCGCAACCTACGCCTCCGCCGCATCGAGCCGAGGGGGCGAAGAGGGACGAGTAGGGGGCAGAGGACAGTAGACAGAGGACAGTGGGCAGACGAAGAAGTCGGCAGGGGAAGAAGAAGCGGTGTTCGGGGGCACTCTCAGTGCGAGCGGGGGGAGGCAAGCGGTCGCTGCCGGACACGGCCGGGCTTGATGACCGTGATGTTGCCGGGGAGCGTTTCGGCGGGGACTTCGGCGAGCCCCTCCTGCACCAGCCCGAGGATCGCAAGAGCGTGGAAGGTGTTGGGCGCTCGGACGAGCACCACGCCGGGAGGCGAGGGCGTGACGCGTCGTAGAGGGAAGTCGAGGTCGCGGGCCACGATGAGGCGGCCCTGGCGCGCGGCCAGGCGCCAGAGGCGAACATCCGGACTGCCACGCAGGTCCGACGCGGCAATGTCGAGGACGTCGTCGCCCCGGCCGGCAAGCCAGTCCACCACGGCCTTGGGCACGCCCTCGTCAATGAGCCAGCGCATAGACTCGCTCTTCCGCGAGGGATTCGGCGGCATAGGCGAGGGCCGCCTTGACCTGCGCGGGGGTGAGTCGGTACTGCTCGCAGACCTCTGCCACGCTCATCGTGCCCGCAAGGGAGCCGACGACGAGTTCGACGGGTACGCGGGTGCCCTTGATCACAGGCTTGCCGCCCAAGACCTTTGGGTCGAGCAGGATCTGATCTGTCCAGTCCCGGAGCCGCTTGATCATCTTGGCCTGCCTCCTGAGTCACTGCGGGTCGCCAGAGCCCATTCTACGCGCGCCGTCGGGAGTTTTCAACCGGTCCGCGCGGTCGGGTCGGGTGGCGCCGAGGGGGCGAGTAGGGCGGAAGAGCGGTGTTGGGTGTTCGGTGACAGGCGTTGGGGGTAAGAGGGGAAGCAAGGCGGCAGGAGGCAGGGGTTGCGGGCGGGAGCGCCGGGTGGTATAATCCCATTGGAAATGAGGGCAGAGCCATGATCAAGACGGTGCGGGCCACCGTGCGGAACGGCGGCGTAGACCTGCTGGAGCCCCTCGCCCTTCCCGAAGGGGCGAAGCTGCTGGTGACGGTGCTGGACGACGAGGAGAAGGAGTTCTGGCTCCAGGCCAGTCAGGAGGCGCTGGACAAGGTGTGGGGCAACACCGAGGATGACGTCTATGCCGAGTTGCTCAAGGAATGACGTTGTCCTGGTCCGGTATCCCTTCACTGACCTGTCAGGCTCGAAGGTGCGGCCGGCGGTGGTCGTGAGCGCGCCCCATCCGTCGCAGGACGTGTTCATCGTGCCCTTGACGAGCCGAGTGGGTTCGCTCCTTGAGGGCGAGTTCGAGCTGGGCCAGTGACAGGCGGCAGGGCTGAACGTGCCGACCGCGGTGAAGCGCGGGCTGTACACGGTTCACGAGGCGCTGGTCTTGCGGAGGGTCGGCGCGCTGGCCGGGGAAGATGCGGCAAGGCTTCGTGACTCGCTGCGCGGCTGGCTGGGGCTGGCATGAACTCCAAGCAGGCCCCTTCGGTTGGGGGCGTGGGGACAGGTGGTGGAGGCGGAGGGGCGCTAGTCGCGGACAGCCGGCGGAGGTCGCGGGATGCCCTTCGTGCTCTACGAGCGTCGCGAGCAGCCGGGCGGGGCGGCGGCCTTCGTGCAACTGCGCGAGCTGTCGCTGGCGGGGACGAGCGACGGGCTGATCCACCCCTTCGTCGCAAGATTCGCGCCCCCGGCCAAGGCTTTCCCCTGGCACGCGACGGCGAGCGATCTGATCGCCGAGGCAGGGGCCAGCCCCAGAGACCACGCGATCATCGCCGACCTCAAGCCCCTGCGCGGCAACCTGTCGCTCTTCGAGCTGACCGACGTGTGGGGCTTCAGCTACGCGGAGTGGACCCCGCTGGCGCTGCGCCTGGAGGTGCTGGCGGCCGACCGCACGGTGCCGGACCCGAGCCGCACGAAGCAGCGCTTCACCGACGAGGGGTGCAGCCGCCAGGCGGTGCACCAGTTTCTCTATCTCCAGGGCGGGCTGCGCGGCGGGGCGTGGACGTGGGGGCCGGTGGGCTCGGTGAACGGGGTGCTGCTGTGGCCCGACGCTTTCGAGTACTTCCTGGCCCGGATCGGCGAGCGCGGCCGGCCGGCCGCCGACAGGCCGGCGCCCGCGGAGGCCTGAGAGAGGAGCCCGAGGTGAGCCAGTCGTGGAAGTCGGTGGACGAGGCGCTGGACTACGCGATGGCGGCGGAGCTGAAGGCGGCGGCGCTCTACCGCGCGCTGGAGCGGCAGGCCCCGTCGGCGAAGCTGAAGGCGCTGTTCGCCAGGTTCGCGGGCGAGGAGGACGGCCACTACAGGAAGCTCGAGCGGCTGCGCAAAGGCGCGGCGGCCGCGCTGGAGCCGGGCGGCCCCATCGCCGTGCCGCGGCCGGCCTCGGCGACGCTGGAGGCCCGCGGCATCACCGACATCGCCTCGGCCTACCGCTACGCCATTCGCGCCGAGAGGGGCGCGGCGCGCCTCTACGCCACCCTGGCCGACCTGGCGACGTCCCCCAGGGTGCGCCAGACCTTCGAGCTGCTGATGCAGGAGGAACTCGAGCACAGGGCCTGGCTGGAGGCCGACCTGGCGAAGCGCGAGGGCGGCGGGTTCCTCAAGAGATTCTTCCGGCGTGCGACGGGCGGCTGACCGGCGCGGTCACCTGGGCGCCTTGTGCGCGGCCAGGGCGCGGCCCACGGCCTCGGCGGCCTGGGCCGCCACGTCGGCGGCGGCCGCATTCATGGCCTCGACGAACGCCTCGGTCGTGTGGGCCTTGGCCTCGCGGCGGGCCCCGAGGCGCGTGGCCAGCAACAGGCCGCTGTCTTCGGCCTGCTTGAGCACGAGCTCGACTTCGCACACGGCCGCCCAGGCGGTCCCGCCGCGCACCTCGTCGCAGCGGAGCAGGCGGCCGTCGAGCACGAAGTCGCTCCGGCGCACCAGGCGGTCGTCCACCACGGCGGCGGCAAGGCCGGCGCCCTCGAGCGCGCGGCGGAGCACGGCGGTGATCATCTCGGCGGGCGGCTCGACCCAGCGGTGGTATTCGTGGTACTCGACGTCGGCTGCGCCCCGGCGCGATACGATGCGCTCGCGGTAGCGTGAGGCGGCGCCCAGCGCGCGCACGGCGAGCACGCCGCGGGCCGCGCCGCCGGCGCCCGGCGCGGGCGCGAGAGGGGGCGGGTCAATGCTGTAGTAGTGGATGGGCGCGAGCGGCCGCGGCCACAGGGCGCAGCCGGCCAGCAGCATCGCGCACAGGCCCGCGAGCAGCCACAGGGCAGCGACGCGCAACCGGGCAGTCCTCATCGGCTTTCCTCTCTGCTGAGGGTGGTGTTCACGGCTCGCCCCGCCGGCCGCGGAGGACGGCGGACGGGTCGCGCTCGAGGGTTTCGAGCAGTTCGCGGGCCGCGCGGAGCACGCCGTCGAGCTCCTCGAGGGAGCGCGAGAGGTCGCGCTCGACGTTGGCGAGCGATCGGCGGACGTCGTCGCGGCCGGCCGCGACGAGCCTGGCGGCAGCGCCCACGTCGGCGGCGCCCTTGCCCACGTGGTCGGCGGCCTCGCGGAGGCTCTTGTTCGTGGCCGCCAGGTCGAGGCCCTCGAGCTGGCGCTCGACCTTGGCCAGCGCATCGCCGAGGCGTCGGACCGCGTCGGCCAGGGGCTTGCGGTTCTCATCGAGGGCCGCCTGCGCCGTGTCGAGGAGCTTCTGGGCGCGGGCCCCCGTGCCGTCGGCGGCCTTCTGAAGGCCCTGGACGGCCTCGGCTACGGCGCCTGCGGTCTTCTCGAACTCGGCCTGGGCCGAGCGGATGGCCTTGTCCAGCGAGGCGGCGAGGGTGGAGGTCTGCGCGCGCACCTCCTCGATGGCCTTGTGGGCCGAGGCGAGGGCCTCCTCGGCGCGGCGGAAGAGGGCGGGGATGTCGTCGGGCTTGACCTTCGAGAGCGCCTCATCGAGGTGCTCGATGAGCTTCGTGGCGCGCTGGAGGGTGAGCGGCACGGTGTCGGCAAAGGTCTCTTCCAGGCCCGCCATGAGCGAGGGCTGGACGGGGATGAAGGAGCCCGGCTCAAGCGTGGGGGCCTCGCGGTCAGTGCCGCCGGTCAGGTCCACCACGTAGGGGCCGAAGATCGAGAGCAGGCTGTAACGGGCCTTGACGCCCTGGCGCAGCGTGACTTTGGTGGGGTCGATGCCGAGGGTGACGCCCACCTTGTTCTCGGGCGTCACGCGCAGGTCGAGCACCTTGCCCACGGTGACGCCGCGGTAGCTGACGCGCGAGCCCTCGGTGAGGCCGGGGATGCTCTCCTCGAACTCCACGTGGTAGCGGTCGAGCCGCTGGCGCTGGAGGCCGGTGAGGGTCACGACCACGATGGCGAAGATCGCCAGCGCGCCGAGGAGGAAGAGGCCGACTTCGGTCTTCTGTCGCTTGGTAGCCACGGGACGGGTTCCTCTAACGGGGAGCGGCGTGCGGCGGGGCCGCCTCGGCCCCTGGGTGGAAGAAGCGAGCGACCTCGGGGTCGGGCGACTCGTCCACGCCGGCCAGCGGCCCGAAGAAGCGTTGCGTGCCGCCCGCGAGCATCAGCACGCGGTCGGCGATGGTGCGGATCGACTCGAGGCTGTGGGTCACGGCCACCACGGTGATGCCCAGCACGCGGCGCAGGCGCAGGATGAGCTGGTCGAGGCCGGCGGCCGTCACGGGGTCGAGGCCGGCCGACGGCTCGTCGAAGAAGACCAGTTCGGGGTCGAGCGCCAGGGCGCGGGCCAGGGCCACGCGCTTGCGCATGCCGCCCGAGAGGTCGGCCGGCATCTTGCCGCCCGCGTGGGCCAGGCCCACCAGGCTCAGCTTCATCGCCACGAGCGCCGGGATCAGGTCGCGGCTCAGGCCCCGCTCGCGCATCGGCAGCGCCACGTTCTCCGCCGCCGAGATCGAGGCGAACAGGGCATCGGACTGGAACGACACGCCGAAGCGGGCGCGGAAGCGGTCCAGTTCGTCCTCTTCCATCCTCGCAATGTCCTCGCCCCACAGGCGCACGGTGCCGCTGGCGGGCCGTAGCAGGCCGATGAGGTGGCGGAGCAGCGTGGTCTTGCCGCAGCCGCTCACGCCCACGATGGCCAGGATTTCACCGGGCGGCACGGCGAAGCTCACGCCGTCGAGCACGCGCGTCGAGCCGTACTCGGCCACAAGGCTCTCGACTTCGATCACCGGGTCCATGCCGCCTCACACGAAGAAGAAGAACGTGGCGAAGGCCATGTCGGCCACGATGATCAGGAAGATGTCGATCACCACCGATCGCGTGGTGGCGAGGCCGATGCCGCGCGCGCCGCCCTCGACGCGCAGCCCGTTGTGGCAGGCCACGAGGGCGATGATCACGGCGAAGATGCCGCTCTTGAAGAGGCCCTGGAGGATGTCGCCCAGCGCCGCCGCGGCCACGAGCTCGTTCCACCAGGCCGCGGGGCTCTCGCCGAGGATGCTGATGCCCACGAAGGAGCCGCCCGCGTTGCCCGCGGCCATCGCCAGCACGGTGAGCGCCGGCACGGCGAGCAGCAGAGCCCACAGCTTCGGCACGAGGAGGAAGCGCGCGACGTTCAGCCCCATCGAGCGCAGCGCGTCGATCTCCTCGCGCACCCGCATCGTGGCCAGCTCCGCCGTGATGGCCGCGCCGGAGCGCGCCGACACGATGATGGCGGTGAGAAATGCCCCCAGCTCGCGCGCGAAGGCCACCACCACCAGGTCGGCCACGTAGATCGTCGCCCCGAACTGCTTGAGCTGCGCGGCCGAGAGCAGCGCGATGATCACGCCGAGCAGGAAGTTCAGCAGCGCCACGATGCCGAGGGCCCGCACGCCCATCTCGTGCAGTTCGTCCAGCAGCGCGCCCCAGCGCAGGCCCCGGCCGCGAAGCGGGGCCAGCACGGCCCAGTAGAGCAGGTCCACCGTCAGCGCGGCCGCCGCGCGCAGCTCCTCTCGTGCGGCGAAGGCTCGCCCCCCGAGCCGCTCCAGGAGGCCCTCCGCCGGCGGCGGGCTCGGGGGCGGCTCCTCGAGCGCGGGCCTGACCAGTTCCAGCAGCTCGGCGGCGCGGCCCCGCGCGCCTTCGAGCCTCAGCTCGGCGCCGCGCCCGCGGGCCGTGCGCGCCGCGAGCTGAAGGAAGGCGGCGCCCTGCGTGTCCATCTGCTCCACGCCGCGGAGGTCCACCCTCACGCGCGAGGCGCCAGCGGCCAGGCGCGCTCGGACGGCCTCGAGCAGCGCGCGGCCCGCCTCCTGCGACAGCCGGGCGGGCGCCACGAGAGGCTCCTCGTCCCGGCCGGGGGTTGGCGTGGCACTCCCGGGTTGCATGTCGCCCTCGCGATTCGGGCGCCCTCGCGCCGCGATCGGCAATCTCCAATCCCCAGTTACTTCTTCGGCCTGCCGTCCGTGCCCAGGCGGGCCTCGCCAGCCAGATCGCCCATGGCCCACAACAGGCCATTGACCAGGTGCTTCTGGAAGCGCTCTTCGCCCCACACGTTCTTGCCGTGCCCCAGGGCCGTGTAGAAGACCTTGCCCTTGCCATACGGATGGCACCAGGCGATGCCGAAGTCTTTGTCCTCGCGCAGGCCCGGCTTCGTCACGTCCACCGAGGCGTTGTCGAGGCTCATCAGCACGTGGGTCTTCTCGCGCGACCAGGGGATGAACATGTAGATTTCGTCCTGCACCTCGAAGGCCTCGCCGAGGCCGGCCGAGGCGGGGTGCGTGGTGTCTTCGACGATCACCCGCACCTTCTGGCTCCACGGGTGGCTCACGAAGACGCCGTTGACCATTTCGTTGTACTCGGGCCACTTGGTGGCCGGGCACATGTAGCTGGCCGAGTGGATGCCCACGAAGCCCTTGCCGCCCTTGACGAACTCGATCAGGGCCTTCTTGTTCTCGTCGGTCAGCGGCGGCGTCACCTTGGTCAGCTCGCCGCCGCCGTAGCTCACCATCGCGTCGAACTTGCCGAGGTACTCGGGCGTCCACTTCGAGCAGTCGGTGCACTCTTCGACGTCGAATGCGTCGCCCTTGGCCCCCCAGTCCTTGAGCACCTGGAGCACGGCGGCGATCCCTTCGCCGTGTCGGAAGCCTTCGGTTTGCGAGAAATAGACGATGTGGCGCTTGGCCCCGGCCTCCGCCACGACGCCAGCCGCCGCCATGAACACCGCCAGCCAACCCATCCATCTAGTCTGCATGCCGCACCTCCTTGTCACAAGTCGCGCTCCAACATGTTGACTTCGACGGCGTTCCGGTCGTCGAGGTCGAAACGCAGGGTCTTGATCTCGAACGGCCCGACGCGGCCGGTCCAGGCCGCCTGGGCGAAATGCACGTCCACGCGGGCCTGGGTCTCGCGGCCGGCCGTCTCGACGAAGCGCACGATCAGGCCGTCGCCCTCCTCGGCCCCCTTGAGCACGGTGAGCAGCAGGTTGTCGGGCTTCACCTCGACGGCCGAGCCGTAGTTCGACACCAGGCCGTCCTGCACGTCCTCGAAGCGGTAGAAGACGGGCACGTTGAGGGCCTGGGCCTCGCGGACGACGCCCGCCTCCTGCCACGAGCCGGCGTGCGGCACGAGGCGATAGCGGAACACGTGCTCGCCCTGGTCGGTGTACTGGTATTCCACGCCCGGCTCGGGCGTGCGCGGGTCGTGGAAGGCGTAGATGGGGCTGCGCAGGAGGCTCAGGCGCATCTCGGCGCCCAGCACGTCGGCGCCGTAGACGCCGTCGTTGATGACGGCCAGCCCCGCCGGCTGGCCTGCCACGGTGCCCGACAGGTCGAGCCAACGCTGGATCGGCTCCTCCTCGCCATTCGCCTGCCGTGCGATGCTGCCGTAGGGGACCTCGGCGGTGACGGCGGGCCGCTCGAGGGCCGTGGGGAACGCCAGCTTGAGCATCTTGTGCCGCTCGCGCCAGTCCACGACGAGGCACACATCCACCTTCGCCGCGCCATCATAGAGGTAGAACGTCTGCTCGGCAGCGGAGTCGCCCCAGCGGCAGCGCACGCGGAGCGCGCCGCGCACGGGGCCGGCCTCGAGAATCTCGGGCGGCCCGACGGGCCGGAAGCGCCCGATCTCGTCGCGGAAGCTCGCCACGTCGTGGCTCCACGTGTCGCTCAGGTCGCGCAGCACCACGAGCGCGCCGCACGGCCCGGCCAGCAGGTTGGCCTCCTCGGGCTTTCGGCGCAGCACGCTCAGCCCGCCGGTCTCGGGGTCGAGCTCGAGCCGCAGGTGCTGGTTCTCCATCGAGACCGGGGTCACCACCAGGCCCGAGCCGTCGGTCTTCGGGGCGTGCTCGGTGCTCAGGTGGTAGCAGGCGAAGCCCAGCGGGCGCAGGCGCGTGCGGAACACCAGGTGGCCCTCGACCCGCTGCACGGGCACCTCGTGGAACTGCTCGTCGAAGACGGCGATCTGCGGCGCATCGTCCTGCGGGGCGAGCTCGATCACGTCCTCGCGGTCGAAGCCGAGCGGGTTGAAGAACACGACGGGCGAGGCCCCGCGCGTGGTGTCCACGTTCCGGCCCCAGAGGGCGAGCGAGTCGGTGATCACCTGGAGCGCGGTCTCGCGCACGGCGTCGAGGAGGGGCCAGGCGTCGTCGTAGGCCTCGGGGATGCTCGTGCCGGCCAGAATGTCGTGGAACTGGTGGAAGAGCACGGTCTCCCAGGCCTTGCCGAGGGCGGCCTGCTGCGGCTCGCCGCCGAAGGCCGCCGCGGCGATGGCCGCGAAGCGCTCGGCGGCCAGGAGCAGCTCCTCGCATTCGTGGTTGGCCCGCTTGATCGCGGCCACCACGCTGTAGCAGCCGCGCGCGTGGTGCTGAAGCTCGTCGGCCACGACGGGCAGGCGGCCCCGCGCGCCCGCCACGGCGTCGAAGAAGCGCTGCGGCGTGCTGAAGACGGCGTTGGGCGCGGCCGGGTCGGCCTGGGCGGCCTGGATGCTCGCGATATTGGCCCGGGTCGGCCCGCCCCCGTGATCGCCCACGCCGTAGAAGCACATCACGTGGCGGAGGCCCAGGGGCGCCTGCTCGGCCGCGGTGCGGATGCGCTCGGCGATCTCGTCGGGGCCGCCGCAGTAGTGGTGCGGCGGGCGGCAGGCGACCACCTGCGAGCCGTCGGGCGCCTGCCACAGGAACAGGCCGGCGGGCAGCGCCTTCTCGTGCGGCCCGGGGCGGAAGAACACGTAGCTCTCGAGCCCGCATTTCTTGAGAATCTGCGGCAGCGTGCCCGCGTGGCCGAAGGAGTCCACGTTGTAGCCCACCCGCACGTCCACCCCGAACTTCGCCTGGAAGTAGCGTTTGGCGTAGAGGGCCTGGCGGACGAACGACTCGCCGCAGGGCAGATTGCAGTCGGGCTGCTCCCACCAGCCGCCCACGATGGCCCAGCGCCCCTCGGCCACCCGCCGGCGGATGCGCTCGAAGAGCGCCGGCTCGTGCTCCTCGAGCCACTGGTACGTCGCCGCCGACGAGCGGCAGAAGAGGAACCCGGGCGTCTCCTCCATCCGGTCGAGCGCCGAGGCGCACGTGCGCCGCACCTCGTCGAAGCCCTCGTCGGCCCGCCACAGCCACACGGGGTCAATGTGCGCGTTGCCAATCATGTGCACGGTGACGTTCTTCAGCGACCCCTCGGCCATGTACGGCCATCCTCTCCTGCGGGTCTGCGGGGGGTTCGATGCCGAACGGCAGTATAGCACGAAGCCGGCGGAGGCGCAATCGCCCGGGAGTCCCGCCCAGCCTCCTGCTCCGATTGACTCCCCTGCCTGGCGCGGCTATGGTGGAAGGCGTTGCCGCAAGGGCCCAGCGGCCTGGCGCGGCGCTCGACCCTCTCCGCGGTTGCGGAGCGCGTGCTCATGACCACCCACTCCTCGCGCGAGCCGGGCACGGGCCTGGCGCTTTCGGGCGGAGGCTTCCGCGCCGCGCTGTTCCATCTGGGCAGCCTCTGGCGCCTCAACGAGTTCGGCCTCCTGCGCCGCCTGGGCGTCGTCACCAGCGTCTCGGGCGGCTCGATCACCGCGGGCCTCCTCGCCCACCGGTGGAGCCGGCTGGCGTTCGACGCCGACGGTGTGGCCGCGAACTTCCGCCAGGAGATCGCGGCGCCGCTGCGCGCCTTCTGCACGCGCCACGTGGACCTGGCGGCGGGCCTCGCCGGCATGCTGCCCGGGGTGAGCGGCGCCGACATCGCCGCCAGCCGCTACCGCCAGCACCTCTTCGGCAAGGCCACGCTCCAGGACCTTCCCAACGCCGGCCCCCTCGCGCCACGCTTCATCTTCTACGCCACGAGCCTCCAGACCGGCGCCAGCGTGCGCATGGGCAAGGAGTACCTGGCCGACTACAAGGTCGGCATGCTCCCGGCCCCCGACATCGGGCTGGCCGACGCCGTGGCCGCCTCGAGCGCCTTCCCGCCCGTGCTCTCGCCCATGGTCATCAAGACGGACCCCGGGAAGTGGGTGGACCTGGAGGGCACCCGGGTCTTCGGCGACCCGGCCTTTCGTTCGCGCCTCGTGCTCACCGACGGCGGCGTCTACGACAATCTGGGCCTCGAGGCGATCTGGGACCGCTACGAGACCGTGCTGGTGAGCGACGCCGGCGCTCCGCTGACCCTCGAGGCCAGGCCCTCGGCCGTGTGGGCCTGGCTCACGGCGCGCGTGCAGAACCTCCTCTCGGAGCAGGCCCGCGCGATCAGGAAGCGCCACCTCATCGCCGCCTTCCGACGCCAGGTGTGCCGGGGCACCTACTGGGGCATCACCACGCACATCAACGACTACGGCCTGCCCACGGCGATGACGCGCGACACCCCCTTCACGGCCTCGCTGAAGTCCATCCGCACACGCCTCAGCCCCTTCAGCCCACTCGAGCAGGGCTGCCTGATCAACTGGGGCTATGCGCTCACCGACGCCGCCATGCGCCGCCACGTGCTTCCCGGCGGCGACCCCGGCCAGTGGCCCGACCCCGACTACCCGCTCTAGGGTCTGTGCGGGAATCCACGCGGGACTGCGACACCGCGAATCCTGGCCGCGAGCAAGGAGCGAGGAGGAGACGATGCAGCGGAGAGCATCCTTCGCGAGGCGCTCAGGACGGACGACGAGCTCGTGCCCTCCCGAACGTTCCAATACGTTCGGGAGGGTAGCCCGACGGCTTCGGCGGCGTAGCTCCCGAGTTACCCTCCCGAAGGTATTGGAACCTTCGGGAGGGAGGCTGGCCCCTCCGTGGCATCGCCTGCGTCGCCGCGTCTTGCATCCGCCCCGCTGCCGCCGGCAACGCAGCCCGCGTGGATTTCCGCACAGACCCTAGCCAGCGGAGGCGGAAGATGGCGCGACGACGCAGCCGCAGAATCCCGACCCGCGGCCCCCTGGCGCTCCTCACGGCGCTCGTCGCTGCCGCCGCCGCCTACTGGACCACGCGACAGCCCCCCAAGGGCGTGCCCACCCAGGGCACGGTGAGCAAGGTCTCCGACGGCGACACCCTGCACGTGCGCGCGGATGGCGCCGACCACATCCTGCGTCTCATCGGCGTAGACACGCCGGAGCTGCACGAGTCGGACAAGCTCGACCGCGACGCGCAACGCACGGGGCAGGACCGGCGCACCATCCAGGCCCTCGGCCAGCGCGCGCACGCCTTCACCCGCCGCCTGTGCGAGGGCAAGAGGTGCCGGCTGGAGTTCGACTCGGCCAACGCCGCGAGCGGCCACCGCGACAAGTACGGCCGCCTCCTCGTCTACCTCTTCGTGACCGGCGACGACGGCAGCGACGTGTTCGTCAACGCCGAGATCATCCGCCAGGGCTACGGCGCGGCCATGGCCGGCTACGCATTCGACGCGGCGCGCAAGGCCGAGTTCCTGCGCCTCCAGCGCGACGCGCGCTCCGCCAAACGCGGCCTCTGGGGCGAATGGAAGGAACGCGGGCCGTGAGAATGCGGGGGAGGAAGCCCTTCTTCGCAAGAAGGGCTTCCTCCCCCGCATCCCCCTCCTTCCCAAGAACTCTCGGATCGGGCTGGGGGAACTTCTTGCCAAGAAGTTCCCCCAAATGCTCATCACAACGTGGGCGCGGTGCGGCGGATGCCGAACTCGCGGTGGCCGAGAACCTCGGAGCGGGTGAGGCGGCCGTTCGCCACGTCGAGCATCAGCGCCCAGAGGCGGTCGGCGGCCTCGGCGATCGTCTCGCGCCCCTCGGCGATGGGGCCGGCGTCGAAATCTATGTTGTCGCTCATCCACTGGGCCAGGGGCGTGTTGGTGGCGATCTTGAGGACGGGCGCCACGGCGCACCCCAGCGGCGTGCCGCGGCCCGTGGTGAAGAGCACCAGGGTCGCTCCGCCGGCGACCATGCCTGCCACCGACTCGATGTCGTTCCCCGGCGTGTCCATCAGCACCAGGCCACGGCCGGAGGGCGCGACGGCGTAGTCGAGCACCTCCTCGATGGGGCTGTGGCCGCCCTTGTGCACGCAGCCGAGCGACTTCTCCTCGATGGTGGTGATGCCGCCCTCGATGTTGCCGGGCGAGGGGTTCGAGCCCGTGAGGTCGGCGCCGTAGAAGCGGCAGATCTTCTCGCAGTCGAGCACCATCCGGCGCGCCTGCTCGCCGATCTCGGGGATGGCGCCGCGTTGGGCCAACAGGTGCTCGGCGCCGATGAACTCGGTGGTCTCCGACACCATCACCGTGGCGCCGGCCGCCACCGCGCGATCGGCGATCTCGCCCGCGAGCGGGTTGGCCGTCAGGCCCGAAAAGGCGTCCGAGGCGCCGCACTCCATCGCGAGCACCAGGCGGTCGAGGGGGCAGGGCTGACGCTCTTGCGGCAGCGCCTGGGCGGCGAGAGCGCGCAGCCGTTCGCGGCCGCGGGCGATGGCGGCCGTGGTGCCGCCCTCCTTCTGAATGCCGACGACTTCGGCTGGCTTGCCCGCCTTGCGAACCTCGTCGGCGAAGGCCTCGGCCGCCCACTGCTCGCAGCCGAGCGCCACCACAAGCACCCCGCCCACGTTGGGGTTGGCCCCCGTGCCGGCCAGGGTGCGGAACGTGGCGGCCGCGTCGTCGCCGATCTGCGCGCAGCCGTGCTGATGGCTGATCGCCACGGCCTCGGGCACGGCCTCGGCGATCCTGGCCGCCACGTGGCACGAGCAGCCCACCGTGGGCAGCACGAGCAGATGATTCCTCACGCCCACGGCGCCGTTGGGGCGCGGATAAGCCTGAATGGTGATTCCGGATGGCGGATGGCGGATGGCGGGTTTCCCCTTCTGGCTAGCCCTCCCCCCTCACGGCGCGCTGGCTGACGCAGTTGTGCACGTGCACGTGTTCGCCGGGGGCGATGGGCCTGGTGGCCCGGCCGATCGGCTGGCCGTACTTGAGCACCGGCTCGTCCCTCGCGATGGCGCGTACGGCGAACTTGTGGCCGCGGGGGATGTCGGCGGCCAGCGTCACGCTCCCCGCCTCAAGGGTCACGGTCGTGCCGGCCGCCAGCGGCACGAGCGCCGTGGCCACGCTGTCGCGCAGGTCGAGCTGGATGGCCGTGCGAGGAGCCGGCATAGCGTCCTCTCTTCCCGCCCACAGGGCGGCCGACACCCGTGTTGTGGCCCGCCGCTGCCGAGTTCGTGAACCCGGCAGGTCAGGCCTTGTCGCGAGGCACGAAGGGCGACAGTGCGCGGAGCCGGTGCACGATGCCCGGCATGTGCTCGACGACGAAGTCGATCTCTTCCTGGGTGTTGTAGCGGCTGAGGCTGAAGCGGATCGAGCCGTGGGCGGCGGTGAACGGCACGCCCATGGCGCGCAGCACGTGGCTGGGCTCCAGCGAGCCCGAGGTGCAGGCCGAGCCCGACGACGCACACACGCCCAGGGCATCGAGGTCCATCAGGATCGACTCGCCCTCGATGAACTCGAAGCTGATGTTGGCCGTGTTGGGCAGGCGGCGGTCGCGGTGGCCGTTCACGTGGGCGTCCGGGCAGGTGGCCAGGATGCCCTCTTCGAGGCGGTCGCGCAGCGCGCGCACGCGGGTGACCTCTTCCTTCATGTGCTTCGCGGCGAGTTCGGCGGCGGCGCCGAGGCCGACGATGTAGGGCACGTTCTCGGTGCCGGCCCGGCGGCCGCCCTCCTGGTGCCCGCCGAGCATGAAGGGCGCGAGCCGCGTGCCCTTGCGCACGTAGAGCACGCCCACGCCCTTGGGCGCGTGCAGCTTGTGCCCGCTGAGGGCCAGCAGGTCCACCGGCGCCTGCGACAGGTCAATCGGCAGCTTGCCGACGACCTGCACGGCGTCGGTGTGGAAGGTGACGCCCTTGCGGCGGCAGATCTCGCCGATGGCGCCGACGGGGAAGATCACGCCCGTTTCGTTGTTCGCCCACATCACCGACACGAGGGCCGTGTCGTCGGTGATGCAGTCGTCGAGCATCTGGAGGTCGAGCAGCCCTTCGCGGTCCACGGGCAGCTCGGTGACGCGATAGCCGTTGCTGCCCAGGTAGCGGCAGGTGGAGAGCACGGCGGGGTGCTCGACGCGGGTGGTGATGACGTGCCGCTTGCGGCCGGCCAGGGCCTCGAGGGTGCCGCGGAGCGCCGCGTTGTCGCTCTCGGTGCCGCAGCTCGTGAAGACGATCTCGGATGGGTCGGCGCCCAGGAGCGCGGCCATCTGCTCGCGCGCGCGCTCCACGTGCTTGCGCACCTGCCCGCCGAAGCTGTGCATCGAGGAGGCATTGCCGTACAGCTCGCCGAAGAACGGCTGCATCGCCTCCACCACCTCGGGCGCGACACGGGTCGTGGCGTTGTTGTCCAGATAGAGGGTCTTCACGGCTTGTCCTCCACCACGACGAGGTCGGGCGAGACGAACTCGCGGAGCTTGGCCCCCACGAAGCCGTCGAGGGTGAACTCGGCGGCGCGGCACATGGCGCAGTGGCCGCGCAGCGCCACGATCACGCGGTTGCCGTCCACGTCAATCAGCTCGATGTCGCCGCCGTCCTCCTGGAGCCGCGGGCGCACCTCCCGCTCGAGCACCTCCTGCACGAGCTGGATCTTGCGCATCGTCGTGAGGCGCGGCCGAGGCGGCTCGGGGGCCTCGAGCATCACCGGCTCGCCGTGCACGCGGGCGAGGATCGCCTTGATCTCGTGCTGGCAGCCGCCGCAGCCGCCGCCGGCCTTGCAGTAGTTCGTCACCTCCTCGACCGCGTGGAGGTTGTTCTCGCGGATGACCCGCTCGATCTCGGTCTCGGTGACGCCGAAGCAGGTGCACACCACGCGCCCTTCGAGCACGTGGGCCGTCTTCTTGCCGCCGCTGCGGTAGTACTCGATGGCGGCCTCGAGCGCCTCGCGGCCCATCACCGAGCAGTGCATCTTCTGCTCGGGCAGGCCGCCCAGCACGTCGGCGATGTCCTGGTTCGTCACCTGGGCCGCCTCGTCGAGCGTCATGCCCTTGATCATCTCGGTGAGCACCGACGAGGAGGCGATGGCGCTGGCGCAGCCGAAGGTCTGGAACTTCGCGTCGGCGATCCGCCCGTCGGGGCCGAGCTTGAACGTCAGCTTCAGCGCGTCGCCGCAGGCCAGCGAGCCCACCTCGCCGATGCCGTCGGCGTTCTCGATCACGCCCACGTTCCGCGGGTTGCGGAAGTGGTCCATCACTTTGGACGTGTAGTCCCACATGCCATGGTCCCCTTTCTGACCTGCACGTATTGTCCCGCGGGCTGCGTTCCGTGTCAAGCCCGCGCCCGGGGCACAGAAGGGGGCCTCCGTGCTGCGCTTCGACGCTGACGGTTCGCTTGGCGCCGTGCAGGCGGAGGAGTTCCTTCCCGGCATCGAAGCCGTCCCTGCCTGCGCATTGGCCGTGGCGCCGCCGCGTGGTTCCTCCAGCATGGCCCTGTCTGCCAGGGCGGCGGTCCGTCCTGCGGGCGGGGCCCCCTCAGGAGAACGAGCCGAACTCGCGGCAGGCGGCGAAGAGCGCGTCTATGTTGGCGAGGGGGACCTCGGGCTCGAGGACGTGGGTGGGGCTGATGATGAGGCCGCCCCTGCGGCCGTACTTGGCGATGCACTCCTTCACGCGCGCCCGCACGTCGGCCGGGGTGCCCCAGGGCATGGTGCTTTGGGTGCCGATGCAGCCGTCGAAGGTGAGGCGTTTGCCGAAGCGCGTGTGAATCGCGTCCACGTCCAGGCACTCGGGCTGGAGGGGGTTGAGGATGTCGAGGCCGGCCTCGACCAGCTCGGGCACGATGGCCGCGATGTTGCCGTCGCTGTGGTACCAGATCTTCGCCTGAGGGCGAATCTCCTTGATGGCGCGCCAGACCTTGGCCCAGCGGGAGTGGATGAGCTTGCGCCAGGTGTCGGGCGCGAAGATGAGGGATTTCTGGCTCGCGACGTCGTCGCCCGTGTTGATGAGGTCGGCCCCCGCCCTGGCGAAGGCGGCCGCGCGAATCAGGTTCTGCTGGAAGAGGCGTTCGAGCAGGCACTCGGCCCAGGCGGGGCGCTCGACCGTGTCGAGCAGGAATTGCTCGTAGCCGCGGATTTGCCACGCGGTCTCGTACATGTGGCCGACCCAGCCCGTGGCCACCTTGCCCGCGGCGTGGGCTGCGGCCACCGCAGCCGCCAGATGATCGGTGCCCCATCCGCTCACATCCTCAAGGGGATAGTCTTCGATGTCCTTGAGGCTCTTGGCGTTGCGGAGGGGGGAGACGTAGCCCCAGAAGTGGTAGAAGCCGGAGGGGACCATGGCCACGCCGTGGCCGTCGAAGGTCGTGCCCGCGGGCAGGGTCTCGCCGTGCCAGTAGCGTGAGAAGTCGAGCGGGGGCAGCCCTTCGGGCCGCTTGAGGCTCAGGCCAGCCGAGCGGTAGAAGCCGTAGTGGCCGGCGATGTCGTCGGTGCCGATGTGCTCGACGAGGCGTCTGCGCAGGTCATCGGTGAAGCCGGCGTAGTAGAGGATGCGGCGCGGCCGCCGGTGCTCGGTCGTCGCCAGGAAGTCGGCCCAGTCATTCGGCATCTTGGGTCCTCGGTGGTTCTCGGTCGCCGCGTCGCAGCGGCCTGCGGGGGTTTGACTGCCATGATCATACGCTTCCGACCGAAGGGTGCAAGAGGGAGTCAAGAGACCGACGGCGCCAGGGATGCCTTCTGGAAACGCACCCCACTCACATCGTCGGCGTGGGAGACTCCACGCACTCCAGAAAGATTGCATAGTTGAACAAGTATGCAATTCGCCGAAGGAGCCCAATGGCCAGGATCGCGTGGGTAAGTGGCACCTGGCCTGCCGCGAGGCGATGCGGGAGGCTCCGTGCCCATGGCCGTGCGCGAAAGTGCTTGCATAGTTGAACAACTATGAAAGTCTTCCCCGCAACTTGGTGTCCACCCCCAGCCTCTTCCTGCGCTGGACGGCGCGGGTGCGGGCGCTCCGCACTTGCGGCCCTCGCCCTTTGGAGCTATCCTGTGCCCTCACGCAGCAAGGAGTTCGTCTGCCTATGCCCAGCTACCAGGATCTCGTGACCCTCGCGCGTGGCCCGCAACCGCGTGTCCTGCCGGTCGTCTGGGACTTTTTTCCCTGTCACGCGGGCGCCGTGGGCGGGGTGCCCGACTTCCTGCGCTACTACTTCGACGCCGATGAGAAGCTGCGCCTCCAGCTCCGGCTCAAGGAGCTGTTGCCCGAGGCGCTGATTCTGCCGGGCGTGTTCGCCGACTTCGGCGTCATCGTGGAGGTCTCAGCCTTCGGCGGGCGCATTCAGTGGTTCGAGCAGGGTGCGCCATTCCTGAGCGAGGTGATTCACGACGCCCGCGAGATGGACACGTTGAAGCCCCCGCGGCCCGGCCTCGACGGCCTGATGCCGCTCGTGCTCGCGCAGCGCGAGGCCATGCGCCGCAAGCTCAAGGCCCAGGGCATCGAGATGGAACGCTGGGCGATGACCATGGGCCCCGCCGAGGTAGCCGGCCTGCTGATGGGCTACGAGCGTTTCTACCTGACGATGTACGATGACCCGCTCCGCCTCCATGCTCTGCTGCGCCTCGTCACCGACTTCCTCATCGCCTGGCTGCGGAAGCAGGGCGAGGCGTTCGGCGGCATCGAAGTGCTGTGCGTGGCCGATCACGTGCCCAACCAGGTGCCGCCCCACGCGCTCCGCGAGTTCATCCTGCCCTGCGAGCAGGCCCTCTTCGCCGAGTTCCCTCGCGCCGTCCGCATCTACCACAACGAGGGCCGCCACGCCGACGCACACATCGGCATGGTGCTGGACTTCGGCGCCGACGTGTGGCACTTCGGCAGCGACGTGCACGCCCTGCCCGACCTGCTGGCGAAGGTGGGCGACCGCCTGGTGCTCTTCGGCGGCCTCAATCCCCACGGAGCGCTCCGCAAGGGCACGCCAGCAGACGTGCGCGCCGAGACCCGCGCCGCCCTCGCCGCCGCGCAGGGGCGCCGCTTGCTGCTCTCGAGCGGCACCGGCACCACGCCCGACACCCCGCTCGAGAACCTGAGGGCGATGGTGGAGGCCACCGCCTCCCCGCCCCCCTCGCCCTGACCGCCGCGGCTCAGGCCTTCTGGGCGATCTTCTCGTAGGGCCAGGCCGCCACACCGCCCTCCATCACTGAGACCTTCGTGAAGCCGGCCGCGCGCAGCATGCGCTCGGCCGAGTAGCCCCGCAGCGACACCGCGCAGAAGGCGATGACCTCCTTGTCGCGCGGCAGCGCGCCCAGCTTGTCGCGCAGGGCCCCGAGCGGCACGAGCGTGGCGCCCGGGATGCTGGCTTTCTCGAACTCGGCCGGCGTGCGCACGTCCAGGAACAGGAAGTCCTCGCCCGCGTCGAGCTTGGCCTTGACGGCGACGGGCGACAGGCCGTGCATGAGGCCGTCGAGCTTGTTCCGCAGGGCGTTCGCCGCGACGATCACGTTGTCGAGCGGGGCCGAGTAGGGCGGCGCGTAACACAGGTCGAGGTTCGCCATCTGGTCCACCGTCATGCCGGCGATGAGCGCTGTGGCCGCAACGTCAATGCGCTTGGCCACTTCGCCGGCGCCTACGGCCTGCGCGCCGAGGAGCCTGCGCGTGCGCCGGTCGGCGATGAGCTTGAGCACGACGAGTTTCGCCCCCGGATAGTGGTGCACGCGGTCGGGCGCGGGCACGAGGCAGGTTTCGACGTCGAGGCCGAGCTCGCGGGCCTGCCGCTCGCCGAGGCCGGTGCGCGCGGCGGTGAAGTCGAACGCCTTGCAGACGGCCGAGCCGACGATGCCTGGGAATGCATCGGCGCGCCCGGCGATGGCGTTGGCGGCCACGCGGCCCTTCTTGTTCGCGCTCGCGCCGTTCGAGAGGAACACGGGCCGGCCCGAGACCAGGTGGCGATCCTCGGTGCAGTCGCCGACGGCGTAGATGCTCGGGTCGGCCGTGCGCATGGTGGCATCCACCACGATGGCGCCGGTGGGGCCCACCTCGAGGCCGGCCGCACGCGCCAGATCGCTGTTCGGGCGGACGCCGACTCCCACGATGACCGCGTCGGCGGGGATTCGCTCGTCGCCCACGACCACCGCCTCGGCGCGCTCGCGCCCCTCGATGGCCTTCGCCGTGGCGCCCGTGAGCACGCGCACGCCCTTGGCCGCCAGGTGGTGCTCGACCAGGCGCGCCAACTCCCAGTCGAGCATGGGGAGGATCTGCGGCAGCATCTCGACGAGGGTCACACGGCAGCCGCACTGGACCACGGCCTCGGCCGCCTCGACCCCGATCAGCCCGGCGCCGATGATCACCGCGTGGCGGTGCGGCGCGGGGTGCTCGAAGTAGCGCGGCTCGCCCTCCTTGGCCCCGCCCCGGCCTCCGGCCAGGGCGGCCTTGATCCCCTCGGCGTCCTCGATGCGGTGCAGGGTGAACACGTTCGGCAGCTCCACGCCCGGCAGCTTGGGCACCAGCGGCTTCGCGCCCGTGGCCAGCACGAGCACGTCGTAGTCGAGCCAGCGCGTGCCTTCGGCGTCGCGAATCTCCACGCGCTTCGCCGCGCGGTCCACCCGCGTGGCCTCGGTGCGGGTAAGCACGCGCACGTTCAGCAGCTTGTAGAAGTAGGCCGGGTCGCGGGCCGCGCCGGCCGGCGTGGCGGTCAGCTCCTTCTGCTCCTTCACCACGCCGCCGATGTAATAGGGCAGGCTGCACCCCGCGTAGGAGATGAAATGCCCCTTCTCGACAATCGTGATGTCGGCCTCAGGGTCCAGCCTTCGCAGGCGCGCGGCGGTCTTCGGCCCCGCCGCCACGCCGCCGATGATGACGACCTTGCGTTTCATCCCGGCGCCTCCTGAAACCCTTGCGTCCCATGGCCCGCGCGGAGCGGGCTTCGCTTCTTATACCCCAAGCGGCCCCGCGCATCAAGTTCGGGGAGTCTGATCAAGTTCGGGGGCGTCCTTGACTTTCGGCCCCGCGCGCCCTATCCTGGATGGCGAGTGCACGCCCACCGCGGCCGCCGTTCAGGAGAGGAACTGCCCATGCCGACCGTGCGACCCACCCGCCGCGAGGCGCTGGCCGCCGGCGCGCTGGCCGCGGCGGCGCCCTTGGCCGCCCGAGCCGCCGACGCGCCGCCCCCGCCCAAGCGCCGCATCAAGCAGAGCTTCGCCTGGGGCTGCTACATCAAGAAGGACGCCGACCCGCTCCAGATGATCCAGGCCGCGGCCGACATCGGCTTCGCCTCCATCGAGATGGGCCCCGAGCAGCACTGGAAGGCGATCCAGGACGCCGGCATGCAGGTCGCCATCTTCGGCGCCGGCGGCGGCTTCGTCGACCCCAAGAACTGGGACAACGCGGAGCGCAGCATCCTGGCCGCCCTCGAGAAGGCGCAGAAGTACGGCATCAAGAGCCTGCTCTCGCTCACCGGCAACCGCGGCGAGCGCTCCGAGAAAGAGTGCATTGACAACTGTGTCAAGTTCCTGCCCCGCGTGGCCAAGGCCCTCGAGCAGGCCGGCGTGCGCCTGTGCATCGAGCTGCTCAACAGCAAGGTGAACCACAAGGGCTACTTCCTCGACCGCACCGCCCTCGGCGTCGAAATCTGCAACCAGGTCAACTCGCCCGCCATCGGCCTGCTCTACGACATCTACCACATGCAGATCATGGAGGGCGACCTGATCCGCACCATCACCGAGAACATCAAGCTCATCGGCCACTTCCACACCGGCGGCAACCCCGGGCGGCGCGACATGGACGACCAGCAGGAGATCTACTACCCCGCCGTCATGCGCGCCATCGCCGACACCGGCTACCAGGGCTACGTCGGCCACGAATTCGGCCCTAAGGACAAGGACGTTGTGGCGGCGATGAAGCGCAACTTCGCCGTCTGCGACGTGTGAAACCTGACGCGTGATGCGTGACGCGTGAACACAGAAGAGGCAGGAGAAACGCGATGAGAGAGACCCGGAAGGTCACGCGGCGGCAGGCCCTCGCCGCCGGCGCCTTCGGGGCGGCGATTCTGCCGCGCCTCGGCCGCGCCGCCGAGGCCGACGCCCCCGCCCAGCTCAAGGGCCGCATCCGCCAATCGGCCAGCAAGTGGTGCTACGGCGGCATCTCGCTGCCCGACCTGTGCGCCTTCGGCAAGAAGATCGGCCTCCAGGCCATTGACCTCCTCGGCCCCGGCGATTTCAAGACCCTCAAGGAACACGGCCTCGCCTGCTCGATGGTGAGCTGCAACAGCATCCCCAAAGGCTTCAACCGCACCGAGAACCACGAGGAACTCATCAGGAACCTCCGCCCCGCCATCGAGGCCACCTCCGCCGCCGGATTCCCCAACGTCATCTGCTTCTCCGGCAACAACCAGGGCATGGCCAAGGACGAGGGCCTCAAGAACTGCGCCGAGGGCCTCAAGAAGATCGTCGGCTTCGCCGAGGAGAAGAAGGTCGTCCTCTGCATGGAGTACCTCAACAGCAAGGGCCACAAGGACTACATGTGCGACGACTCGAAGTGGGCCTTCGACCTCGTCAAGGCCGTCGGCTCGCCCAACTTCAAGATCCTCTACGACATCTACCACGTGGCCGAGATGGAGGCCAAGATCGTCGAGGAGAACGGCAAGCGGGTCGCCCAGCACAACATCGGCCAGCTCATCAGGGACAACATTGACGCGATCGGCCACTTCCACACCGGCGGCTACCCCGGCCGCAACGACCTCGACGCCACGCAGCTCCTCGACTGGCCCGCGCTCATGAAGGTCATCGTCGAGACCGGCTACAAGGGCTACGTCGCCCACGAGTTCGTGCCCAAGGCCAAGGAGCCCGCCGGCAAGCTCGCCGCCCTCAAGCAAGCCGTCGAACTGTGCGACGTGTAGGAGAGAGGTAGACCCGCGAAACGCTTGTGTGGGCGGGGTGTCCCTGCCCCGCATTCCGGTCGCCGCACGCGCCCCCGCCGGGGCAGCCCTTGGGCAACGTGGGACTGGCGTTGCCGCGCCAGCCATGTCCACACCATAACCCTATATGCCGCAATGCCTTACGCTCTCCTGCGCTCGCCCTTCACATACCTGCTCATCGCGCAGACGAGCGGGAATGGCCGGGACCCCGAGAATCGCCAATCCCCACCCATCCACCCATACTTGCTCACCTCTCCCCCTGAGCGTTGAGCAAGTATGAGCGGGGTGCGCCCACCAGGCACCCGCCAGAACCCTCCCGAGGAACCGCCAGGTCCGCTACGAGCAGGCATGCCCACGCCCTCTCCCAGGCACTCGAGCCGAGATCGCCAGACCCCGAAGGGCCTTACATCAGATGAATGCCCAACTGCTTGAGGGCGGCTTCGGCCTCGGGGCCGAGCTGAGGGGCGCGGAGAACGGCCGCGGTAGGGGAGAGTCGGCGGACGACGAGCGGGGCCAGCTCGGGCAGGCGGAGGGCGGAATCCAGGGCCTCCGGGGAGTGGACCTCCAGGACATGCAGGGTGCAGACCTTCGCGGGATGGACGCTTGCGGCCCAGTTCCGGACCGAGTACTCGATGTTCTGCGGCAACGAAGCCCGGTTATGCCGGGCGATGGTGTCAAGAATCTCGTCGGGGGTCATGCCGCGCAGAACGGCCTTCTGGACGCTCTCCTGGGTGATGCGAAGGTGAAGGGTGACCTCGTTCTTCCCGCGCTCGCAGAAGGCGCACAGGCGGTGGAGCAGCTCGAGGTGGCCCTCTTCAGGGAAGAGGATGACCTCGGCGTCGGGGTTGACGAGCAGGAGCGGCCCACGCGGCACGGGCAGCGGCGCACTGCCGAGGAGGATGGGCGCGAGGGGGGAGGCGGCCACAAACGACTCGCCACCGCACCGCCCGATGTCCAGGACACCCGCATAGTTGAGCGCCTGGAGCAGCGGCTCTCGGGCATCGGCGACCACGGCGGCGACGGTGCGCAGGGCTCTGGGATAACGCCACAGGGCCTCGTCCGCAGCGGCCGGTTCCCGGGCCTGCGGCGCCTCGCGCTGGAGCAACTCCAGAAGGTAGCGCGACACGAGCCGCGCGAGGAACGCATGGGTGGGGACCCACACGCCCGGCCTCGCCGCGAGAAGCACGTCGCTCGCGATGCGGGCCAGGGCGCGGAGGTGCACCGCCGGGCAGGCGCCCTCGGCGAGGCGCAGGAGGGCGTCCAGGAGCGCCCGGGCTTGCTCGACGAGCGGGCCGTTCTGCCAGCCGGCGGCACCGGGGGCCGCAGAGACGCGGCCATCGTCGCGCGTCTCAATCAGCCCCAGCTCTCTGGCCGCCGCGAGTTTGAAGGCGAGCAGCGAATCCTCATCCATGAAGAAGCTCGTGCGGAGGGCGGCCTGTGGCAGGAGCTGGTTGCGCGCGCCCTTGAAGAAGCGGCCCGCCGCCGTGAGCTTCGAGGGGTTCGCCCTCAGGAAATCCACCGCCGCCATCAGGTCGGTGAGGAAGTCGATGCCGCAGGCGTACGTGTGATCGAGGGCGGGCCCCTCCACGCTGCGGGCGGCGGCGCGGGCCTCGACGATCTCCTGGTAGAGGACGAGGCAGTCGTGGTCGTCGCCCAGGCCGTGCTCGAGGAGCGACAGGTGGCCGAAGGTTCCGAGCAGGCCGGCCTCGAGCGCGGAGCGCCAGGCGGAGCCGTCCACCGCCTCCATGTCGAGGCCGAGCGAGGGGAAGCGCTCGAGGGGCAGGAGGCCGCCGTGGTCGTCGAGGGCGAGGCGCACGGCGCGCCGGAGCGCGTCGCTGGGGAGCGCGGCGATGCGGGCCTCGACCGCCTCGGGCCGCACGAGGTCGGCCAGAAGCGTCTCCGGGGTGCCGTTGGCGCCGGCGAGGCGCCGGCGCTCGTCGGGCGAGCGGCGGGCCAGATACGCGCGCAGGCTGAGCATGAGCGCGGGGTCGCGGAGGTCGAGATTCAACACCTCGGCCAGCACGTCGCCCAGCTCGGCGGGCATGGTGACGAAGAGGGCCTCGGCCTGGCCCCAGGCCTTGCGCGTCGAGCAGGCGACGAAGCCGCGGCGGTCGAGTTCCTCGGCGATCTCGCGCTCGGCCTGGGCCGTGGCGGGCGGCGTGGAGAGGCGGCGGAGCAGGAAACGGGCCTCGCCCTCGTAGCCGTCCAGCCGCAGCAGGCCGCGGAGGAACTCCTGCTGGGCCTCGCCGAGGTTCAGAAAGCCCTCGCGGGCCCGTTCGGGCGTGAGCATCTGCTGGCGCAGGGTGCGCAGCAGCTCGTGCTTCGAGGCGCTCCGGCGCGTGGCGGGCGCCCAGATCCACTGGAGAATCTGGAGGTTGGCGATGCTGCGCGCGTTGAGGAAGTCGTCGAGCTGCATGGCCGGTCAGGTGACCTCGTGGGCGTCGAGGATGCGGTAGGAGTAGCCCTGCTCGGTCAGGAAGAGCTGGCGGTTGGCCGCAAAGTCGGCGTCGCGGCTGTCGCGGGTGACGAGCGAGTAGAACTGGGCCATCGCGCCGTTGCTCTTGGGCCGCAGGATGCGCCCGAGGCGCTGGGCCTCCTCCTGGCGCGAGCCGAAGGTGCCACTCACCTGGAGGGCCACGTTGGCGTCGGGCAGGTCAATGGCGAAGTTGCCCACCTTGGAGACGATGAGCGTCTGGAGGCGCCCCGAGCGGAAGTCGGCGTAGAGCCGCTCGCGCTCGCGGTTGGGCGTGGAGCCGGTGATGAGCGGGGCGCGCACGTCGCGCGCGATCGCCCGGAGCTGGGCCAGGAACTGGCCGATGATGAGCACGCGGTCCCCGGCGTGGCGCGCGAGCAGGTCGCGCACGAGGGTCTGCTTGGCGGGATTCTCGGAGGCGATGCGGAACTTGTCGCGGCTGCTCGAGAGGGCGTAACTCATGCGCAGGTCGTCGGGCAGCGGGAGGCGGATCTCGGTGCACTGGGCCGTGGCGATCCAGCCCTGCTTCTCGAGCACCTTCCAGGGCACGTCGCAGCGCTTGGGCCCGATGAGGCTGAAGACGTCGTCCTCCTTGTGGTCCTCGCGCACCAGCGTGGCGGTGAGGCCCAGGCGGCGGCAGGCCTGGATCTCGGCGGTCACGCGGAAGACTGGCGCGGGCAGGAGGTGCACCTCGTCGTACACGAGGAGGCCCCAGTGGAGGGCGTTGAACACGCCGAAGTGGGGGAACGCCTCGCTCTTGCGCCGCCGGTAGGTGAGGATCTGGTAGGTGGCCAGGGTGACGGGCCGGATCTCCTTCGCCTCGCCCGAATACTCGCCGAGCTGGTCCTCGGCCAGGGTGGTCTTGTCGAGCAGTTCGCGGCGCCACTGGCGCACGGCGGTGATGTTGGTGCACAGGATCAGGGTGTGGGCCTGCACGCGGGCCATGACGGCCATGCCCACCACGGTCTTGCCCGCGCCGCAGGGCAGCACGATGACGCCGCTGCCGCCGCGCGCGCTGCCGCCCGCGAAGAAGACGTCGGCCGCCTCGCGCTGGTAGGGCCGCAGCTCGAACGGCCGGCCCTCGAGCGTGGTGTCGCGCAGCGCGAGGGCCAGCGGCGTGCCGGCCACGTAGCCCGCCAGGTCCTCCACCGGGTAGCCGATCCGGAGGAGGGCCTGCTTCACGTGGCCGCGGCGGTCGGCCTGCACGGCCACCGCCCGCGAGTCCAGCGGCGCCACCACGTAGGGCCGCACCAGCTTGTGCCGCTGAACCTCGGCCAGCAGCGGCTCGTCGTCCGACGCGAGTACCAGGTCGTCGCCCCGGCGCTCGAGCCGCAGGCGCCCGTAGCGCCCGATGAAGTCCCTGACCTCGAACTGGATGTTCGACGGCACGTCGTACTTGGTGAAGCGGCCGAGCGCCTCGAGCACGTCGGCCGCGGTCATCCCCGCCGCCGCGGCGTTCCACAGCGACAGCGGGCTGATGCGGTAGGTGTGGAAGTGCTCGGGGCTCTTCTCGAGCTCGGCGAAGCGCGCCAGCGCGTCGCGCGCCTCGGCGTAGCGCGGGTTGTCCACCTCGAGCAACACCGTGCGGTCGCCCTGCACGATGAGGGGATTGCTGGTGTCGGGCGGCATGAGCGGCATCGAGCCCCGGAGCCGTCGGATTCAAGACAGACCCGCATTTTAGCCGCATGTCCCGCGCGAATCAAGCGGAAAAAAAGCGCGGCGGCCCGCGGCGCTTGATTCCGCACAGCCGTTCGAGGAGAATTGAAGGGTCATCGCCTCGTGCCCCGGCCCCGCTTGAAGCGCAGGCGCCTCTGCATGGACGAGAAGCCGCCAAGGCCCCAACCGCCCCTGCCGCGCGGCTTGACGATCCGGGCCTACGTCGCGCTCTGGGTCGCCAGCATCCTCGCCGCGTTCCTGGTGCTGCTCGCCACGTGGCATGTCACCGAGGCCACGCTGCGGCGCATGCGCCAGCAGATCAACTCGGCCGCCCACGCGCTGGACCTCGGGCGCGTGCTCGAAGCGTCCCTGCTGCGCGAGGAGCGCGAGGACCTGCTCTGGCGCGCCACGGGCGATGCGGCCCACCTCGAACGCAAGCTGGCGGCCCTCCAGGAGGCCACCGCCGTCGCCGCGCGCCTCGAGACCGTCGGCGTGGTGCCCGCCGAACTGAAGCTGGTGGACGACCTGCGTGCCGAACTCCACACCTTCCAGGCCGCGGCCTCCGCCGCCGGGCCGGCCATCACCCGCGAACGCCCGAGGGCGGAGGACGTGTTGACCCTGGTGGGCCAGTACATGCGGATGAACGAGGCGGACCTTCAGCAGACGACGGACGAGGCCCTGCGGGTGCGGCGGGTGGTGGACTATTCGTTCCTGGGGGTGGGCATCCTGGTCGCGGTGGTCCTGGCGGCCGGCTCGGTCGAGCTGGTCCGCCGCGTGGTGCGCCCCGCCACCGAGCTCACGCGCGCCGCGCGCCGCTTCGGCCGCGGCGACTTCGAGGCCCGCGCCCGCGTGCTGCGCGACGACGAGCTGGGCGAGTTGTGCCGCACCTTCAACGCCATGGCCGAGAGCCTCGCCGCCCAGGAGAAGAACCGGCTGGAGTTCGTCGCCACCGTGGCCCACGACCTCAAGAACCCGCTCGTCACCATCGGCGGCGCCGCGCGCCGCCTCCGCAGGGGCGGCCTCGACCCCGAACGCCAGGCCGCCTGGCTCGACACCATCATCAAGCAGTGCAGCCGCCTCGAACACCTCGCGCACGATCTCATGGACACGGTGCAGGTCTCCACCGGGCGCCTCACGCTCGAGAAGCGCGAGTTCGACCTCACGGCGGCCCTGCGCGAGCTGCACGCCGAGCAGGCCGAGGCCTTCCCGCGCCACCACCTCGTCTTCGAGGGCGAAGAGGAATGCCGCATCGCCGGCGACCGCGACCGCCTCGAGCGCGTGGCCATGAACCTCCTCTCCAACGCCGTGAAGTACAGCCCGCCCGGCACCACCGTGCGCCTGAGGGTCACGCGAGAGCACGCGCACGCCCTCTTCACCGTGGAGGACCAGGGGGCCGGCATGTCGCCCGAGGACCTCAAGGTGCTCTTCCTCCCCTTCGGCCGCGGCGCCCGCGCCCAGACGATGGCCAAAGGCACCGGCCTGGGCATGTGCGTCGTGCAGCAGATCCTCGACGCTCACGACGGCGTCATCACGGTTCACAGCCAGCTCGGCAAGGGCACCACGGTGGAAGTGCGCCTGCCGCTCGCCAGGGACTGAGAGGGGAGCCTCCTTGCCCGAAGCCCTCCACTATCTCACCGAGCACCAGGTGGCGCTGTTCCTCCTCCAGCTCCTGCTCCTGCTCGGGCTCGCGCGCGGCCTGGGCGCGCTCTGCCAGCGCCTGGGCCAGCCGGCGCTCCTCGGCGAAATCCTCACGGGCGTGCTCCTCGGCCCCACGCTCCTGGGCCGCGTGGCCCCGGGCCTCCAGGCGCGCCTCTTCCCCGCCGATGCCGTGCAGTTCGCCCTGCTCGACGCGGTGGCCTACCTCGGCCTCCTGCTGCTGTTGCTGAGCGCGGGGCTGGAGGTGGACGTGGGGGTGGCCTGGCGCCAGCGCGGCGACGCGCTGAAGATCGCCCTCAGCGACATCGTGCTGCCGATGGCCATCGCCTTCGTGCCAGCCCTGCTGCTGCCCGACCGCTACCTGGCCGCCCCCGAGCAGCGGCTCGTCTTCGCCCTGTTCATCGCCACGGTGATGACGATCAGCGCCCTGCCCATGACGGTCAAGGCGCTGCACGACCTGGACCTGCTGAAGACCGACCTGGGCCTGCTGATCATGTCGGCGCTGACGATCAACGACATCATCGGCTGGGCCGTGTTCACCCTCGTGCTGGGCTTTGCCACGCAGGCGGGCGTCGGGCTGGGTCACATCCTCCTCGTCGTAGGGGCCACCGTGGCCTTCGCCGCCGCATGCATCGCCATCGGGCGCCACGCCGTCGCGGCCGGCATCGCCGCCCTCCAGAAGCGCCTCGCGGCCGACGCCGGCCTCGTGCTCACCTTCGTGTGCTGCGTGGGGCTGCTGTCGGGCCTCGTCACCCACTGGCTCGGGGTGCACGCGCTCTTCGGGCTGTTCCTGGCCGGCATCATGGCGGGCGGCGCCCCCGCCCTCTCCGAGCGCACGCGCCACGTCATCAACCAGATGGTCCACGCGATCTTCGTGCCGGTCTTCTTCGCCACCCTGGGCCTCCAGATCGACTTCCTGGCGAATTTCGACCTGCGGCTGGTCGCGCTGCTGACGGTGGTAGGCATCGCCGGCCGCTACCTGGGCGCCTGGGTGGGCGCGCGCCTGACCGCGCTGTCGGCCTGGGACCGCGTGACGGTGGCCATCGCGCACACGCCGGGCGGCTCGATGGAGATGATCATGGCCCTCGTGGCGCTCCAGAGCGGCCTCATCACGCTGCCGGTGTTCGTGGCCATCGTGTTCTCGGCGCTCGTCTCCTCGATCGCGCTCGGCCCGTGGATGGCCTGGTCCCTCCGCCGCCGCGGCGCGGTCAACGTGCTCGACCTCGTGGCGCGGCGCGCGATGCGGCTGGACCTGCGCGCCGCGACGCGCTGGGACGCGCTCGCCGAGCTCTGCGAGGCCGCGGCCGAGCAGGAGGGGATGCCGGACGGGGACGCCCTCGCCGCAGCCGTGCGCGCCCGCGAGGAGACGGCCGGCACCGCCATCGGCGCGGGCCTGGCCGTGCCTCACGCGCGGCTGACGGGGCTGGCCAGGCCCCTGGTCACCTTCGGGCGATCCGTGGCCGGCATCGAGTGGAACTCGCCCGACGGCCTGCCGGCCCACCTGGTCTTCCTGATCCTCACGCCGGCCGACGACCAGGGCCTCCAGGTACAGATTCTGGGCGCGCTGGCCCGGGCCTTCAGCCAGGAGCCGCTGCGCCAGCGCCTCCTGGCCGCCCCAGAACCTCAGGAGGCCTGGGCCGTGCTGCGCGAAGCCCTGGGCCAACAGGCCCTGCGCCCGCCGCGCGCCGGGCGCGGCCCCTCGGCTTGACCCGCGCCGCCGACTCCGGCACAATGGCGCCCGGGCCGAGGCCACCGTGCAGGGAGACCCCGCTTGCCCGGAGCGCTGCTGCAACTCGGCGAGCACCATATCGGCCTCTTTCTCCTCCAGGTGTTTCTGGTGTTGGGCCTCGCGCGCGGCCTGGGCTGCCTCTGCGAGCGCATCGGCCAGCCGGCCCTCGTGGGAGAACTGCTCACCGGCGTGCTCCTGGGACCCACGCTGCTGGGCCGCCTGGCCCCCGGAGCCCACGCCTGGCTCTTCCCCGCCGACGTGGTCCAGTGCTCGATGCTCAGCACGTTCGCCTGGGTGGGCCTTCTCCTGCTGCTGCTGAGCGCCGGCACCGAGGTGGACGTGACAGTGGCCTGGCGCGAGCGGGGCCACGTGGCCGCCATCGCGGCCGCCGGCCTCACCGTGCCGCTGGCCCTATCGTGCGCGGCGGCGCTGCTGCTGCCCGACCGCTACCTGGTGGACCCCGCGCAGCGGCTCGTCTTCGCCCTCTTCGTGGCCACCGCGCTCACCATCGCCGCGCTGCCGATGACCGTGCGCGCGCTCTACGACCTCGACCTGCTCAAGAGCGACCTGGGCCTCCTCGTGATGGCCTCGCTCGTCGTCCACGAGGTCGTCGGCTGGGCCGCCTTCACCCTCGTGCTCAGCGCGGCCACCCAGGCGGAGCTGGATGTGGCCCACGTGGGCCTGGTGGTGGGCGGCACGCTGGCCTTCACGGCGGCGTGCCTGGCGCTCGGCCGCCCCCTGGTGGCGCGCGGGATCGCCTGGGTGCAGCGCAGGCGCCAGGCCGACTCCGGGCTCGTGCTCACCTTCGTGTGCTGCGTGGGCCTGCTGGCCGGCTTCATCACCCACCGGATGGGCATCCACGCGCTGCTGGGGCTGTTCCTGGCCGGCGTGATGGCCGGCAGCGCGCCCGCCCTCTCGGAGCGCACGCGCCACGCCATCACCCAGATGGTCTATGCCGTCTTCGTGCCGGTCTTCTTCGCCGGGCTGGGGCTTCGGGTGGACTTCGTGGCGAACTTCGATCCGCTGCTCGTAGTGCTGTTCACGGTGCTGGCGATCGGCGGCAAGTTCCTGGGGGCCTGGGCGGGCGCCGGGCTGGCCGGCGTGCCGCGATGGGAACGCGAGTTCGTGGCCGCGGCCCACACGCCGGGCGGCTCGATGGAGATGGTCGTCGCCCTCGTGGCGCTCCAGGAGAAGCTCATCACGGTGTCCGTCTTCGTCGCCATCGTCTCGGCCGCCCTCGCGTCGTCGGTGGCCCTGGGGCCGTGGCTGGCGCGGGTCATGCGGCGGCGACCGGCCATCAACGTGCTCGACGTCTTCCTGCGCCGCGCGATGCGCCTGGACCTCCAGGCCGCGACCCGCCGCGAGGCGATCCACGAGCTGAGCGAGGCCGCGGCCGAACAGGGCGGGCTGCCCAAGACCGCCGCGCTCAACGCCGCCGTGCGCGCCCGCGAGGAGATCGCCGGCACGGCCCTCGGCGAGGGCATGGCCGTCCCCCACGCGCGCTTCGACGGCCTCGCCAAGCCCGCCGTCGTGGTCGGCCGCTCCCTGGCCGGCATCGAGTGGGACGCCCCCGATGGCCTGCCCGTGCACCTGATCTTTCTCATCCTCACGCCGGCCGACGACCAGGGCCTCCAGGTGCAGCTCCTGGGCGCACTCGCGCGCGGCCTGGGACCCGAGGCGGCCCGCAGGCGGCTGCTGGGCGCGCGCACCGAGGCGGAGGCCTGGGCCGTGCTGCGCGAGGCCCTCGGCCCGCATGATCTCGTGCGGCCCATTGCCTCGGGGCGCCCGATCGGGTAAGCTGTGGGTGGGAGAGCGACGCAATGGAGCCGCCCGATGGCCGCCGCGACCCGACCCGATCCGCCGCACGCCTTGCGCATGATCGCCTGGGAGCTTACGCGCGCCTGCAACCTGGCCTGCCGCCATTGCCGCGCCGCCGCCACCTCGTGCGTGCCGCCCGGCGAGCTCTCGACCGCCGAGGCCCTGGCGGTGCTCGACGACATCGCATCGTTCGCCCAACCCACCATCATCCTCACAGGCGGCGAGCCGCTGCTGCGGGCCGATCTCTTCGACATCGCACGCCACGCGACCGGCCTCGGCCTGCGCGCCGTGACCGCCACCAACGGCTCCCTGCTCGGCGAGGCCGCCGCCCGCCGGCTGCTCGACGCCGGCGTGCGCCGCATCAGCGTGAGCATTGACGGGAGAGACGCCGCCAGCCACGACGCGCTCCGCGGCGTGCCCGGCGCCTTCGACGCCTCGCTCGCCGGCATCGCCGCCGCGCGGGCCGTGGGCCTCGCGTTCCAGCTCAACACCACGATCACCACCGACAACGCCGACCAGCTTCCCGCCATCTACGACCTCGCGCGGCGCCTCGGGGCCGTCGCCTATCACGTGTTCCTCCTGGTGCCCACGGGCCGCGCCGCGGCGATGCGGGGCCTCGAGCTCGACGCCCCGCGCTACGAGGCCGTGCTGAACTGGCTGGCCGACCGCGTGACCGATTCGCCGATGGAGATCCGCGCGACCTGCGCGCCCCACTTCTACCGCATCCTGCGCCAGCGCCATATCGCCACCCACGCGCGCGGGTGCCTCGCGGGGCAGAGCTTCTGCTTCATCTCGCACCTCGGCGACGTGCAGCCCTGCGGCTACTTCGACGCCCAGGTCGGCAACGTCCGCCAGCAAAGCCTCCGCGGAATCTGGGAAAACGCCGCTCTCTTCCGCCAGCTCCGCGACCACAAGGCCTACGCCGGCAAGTGCGGCTCGTGCGAATACGTGCGCGTGTGCGGCGGCTGCCGCGCCCGCGCCTACGAAGCCACCGGCAACCCCCTCGCCCCCGAACCCTTCTGCGCCTATGTGCCCGCCTGCAAGTGAAACGCAGCGGGGGAGGGAGACCTTCTTGGAGAAGAAGGTCTCCCTCCCCCGCACCCCCTTCCTTCCAAGAACCTTCACACAGGGCAGCGGCGGCTGCCGCCGCTGCCCAACTTGAGAGTTCTTGAGGAGGGGTGCGGGGAGGAACTTCTTCCCAAGAAGTTCCTCCCCGCCTCTCCGCCGTCCAGTTGAACAGGCGGCACGGCCCTGGTAGAATCAGGCTCGAATGGGGGGGGTGGCTTGCGGAGTGTGTGAATTGCGCTGGCCGCTGGCGAGATATGGCACGCGCGAGATTGCGGCGGGCACCGTGCTCCTGGGCGGCGCGGCGGCGCTGGCGGCGGCGACTCTGCCCTGGCTGGCCGTCGTGCCCGCGGCATTGTGGGTGTTCCTGCTTTCGTTCTTCCGCGACCCCGAGCGCGCCACGCCCGAGGGCGAGGCCAGGCTCCTCTCGCCCGCCGACGGGCGCGTGGCCGATATCGAGACCGTGCGCGAGGACGAGTTCCTCCACGCCGATGCCCTCCGTATCGGCATCTTCATGTCTGTGTTCAACGTTCACGTCAACCGCGCGCCCGCCTCGGGCAGGGTGGCCTATCGCGGCTATCGCCCCGGCAAGTTTCTCAACGCCCTGGGCGCGGCCGCGTCGGACCAGAACGAGTGCTCGTTCGTCGGCCTCGAACGGCCCGACGGCACGCGCCTGCTGGTGCGCCAGATCGCCGGCCTGATCGCCCGCCGCATCGTGTGCGATTGCCAGGTGGGCGACCACTTGCATCGCGGCCAGCGCTTTGGTATGGTGAAGTTCGGCTCGCGGCTCGAGGTCTACGTGCCCGCGAGCGCGCCGTTCCGTCCGACCGTGGCCGTGGGGGACCGCGTGAAGGCGGGCCTCACCGTGCTCGGAGAGCTGGGCGCTGACGAGAGAGCACCCGCATGAGAAAAATCGCCGCCGTCCCCTCGATGCTCACGCTGGGCAACCTGCTGTGCGGCTTCCATGCGGTCTACTTCGCCTCCAAGGGCACGCGCGAGGGCCTCGTGCTCGCCGCCTGGATGGTGCTGCTGGCCATGGTGTTCGACGCGACCGACGGCATGGCGGCGCGGCTCGCGCGCGCGTCGAGCAAGTTCGGGGCCGAGCTGGACTCGCTGGCCGACGTGGTGAGCTTCGGCGTGGCCCCGGCCTACCTGGTCGCGGTGCTGTCGGCCCATGCCGAACTCCAGCACCAGCGCCTCGTGTGGATGTCGTGCATGGTCTACGTCGTCTGCGCCGCGTTGCGTCTCGCGCGGTTCAACGTGCAGACCGGCCTCGACGAGGAGAGCCACCGCTCGTTCTCCGGCCTCCCCTCTCCCGCGGCGGCCGGGCAGGTGGTGGCGCTGATCATCCTCGACGCCAGCCTGCGCGCCGACCACGGCATCACGCTCGTCTCGCGCGTGCTGCCGACCATCGCCTTCTTCGCGGGCGCACTCATGGTGAGCCGCGTGCCGTATCCGCACCTCGTGAGCCGGTTCACGCGCCGCCATCACACCTTTGCCGAATTCGCCTTTCTGGCCATCATGCTCCTGCTGGTCGCCACGTACCCCGAGTTCACCTTCGCCGCGGGCTTCTCGGCCTACACGCTCACCGGCCTCCTCGCCGCCGCGCGGCAGGCCGTGCACCGGCGCGGCGAAGAACAAGAGCCCATCTTCTGACTCAGCCCCTCATTCGGCGGCCTGTCTCGCCCCATGAGCACTCCCTGGTATCGTGACGGACTGAGATTCGCCTGCACCCGTTGCGGGGGCTGTTGCCGCGGCGAGCCGGGCTACGTGTGGGTCCGCGAGATCGAGATCGCCTCCATCGCCCGCTTCCTCAAGCTCGACGTCCCCGAGTTCGCCGCGGCTTACCTCCGCCGCACCCTGCGCGACCACGCCCTCGTCGAGATGGCCAACGGCGACTGCGTCTTCTGGTCGCCCACCGGTTGCCGCATCTACGACGTCCGGCCCGTGCAGTGCCGCACCTTCCCCTTCTGGCGCGAGTACCTCCGTTCGGCCCAGGCTTGGGCCGAGGCGGCCCGCCGCTGCCCCGGGGTCAACCACGGCCGCCTCTACCTCCCACCCGAGATTGACCACCTCGCCGAGCTCACCGACCTCTAGAAGCCAGCGCGGCACACACCGTCAGTCGTGCCTGTCACACCGCTGACATGTAAGTCGCTGACTGACAAGAGGTTATGGATCGCCATGTCATCGCCTTCGTCGCGGGTCGCCCAGACGTGCCTCCAGTCGTGCCTGTCACGCCGCTGCGGGGTGGCGGGGAGAATGCGTCAGCCTGTCGGAGTGCGTGTGCGAAGCACCGCTTTGGGCTGAACCCGCGCGAGCCACGTGGGCCGCGCAGGGCACGAGGCCCGCGCCTGCCTCATCCCAAGCGGCGCTCCGCGCCGCACTCCCAAAGGCTCTCGCACGCGATGGAGGCGGGTGCTGCTGAGTGAAGGGAAGGTGGGGTTCACATCTTCAAATATCACTTCCCGCGAGTTCTGAGGACGCCTTACTTGACTCCCTGCGCGCGTAGCGCCAGCATCCTGCTGGCATCCAGATGCCGCCTGGAAGGCGGCGCTGCGAATTCCCCATAGACCCTGGCGCTGGCAGCGTGCCCTATTCTCGGACCTCGAGCTCGCCCCCCTCTGGGGCGCCGAAGGCTGCTGCGCAGAAGAGGGGAATGCCCCCTTTCCTGCCCGTCTGAAGCACCACGGCCCGCGAGCGGGGGAACTGGGGTCGCCTCAGGTCTGCAGCCACTTGACCCCGCAGGCAGGGCGGCGCTACAGTAACCCAGAGGGCTGGCAAACGAGGTCAGCCAGAGCCCAAATGCGCAATGGCGGGGTGCAGAGGCAGGACCCTCCGGAAGGTCCCGTGCACCGGCGAGCACGATCGGGAGTAGTTCCCGTGAAACGCCGAACGTTTCTGAAGATGGCCGCGCTGTCCGGCATGGCTGCACTGCGAGGCCGGGATGTGTCCGCGAAGGGAGCAGGCCGGATGCCGAATCTCGTGTTCATCCTCGCCGACGACCTGGGGTACGGCGACGTGGGCTGCTACAACCCCGAGAGCAAGGTGCCCACGCCCAACATCAACCGACTGGCCGAGCAGGGCGTCCGGTTCACCGACGCACACAGCCCGTCCACCGTCTGCACGCCGTCGCGTTACAGCGTCCTCACCGGCCGCATGGCATTCCGCACCGGCATGCGCGGCGTGTTCACGGGCGTCGGCGGCCCCTGCCTGATCGAGAAGGACCGCCTGACCCTGCCGCAGATGCTTCGAGAGCGAGGCTACACGACGGCCTGCTTCGGCAAGTGGCACGTGGGGCTCACCTTCCTCGACCACCAGGGAAAGCCCATCAACGACAATGGGCTGGAGGCCGTCAAGCGGGCCGACTTCTCGCGCCCCATCCCCGATGCGCCCATCCATCGGGGCTTCGACCGCTTCTTCGGCACGGCCTGCTGCCCCACCACCGACTGGCTCTATGCCTTCATTGACGGCGACCGCGTGCCCGTGCCGCCCACGGGCCTCCTGGATCGCGGCACGCTGCCCGACCACCCCTACTCGCGCGACTGCCGCGGCGGCCTCATCGCGCCCGGCTTCGACCTCGAGGAGATCGACCTGCTCTTCCTCGACAAGAGCCTCAAGTTCCTCGAGAACCACGCAAAGACGGCCCCCGACAAACCCTTCTTCCTCCTCCACTGCACCCAGGCCGTCCACCTGCCGTCGTTCCCCGGCAAGGCGTTCAAGGGCAAGACCCAGGCCGGGCCGCACGGCGATTTCATCCTGGAGTTCGATTACATCGTGGGGGAGATTGCCAAGGCCCTCGACCGCCTTGGCCTCGCCGACGACACGCTGCTCGTGGTCACGAGCGACAACGGCCCCGAGGTGACCTCGGTGATCCACATGCGCCAGGACCACCAGCACGACGGCGCCCGCCCCTGGCGCGGGGTGAAGCGCGACCAGTGGGAGGGCGGCCACCGCGTGCCCTTCATCGCCCGCTGGCCGGGCAAAACGCCGCCGGGCAGCACCACCAGCCACACGATCTGCCTCACCGACGTGATGGCCACGTGCGCCGCCATGGTCGGCTACGACCTCCCGAACGACGCGGCCGAAGACAGCTACAGCTTCCTTCCCGCGCTCCAGGGCCGAAGGCCCGACGGCCCCGTGCGGCAGTACACGCTGCACCAGACCATCAGCCTTGCCCTGGCCATCCGCCGCGGGCCGTGGAAGTACCTCGACCACAAGGGCTCAGGCGGCAACGACTACGGGAAAGGCCCGATGAAGGCCTACGCCCTGCCCGACACCGCGCCCGACGCACCTGCCCAACTCTACAACCTCGATGAGGACCCAGGCGAGACCAGGAACCTCTACTTCCAGCATCCCGAGATCGTGAAGGAACTGCGCAGCAAGCTCGAGGAGTTCAAGAAGACGGGCCGCAGCACCCCCGCGCGGCGCTGAGAGGCGCTGGCGCGGAAGCCTTGGCACGCGGCGGCGAGGCCGGTGATGCTAGGGTCTGTGCGGAAATCCACACGGGCTGCGTTGCCGACGCCAGCGGGGCGGATGCAAGGCGCGGCGACGCAGGCGATGCTACGGAGCGCATCGCTGAGGAGCCGCAACGCCGCAGACGCCCCGCTGACGCCACAACCCGAAGGGACGCCGCGAGTTCTGCCTCCGGGCGGCGTCGCTCGTCGTCCACGATGCTCTCCGCTGCTTCGCCTCCTCCTCGCCTCTTGCCCGCAGGCAGAATCGCAGGCGTCGCAGCCCGCGTGGGTCTTGAGATAGTTTCCAAGAGCATCCTGGCTCGCGTGCGGGCTTCAGCCCGTAGCTCTCCCGAGGCCAATTCAGCCTCGATTCACCCCCACAACCCGAGAGGAAACGCTCATCCCATCGCACGCCGGCCCTTGACATCCTCAATCTGGCGCGATAGCATGAGCCTCGACCCGGCCGGGCCAGCGCGCCATCAGAGGCGCCCGGCAGCAAGAGCCCTGCCGCGCGTATCCTACTGTTGCGGGACCTGCCTCTGGAAGGAGGGCGCCATTGGCACCTGCGCACTCGATCTCCATGCCTCTCCTCTTCCCTCGCCGCACAAGGGGGTCCGCCATGCGCTGGATGCCGCCGGTCGTCCTCGTGGCATTCCTGGCCGTGCCCGCCGCCGCGGCGGAGCTCGCCCCGGGCCGCGAGACGACGCTTGACTTCGGCACCCCGGCTTTCAAGAGCACCCGCGGGCCGTTGGAGCTGCCCGTCTTCGTGCCCACCGACTACACGCCGAGCAAGTTGTTCCCGCTCGTGCTCTTCTTCCACGGACGCGGCGGCAAGCCGGACACCGGCCTGATGCAGTCCATCACTGACCGCAAGGGCTACCTCATCGTGGGCATGGAGTACCTTCAGGAGGACCAGGCCTTCTTCAACGACATCGAGACCCAGCTCGCCTTCAACCACCACGTGATCAAGACGCTCAGCGCGCGCCTGCGCGTCAACCCGCGCCAGATCTTCATCGGCGGCTTCTCGCAGGGCGGCTTCGCCACGGCCATGTTCGGCTTCCGGCCCTCGGAGGTGAGCACCTACCGTGGATACCTGATGATGGCCGGCGGCCTGGGCGCCGCACGCGACCTCCACTGCATGCGGCGCGAGCCCGTGCTCGTGATCCACGGCGACAAGGACGATGTGGTGCCCTACGACAGCGGCGTGCAGGCCGCCGACGCGCTCCGCAAGGCGGGCGCCAGCGTCACCTTTATCACCATGAAGGGCGTGGGCCACACGTTCGACCGGCAGTGTGCGCCCGACGTCGCGGCCTGGCTCCGCAAGCAGAGCGAGGACGAGCGCCTCGTCGCCCTGATGCGCCGCGCCAAGGCGGCCGAACCCAAGGACCTGCCCCTGGCCATTCGCACCTACCGCCAGATCGTGGACAGCGAGGCGGCCGACCCCCTGGTGGACGAGGCCGAGAAGCGTCTGGCCGAGATTGACCAGCAGGCCGCCGAGGCCCTGGCGTCGGCCCGCGAGGCAATCCAGGCCAAGCGTTACCCCGAAGCCGAGCGCAAGCTCCAGGGCATCAGCCGAGTCTACGAGGGCACGAAAACCGCGGCCGAGGCGGCCGCCAAGCTCAAGGAACTGCGCGCCGACCCCGAGGTGGCCCGGGCCGCGCGCGAGGCCGCCGACAAGGCCCGCGCCGACGAGGCGGCCCAGCTGCTCGCCAAGGCCAAGGCCCTGCTACAGGCCAAAGACTACCTCGCCGCCGCCAGGGCGTTCGACAGCCTCGCCGCCGGCTACGAGGACACGCCGAGCGCCACCGAGGCCCGCGCCCAGGCCGATGCCCTGCGCAACGACCCGGCCCTGGGGCCCAAGCTGCGCGAGGCCGCCGCCGCCGAGGACTGCCGCCGCTGGATGACGATGGCGAAGAACTACCTCGCCAGCCCTCGGCCCGAAGCGGCCGCGCCCTACTTCAAGAAGATCATCGAGACCTATCCTGACACCTCGTACGCTGCCGAGGCCAAGGCCCTGCTCCCCTCGGCCCGCTGAGAACCACTGCCGACTTGACACGCTCCGCCAAGCCTGCCAGACTCCTGGCGTGGCCGAAGCATGGTTCTCCCGCAACGCCGCTCTGCACCGATGGAAAGGGAACCCGATGGCTGACCGGAAATGGAGACACGCGGGCTTCAGCGTCGCCGCGCTGGCGCTGTTCGCGGGCGTCTGCGCCTCGGCACAGAACGCGCCGCCCGACCTCACGCGGAACAACGCGGTGGACAGGAAACTGACCTACAATCTGGGCGCCACCGGACTTCGCGGATGGATCTACACGAGGGCCGCCACCTTCTTCGACAGCTGCCAGGGCCGCACCACCACGGCCAGCCGCCAGATTCTGGTCACCCACGTCGGCAAGGGCTCGCCCGCGGACGGCGTGATGAAGGTGGACGACGTGATCCTGGGCGCGGCCGGCCAACCGTTCACCGGCGATGCGCGCCAGAGCCTCGCGCGGGCAATCCAGGAGGCCGAAAAGGAGGCGAACGGCGGCACCCTGAGGCTGACCGTCTGGCGGGCCGGCAAGACCCAAGAGGTGCAACTCAAGCTCCGAGTCATGGGCACCTACAGCGACACCGCGCCCTATGATTGCCCCAAGTCGAAGCGCATCCTCGCCGAGGCCTGCCAGGCGCTGGAGAAGGAGCCGCTAGAGGAGAATCTGTGGGGAGCGATCAACGGCCTCGCCCTGATGGCGGCCGGCAACCCCAGCCATCTGCCCCGCGTGCGCGAGCTCGCCCGCAAGCTCGCACCACCCGACCTGAAGCTCCAGCGGCACGGATTCGGATCGTGGGAGACCGGCTACAGGGGCATCTTTCTGTGCGAGTACTACCTTCTCACGGGCGACAAGGAGGTACTGCCCGCCATCGAGAAGTACACGGTCGCACTCGCCAGAGGGCAGAGCATGTATGGCACGTTCGGGCACGGCTTCGCCGACCTGACGCCCGGCAGCATCTTCCACGGTTCAATCCCGCCCTACGGCCCGGTGAACGCCGCCGGCCTCCCCGCCAGTATCGCCATAGCACTGGGCAGGAAATGCGGCGTGAAGGACCCCTCGGTCTCGCCCGCTCTCCAGAGGACGAACGGCTTCTTCGGCTACTTCACGGACAAGGGGGCCATCCCCTACGGCGAGCACGAGCCCTGGCCCTACCACGAGAATAACGGCAAGAACTCCATGACCGCGGTGCTCTTCGCCGTGCAGGGCAACCGCCTCAAGGATGCCCAGTTCTTCGCCAGGATGGCCACCGCCGCCTACAATAACCGCGAGTACGGCCACACCGGCCAGGGCTTCAGCTACCTGTGGGGCGCCGTGGGGGCTAGCGTTGGCGGGCCGACCGCTCTGGCCGCCTTCTTCAAGGAGGCGTCCTGGCACCTGGACCTCGTGCGCCGCTGCGACGGCTCGTTCACCTACGACGGCGGCGAGCAATACGGCGCAGGCAGGACAGACGACGACACCTACTATGGCAAGAGCGGCTACTACGGCCTCAGCCCGAACGCCTGCTACGTCCTCACCTACTCCCTTCCCCTCCGCAAGCTCTACATCACCGGGCGGGACGCCAACCCCGCAAGCTGGCTTAGCAAGAAAGACGTCGCTGAGGCCATTGCCTCCGGGCGGTTCGACCTGGACCGCAAGCAGAAGACGGCTCAGGAGCTGATTGCCGCCTTCGGCGACTGGTCGCCCGTCGTCCGCGGCTGGGCAGCAGAAGAACTGGCCTCACGCCCCGAAGCGAAGGACATGGTGCCCCCGTTGATCGCCCTGGCGAAGGGCAGGGACCCCCACGTCATCCAGGGCGCCTGCGAGGCGCTCGGCCTCCTCAAGAGCGAGCAGGCGTTGCCCACGCTGGTCAGCCTGCTCAGCCACGACGACCGTTGGGTGCGCTTCAAGGCGGCGCAGGCCATCCGCAGAATGGGCGCCGCCGCGAAGCCGGCCCTCCCCGACATTCTCCGAGCTGTTGCCACGACCGCCGAGCCGCTGAAGCCGATCAACTGGGCAGACCCCATCCAGCTCGCGCAAGGCCAGTTGGCCGCCGCATTGTTCCAGGGGCCGTTGGCCGAAGCCCTGAAGGACGCTGATCCCAAGCTGCTCTATCCGGCGGTTCGGGCAATCGCCAGCAACGCGGATGGCATGGCAAGGGCCACGTTGAGAAACATGTTTGAGAATCGGTTGACCCTGGAGGACGTTCAGGCTCTGGCGCCCGACATCCTCGCCGCCCTCAAGGTCCCCAGCCCGGCCGACACGATGTTTGCCAACGAGATCCGCATGGGGGCGTTCAAGGCACTGACGAAGTACTACTTCAAGGAGGGCATTGAGGCGGGTGTCCTGTTCGCCAGGACCCAGGGCGGCCACGGCAGCGAGAGTCGCACCGGGGTGATCATGAAAGAGATCACGAGGTACGGCTCGGCCGCCCGCGCGGCGGTGCCCGCGCTGAAGGAGTTGATCGCCGAGTTCAACGCGCAGGTCAAGAGGAATGAATTCCCCGGCGGCGAACTCAACGACCGGCGGGTCAACGCGGTCAGGGAAGCCATCGAGGCCATCGAGGCCGCCACCACGCAGCCCGAGTTGCGGCACATCATCCCCACCCCGCCCCGCGGGGGGACAGGCCACTAACCCGAGCGAGGATGCGCGGAGACCGGGCATCCATCGCGGGTGGGAGTGGGCGTCGGGCCGTTGCCGACCTGTTCCCATTTGACCCGCGCCCGAGGGACGGGTATCCTATGGGGCGTTCGGGTGCGATGAAGCATCCGTCTCTCTGGTCCCTGCTGCGAGGATGTTCCTGCCCGTGAACAGTTCAAATGCCCTGGCTTCGGTGTGGACGCGCGAGGTGGTGGCCGATCGCCGCGCGGTGGCGGCTATCGGCGTGGGCGCGATGGTGGCCTGCCTGGCGCTGGCCGCCGAGGTGCGTCTCTGCACGCCGCTGAGCGAAGTGCCGTTCACGTTTCAGACCCTCTTCGTGCTGATCGCCGGCGCGGGCCTCGGGCCGCGGCTGGGCACGGTGGCCCTGTCGTCGTATCTCGCGCTCGGCGCGGTGGGCGTGCCGATCTTCACCGGCCAGTGGCTCGGCCCCACGACGGGCTATCTCGTGGGCTTCGTGGCGGCGGGGTGGGTGATCGGCGCGCTGGTGCGCCGCGCGGCCGCGCCGTCGCTGGGCCGCATGGTGCTGGCGATGGCGCTGGGCGACGCGCTGCTGCTCGTCTGCGGCGCGGTGTGGCTGGCGTTCGGCTTGGGCCTCGGGGCGCCCGTGGCCGTGGCGCGCGGGATTCTGCCCTTCCTGCCCGTCGAGGCGGCGAAGGTCGCGCTCGCAGCCGTCCTGTGCCGCGGGTACGAGAAGCGGCTGCGCCGGCTCTTCCCCTGAAGCGGCGCCGGCCCGCGAGCAGATCATCAATATCCAACACCCAATCCTCAATGTCCAAGCAAGACAGGGCCATGCAAGAGGGCCTCTCTTACTTGGCCATTGAGCATTGGGTGTTGAGTGTTGGGTATTCGCTTTCCGGTGCTTCACGCCGGCCGGTCTTCATTCTCCGCAACCACGACGATGGCGCTGGAGTCGAGCAGGTGCTGCTGCTTGGCCCACGCGGCGCCGCAGCGGTACTCGCACAGGCCGCAGCCCACGCAGGCCTCGGGCTTGACGAAGGGGGCGAGGATGCGGCCCGCCGCCTCGAGTTCGGCGGCCGACATCACGCCCTCAGGCACGTCGCCCACTTCGAGGCGAATCTCGCGCATCTCGATGGCATTGTAGCCGGCCGCGCGGCACTCGTCGTAGCAGAGCTGGCAGTCGCGCCGCCCGCTGTGGGGCAGACACGTTCTCGCGTTCACCACGGCCAGGCCCATGTGCGTGCGCCGCTTGGCCTCGATGGGCAGCGCGCGAATCGCGCCCGTGGGGCAGACCTGGCCGCAGAAATTGCAGTGCTGATGGCACCCCGCCCACGAGGGCACGGCGACGGGGGTCCACAGCGCGTCCAGGCCGGCCGAGAGGCCCGCGGGGTGCAGCACGGGGCCGGGGCAGACCTTCAGGCACAGGCCGCAGCGCACGCAGCGCTGGAGGAACCGGTCCTCGCGCAGGCTGCCCGGGGGGCGGAGAAGCCTTGGCCTTGGCCTCGGCCAGGCCGCGAGGCCCACGGCAGCCAGCGCGCCGGCGGCCGATGCCCCGAGGACCGCGCGCCGCGAGAGGCAGGGGCCGCCAGGCGTCTCGGTTTCGCCGGCCGGCCGTGCCACATGGGCAGGGGCTCCGCGCCGCCAGCCGAACTGGATGGCGTCCACGGGGCAGGCCCGCGCGCAGTCGGGGCAGAAGGCGCACTCGGCGGGCCGAGTCGAGAAATCGGGCCGAATCGCGTCGAACGTGCAGGCCCGCACGCACTTGCCGCACCCGATGCATGCCGCGGTGACCCGCCGCTCGCGCAGCCGCAACGGGCTGACGAGCGAGAACAGCGCCCCGCTCGGGCACAGCGTGCGGCACCAGAAGCGTCGGCCCAGGACCCCCAGCCCGATGATGCCAAGGAACAGCGCGAGCGAGAGCCAGTAGTCCCACGACACGGGCCGCACCATGCCCGCGTGCTTCAGTGCGGCGAGCTGGGCCGGGGCGAGGAGGAACACGTAGCCGCGCGTGGCCACGGGGATCGCCGCCACGTAGCCGGCGAGCATGCCGCCGAACGCTGCCGCAGCCAGAACTGCCGCGAGGACGTAATACTTCGCGTGAACCCAGGCGCCGCGCCGGCGCAGGTGCAGCCGCTTCAGCCGCCGGCCCACGGCCCAATCGAAGAGGTCAATCGTCGTCCCCAGCGGGCACAGATGCGAGCAGAACACGCGTGGGATGACGAGCGAGGCGGCGAGAATGCCCGCGGCCCACACCAGGAACACTCCCACGCAGCGGCCCGCGAGCGCCGCGGCGACCGAGGCCAGCGGGTCCAGCCACAGGAACAGCTCGGCCGGCACCCGCTCCTTGTCGGCGAAGAGGCGCGTCGAGAACCGATCGCCGTACGGCCAGGCCACATGGAGCAGGATGGCGAGGAACAGCGCAAAGGCGAGGGTCTGGCAAGCCCGGCGCAGGGGGAAGGAACGGCGCGACAACTCGACTACGCTCCTGACTGGGTTCGTAGTGCGGGCTTCAGCCCATTCGGGCGGCGGGGTACGGCCTGAAGGCCGCACTACGAGCGTCACGGCCCCGATGGCCCGCTCACTTCATCCCGGCCTGCTGGAGGGCGCGGTAGACGGCCTCGACGATGGCCTGCGTGGTGACGGTGGCGCCGGTGACGGCGTCCACGTCGAGGCCCTGGCGCTCGAGGATCTGCTTCGGCACGCTCTTCGTCGCGCCCAGGTCAATCTTCTCCTCGTGCTGGAGGCGAATGTCGGCGATCTTCCCGCCCGCGAGCTTGACCGTGGCCACAACGTCCTTGACGTAGCCCAGGCTGGTGCCGCGGTACGTGCCGTCCTTGAGGGCCTGGATGTCGAGGGCCTTGCGGTTCATGAGGTCGAGCTTGGCCTGGACCTTGGCGGCGTTGCGGTGGAGCAGGTGGCGGCCGTAGGGCTGGTCCGAGGTGGGGAAGAGGCGGATGGCCTCCTCGTAGTGCTGCCGGGCCTTCTCGAGATCGCCCATCTGGGCGTAGACGTCGCCCAGCTTGTCGTTCAGGCTGGCGCGGCCGTTGATCGCCCAGGGCGGGTCGGGCAGGTGCTCGAGGCCGTCCTGAAGCGTTTGAATCGCCCTGGCGTATTCGCCGAATCGGGCGTACAGCGAAGCGAGGGCGTTGTATTCGAAGACGGCGCCCTTGGGCTTGGGGGCGAGGCGCTCGGCGTAGACCTTGATCGCCCAGGCGTGCTCGCCGCCGAGGTACAGGTACATGGGGTACTCGTGTCCGTCGGTCGAGCCGTTCTTCTGGACGACGTGGTAGAGGTAGGTGAGCTTGACGGCTTCGCGGTTCTTGCCCTCGGCGAGGAGCTGGCGGATGTGGAGGCGCGCGTCCTTCCAGGGCGTTTGCGTGTTGTAGCTGGTCTTCACCTCATCGAGCCAGTCGGGCGGCACCTTCACGCCGCGCAGGGCCTCGTCGAGCTTGGATTCCGCGGCGGGGACGGTGCCTGCCAGGCTGAGCAGCAAGGCGAGCGCGGCGATGCGTGGGATCATGATGGCTGAGGCTCCCGAGGCGCTACTGCGCCTTGATGTCATAGGCGAACAACAGGTCGCCGTGGCGCAGGTAGAGGCGCCCCCCGCACACCACAGGGTGCGGCCAGTTGGGGCCTCTGCCGCCGGCCGGCACGCGGAACTGGCTGACCACTGCGTGCCCGTCGGGCGCGGCCTTCACGAGGCCCACGGCGCCGCGCTCGCTGTACGTGTAGAGCATGCCATCGGCATAGGTGATCGAGCCTTTGCCCACTCCGTCGGCTGTGTACTTCACGTCGCCCGTCTTGAAGTCCAGGCACACCCACTTGCCGCGGTGGGTAGAGCCGTAGAGGAAGCCATTGACGAGGACGACGCCGCCGTGGTGGTTGTCGAGGGCCTTGGTCTCCCAGGCCTTCGCGACGGAACACTTGCCGCCCTCGACCGTGAGCTTGAGCAGCTCGCCGCCGCTGCCGTAGCCACTACAGATGAAGACGCAGCCGTCGTGGTAGACCGCGTCGGGGATGTTGGCGTCGTACGAGGTCTTGTGCTCGAAGCGCCAGAGCAGGTCGCCCGTCTTCGCGTTCACGCCGATGGCCGCCTGCGAGGTCATGGTCACGTATTGCCGCAGGCCCTGGTAGTCCACCACGATGGGCGAGGCGTAGCCGGGCTTGTCGCCCGCGCCCTTGCACACCCACACGGTCTTGCCCGTCTTCTTGTCGAGGGCAACCATCGCCGCCTCCGGGCCACCGGGGCAGACGATGACCTGCTCGCCATCCACGAGGGGCGACTCGGCGAGCGCCCAGGTGATGTTGCGGCCGCCGAAGGTCTCCAGGATGTTGAGCGCCCAGACCTGCTTGCCGCTCTTGGCCTCGAGGCACGAGAGCGTGCCATCGGGGTTCTGGTAGTAGAGCAGAGCGCCGTCCACCGTGGGCGTGCTGCGGGTGCCGGGGTGGTCCACCTTGTGGGCGGGTCCCACCTTGACCTGCCACTGGGTCTTGCCGGTCAGGTCGAGCGCCGTGAGCCGCGCGTCGCCGCCCACGTTGCCCGCCGTGTAGATCAGGCCGCCCGCCACGGCCACCGTTGAGAACCCCTCGCCGATCCCCTGGGCGGTCCAGAGCAGCTTCGGCCCCCCGTCGGGCCACTGCTTGAGCAGGCCGGTCTCGGGCGAGAGGCCGTCGCGGTCCGGCCCGCGCCACTGGGGCCATTCCCCCGTCGCGCCTCCCAGGCAGGTTCCCCCCAGCACCACCACGGCCGCGAGGGCCGCCACCCAGCGCTCCACTGTTCTCACGAAAGCTCCTCCTTGCGAACCCACGGTGTCCGCGGCCGGACCGGCCACACGGCCAGGCACGAAGGCACGCGGCGTCCTCCGATGATGATAGCGGCATTCCCCGTGCCTTGCAAACCGGCGTGCGACATGCTAGCATCACACACGGAACGTCCGCCTTCTCGCCACCGAGGGCTCAGCCGGAGCCTGGGAGTGTTAGGATGCGCGCTGGCAGCGCCCGGATCGAGATCACCCCGCCCAAGGGGCTGCCGATGGGCGGCTACGTGGCACGGGCCGACCCGGCCCAGGGCATCCATGACCCGCTCTTTGCGCGCGCGCTCGTGCTCGACGACGGCGCGCAGCGCGTGGCACTGATCTCGGCTGACCTCCCCGAAGTGACCCCTGCCTTTGCGAGCGAGGTGCGCGGCCGGATCGCCCAGGAGCTGGGCATTCCCCCCGCCCACAGCCTCCTGGCCGTCTCGCACACCCACGCCGGGCCGCTCGTCGCCGGCTGCCGCGTGAACACCCCCGACCCCTTCTACCTGGAGACCCTGCACGACCGCCTGCTGGGGGTGGTGCGAGCCGCCGCGCGCGTCCTGCGCCCCGCCGTCATCGGCGCCGGGCGTGGCAAAGTCCACCTCGGCGTCAACCGCCGAGCCAGCCGGCAGGACGCCGGCGCCGCGCAACCCCAGGGCCGCCCCGGCTACGCCTCTCCCTACACCCGCGTGCTGGTCGCCGCCGAGCAGGGCGGAGGGCCCCTCGCCATCCTGTTCACCTATGGCGCCCAGCCGAACGTCCTGGGCCCCGAGAACCTCCAGATTTCAGGCGACTATGCCGGCTTCGCCGAGCGCGCCATCGAGGAGAACTACGGCGGCACCGCCGTCGCCCTCTTCGCCCTCGGCTTCGCAGGCGACGTGGATGCTCGGCACTCGACGCGCTCCTTCGACGAGGCCGAGACCCTGGGCACGGCGCTCTCCCGCGCCGTCCTGGAGGAGATGAAGGCCCTTCGGCCCGTCGACGGGCTCTCCCTGCGCGTCCGCGTGCTCCGCGTGCCGCTGCCGCTCGAGCCGCCGCCCTCGCTTGCCGAGGCCGAGCGCCTCCTCTTCGCCGAGCGCGAGCGTCTGAACGCCTTCCTCGGACGCGGCGAGGACAAGGCCGAGATCATCCGCCGTCGCATCCGTGTGGACTGGGCCTCGCAACTCGTCCAGGCGGCGCGCGAGGGCCGCCTGGCGCCGCCGCTCGAGGTCGAGCTTCAGGGCATCGCCATCGGCCCGATCGCCCTGCTGGGCATTGCCGCCAAGCCCTTCGCCGAGTACGAGAAGATTCTGCTCGAACTCTCCCCGTTTCCCCACACGTTTCCACTGGCGTGCGTCAACGGCAGCATCGGCCACGTGCCCACCGTCGCCGCCTTCGCGGAGGTCGGCTACGAGGTCGAGGCCGCGCCCTGGCTCTATGGCACGCTGCCACTTCGGCCCGAAGTCGAAAGCACCCTGCGTCAGGCCTTCGCCCGCCTGATTGCCGACTTGGCCGAATAGGAGGCCCCCCAATTCACGCCGCCTGTCTGCTCTCTGCCTGCCTCGCCCTCGCAGCTCCGCCGCCGGAGGCCCCGCCCGAAGCGGCTACTGGCCTCCTGCGCCTGCCGGCCGAAGGCTCGCCGCGCCGCGACTGCTGGCTCTACGTGCCGAAGACCTACGACAGGGCCAGGCCCTACCCGCTCGTGGTGGTCCTGCACCCTGCCGGCCTCCACGGCTCTAGGTTCGTCTCCGCGTGGGGCCTCGTCGCCGAGCGCACCGGGGCCTTCCTGGTCGCAGGACCCGAATGCAGGGACCAGAAGAAGCGGCTGTGGGACATGGCGGACGAGAAGGACCTCCTCGCGACCGTACGCAAAGTTATGGCCACCTTCAACGTAGACCCGTCCCGCGTGCTCCTAACCGGCTTCTCCCAGGGAGGCACCTACAGCTACACCTTCGGCCTGAGGAGCCCGGAGCTTTTCCGGGCCATCGCGCCCGTGGGCGGCGCCCTTGTGGCCCGGCCAGGGCCCGAAGCTGACGCTATTCTCCTGAAGGCGCGCGGCATGGGCGTCTACATCGCCCACGGCGCCGCCGACGACCGCATCCCCATCGAGCGAGCCCGAGCCTCGCGTACCCGCCTCGAACAGGCGGGGTTCACTGTCACCTACCGCGAGGTGCCTGAACTCGGCCACTACTTCCCCGATGGAGAGCCCGACCGCATCTGGACGTGGTTCGCCGCCCTCACGGCTCCACCGCCGCCCGGCAGGCAGCCATGAGGTCCTCTCCCCTCACTCTCCGAGCAGGTGGATCTTCGGCCCGGCGATGATGGCTGTGATGAGCGGGTGGCCCGCCTTCGCCCGCTGACGGAAGTCACTGGGCCGCATAACGATAGGCTTGACCGGCCGCCCGATCCTGCCCTCGGCTCGCGCGAGACCCTCCGCCACCTCAGCAGGGTCCACCTCGCCGATCACCATCACCTCTGCCTCACCACCCGTCGCCGCCTCGCCCTCCGCTAGAGCGCCATAGACGAAGGCCGCCACAATCCGCGGCGCCATCGGCGAAAGCGCCTCGCGGAGCACGTCCGCCAGGCCTGCCGTCTTCCACATCAAGTCCCTCAGTTCTCCGAAGATAGGACACTCCTGGTTGGCCCGGAAGTACACCTGTCTGCCGCTCACGGTCCGCGTCAGAATCCCCGCCTTGGTGAGACGCGCCAGTTCCCGCTGCACGGCGCCCAGGCCAACGCCTGCGGCGCGCGCGATCTCTCGGAGGTAGAACGACTGCTCTGGGCGGCCGTAAAGCATTGCTAGCACAGCACGTCTGGCTTTGCCAAAGAGGGCGGCGCACGGGGTGGGCTGTATAGTACTCATAGTAAGTGCGATTGTACTCAAACTGCTGACAATGTCAAGCGTCTCCGCGTCCACTGCGGCTGTGGTCCCCGCGCCGTCTGGCACCGATCGCGGGGATCCTCGGCGACCGAACTCGATGGCTGCTCAAGATGGTCACCAAGATGATCAAGTGCGCACAATAGGTGTTGATCATCTTGCCCTCTCACAAGGAAGCCACAGGGCGTTGCCACAAGCCGATATGTAGTAATGGCATGTGATTGACGATGCCCGTCAGGGGAGAACCCTGTCAGCCGCTCAAGGTGATGATCTTGAACGCGGCGGGGCCTCCACTCGGTGCCAGCGGCTCACAGCCGTCTGTGGCAACGGCCCCCGTGGTGAGTGTGGAGAGGGTACTGGGCAAGGCAGCGGCTCACTTACGCCCCCTTCACGCTCAGGGCGGCCAAAAGACCCTCGAGGGGCAGTGTGTTCAGGACGTCGGCCTTGCGCACCCAGCCCCGACGAGCCGTGGCGACGCCGAAGCGCATCATCGCCAGGTGCGCGGGGGAGTGAGAGTCGGTGTCGATCAGCAGCTTCACCCCCGCATCGCGGGCCGCGCGGGCGTGAACGTCGTTGAGGTCAAGCCGGTCCGCATAGGCGTTGACCTCCAGGGCCGTGCCGGTCTCCCTCGCCACGCGGAGCACCTCGTCGAAGTGGAGGGGATACGGGTCGCGCTGGGCGATGACCCGCCCCGTCGGGTGTGCGATGGCGCAGACGTGGGGGTTCTGCATGGCCCTGACGATGCGGGTGGTGAGTCGGTCGGCATCCTGCTGCATGCCCATGTGGATTGAGGCAATGACGAAGTCGAGCGCGGCCAGCTCCTTGTCGGGCAGGTCGAGGGAACCGTCGCTCAGGATGTCCACCTCGACGCCCGCGAGGATGCGGAACGGCGTGAGGTCTTTGTTGAGGCGGCCGATCTCCTTGCGCTGCTCGCGCAGGCGGGCTGGCGTGAGGCCGTTGGCGATCTTGAGCGACTGCGAATGATCGGTGATGGCCATGTACTCGTAGCCGAGGGCGATGCAGGCTCGCGCCATCTCCTCGAGGGAGGCGCCGCCGTCGCTGGCCGTCGAGTGCATCTGGAGGTCGCCTCGGATGTCCTTCGCCTCGATGAGAGACGGGAGTTCGCCCGCCAGTGCGGCCTCGACCTCGCCGCGGTCCTCGCGCAGTTCGGGCGGGATCCAGGGGAGGCCGAGAGCGGCGTAGACCTCCTCCTCGGTCGCGCCGGCGATGCGCTTCTCGCCCTGGAAGACGCCGTATTCGTTGAGCTTGAGCTTCTTGCCGATCGCGAGGTCGCGCAGGCGGATGTTGTGGGCTTTCGAGCCCGTGAAGTACTGGGCGGCGGCGCCGAAGGAGTCGGGAGGCACCACCCGCACATCCACCTGGAGGCCACCCTCGACCCTCACGCTACCCCTGGTGTCGCCGGCGGCGAGGACGTCCTTGACCATCGGCAGCCCGACGAAGGCGGCGACGACCTCCTTGCCGCGGCCCGAGGCGACCAGGATATCCACGTCGCCGATCGTCTCGCGGCGCCGGCGCAGCGAGCCGGCGGGCAGCACATCGCTCACGCCCTCGACCTTCGCGAGCAGCGTGGCGATCTCCTCGGCCACGGGCAGCGCGGTGCCGAGCAGCACGCGTCCCTGGCCTCCGAGATAGGTGGCGATGCCCTTCTTGAGGTTCTCGAGCTTCTTTTCGCCGATGCCGGGGAGGCCGGTGAGTCGCCCCTCGTCAATGGCCTTGGCGAGTCCGGCCACGCTGGTTACGTTGGCCTTCTGCCAGAAGAGCCCGGCGGTCTTCGGCCCAAGGCCGGGCACGTGAAGCATCTCGATCACGCCCTCGGGCACCTTGGCCTTGAGCGCCTCGTAGGCCGAGACTTTGCCCTCGGCCAGGTATTCGGTGATCTTCTCGATGAACGCCGAGCCGATGCCGGGCAGTTCGCCCAGGCGGCCCGACTTGGCCAGGGCCGCGATGTCCTCCGCCTGGTCGCCGATCACCTGGCTGGCCTTGCGATAGCTTCGCACGCGGAACGGGTTGTCGTTCAGCATCTCCAGGATGTCGGCCATTCGGTCGAAGATGGCGGCGATCTCGGCGTTCTTCATACTGCCACCTCCTCTGGTGGGAGGAACCTGCGACGGAGGCCCAGCCCAACCCCCCTCCCTCTCAGGGAGGGGGAAGGGGGAGGGTCGAGCCCCACGAACAGTGTTGTCGCTCCACATTCATGTCTCAAGCCCAATGGCCGCGGCGATGGTCCGCACCACGGCCTCCACATCCGCCAGAATCTCGTCGTTGGTGAAGCGAAGGACGCGGAGACCCTTGGACCGCAGCCACTGCTCCCGAGCCTCGTCGTGCTCGATGGTTTGCTCGTCGTGACTCCGCCCATCGAGCTCCACTATGAGGCCGGCGCTGGCGCAGCAGAAGTCGGCAATGTACGGCCCAATCCCGTGTTGGCGGCGGAACCTGATGCCGGCGAGTTGGCCTCTGCGAAGCCGGCTCCAGAGCAGCCGCTCGGGGAAGGTGGAGTCGCGACGAAGGCGGGTTGCCCGCTCGCTCTGCTGGGGGTGAAGGCGGTGGAGCTTCGGGCGCGGTGGCGCCATCTCGCGGGCTCCTACCCTCCCCCTACCTCCTCCCTGAGAGGGAGGCGGGTGAAGACCCCTCTCCCTTGCAGGGAGAGGGGAGGGGGGTCAGTGCCCCCTATGCCTTTCAGGGAGAGGGGTGATGATTTGTCACCCCACCAGCCGCAGCCCCAAGCGCGCCGCGCAGTCGTAGGCCTCGAGGAACTCCTCGCGCGTCGGCGGGCGGGCGATCTTAGGGCACTTGCCGGCGCGGTAGCAGGGGCGATACTGGGCCATGACGTTGACGTAGGTGCGCGGCGAAATCTCCTTCGCCAGGAAGTCGAGCACGGCACTGCTCCCCGCCATGCCGCTCTCCTATCCAAAGGTAGGATAGCGGCCCTGACGGCACTTGTCAACACCGAGCCACGGGCTGAGACACGATTCCTTTGCGGGTGAGGCAGCGGCCAGGATTCTGCTTCCCGCAAAACGGCGCGAAAAAATACTTGACAAGGGGGGGTACACTATACTGGTGAACCGTGAAGCTGGTGGCCAGGCTTGGCGGGCAAGCTGGCCAGTGTCTTCTCACGCGGCGGGCCTACACCGGGCCCAAGGGGGTGGACAGATGCGTTCCTGGATGGGTGGCGTGGCGGGGGTGGTTCTGTGCCTTTGCTGGACTGTTCAGCCGGCCAGCGGGGGCCTGCTCTATCCGGGATGGGTCCAGCGCCAACTGACGAACACGCCAGGCTGGAGCGAGAACGACCCCATGTTCTCCCCCAATGGTGCGGAGATCGTCTTCACCCGGAGTGTTTCAGGCGCGAATGACATCTACAAGATGGCCAGCGATGGCTCCGGGCCGCAGCAGTTGCTCGCTCTCGACTCGACCACGCCTTCGTACACCAGGGACGGGCTGCACATCCTCTACCCGCAGGCGACAGGTGATCCGCTCGGCATCTGGCGCATGGACACGGATGGCGCAAACAAGATGCTGGTCGCACCGGTGGCCGGTCCTGTGCAGATGCCCAATGAGTTGCCAGACGGTCGCATCGTGTTCCTGCGCTGGGTGTCGCCACCCATGAGCGTCTGGATCATGAATGGAGACGGAAGCGGCCAGGCGCAGATCAGCGTGGGCGCGAATATGCAGCAGCCGCGTGTGTCCCCAGACGGGCGTTACGTGGTCTACCACTCCCAGGCTGGGGACGGCACCCCTTACGACATCTTCCGCTACGACCTGATACTGGGGACAGAGACTCAGTTGACTTTCGAAGCGGCGCAACAGGGCTGGCCCTCCTTCAGCCCCGATGGCAAGTGGATTGTCTACCAATCGAAAGAGGACGGGGGCGCGAACTTCGACATCTGGGTGATGGCCTCTGCGAACCCCACCGTCCGGGAGCAACTGAATGACGGCGCTTTGAACAGCCTCTTCCCACAGTTCCGGCCGGACGGTTCGGGTATCGTCTTCAGTTATGGCGGCTGGGGCGGAGGCCCCACACGCGACCTCTTCGAGTTGCAGGGTGCGCCCGAGCCGGCTTCGTTGCTGCTGTTGGGGGGCGGCATCGCGGCTCTTGTGCGTCGCCGAAGAAGGCGCTGAGAAGCCCTGGGAGCACACTTCGCCCCCCCTCGGAGAGAGTCGGCTCCACCCCCCTCCCTCTCAGGGAGGGGGAAGGGGGAGGGTCGGAGCCCCTGAAAGACCGTAGCGCTTAGAATCCGCTACTCTAGCCCGATGGCATCCGCAATGGCCCGGACAACGCCGTCTATGTCCGCCAGAACCCTATCGTTCGTGAAGCGGATCACGCGGAGGCCATTGGAACGCATCCACTCCTCTCGCTCCCCATCGTGCCTGATGGCGCGCTCGTCATGGCTCCGCCCGTCGAGTTCCACGACCAGTTCCGCTCTGATGCAGTAGAAGTCGGCGATGTATGGCCCGATCACGTGCTGGCGGCGGAACCTCGCGCCGCCGAGTTGGCCGCCGCGAAGACGGCTCCACAGCAACCGCTCCGGGAACGTAGCGTCCTGACGCAGCCGCCTCGCCCTCTCGGCCTGCCTGGGGTGCAGGCGGTGGAGCTTCTGGCTGGCTGATGCCATCGCGTTGGCTCCTACCCTCCCCCTACCCCCTCCCTGAGAGGGAGGGGGGTCGAAAGCATTCTCGCCCGCGGCTATCTCGCCAGCCGCAGCCCCAGCCGCGCCGCGTGGTCGTAGGCCTCGAGGAACTCCTGGCGCGTCGGCGGGCGGGCGATCTTGGGGCACTCGCCCGCGCGGTAGCAGGGGCGATACTGGGCCATGACGTTGACGTAGGTGCGGGGCGAAATCTCTCTCGCCAGGAAGTCGAGCACGGCCTTGCTCCCCGCCATGCCGTTGGGCAGGACGAGGTGGCGGACGAGGAGGCCGCGCGTGGCGATGCCGCTCTCGATGGCGAGGTCGCCCACCTGGCGGTGCATCTCGCGGAGCGCCGCGCGGTTCACCTCGGGGTAATCGGGCGCGTCGGACAACTCGCGGGCGGCCTCACCGTCGGCGTACTTCGCGTCGGGCATGTAGATTTGGATGAGGCCTTCGAGCGCCTGAAGGGTCTCGAGCTTCTCGTAGCCGCCGCAGTTGTAGACGATGGGCACGGCCAGGCCGGCTTCGCGCGCGAGGAGGATGGCCTGCATCAGTTGCGGGGCCACGTGGGTAGGCGTGACGAAGTTGATGTTGACGCAGCCCATGCGTTCGAGACGCAGCATCGTGCGGGCTATGCCGGCGGGTGCGGCCTGGCGGCCCTCGCGGCCGTGGCTGATCTCATAGTTCTGGCAGAAGAGGCAGCCCAGGTTGCAGCCCGCGAGGAAGATCGTGCCCGAGCCGCCGAGGCCGACCAGCACGTCCTCCTCGCCGAAGTGCGGCCCGGCCGACGACACGAGTGCCTCGGCCCCGATGCCGCAGAAGCCCGTCTCGCCCTCCAGGCGATTGACGCGGCACTGCCGCGGGCAAACCTCGCAGCAGGCGAGGGCCTCGTGCAGCCGCCTGGCCCGTTCACGCTGCGCATCCGTCGCGCTCATCTCGTTGGCTCCACAGCGGCCTGGATGATGAAGTGCGGGTTCTCGTAGACGGTCGGCAGGCGGCTTGTCGCGAGGCCGCCGAATCTTCTGGACACGAAGTAGTGGATATGGTAGCGCCGGGCGAGGTCGAGGCGCCAGTCGTCGCCGGCCGTGTAGTAGCGGCGCTGGACCTCGGCCGCGAGGGCGCGCGCCGCGACGGCGGGCGGCTGGTGGAGGTGATGGGCCACGTCTGCGCCGAACTCGGCAACGCGCTTCAGGCCCTCCTGGCACAGGCGATAGTCGGACGTATAGTGCCACGACAGGTACAGCCACTCGCGAAGGCTGCCGAACGAGCTGCGGCGCGAGTAGTCGCGCCAGCCGTAGCCCGTGTCGGGATGGAAGATCACGGGGTCCACCAGAAACAGCGCGTCGGGCGGCGTGTGGTCTCGCGCCCAGAGCTGGGCCTGCTTGTAGGCCTGCGACCATTCCCGCACGGCGGGCTTCAGGCGGAAGCCGGCCTGCCACTGGAGCGCCGCCGCGGCGAGCCCGACGACGAGGACGCCTCGCGCAAGCTCACGCCGAGCCAGAAGGGCGAGTGCGAGCACGCCGCCGGCGACCGCCATTGGCGCGGTACCCAGCCAGCCGAAGCCCGTGTAGGCGGCCGAGCCGACGGGACCGGCCATTCCAAGGAGGGCGTAGATCGCCACGGCGAGCACGCCGGCCACCGCGGGCACGCCCGCCATCAGGCGGGCGCTCAATGGCCCCCGCCTCAGGCAGAAGGGAGCGGCCAGCAGCACGGCCGCGAGGAGTGGAAACCCCGGCTTCGAGAGGAACGGCGATGCGAGCGTCGCCGCGGCCACCAGACCGCGCCAGAGCGGACCCGAATCCAGTTCGCCCCAGAGCCCCGCCACTACGTAGACCAGGCCCACCGTGAGCACGAGGTCGTTCGCGCGGTGCAGGGCGAGCTTGGTGAGCGTGGGGCTGAGCCTGAGTGTCGAGAACGCGAGGCCCAGGGCGGTGAGCAGGAGCATTGTGGCCATTCCTGCGGCGGCCTTGCGGTCGCGCTCGCCCAGGGGCGCTTCGCGGCCCAAGTAGTAGCCGAGCAGGGCCAGAAACGACAGGAACGGCACGAACGCCGCTCGGTGTTTCGAAGCCAGCAGGCCCTCTTCGATGGGATACCAGTGATGGCTGAAGAGGCGGGTGAGGTCGAACCACAGCCCGGTCGGGAACGCCTGGCCCGCTGCCGGCTCGGAACCGACCACGTGCGCCGCCCACAGCCCGGCGATGGCCAGGAACACGAGCCCGCCCACGATGAACCCGCGCCGCAGAAGCTCCCGTGGCCGGAGCGCGAAGCAGCCCGCGATGAAGAGCCCGCCCATCAGGCCCATCGCGGGATGGCTCGCGAACGAGCCGCCGAGCAAGGCCCCCGCGACCACGGGCCGCCCTCTGAGGACGAACGCGATGGCGAGGATGCGCAACGCATCAGCGACGTTATAGAAGGTCGCCCAGAGGCACGGCTGGCGAAACGCCGCGAAGTTCATGTCCCGCGCGTTGCTCGCGACCGCCAGGAGCGCGACCAGGGCCGCGACGATGGGCGGCGCGCGCGGGCGCAGGGTCCGCGCGAGTGCGACCATCGTGAATGCCATCAACGCGATCTCGAAGGCCAGGAACGCGGGCCAGAGCCTCTCGGGCGGAATGCCCAGAACGAGATAGGCGAAGGGATAGACGAGCATGACGGCGGACTTCGAGACGTTTTCGGCGCCGCTGGGGAAATCGCGCGCGAATTGCTCGGGGGCAGCGATCTTGTAGACGAACGACATCGGGCCAAGGCCGTACGTCGCATAGAGCAGATCGAGGTCGGCCGCGCGGGTCCACCATAGAGACGCACACAGGGCGGCGAGGAGGGCGCAGGGCAGAAGGGGCGAGCGGGCCGCGCGGGTCCTGAGGTTGTTGGCGTCCGCCATGGTACCGCCGCCTCTCACTCGGCGAGCGCCTCCAGCAGTTCCCTCCTCACCTGCCGGAAGCGCGCCACGTTCTTCTCCGGCGTGGCGATCCTCGGCACGAGGCGCTCGGCGAGGGCGTGGGCCTTCTCGGGCGACTTCTTCGCGAGCAGCTGGAGCAGCTCGTAGTCCTCGATGCCGTCGCGCATGGCCTCGAAGCGAATCGAGCTGAGGAGCACGCGCTCTTTCGAGGGATAGACGATCCACGCGTCGCCGGGCGGCAGGAACACGCCTTGGCCGTGCGGCGGCTCGACGTCGGCGAACGGGTCCTTCACCGACCACTGGTTCCAGCCCCAGTGCAGGTAGCCGGTGGCGCCGAAGCGGAAGTTCACCCAGTGCAGCAGGCGCACCTTGAGCAGCGAGTAGTCAATCAGGCGGTTCGGGTAGGTGCCCGTGGGCGCGAGGCAGGTGTAGATCCACACCTCGTCGCCCGCCTTCTGGCGCTCGCGGTAGAAGTCGAGCGCCTGGTCGTAGTAGTTGAGCTGGGGCACCCACACATCGAGCGAGCCGACGAGTTCGGCATAGTGGTTGGCATCAATGCGGCGGAGCTTTGGTGCATATTTCCTGGCGAGGGCGGCGAGGATGCGATAGCTCTCGGCATTCTCCTTGATCGGCTCGTCGCACAGGTGCTGGGTGTAGATGCCCAGCCAGCCCTTGTCGGTCAGGTGCTTTTCGATGGCAGGGAGGAACTGCGAGAGGAACTCCTCGACGGCGGGCTCGCCGGGGTGGCCCCACTTCTCGAGCACCTTGCTGCCCTCGATGACGCGAAGCCGGATGACGAAGCGGGGCGCCGCCCACTCGCCGCCCGGCCGCGTGCCCAGGTGGCCGCCCTCGATCTGGCCGATCACGCCCGCGGCCTGGAAGAGCCTCACCCAGCGGTCGAAGCGCTCAAAGCCGAAGGCCAGCCTGCCGTCGGGGCCGACGCCGAAGTCAATGAGGCTGTAGATGGGCGTGAGGACGACGTTCTGACGGTAGGCGGCCATCACCCTGGCGTAATGCTCCAGCACCTTCCAGTGGGCGTCTGACCAATCATCCACGCCGTGGAAGCCCTTGAAGCGCGGGCCGCCGGCGGCGAACCAGTTGGTCACGGCGAGGGTCCGCTCGTCGGGCAGGGTGGCCCTGACGACGCGCGCCGTGAACGGCTGTTCGAGCCGCCCCTGGTCGGCCTCGACCACGAGGCGGGCCTTGCGCACGCCGGGGCGCTGGCCCTTCGGCACGTGGAAGCTCACCCAGATGGGCAGGCTCGTGTCGGCGTCGAGCTTGTCGAGCGCGGGCGGCAGCAGCGGGTCGGGGAAGAGGCCGGGCGCCTTGCGCACCACCTCCTCGTCGGGCGTCTTGCGCGTGTTGGCCCGCAGGGGCACGAAGCCGACAAGGCTCGCCTCGGCCTCGGCCAGGCCCTCGACGCGGGCACGCACGTTCGTGAGCGGCACCGCGGCGCGCAGCACGAACTGCGCCGATTCGTATTCGTTCCGCGCGGCGAGCGCCTCGAACGGCGCGACTGCCCCGGTGGGCGGCGGCGTGTCGCGGAACACCTTCACCAGCGGGTCCACGGGCCAGAGGACGGCGGACCTCATCTGCGGCTCCTTACGCGGAAGGAGAGAGCAACCGCCGAGAGCGACGGCGACGAGCGGCACCAGGGAAAGGCGAGCCAGATGCGCCCTCTTCATTGCGGGCCTCCTCGGGGTTGGCGCGCATTCTATCGCCCCGCGCACGCCCCGTCAAACCCGCGGTGTTTGACATTCCGCCGCGGCGGGGTAGACTGCTCGCAGGCACAGATGCCGGCCAGACAGCCTGAACAGGAGGCGGAACGTGAAGGAGAAGCTGGCGCTGCTCGGCGGGCCGAAGGCCGTGACGCTGCCCTGGCCCGCCTACCCGGTCATCGGCGAGGAGGAAGTGTGCGCCGCGGTGAGGACGCTCCTGGCGCGGCAGCTCTCCGACACCGGCCGCGGCGGCCCCGTGGGCGAGATGGAGGACGCCTACGCGAAGCGGTTCGGAGTGAAGCACGCCGTCGGCTTCTCCTCGGGCACCTCGGCCATCCACGCCGCGCTCTTCGCCGTCGGCGTGCGGCCGGGCACCGAGGTGCTGACGGCGAATCACAACTGGATTTCGGGCATCACGGCCATCCTCCACGCGGGCGGCACACCGGTCCTCTGCGACGTGAAGCGCGGGGCGTTCCACATTGACCCCGCCGAAATCCGCCGCAAGGCCGGCCCGCACACGAAGGCCGTGGTGGTCACCCACATCTGGGGCCTGCCGGCCGACATGGATCCGATCATGAAGGCGGCGCGCGAGCTTGGCCTGGCGGTGATCGAGGACTGCTCGCACGCGCACGGGGCGGTCTACAAGGGGCGGCTGGTGGGCACCATCGGTGACATCGGCTGCTTCAGCCTCCAGGGCAGCAAGGCCATCGTGGCGGGCGAGGGGGGCGTGCTGGTGACGAACAGCCGCCGCCTCGCCCAGCGGGCGCTGGTGCCCGGCCACCACCCCGGCCGCATCGGCTGGGCGCTCACGCTGCGCGACACCAAGCCCTTCGCCCAGGCGGGCGGCATGTGGACCTATCGCATCATGCCCGTGTGCGCCGCCATCGCCACGGCCCAGCTCGGAAAGCTCGACGCATTCAACGCGGTCCGCCAGGCCAACTTCGACCGCCTCCACGGGCGGCTGAGGAAGACCGTGCCCTTCATCCGCTGGCCGAAGCTCCCGCCGAACTCGAAGCGCGGCTGGTACAGCACCCCCGCCTTCTTCACGCTGGAGCGCGAGGGCATCCCGCGCAACCGCTTCGTCGAGGCCGTGCGGGCCGAGGGCGCGCCCGTGGGCGGCGAGGGCTACACCGACTGGAGCCGCATCCCGCTGCTCCAGGACATGCGGCTCTTCTCGCAGATGTTCGTGCCGCGGCACGCCAACGGCGTGGGGTTCCGGCCCGTGCCGCCGGGGGCGCTCGCCAACAACGAGTGGCTCCGGGCGCACATGATGCTCTTCCCCGTCCCCGCGGTCGAATCGCCGGCGCTGATGGACCAGGTGGCCGACGCCGTCGAAAAGGTCGCCTCCAACCTCCCCGCCTTCGCCCGCTACAAGCCCAAGGGGAGGAAATGATCACCCGCTCTTTCTTGCCCTGAAAGGGCGAGCCAGAGGTCGGGCGCGTGGTGAAGAAAGGGGCCTGCGCATGAATCGGAGAGCCTTCCTGAAGGGGAGCGGCGTCGCCGCGGCGGCCGCGATGGCGGCGCCGCACATGACCCTCGGCCAGGAGAACGCGCCTGTGAAGCCGAACGTGCTGCTCATCCTCACCGACGACCAGTGCTACGGCGACCTCGGCTGCCACGGCAACCACAAGCTCAAGACGCCGAACCTCGACCGCCTCGCCGCCGAGAGCGTGGAGTTCACCCACTTCTACGCGTGCCCCGTGTGCGCGCCGACGCGCGCCAGCCTGATGACCGGCCGCTACAACTACCGTACGGGCGCCATCGACACCTATCTCGGCCGGGCCATGATGCACAGCGATGAAGTGACCCTCGCCGAGTTCCTCGCCGCCGCGGGCTACCGCACCGGCATCTTCGGCAAGTGGCACCTGGGCGACAACTACCCCCTCCGCCCCATTGACCAGGGCTTCCACGAGGCCCTCGTCCACAAGGGCGGCGGACTCTGCCAGCCCTCGGACTTCCCCGGCAGCCCCGGCTACTTCGACCCCATCCTGGAGCACAACGGCAAGCCGGTGCAGACCAAGGGCTACTGCACGGACGTCTACACGGATGCCGCGCTGGAGTTCATCGAGGCGAACAACGGCAAGCCCTGGTTCTGCTACCATGCCACCAATGCGCCCCACACGCCGCTCCAGGTAGATGACAAGTACGTGGAGCCGTACCGCAAGCTGGGCCTCGGTGAGAACACGGCCAAGGTCTACGGCATGGTGGCGAACATAGACGAGAACGTCGGTCGCCTCCTCGCCAAACTCGATGAGCTGAAGCTAGCGGAGAACACCATCGTCATCTTCCTCACCGACAACGGCCCCTGCGGCTCGCAGTGCGACCCGGGCCAGCCCATCCGCTTCAACGCCGGGCTGCGCGACCAGAAGGGCACCGTCTACGACGGCGGCATCCGCGTCCCCTTCTTCCTCCGCTGGCCCGCGCGGTTCAAGGGCGACCGCAAGATCGAGACCATCGCGGCGCATATTGACGTGTTGCCCACGCTGCTCGCCGCCTGCGGCCTCACGCCGCCGCCCGACCTCAAGCTCGACGGCCTGAGCCTTCTGCCGCTGCTGGCCGGCGACAAGGCGCCGTGGCCCGACCGCACGCTCTACACCCAGTGGCACCGCGGGGATGAGCCGCTCCTCTACCGCTCATGCATGGCCCGCACCCAGCGCTGGAAGCTGGTGAACGGCAAGGAACTCTACGACATGGCCGCCGACCCCGGCGAGAAGAACGACGTGGCGGCGAAGAACCCCGAGGTCGTGGCCAGGATGCGCAAGGGCTACGAGGAGTGGTTCAAGGACGTGTCGGCCACCCGCGGCTTCGACCCGCCGCGCATCGTGCTGGGCGCGCCCGAGGAGAACCCCAGCCTGCTCACGCGGCAGGACTGGCGTGGCCCGCGCGCCGGCTGGAGCCCCGAGTCGCTCGGCCACTGGGAGGTGAGCGTGGCGCGGGCCGGCAAATACCGCCTCCGGCTGCTTTTCGCGCCCACGGCGGGCGAGGCCTCGGTGCAATGCGGCATCGGCGCCGCGCGCGTCACCGCCATCGTGCCCAAGGGCGCGAGGGAGGCCACGCTGGAGGACATGGCCCTCGAGCCCGGCGACGCGCGCCTCGATGCCTGGGTGCAGACCGCCGAGGCCATCGTGGGCGTCCACTACGTCGAGGTCAAGCGGCTCGAGTAGCCCGCGCACGGCTCACTCGGTGCGCAGCGAGAGGCGGTGGTCCTGCACCCTCGGGTCGCGCGGGGCCTTGAGGACGAACGTGGCCGTGGAGCCCGCCGGCACCACGCGCGGCTCGGTGTAGGTGGACTCGGTCTTGACGACCCTGCCCTCCTTGTCGAGCAGGGCGGCCTCGACGATCACGAAGACGAGCGGCTTATCGCTCGTGTTGGCCACCACGCCGGTGATGGTGAGGGTGTCGGCCTCCATCGCCACCTTCTGGCTTCGGATGGAGGCCGTACCGGCGGGAATCGGCGTGCCTTTGACCGGGGCGGCCTTTTCGGGCGGCGCCGCGGGACCGGGCTCGGCGGGGCCCCGGTTGGCGAGGGCCGCCACCTCCTTGCGCACGATCTCGAGCGTCGCCTCGATGAGCTGGAGCTGGATCTCCAGGCGGTCCACCTTGAGGCGCATCTGGCGCACCTGGTCCTCGAGTTCGGCCAGCCGGCGTTCGCCGGGCTTCGCACGGGCTTCGAGGGCGGTGAACCTCGCGGCGATCTCCTCGAACGCCTTGGTGAGCGTTCCCTGGGTCCATTTCGGCTCCTCCTCCGCGGCCCTGGGCCGCCGAACGGCCGTCAGGCACAGGAGGAGGAGAAGGCTCCAGTGGGCAACGCGCATGGTGGGCCTCCTGACTCAGTAATCTCCGCGAGGTTCCGGGTGGGGCGTCGGCGCCGCGGCCGCTTCGCCGGCGCCGTACGTGCGGTTCCAGTCCTCGGGGATGCGCACGCGGGCGAAGCGGCTCTTGCTCAGCCCATAGCGCCGGGGCCAGGGTGTGCCGTGCCTCCGGACCAGGGCGTCAATCGTGGCCAGGCGCCGGACCCCCTCCGTGCGGAGGAATCGGTGGCGCTCGGCCGGCGCGTCCGCGTCGAAGTACTCCTTCCAGAAGGCCCGGCCGCCGAGCACGCCGCTGGCGCCGTGGGCGAGGGCCAGCGCGACCTGGCGCTCGTAGTCGGCGAAGTCCACCCCCGCGCTCAGCAGCACCCAGGGCCGGGCGCTGGCGCGGTGGAGCGCATCGAGGTTCGCGGCGAGGGCCGCTTCGCTGTCGCGGCCCAGGGTGCCGGGGAACTCGGCCTTGTAGACGTCGCACAGGCCGCTCAGGTGGCGGGCCGTGTCAATCGCCGTCGTTGCCTTGCGGTCGAGGTACGAGGGCGAGGTCTTCTCCTCACCTTCGAGGGGGTAGCTGAGGGTCTCGAGCAGGAACACGATGTCGTGCTGGTCGCACTCGCGGGCCACCTGCTCGACAAGTGCGCGCTGGCGGGTCGCGCTCTCGGCGTGGGTCGGCTCGTAGTAGACGAGCAGCTTGACGGCGTTGGCGCCGAGGCGCTTGATCTTGGCCACGCTCCACCCCGGCTCGATCACTTGCAGGCGCCCGACGCTGTCGGGCGTGGACTCGTAGCCGGTCTGTTCGAGGCGCACGACGAGGCCCACGCGGGGCGGCAGCTTCATCGCGCAGATCGCCTGCCAGACGCCGTAGTTCGAGTCGAGCAGCACGGCGCTGGCCTTCCTGGCCAGCGTCTGCGTGAGGTCGAGCTTCGCTCGTACGATCTCCTCGTAGGTGGGCGCACGCTCCTGGCCCTGGCGGCGCAAACTCTCGCTGGCCATCTTGATGATCGAGCTGTTCTGGTCCAGGGCCAGCATTGTGAACGTGCCATTGGGATTGGCGATGCGTTGGAGGCCCAGCAGCTTGCCGGGCGTCATCGCCGAGATTTCAAGAGCGTTTCGCTTGGACATGGCTCTGCCTCCTCAGCGGCCCGGGCGACGGGGCGGCCCCCCCTCGCTCCTACCCGCACTATACCGCGGACACGGCTGCCAAGCAAGCGGCACGCCGCCGCACGGCGTCGGGCCAGGCAGGTCCCCGGCCGGCTCGCTCCGCCGAAACATTTGCAAATCAGCCCCTGCGCCAGTAGACTCGTGGCGTTCGTTCCGTCCCTCTCAGGAGAAGGCGATGGCCAGGATTCCGGTCGGGTTGCAGCTATACTCGGTGCGCGAGGACTGTGCGAAGGACTTGCCCGGCGTGCTCGCGCGGGTGGCCAAGATGGGCTATGTGGGCGTGGAGTTCGCGGGCTACCACGGCCGCACCGCCGCCGAGCTGAACACGATGCTCGACGACAACGGCCTCGTGTGCTGCGGCACCCACACCGGCATCCAGACGGTGCAGGACGACCAGCTCCAGGCCACCATCGAGTATGCCCTCGCCATCGGCAACCCGTATCTCATCGTGCCCGGCCTGCCCGAGGAGTGGCGCCACTCGCGCGATGCCTGGCTGCGCACAGCCGAGTTCTTCAACGCTCTCTCGGAAAAGCTCGCCCCGCACAATCTGCTGTGCGGCTACCACAACCACCACATCGAGTTCACCGAACTCGGCGGCGAGCTGCCCTGGGACACGTTCTTCGGCAACACCAACTGCGACGTGGTGATGCAGTTCGACACGGGCAATGCGATGCACGGCGGGGCGCGGCCCGAGCCGTTCATCAAGAAATACCCCGGCCGCGCCATCACGGTGCACGTCAAGGAGTTCTCGGCCACCAACCCCAAGGCCCTCGTGGGCGAGGGCGACGTGAACTGGAGTGAGTTCTTCACCCTTTGCGAAACCATCGGCGGCACCGAGTGGTACATTGTCGAGCAGGAGAGCTACGCCTATCCGCCGATGGAGTGCGTGGCCAAGTGCCTCGAGAACCTGAGGGCGATGGGCAAGGTGTAGCTGGCAGACGGCCGCCAGCAGTCGGCAGCAGAAGGAGACATGAGCAATGGTTTCGCGACGCGGCTTCCTGGCAGTGGGCTCGGCCTCGTTGGCGGCAGGCAGCCGGCTTCTCGGCGCCGAGGCCGAAGCGGCGAAGAAGATCCCCATCGGCCTCCAGCTCTACAGCGTGCGCGGCGACTGCGCGAAGGACTTCCCCGGCACGGTCGAGGCCGTGGCCAAGATGGGCTACAAGGGCGTGGATTTCGCCGGCTACTACGGCTGGGACAAGAAGCCGGCCGAGTTCCGCAAGCTGCTCGACGACAACGGCCTCCGGTGCTGCGGCTGCCACACGGGCCTCGGCACCCTCCAGGGCGACACCCTGAAGCGAACGGTCGAGCTCCACAAGGCCCTCGGCAACAAGTTCCTCATCGTGCCCGGCGGCATCGGCGGCAAGACCAAGGAGAGCTGGCTCGAGGCGGCCAAGATGTTCAATGAGATCGCCGAGAAGCTCAAGGCCTACGACATGCTCTGCGGCTACCACAACCACGCCCACGAGTTCCACAAGTTCAGCGAGGACAGCCCCGAGACGCCGTGGGACGTCTTCTTCAGCAACACCGCGCCCGAGGTGGTGATGCAGCTCGACGTCGGCAACGGCATGGGCGGCGGCTGCGACCCCGTGGCCACGCTCAAGAAGTTCCCCGGCCGCGCCCGAACCATCCACGCCAAGGGCTTCCGCGGCATCCTCGGCTCCGAGGCCGATAAGGCGCCCTGGCCCGATATCTTCGCCCTCTGCGAGACCACGGGCAAGACCGAGTGGTACATCGTCGAGGAAGATGGCGCGGGCAAGCTCCCCCCCCTCGAAACCGTCAAGCAGGCGATCGAGAACCTGAAGAAGATGGGCAAGGCGTAGGTCAGCGGCAAGCCACAAGCCTGGAGGAGTTGAGGTCTCTCGAGCTTGCCGCTTGGGGCTTGCAGCGTGGGGCTTTCCGGGCGCGTCCCTCATGATTCCCATCGGCCTTCTCGGCGGCTCGTTCAACCCTATCCACCTCGGCCACCTGGTGCTGGCCGAGGAGGCGCGAGGGCGCCTGGGCCTCGAACGGGTGCTGTTCGTGCCCGCGCGCGTCTCGCCCCACAAGCTGGGCAAGCCGCTCGCCCCCGCCGAAGACCGCCTGCGCATGGTCCAACTCGCCATCGCCGACAATCCCGCCTTCGAGGCGAGCGACCTCGAGTTGCGCCGCGAAGGCCCCTCCTACTCGGTCGACACCGTGCAGCAGCTTCGCGAGCAGAGCGGCGGCGAGTGGGACATTCATTTCCTCATCGGCGCCGACACCTTGCCCGAGCTCTCCGCCTGGCACCGCGTCGGCGAACTGGCCGACCTGTGCAAGCTCGCGGTCTTCAGCCGCCCCGGCGAATCGCTCGACGCGCTCGATCCGCTCCGCGCCGCGCTGCGCGACGACCAGGTGGCCGCCCTCGCCGCGCGCCGGTTCGAGATTCCCCTCATCGGCATCTCGTCCACCGACATTCGCCGCCGCGCGCGCGAGGGCCGCTCCATCCGATACCTGGTCCCCGAAGCCGTCCGCCGATACCTCGTCGCCAAGGGACTCTACCGGGAATGAGGAACGCCCCCACAGGGATGAACTCAGTGCTGCGGGCGGCGGGTCCTCACGCCGCGAAACTGGGACGCGGGATGAGGACATCCCGCCCACAATGGCCATGAGGAACACCGCCGTTCATTTTGGGGCCGGGAACATCGGCCGCGGCTTCCTCGGCCAGCTCTACTGGCAGAGCGGCTGGGAGACCGTGTTCGTGGACGTGGTGGACGCGGTGGTGTCGGCCCTGAACGAACGGGGCGGCTACACGCTCCAGATCGTGGGCGAACGCTGCCAGGCGTTGACCATTGACCACGTGCGCGCCCTCCACGGGCGCGACGCGGAGGCCGTGGCCGAGGCCGTCGCGGCCTGCGGCCTGGCGAGCACGGCCGTGGGCGTGCGCGCGCTGCCGCACATCGTGAAGCCACTGGCCGAGGGCCTGGCGCGCCGGGCCGAGCGCTCGGGCGAGCCGCTCAACGTCGTCGTCTGCGAGAACCTGCTCGACGCGGCGCACGCTCTCCGCGAGCGGGTGCTCGCGACCGCGCCGCCGGCCGCCCGGCCCTTCATCGCCGAGCGCGTGGGCTTCGTGAGCACGGTCGTCAGCCGCATGGTGCCCATGGTCCCCGAGGCGGTGCGCGCCCGCGACCCGCTCTACGTAGCCGTGGAGGCCTACTGCACGCTGCCCGTGGACGCGGCGGCGTTCGTCGGCGGGCCGCCGCCCATCGAGGGCTTCCTCCCTGTGCCCAATATCGCGGCGCACGAGGAGCGCAAGCTCTTCTGCCACAACTGCGGCCACGCGCTGTGCGCCTATGCGGGCCACCTGAAGGGTCTCACCTACATCGCCGAGGCCGTCGCCGAGCCATCGGTCCGCGACCTCGTGACTGGCGGCCTGGCCGAAACGGGCCAGGCCCTCATCGCCAAGCACGGCTTCGCCCCCGCCGAGCATCAGGCGCACGTGGACGATCTCCTGCGCCGCTTCGCCAACCGTGCGCTGGGCGACACGGTGGCGCGCGTGGGGCGCGACCCGATCCGCAAGCTCGGCCGCCACGACCGCCTGGTCGGCTCGGCCCTGCTCTGCCTTGACAAGGGGGTGGAGCCCCGGCGTATAATACAGGGGATTCGGGCGGCGCTGGCCTTCGATGAGCCCAGCGACCCGGAGGCCGCGCGCCTTCAGGACCTGCGGCGCCGCCGCGGCCTCCAGGCCGTGCTGGCCGAGGTGTGCGGCCTGAGGCCCGACGAGCCCCTGTTCGCCCGGCTCCAGAAGGAATGCCTGTGAGACCGCCTCTTCTCACGCTCGGTCTGCTCGCGTCGCTGGCCGCCCCTGCGTTCGGCCAGATGACCGATGCCGCGCACGCCCAGGCCGAGCTTCAGGCCCTGCGCCGCACGCGGCTCACCGGCACGAACTCCGTGCAGCGCGCGTACTACGACGCCCTGGAGGCCGCGCGGGCCGACCAGCAGCGCTACTACGAGCGCGAGCGCGAAGTCGAGACCCTCATCATCGTCGAGGAATCGCTGATCCACCGCGACCGGCGCTACGTGGCCGAAGGCAAGCCCGCGGCCCTGGCGCGCCGCCTGGCCGCCGAGCAGGCCCAGGCCGCCGCCGACCGGCGCCTGCGCCGCTGGGGCAAGTGGGCCAAGCGCCGCTACCCCGTGCAGGTGCGCCAGGCCGAGATCTGGGCGATTGACGCCGTGGCGGCCGACGCCTATCGCGACGAGCAGTTCCGCCGCGAGGTCTGCCGCAAGGTGCTTGAGCTGGCCGAGCGGATGGAGCGCGAGGCCGAGCGCCGCAAGAACCGCCTGACCCCAAGACCCTGAGTCCCTCCCCTGCCGCGTCCGCCCGTGCCGGGTTCCCGCCGCTCACTTCTTCTGGGCGCACACGAGCGTCACCCACAGCGCGCCGGCTTGCTTGCCCTCGGCCGGCGCCTGCACCACGCCCAGGCCGAAGTGGTCGAACGTGGCGCTCTGGGCCACATCGCACAGGACCACCTCCGCCGTCTTATCGGTGAGGTAGTAGGCCGCCGTGTGGATGCGCCAGCGCCGGTCGTCGCTGGCCAGTTCGCCCTCGAGCCAGGCGGGGTCGAACCGCCCCAGGCGCGCCGCCCGCGCGCTGTGCGCCTGGGCCTGGCGGGCCAGCGTGTCGTCGGGCAGGAGGCGGCGCAGGCCCTTCTGAAGCCGCGTGGCGTTGATCCCCTGCGCGATCTCGTCGTGCACCGCCACCGCATCGTAGACGGGCGTGGGCTTGAGGAAAACCTGCGTGACCAGCAGCAGGCCGTCCTCGCCGCGCGCCAGCCCGATGCCGAGGTGGGTGAACTCCTTGCTCAGGATGTTCTCGCGGTGCTTCGGGCTGTTCATCAGGTTGCGCTCGGCGAACTCGATCGTGTCGCCCCGGGCGAGGTTCTCGCCTGTGGCGCGGGCGGGGATGCGCGCCGCGGCCACGCGGTCCTTCACTTCGCCGGTGCGGGGCGACCTGTGGGCGAAGAAGCGGTGGGCCTTCATGTCCAGGCTGTGCGCGCGGGCCACGGCGGCGAGTTCCTTGTGCCAGGCCAACGGAGGCAGCTTCTGCTCGGCGCGGTCGCGGTTCACCAGCTCGGCCATGCGCAGCTCGAGGGCCTCGAACGACTCCTCGGCCTCTTTCTCCTTCGCCGGCGCTTCGCCGCCGAATGCGCCGCCGGCTGCGAACGCAGCAAGCGCCAGGCCGATGGGTAGCCAACTCCGCATGGTCGCCTCCAGGAACCTCCGTCTGTGATTATAGAGGCGGCGCCGTGGGGAATCAATCGCGACAGCGGGAGACCACGGCGCGCACTTTGCCCGAAGGCCCCCGGGGAATCGTGGCGGCGAAGGTCACCGCCACTGTCGCCTCGGGGCCGAACTCCTGGCGGAACCCCGCCACCACCCGCTCGCGCAGCGCCTCGCGGTCGCACGCCTCGGAGGGCACAACCGTGAGAGTGAAGCGGCTGGGGGCCTCCTGCACCACCTGGTACTGCCACAGATCCTTCTCGAACCGCAGGATGTTGTTCACAACGTGCGGGTGCGCGCGTCGGCCCGAGGGCAGCACGAGAAAGTCGTCGCATCGGCCGAGTTGCAGCGACAGCAACGGCAGCGAACGCCCGCAGGGGCACGGGTCGGGCAGCCACGCCGCCACGTCGCCCAGGCGGTAGTTGAGCAGCACGGTCGCCCGGTTGGCCAGGTTCGAGACAATCGCTTCGCCGGGCTCGCCGGGCGGCGGGGCGTGATCCGCGGCGTCGGCCACGCGCAGCGCCGTGAAGTCCAGGTTCACGTGCAGCCCGCGGTGCCGCTCGCACTCGAAGCCGATCGGCCCTGACTCGATGGCCTGATACACGCTGAGCACGGGCACTCCGAAGCTCCCCTCGATGAGCCGTCGCGCGCTGTCCGACAGCATGTCGCCCCCATAGAGCACTGCCTTGGGCCGATGGAAGGCGCAGCCGCTGGCCTGCACGTGGGCGAAGAGGGCCTCGAGCGACGAGCCGTAGCTGGCCAGCGTGTCGGGGCGGAACTCGTTGAGAAGCCTCACCGTTTCTTCGAGGGGGGCCAGGCACGAGAAGAGCTGCCGCGAGCGCCGCCACCCCGGCCGCACGAGCGTGTTCTCCTGGCGGAAGCGCAACACGTCCGCCGTCGAGCTCACGGGAGCGACGAGCGCGGCGTCGCGCCGGCCCGACCGCAGGCCCGTGAGGGCCGCGACCACGGCCTCGAGGCGCCGGCCCAGGGCCATGCTGGCGAACACGCAGGCGGGGTCCTGGCAGACGGCGATGGGCGCGCCCGAGCTGCCCGACGAGCGCAGGCGCCGGCAACGCTCGGGCCGCACGGCCCGCGAGAGGAACCGCTCGGGGTCTCGCTGCACGTCCACGCGCTCCAGCACCGGCAGGCGCGCGAGGTCCTCCGCGGTGCGGAAGTCGGCCGGCGTCAGGCCCAGGCGGTCGAGCGTCTCGCGATAGTATGGCACGTGGCGATAGGCATACGCCACGATGCGCCGCACGCGACGGGCCTGGTCGCGGCGAATGGCCTCGACGGGCCGGAACGGATGGCGCTCCTGCCCGCGCAAGTGCCACGCGGCGTACGCGGTCCACCACAGGCGTCTCACGAGCTTCACGGGCGCGCCTCCCCTGCCGGCGCACGCTGCGACCCGGCCAGCCGCGACAGGATGCACCGGTGCTTGCCGAAGGGCGTGCGCTCGAACGAGGTCACGAACTCCACCTGCACCTCGACCTCGCCGCCGAGCACATTCCTGAGTCCGTCGCCAACACGGCAAGCCAGGCTCGAGCGGTCGCACGGCTCACCCGCGTGCAGGCCCACACGCACGCGGCGGGGCGATTCCTGCACGACCTGGTACTGCCAGATCGGGTCGCCCTGGAGGAAGACCCCCGCCACGCTATAGGAGCTGACCCGTTGGCCCGAAGGGGTGGCGAGCCAGTCGTCGCAGCGCCCGAGCGGCTGGGTGAGCCGCGGGAGCGAGCGGCCGCAAGGGCACGGGCCGGGCACGAACGCCGCCAGGTCGCCAAGGCGGTAGTTCAGCAGCACCGTTGCGCGGTTCACGAGCGTGGAGACCACCACGTCGCCCTGCTCGCCGGGCGGCAAGTCGCGCCCGTCAGCGTCCACGATGCGCACGGGGTGGAGGTCTACGTTGAGGTGCACCCCGTTGTGGCACTCGCACTCGAAGCCGATGCGGTTCGCCTCCACTGCCTGGTAGCCGCTGACCACTTCGATGCCCCGCTCCTCCGCAAGGCGGCGCCGCACGGTGTCCGACAGCGCGTCGCCTCCGTAGCCGATCGCTCTGGGCACATGGTGCCGGCTGCCCAACGCGAGCCAGAAGGGCGCGAGGGCCTCGAAGTACGAGCCGAACGACATCACGAGGTCCGGCTTGTGTGCATCCATCCGCGCCAGGTTTTCTTCGATCGGGTCGGCGACCGAGAGGAGCTGCGAGCGAGCGCGAAAGCCCCAGGGCACCCAGGTGCGCTCGCGGCAGAAGCGCGACATCTGGACCAGGTTGCCGTAGGGGGACGCGATGAGGGTCTCGCGGTAGCCGCGCCAGCGGCCCACGGCGCGGGCGATGACGGGCCGCGGGCGCTCGCCGTGGGCCATCGTCATCACCAGCGAGGCCATGTCGTAGGTCACGGCAATGGGCGTGCCCGAGCTGCCGCTGGTGAGCGTGCGCGCGGAGCGCTCGGGGCGGCAGGCCGACGAGAGGAATCGCTCGGGGTCGGCGTGAAGCTCCCGGCGCTCCAGGATCGGCAGCTTCGCGAGGTCCTCGACGGTGCGGAAGTCGGCCGGCGTGAGGCCCAGGCGCGCCATCGTCTCGCGGTAGTAGGGCACGGTGCGCCAGGCGTGGGCCACGATGCGGCGCACGCGCCGCGCCTGGTCGCGGCGGATGGCCTCGATGGGCCGAAAGGCATAGCCCGCCTGGCCCCGAACGCACCAGGCCAGGCGAGCCGTCCAGTAGAGCCGCTTGAGGGTCACCTGGCACATTCCTTCCCGACCGGCCCCGGCAGGCGCACCCGCCGCAGGCGCTCGGCACCCTTGACGAGGCGCTGCACGTAGCGCACCGGCTCCTCACCTGTCGCAAGGGCCCGGGCGATCTCGGCTGCCTCGCCGCCCTGCGCCAGCGCCGCCAGAATCAGGTCGAGCTGCTCGTAGGGCAGGCCGATCAGGCCCTCGTCGTCCAGGCCGTGGCCGCCGTCGGGCGAGGGCGCCTTCTCGCGGATGCGGGCCGGCACGCCGAGGTGAGCCGCGAGCGCGCGCACCTGCGTCTTGTAGAGCCCCTGGATGGGCAGCGCGTCCGCCTCGTCGTCAATGCCGTGGCGCACGTAGAAGCCGATCTCGTGCTCCGAGCGGTTGGCCGCGCCCACGACGAGCCGGTTCTCGAGGTCCGACCACAGGTAGACCAGGGTGCGGCGCAGGCGGTGCTTGGCGCGCCCGTAGCCCACGCCGCGGCCGAAGGCCTTGGGGTCCTTGCCCTCGGGGAGGATGCCGACGGCGGCCTCGTGGATCGGGCGGCCGGTTCGCGCGACGTGGCGGCGCACGGCCCAGCGCACGAGGCGCGCCTTGAGCGGCGGCGGCAACGGCAGCGCGCCGGGGGTGCGGATGCGGTAGACGCCCAGGGCCTCGAGCGGGGCCGTGAGGTCGAGGAGCTTCGAGCGGATGCCAAGCGTCTCGACCAGGCCCAGGGCGTCCTCGAGATGGCGGGGGTCGGAGTCGCGGTCGGGCATCAGCAGGGCGAGCGTGTTGTCGGCCCCCACCGCCTCGCGGCACAGGATCGCCACGGTCGCCGAGTCCACGCCCCCGCTCAGGCCGAACACCACGCCCTCGCGCTCGGCGTCGGCCACGGCGGCGCGCAGGAACTCCACGAGCTGGCGGTGCACGGCCGCCGGCTCGATGCGCAGGGCCGCCTCCAGCGCCTGCCGTGTCAAGACACGTGCCATGGTTGCCTCCTGAGGCCTCATGGTATCTGGGGGGCCGGGGGTGTCAATCCGCGGGCCCCGCGAGGCGACGCTCGACCTCGCCCAGGCGCCGCAGGTCGTCGAGCGCGGCGGCCATGGCGTCGAGGGCCGCCGCGTCCACGCCGGCGTCGGGCACGGACTGGTTGCCGATCAGCGTGAGGGTCACGGCGGGGCAGAGCTCGAAGCGCGGCGAGGTGTTGTACCAGAAGTGGCCGGCGAGAATGAGCCGCACGGGCCGCGTGCCGGCGGCGGCGAAGCGCGGCTGCTTGGGCTCGACGTAGAACTGGCTCTGGCCGTAGTAGACACGCCCCGCGTAGTCGCGAAGGGTGATCGCGGGCTCCTCTGTGAACGTGTGCATCTTGGGGCCTTGGATGGTCACGGCGCCTTCGGGCTGGCCGGGCGCGCCCTCGAGCACGAGATGCCGGTCGCTCTGCTCGTTGTAGAAGTCGCTCATCACGATCGAGTGGTTGTCGCGCAGGCGCAACGTGGGGGCGGCCTGTGTGGCGAGCCGGGTGAGGAAGCCGAGGAAGCCGTCGCGCGCCGGGGCCGCGCCCTCGACGGTGATTGTGCCCTCGTACGAGGTGCGGAAGAGCAGGGTCGCGCGGGCGCTGCCGGTGATCCGCAGGTTGCCCTGCACGTGGAGCGCCTCGACGATGCTGCCCGAGGGGAGGCCGACGAAGTGGATGCCGTGGGCGTCGGGCGCCTTCTGGTACATGCCGTGCGCGTAGACCTCGTCGAGCAGCACGCGGCAGGGCGAGTCGGGGGGCGCCGTGATGCGGATGTCGGCTCCGTGCTTCATCGGGCCGAAGTCGTGGTGGCCCACGGCCAGGCTGGCGAGGGCCACGTTCCGGGCGCCGGCGACCTCGACGATCGGCTCTCCCTCGGCGCCGCGCCAGACGAGGCCACAGGCGAAGCCGCTGCCGGCGAAGGTGTGGTCGCTGCCCGCGACGCGGAGGGTGCGCGAGACCAGGTAGCGCCCGGTCGGCAGATAGGCGATGGCGCCCTTGCCGGCGCCCCGCGCCGCGTCGAGAGCGGCCTGGAGGGCCGCCGTGTCGTCGGCCTTGCCGTCGCCCTTTGCGCCGAAGTCGCGCACGGCATCGAACACCTTGCCCGGCACGGCAGCCGTATCGCGCAGGAAGCTCTGTTCCGCCGAGGCGATCACGCCCTTGCGCGCGCCGGGCGGCAGAACATAGAGCTTCGCCGCCGGCGGGGCCGCGACGAGGCGCTCGACGGCCTCGGGGCGATTGCAGCTCACGAAGAGCGTTTGCCCCGGGTTGTCGAGCCGCACGGGCGGGCGGTCCGAGGGCGGCCGCTCGAACGAGCAGTCGAACATCAGCACGGGCGCGCCGTTGAGGTGCACGGCGCCCTCGGGGTCGGTCCACGCCGCCACGTGGCAGTCCTGCACCGTCACGGGCGCGATGGTGCCGCGCTCGACGAGGAAGCGCTTCGAGCCGACCGAGGTGCAGCGGCGCACCGAGCTGCCGTGCTCGCTGCCCAGGCTGATGTCGGCCTCGCGGCTCGCCTCGAAGTGGCAGTTGCGCGCGTAGAAGTTGGCCTTGTGGTCGTAGATGCCCGTGCCGCAGCGGCGGAACTCGCATTCGTCCACGGTGTTGTCGTAGTCGTTGAAGGTGAGGAAGCCGAGGGCCGTGGCGCAATCCTCGAAGAGGCAGTTGCGGTAGAGGATTTCGGCTGAGGCGATCTTCTGCTCGTGGCCGACGCGGATGCCGTAGGCGGCGAAGTTGCGGAAGGCCTCGTGCTCGTGGCGCACCTCGGTCTCGAACCGCTTGTGCCCCGCGTGGTCGAAGCCCACGGCGGCCTTGCCGCGGCCGTCCCAGCTCAGGCCCACGTAGCGGCTGTAGGCCACGCCGTTGCTCCAGAACATGCGCCCGCCCGCCGCGCCGTCCCACACGAGGCGCGTCTCGCGCCCGTGGCCCACCACCAGGCAGCCGATCGCCGGGCCGTGCAGCACCAGGGTGCTCGTGATGCGGTAGGTGCCGGGCGGAAGGTAGACTGACTTGGTTGCGCCGCCACTGTCGAGGGCCGCCTGGATCGCCGCGGTGTCGTCAGACACGCCGTCACCCCTCGCCGCGGGGGTCACGTCGGTTCGCACGTTGACCCAGTCCGAGCGCTCCCGCCAATCGAGGCGCGGAATCTCCGGGCCCGCCCCGAGCGCACGCACCGAGAGCACGGCAAGCGGGACGGCAAGGAGTCGTAGCCTCATCGCGGCATCTTCCGGGGCGTTCCAGGCGGCGGAACAGGTCCTCGCGGCCAGCCTAGCGCCCGGTGGCCGGCATGTCAATGAGCAGTGCCCCCAGACGCAACCCCAGTCGTGGTCTTGGGCACGTACCGAGCCCCAACGGGGCGACACGGAATGGCCCAGGGCGGGCAGAAGGGAGCCAGAGGGGCAGGAACGGCCGCGGAAGGCCCCCGATCGCCAAAGCGCCATACTCGCTCACCTCTCAGCGGCGGCAGAGCGGCGTCCATAGGGGGCGGTGTGCCTGGTCCCGAGAACCATGGCGGCCAGTGGAGAGCGCAGGCGCCAGGGTCCGGGGCCATGCTTCATGTCAACCGAGCCCTTGACAGAGCGGCCTCGCCGGCCTACACTCGCCCGACGCAGGCGTGGGGCTTGCCTGGGGGCGATGTTTCAGAGGAGACGGAGCTATGGTGCCCGGGATTGCGGCCTTCCTGGCTTTGGCGTCTGGGGTGGCAACAGCCGTCGGCTCTCCGTCGCCAGACCCGCCCCACCCCGTGCTGAAGTGGGTGAAGCACCACCCGAGAGAGGGCGCGGCGAAGCCCTCGCCCAGATTGGGTTACGAAGGCTCCTACGGCTACGACTGGCTCACGAAGCTCCTCATCCGGCACGCCGGGCACAATCAGGGCGGTGGTGGCGAACAGAATGCCGAGGTGTGGACCTATGACCTCGAGGCCGACGCCTGGACTCTCAGGGAGCCCAATGATGCACCCCCAGGCACCTGCTGTGACCAGCAGAACGTCTTCCACGATGCACTCCGCAAGTTCATCCGCTTCCCGGCCTTCAGCGGAAGCCACGGCTGGCAGTCGCCCCGCGAGATCAACCTGAAGAACAGCTCGATCTGGACTTATGACCTCGACACCAACACCTGGCGCTATCTGAGGCCCTGCCCAGAGGTCTGGCCCGCCCCCTTACGGGGCGCCGCCTATGACCCGCACCATCAGGTCGTGGTGCTCCATGGCGGCGAAGGGTCGAACCACGGCACAGTCGTATATGACTTGTACACCAACACTTGGACCGAGATGAAGCCAAAGCCACCCGCTCCAGCGCCCAACCTCTCCCAGCCGGGCTTCACCTACGACGCCGTGAACCGCCTCTTCGTGCTCTTCGGCTCGCAGTTCCAGGACGACGAGCGCACCTGGGTCTACGACCTTCGCCGCAACTCGTGGCGGATTATGGATTTGCAGGAGCACCCGCCCGGAAAACAGACCAGTCCAATCCTCGCCGCCGACACCCGCAACGGCATCGTGCTGTGCAGTGTGCAGCGCGCCGGCGAGAAGGACAAGACGCTTGAGACCTGGGTGCTCGACGTGGCGAAGAACAAATGGACACGCCTGGACCTTGACCCCGTGCCTGACCCTTCTGGCAGCCGCAACCGAATGCTTATGTATTTGCCAGACAAAAACTTATTTGTCCTCGAGAACCGGACGGACCAGGAGCAGCAGCTCTGGACCTTCCGCTACGCCGAGGCCCCCGCGCCCCCGCCGCGAGTTCCTGGTCTCAAGGCTGTCGCCAAGCCCGACGCGGTGGCGCTCTCGTGGGAGGCCCCCGTCGGCGAGGCCAGGCCGCGCTATACCGTGCTTCGGGGGCAAGGAGCCAAACCCTGGGAGGTGGAGTTCAAGCCTATCGCACAAGACCTTGAACCCACAACATTTACGGACACGAGCCCGCTCAAGGGCGAGCCGTGCTTCTACCAGGTTCGGGCCACGGGCGCATCGTTCATCGTGCGGGCGCAGCCGGCCGTGGTGAACGACGTCGTCGTGTCGGTGCTCGGCCCGAAGCAGGTCGAGGTGGTCTGGCCCAAGGCCGAGGCCGAGGATGGGAGCGGCTATCTCGTTGAGAGGGCTGAAGTTGCGGCCTACTCGACCGACGAGGTTCTGCGCGTGAAGCAACGCTATCGCCACACCTCGGAGTTCGCGGTCGGGCGGATCAGGCGGATCGGCCAGTTCCAGCGCCTCACGCCGCAACCGATTGCCGAAACAAGGTTTGTGGACGACTCGGTGGACCTGTCTGCCGGCCAGAAGGCGCCTGCCGAGCCAGGCCTGGGCGGGTCCGCGCTGAAGCCAGACCAGCTCGACCCCAACGGAAAGCCTTACAGTTTCGCCACTTACGCCTATCGCGTGATCGCCGTCAACCGCCTCGGCGTCGCGGGCGGCCCCTCGGCGTTGGTGTTCACCTATCCGTCAGCCGTCCAGCACCTCTTCGCGAAGGAGGAAGGAGCAGGCACCACGCGCCTCAAGTGGGCCGCCAGCAGGGAGAAGGCCGTCAAGGGCTACCTGGTCTATCGACAGGACGGGCGGTGGGACAAGGACCCGATCTCGCTGTTAACGCCGGAGCCCGTTGCTGCCACTGAATTTCTGGATGAAACCGCCGGCGGGGCGACCCGCCGCTATGAGGTTGTGGCCGTAGATGCCTTGGGCCAGGAGGGCGAGCCTTCGCAGCCCGTGTGGTCGCGGCGCGAGTGGCGGGCCTTCTACAAGCCCTACACTGGTGAATGGCACCAGTGACGGGCCGCCTGGCCAGGGCCTTGTTTTCCCGCGTTCGCGTCAGTACACTGCTGCAGACTGGTGGAATCTCCAAACCGTTGTGAGCGGGCCGAAAGGGGGTGAAGGCGAGCCAGGCCAACGAGCTGCTAACGGGTGCCGGGAAATGGGCGCCCGAGAAGTGGGCGCAATCCCGTGGGTCAGCTTCGTCTGCGGAGTTGCCCGCGCGCTTGCAGAGTGGGAACGTACTGTGGGAACCGGCGAGGCGTGTGGTTGGCCGAACCTGCCCTCGGTTGCCCGAGGGCGCAATCCAGGAGACAGTCACGTGAGACCGCGGATTCTGGCTCTGATTGCCGTGTGCGTCGCTGTGGCGTTCGTGGCCAGCGTGGCGATGGCCGCTGAAGGCGAGAAGCCGAAGAAGCAGCCCGGCTGTGTCGGCACCGTGGCCGTGACCAAGGACGGCGATGCGATCAAGAGCATCACGATCACCGGCGGCAAGAAGGATGCCCCTGTGGTCTACTGCGTCGTGCTCGACGAGAACGGCAAGAAGGTCGCCGCCTTCGATGGCAAGAAGGTGAAAGCCCTCGGCACCATCGCGGAGAAGGACGGCAACAAGTGGATCACCGTTACGGAGTGCACGGAGATCATCCCCAAGCCGAAGAACAAGTGAGCTTGGCCCAGCCGATGCAGAGTGGTGGCCGCGTTCCGCGTCAGCGGGGCGCGGCCACTTCGTTTGCCGGGCGGCAGTTGTGGCGGCGGGGTCTCAGGGCGAACGAAGGCGCTGAACCTGCTGTGTCTCGACGAGGCGCAGGAAGCCGCGCAGGCGGCCCAGCGCGGCGAGGTTGTTCGCCACGTAGAGGGCCACGACGGCCATCAGCACGAGGGCCACGATCAGCCCGAAGCCACGCTGGCGTCTGCATCGTCGTGCGTGATGAAGCAGCATGCGCTCACCTCGCTCCCGCAACCGTCGGCACAGCCCGGAACGTGAAGAGCGGGCGCAACCGGGCGCGCCTTCGACTCAGCAGTTCGATCTCCCAGCGCCACGACGCGACCGATTTCCCCGCGTCGCGCTCCATGTGGGACACCTTGACCTCAGCCAGGAACGGCTTTGGCGCTGGATCCCCTGGGCCTCGCCGCGTGACGGCCGAGCCGGAGAATGCGTAGACGACTTCGCCCTCCGCCTGCGGAATGTGCAGCGCGCCCTCGGCCATCCGAAGCGGGGCGCTGGCTCGGCGAACGTCCTCGCGCCATCGCTCGCCCGCCTTCACCGAGCGCGTGATGTCGTCCACGTTGCGCAGCAGGTCGAGCGAATGGGCCACGCAGGCGTAGTAGGCGAACCAGGCCACTGTGGTCATGACGCCCAGGACGGCGATGTAGGTCATCACCTCCATGAGCGTGAAGCCGCGTTCCCGGTTCGCTGCGTTCATGGCGCGTCGGCCTCCCGCACCACACGGCCTCCCTGGCGGAGGCGCTCGGGAATCCATTCGAGCCGCACGCGCTTCCCCTTCACCGTGAGTGTGAACGTGCCCCCGGGCAGGTTCCTCGCGGCGTCGGCGCGCACGGGGTAGGCGTGCACCCCCTCGCCGAACGCCTGCCACTCGCCGGCCAGGAGCGCCTCGAACTCGCCGTCCACGATCTCCATCGCCACGGCGCGAACGTACTGCGACTTCAGCATCGCCACGTCGGTCGCCTGGCTGACGGCGAAGCCGGTGAAGACCACGGCCAGCAGCCCGATGGCCACTGTCAGCTCGATCAGGATGCTCGCGCGGCGACGTTGCCTCACCATATCATGCCTTCTCTCACGAGGAGCATGAGGATATGGAAGAACCCGATCGCCACAAGGGCGACAATGGCGCCGTTGCCGAGGACGAGCGCCGTGGTGACCGCCTGGGCAGCCGTCTGCTCCTGCTGGAATGCCTTGGCGTCGAGACTCTCGTGCCAGCCGGCGAGGGCGTCGAGGAACCCAAGATGCGCGTGCGCGGCGTTGGCGAGCCGCCACTTCAGCTCGCCGGACCGGTCGAGCCAGCCGAGGGCCTCGGCGAGCGGTTCCCCGCGCGCCATCGCCGCCGCTGCGGCCTTCGCACGCCGCGCAAACACGCGGTTCGCGGTTGCCGCGGCGGCCAGCTCGACGGCCCTCGCCTCGGGCACCCCGGCATCGAGCAGCACGGCCAGCATGGCCGAGAAGTCGCGCTGGAGCCGCTTCCGCCGCCACGGCAGCCACACGGCCAGCCGGTCCCCGAGCCACCGCAGCCGCAGGAACGCCGCCAGCTCGGGTCCGCCGATGTACGACAGCGCCGAGAGGACGACGACCAGGCTCAGCGCTGCCGCCACGATGAAGAGCGTCTGGGCGTACGGCGACACCGGTGCCCATTCCGCCATCTGCATGTCTTCCAGCATCATCCGGAGCTTCGGCACGATGACCAGGACGGCGAACAGGAACAGGCCGACGCCGGTGAGAAAGAAGCCCGACGCCAGCACGACCACGTAGTTCATGGCACTGCGCATGCGGGGCGTGGCGCTGGTCAGCGCTCTTCGGCAGGCCGGCAGCACTTGGCGAATGTCGCCCGACTCGCCTCCGACCTGGAGCATTTCGGCCACCTGGGGCGGCACGAGGCCAGGCACGGCGCGCAGAGCCTCGGGGAGCGCCTCGCCGCCGTTCAGGCGCCGGGCCACGCGCGCCAGCCGAGGCCCGAACACCATCCGCGCCCGATACCTGCCGACCCAGGCCCACGGACGGCTGAGCACGGGCAGGTGCGTGAACATCCAGGACGCGACGGGGTAGTAGCTCTTCAGCTCCAGGCGCTCGGCCTCCGCGAGCGACACGAGCGCACGCTCCACGCTCTTGCCTTGCGCCACGCACGTCTCCACGATGTCGAGCAGCAGCCGCCCCCGCTCCTGGCGCCGCAGCGGCAGGCTCAACGCCCAGTAGACGAAGTACGGGACGCCGAGGACGAAGAAGAGCCAGATGCTCCATGCCGCTAGCTCAGTGAGCGACTCCCGCATGCCGGTCGCGGGGCCGCCGAGGGACTGCATCAGGGCGAGGATCAACATGGCGCGCTCCGCCTAGGAGCCTGCAATCTGCTGCATCAGCGCCACCAGGGGCGCCGCGATGGACGACAGTTGGAAGAACAGCATGCTGCCGAGGACGAGGATGGACGACGGCAGCGCGGCATAGAGCAGCAGCTCGGTGCCGTGGCCTGCGCGAGTGTGGTAGAGCTGCGCCGCGCGCTCGAAGCCCGCCGCCATGTCCTCGCCGCCCTGGTCCACCATCCAGGTGAAGAGGGCGGGGAACACGCGGTCACCCTCGGCCATCTCGGCGAATCGCGCGCGGCCGCCGGCCAGCCGCTCGCGCAGACGGCCGAAGGCCGGGCCGGCGGGGGTGTGCCTTTCGAGCTGTTCCAGAAGCTGAAGCGCGCCGTCGAGGCGGCACCCGCCCCGCAGCATCAGCGCCAGGGCCGAGGCGGCTTGAGCCAGGCTCGCCTCCCGGAACGGCGACACGCTCCAGCGCAGCCAATGGCGGACGGGCGGGAGCGACAGGGCAATCGCCGCGATCAGCAGCGCTCCTGTGAGCACCACCGGCGCGCCCAGGACCCTCACGCCCCAGACCCCCGGCGTGCGGTAAACCAGGCCAAGGGAAGAAGAGTGGAAATCGGCCGCGAACTCGCGCAGCAACGGCCCGAGATAGAACGTGAGGAACAGCGACACGCCGAGCGTGGCCAGGAGCACGATGACGGGGTAGAAGAGGAGCCCCTTGAGCCGCGTCCACACCGAGCCGATGCGGCGGTAGTGGTCGGCGAGCATCTGGAGGATGGCGGGCAGGTTGTTGCCGGCGGCGCCGACGCGGACCATGTGAACGTAGAGGTCAGGCAGGCGCTTGCCCTCGAGCGCCTGGGCGAGCGGCACGCCGCGCGCCAGGTCGGCGGCGACGGCCTGGAGGTCGGCCGTCAGGGCGCCGCGGCTCAGCCCAAGGCAGAGCTGTTCCACGGCCCCCTCCAGCGGAATGCCGTCCCGCAGCATCTGCGCCAACTGCTCGTTGAAAAACGCGAATTCGTCGTGCTTCATGGCGCTCACCCGATTCGTAGTGCGGGCTTCAGCCCGCAGGCATCGGTGCACGGTATGGACGAGATGGACGGAATGGACAACGTGGACAGAGCAAGACAGTGCTCGGATCTCTGATGTCCACAGCGTCCATCCCGTCCACCTCGTCCACTCACGAGCCAAGCACCCTCACACATTCAGCCTGGTCGGTCACTCCGCTCTCAACGAGCCGGCGCGCGGCCTCGGCGAACGGCGTGGGCGCGGCGATGGCTTCGGCGCCCTGGGCGCGGACCTTCGCCCGGAGCGCGTCGTCCAGCCGCAGCCATTCGACGATCGGCACGCGCCCGTGGTAGCCGGTGCCCAGGCAGCTCTCGCATCCCGTGCCCCGGCACTCCCGGCAGAGCGCGCGCAGGAGCCGCTGGTTGATCACCATCTCGACCGCCGCGATGGCGGCATAGCGGTCGTCGCACATGTCGAACAGGCGCTCGAAGACGCCCCGGCACGAGCCGGCGTGCAGCGTGGCGATCACCAGGTGGCCGGTAAAGGCGGCGCGGACCGCAATGTTGGCCGTCTCCTCGTCGCGAATCTCGCCGATGACGAGCACCTGCGGGTCCTGCCGCAGCAGATGGCGGGCCGCCTTGGCGAAGGTGAGGCCGAGCGCGGCGTTGATCTCGGTCTGCATGACCCCTGGGATCACTTGTTCCACGGGGTCTTCGACGGTGATGATGTGTCGTGCGACAGGTGCCGCCAGGTGCTGGAGGCAGGCGTAGATGGTCGTCGTCTTGCCGCTGCCCGCGGGGCCGGTCAGGAGCAGCAGGCCGGAGGTCTGCCGCAGGAAATCGGTCAGCCGCGCGCGGGCCTCGTCGGGGAAGCCGAGCTGCCCGAGGGTGCGGACCTCGAGGCTGCTGAAGAGCCGCAGGACGATCTTCTCCCCCGTCACCGTGGGATACGTGGCCACGCGGATGTCGCTGCGCGACCCGATGTCGCCCCTGTCAATCCGGCCGTCCTGTGGGAGCGACTGTTGGTAGGTTTTCAGCCTGGCGAGGTACTTGATGCGGCCGACGACCCGCTCGGCGAGGCCGTCGGGCAGGTCGGGGGTGGGCGTCATCACGCCGTCGAGCCGGAACGCCACGTGCGCGCGGGCGCCGTTCATCTGGAGGTGGATGTCGCTGGCGCCGCTGGCCTCGGCCCGGCGAACCAGGTCCTCCAGCGCTGCCGGCGCTGAGTGTTCCGCTGCCTCCGCGCCCATCGCCTGACCCCCTCCCTCCCCGCTATCTTATCGTAGCCCCGTGCCCACGGCATGTCAATGGTCCCGTGGCAAGCGCGCCGCCTGCCCCCCCTGCTTGCCGCCGCGCCGCGCGCCCGCTATAATCGCCGCAGGGAAAGGGATGCCAATGGGTGCGACCGCACTGCTTTTCCGCGGGCAACGGCTCCTTCGCGCCGGCGAGGCCGCGCAGGCGCTGGACACGCTGGGCCGCGCCGCCGAGAAGGCGCCTGAGTCGCCTCACGTGGCCCTTCACCGCGCGCTCGCCCTCGGCGACGCCGGCCGCCTCGACGAGGCTCTCGAGGCCCTCGCGCAGGCGGCGGGCACGTGGCCGGGGAATCCCACCTTCCCGCTCTTCCGCGGCGCGCTGCTGGCCGAGGCCGACCGGGCAGAGGAGGCCCTCGCCAGCCTTCGAGCCGCACTGGCGCTCTCCCCGGGCAATCTGCTCGCCGAGGCTTACCTCGCCCTGGTCGCCATGCGGCGCGGGGACGTCGAGGCCCCGCTCCGGCGCCTGGGCGCCGTGGGCCTCACCGACAACCCCCGCGCCCTCGCGGCCATCCTTGCGGAGGTCGAGGCCGCACTATTCCGCCGATTCGGCGCCGACACCGACGGCAAGCCCCCGGCCGCCGGCGCGATGCCCGCCGCCCCGGCCGGCTGGAGCGCCCGACGCCTCTTCGCCCGCGGCCGAGCCTGCGTCGAACGGGGCGACCCTGTCGCCGCCTGGCCCCTGCTCCAGCTCGCCGCCGAGAAGAACCCTTCGCTGCCCGACCTCTTCGCCTACCTGGGCTTCGCCGCCTACGACCTCGGCCGCTACGACGAGGCCCTGGGCTATCTCGACCGCGCCGGCACCTGGTCGCAGCAGCCCGAGGCCATCCATCTCCACCGCGGCGCCTGCCTCTACAAGCTCGGGCGGTTCCCCGAGGCCCTCGACGCGCTGCGCCTCGCCGAGGGCGCCGACGAGCTGGGCGATTACGCCACCTGGGTGCGCCTGTTCCTCGCCCGCACGTTGGTCGCCCTGGGCCGCACGCGCGAGGCCATGCCGCCCCTGCGCCGCCTCGTCGAGATGGAGGGCGATGTGGCCCTCGCCCGCCTGCGTCAGGCCCGCGAACTGCTCGGGCTCGCGGTGCCCGCCACCGCGCCGCAGGGCTACGACGTCCTCGAGGAGGGCAAGGCCGTCCTCGTCGTCAGGCCGCCCTACGCCGAAGCCATTCGCGAGCAGAGGCTTGTGGGTGGCGTGTTCCCACGCCGCGATGATGATCCGCGGGACGGGGGCGTCCCGCCCACAGTTCTGCCGCCGAGGGCGGGGCGGGCCCCCATGCTGCGCCTGGCCCTGCCCGACGGGGGCACGGCCCTGGTGCGCCAGTGCCGGCGCGGGGGGCTGTTCGGCCGGCTGTTGGGCGGCTCGTACTTCGACGGCGGACGGTTCCTCCGCGAGATGGGCGTCGCCGAGGCCCTGCGCCGCCGAGGCATCCCCACGCCCGAGGTCCTCGCCGGCATTCGCCGCGAGGTCATTCCCGGCATCTACCGCGCCGAGATCATCGTGCGCGAAGTGCCCGACTCCCTCGACCTGGCCGCCGCGCTGGGCCGCGAGGTTCAGTCCCCTCTTGATTCGGGGCGCGCCTCACGCCTCACGCCTCCGCCGGCCCTCGCCGCCGCGGCGCTCCTGGTCCGGCGCATCCACGGCGCCGGCCTGCTCCACCCCGACCTCAACGCGAAGAACATCCTCATCGGCGCCGACGGCTCGGCGATGATCCTCGACCTCGACCGCGCCGAGCTGCTCGACGAGTTGCCGTTGAGCGCGCGCTTTGCCAATCTCGCGCGGCTCTACCGATCGCTCCACAAACTCGGCCTCGCCCCCGACCCCGTCGGCGACGACGAGTGGGCCGCCTTCTACGACGCCTACGCGGGAGACGACCCCGTGCTCCTCGCCCACACCGACGCCGCGATGGCCCGCTGCCGGCGCGAGGTCCGCCGGCACAGGCTCTGGTGGCGAATCACAGGCGCTGGCGCGAGGACACAGCAGGTTCTCTGACCATTGGCTCCCGGCCAACCGAGGGCACTGAGATCGGCACTCGGAGATCGGAAATCGGAAACCTGGCGGCCGCGCGGCGGATCGCGATCTTTCGCCTGAGCGCGCTGGGCGACGTGATCAACACGCTGCCGGCCCTCTGGGCGCTGCGGCGCGCGCGGCCCGAGGCGCATCTCACCTGGATCGTCGAGGCCGCCTCGGCCGGCGTGCTCGAGGGCCACCCGATGCTCGACGAGGTGCTGGTCTCGGGCCGCAAGCAGTGGGAGGGGGCGTTCAAGCGCCGCCGAGGCTGGTGGCAGGCGTCGCGCGAGTTCTGCGCCTTCTGCGTGCTGCTGCGCCGGAAGCGGTTCGATGCCGTGATTGACTTCCAGGGCAATCTGCGGAGCGCCGTGGGCGTGTGGCTCACGCGGGCGCCGCTGCGCATCGGCCCGGCACGCGGTAGCGGCCGCGAGCGGAGCCACTGGTTCTACAACGTCCGCCTGCCGCTGCCCGAGGGGCCGATGCACCGGGTCGAGCGGGGCCTCGCCCTGCTGCGCGCCCTCGGCATCGAGACGACGGATGCCAGGCCCGTCATTCCCGTGAGCGATGCGGACAAGGCGAAGGTGGACGACTTCCTGTCCGCCAGCGGCCTGGGGGCGGGGCAGTTCGCGCTGATCCACGCGGGGACGAGCCCCTTCGGGCAGTACAAGCAGTGGCCGCAGGACCGGTGGGCCGCGGTGGCGAAGCGGCTGGCCGCGGAGCTGGGTCTTCGGGTCGTCTTCACGCGGGGGCCAAGCCCGTCGGAGAGCGAGTCGGCCGAGAGCATGGCCAGGGCCGCCGGGCCGCAGGCTCTGGCCGCGCCGGTCTTCTCGCTGCGCGAGCTGGGCGAGCTGTGCCGCCGCTGCCGCGTGTTCCTGAGCGTAGACACGGGGCCGATGCACCTGGCCTCGGCCGTGGGCGCGCCGGTGGTGGCGCTCTTCGGGCCGAAGGACCCGCGGGTCTACGGCCCCTACTTCGGCCCGCGGGCCATCGTGGAGAAGCCGCTCGACTGCCGCCCCTGCCGCAAACGCTCGTGCGACAACCCCCGCTGCATGCACGCCATCACACCCGATGATGTGGTGGGAGCCGCCGCGGCATTGCTGAAGCAGACTTGGGGGGAAACTTCTTGAAAGCAAGTTTCCCCCCAAACCCCCCTTCAAGAACTTCTGGGTCGGGGGAGGGAGCCTTTCTTGCAAGAAAGGCTCCCTCCCCCAATCATCGAATCTGGAGACCCGATGATGGGCGGCAAGCAGGTAACGGTGGTCGGTGACGGCGGGTGGGGCACGGCCCTCGCCGTGCTGCTCCTGGGGAAGGGGCACACCGTGCGTCTGTGGGGCGTGTTCCCCGAGTACGTCGAGGAGATGCGGCGGCGGCGCGAGAACGTGAAGTTCCTGCGCGGCATCGCGCTGCCGGAGGCGCTGGAGCTGGCGAGCGGCCTGCCCGAGGCCGTGGCGGGGGCCGAGTGGCTGGTGATGGCCGTGCCCACGCAGTTCATGCGCGGCGTGCTGCGGCGGCTCGCCAGGTGCTACCGGCGCGGCACGCCGATCGTGAGCGTGGCCAAGGGCATCGAGAACCGCACGCTGTTGCGCCCCACGCAGATCCTCGCCGACGTGCTCGGGCCCGCGCCGGTAGCGGCCCTCTCGGGGCCGAGCCACGCCGAGGAGGTGGCCCGCGGCCTGCCGGCCACGGTGACCGTGGCCAGCCGCAGCGCCGCCCTGGCCCGTCGCGCGCAGGCGCTGTTCATGACGGACCGCTTCCGCGTCTACACGACCACCGACGTGGCGGGCGTGGAACTGGGCGGCGCGGTGAAGAACGTGGTGGCCATCGCGGCCGGCATCTGCGACGGGCTGGGCCTGGGCGACAACGCGAAGTCGGCCCTGCTCACGCGCGGCCTGGCCGAGATGACGCGCCTGGGCCTGGCCCTGGGCGCGCGGCGCCACACGTTCGCGGGGCTGGCCGGCATCGGCGACCTGATCACCACGTGCGCCAGCCCCTTCGGGCGCAACCGCGCGGTGGGCGTGCAGATCGGCCAGGGCAAGAGCCTGAACGAGATTCTCGCCGGCATGGCCATGGTGGCCGAGGGCGTGCGCACCACGCTCTCCGTCCGCGCGCTCGCCCGCCGGCATCGCGTCGAGCTGCCCATCACCGAGCAGGTCTACCAGGTGCTCTTCCGCGGCAAGGACCCCAAAGCGGCCGTGCGCGACCTGATGCGTCGCGCCGCGAAGGACGAGGTGAGCTGATGGCCATCGAGATTCGCGCGCCCATCTTCATCCTGGGCTGCCCGCGCAGCGGCACGAGCGTCTTCTACGAGAAGCTGGCGCAGCACCCCGACATCGCGGTGATCTCGCGGGCCACGAAGAAGGTGCCCAGCTCGCTGCTCGCCACGCGGTTGCTGCTGCTGGGGCGGCGGAACTTCCAGCCCACCGAGGCCGAGAACGTGTGGGGCCGGTTCTGCCACGGCGACGACCACGCCCTCGGCCCCGACGACGCCACGCCGCGCGCCCGCCGCTACCTGCACGCCGTCGTGCGCACCCACCTGGCCCTCTTCGGCAAGCCGCGGTTCCTGGCCAAGTGCCCGCGAAACTCGGTGCGCGTGGGCTTTCTCAACGCCGTGTTCCCCGATGCGGTGTTCGTGCACATCGTGCGCGACGGGCGGGCGGTGGCCTACTCGATCTCGCGGTCGCGCGCCAAGGAGGCGGGGGCCTACTGGGGCACTCGGCCGCCCGGCTGGCGCGGCCTGCTGGGCCTGCCGGTGCTCGATGCCTCGGCCCTCCAGTGGAAGCTCATCACCGAGCACGCGCTGCGCGCCGCCGAGGCCCTGCCGCCCGAACGCTACATGCAACTGAGGTACGAGGAGTTCACCGCGCGGCCCGTCGAGACCCTCAACGCCGTGGCCGCCAAGTGCGGCCTGGCGTGGGACCCGGCCTTCCTGGCCGCGCTGGTCGGCGACATCGAGAACCGCAACTACAAGTGGCGCGAGAGCCTGAAGCCCGAGGAGGTGGCCCGCCTCAATGAGCTGACGGCCGACCTGCTGGTGCGGCTGGGGTATGAAGTGTAGGCGCGGCGGTCAGATCCAGAACAGCGAGTTGCCGACCTTGCCGGTGAAGTAGTCGATGACGATCCAGACTCCGCTGACGGCGTACTGGCCGAGGATGAGGCCGAGGAAGAACAGGCGCGTGCGCTTGTAGAGGTCGGCCCCGCCGTAGCGGAGCACGAGGGCCTTCGCGGCCCAGGCGAGGAAGATGCTGAACCACAGCTCCTCGGTGAGCCACAGGCTGGCAATCGGGAAGCCCAGCGGGTGCAGCGGCCACGAGACGAAGCGGTGGTTGAGGATCATCAGGACCGTCATGGCGGCCGCGCCAATGCCCCCGAAGAGCGCGCCGTTGACGCTCGGCCCCTCGGGGTTCCTGATCAGCCGGGTGACGTAGTGGAAGGGCAGCGACGGGCCGTCGCGGAAGAGCCACTCGTTGGCGTTCGCGCCGCCGTGGTCGAAGGCGACGAGCATGGTGGACCACACGCTGGCGGTGACAGTGACGAGGATGGCGATGAGCATGGCCCAGAAGATCGCGCGCTTGCGGCCCTTCAGGTCGCTCACCATCTTCAACCCGTTGGCGGCGGAGGCCATGATGAAGGTGCGGATGTCGCCCATCCAGATGTAGGTCATGCCGAAGGGCACGAGGTTCGACGGCCCGAGACGCTCGGACCCGAAGGCTGAGATGAGCACGGTGGAGGCGGTCATGGGCGAGCGGGTCTCGGCCACGCCGCCGGCGGCGACGATGCGCGTGACGCCCAGGAACGTGGCCATCGAGACCACCACGAGCGCGACGGCGACCCAGAGGCTCAGGCCGCTGCGGTGGAGCCAGAAGGCCATGTAGGCCATCCCGGCCACCAGGCCCCAGAAGGCCTGCTTGTAGGAGAGGATTTCGTCCGAATCATCCACGTCCTTCGCCCGCCCCATGGCTTTGAGGAACACGGCCTGGAGGTGGCGGCGCGCCATCCACAGGCCGTAGATCACCAGCACGAAGAGCGCGGCCTGCGACTGGTGGGTGAGCAGCGGCCCTCCGCCGCTCTGGCTGTAGGGGTCGAGCTGTTCGACCCCCTCGTAGCCCACGAGGCGCAGCGCGGCGCGCTCGAAGATCGTCACGAGGCCGAAGAACCACAGGCTCAGGGCCAGGCTGGTGCTCAGCAGGTACGAGAAGCCGATCATCGGGAAGCTCAGCCGCAGCTTGAGCACGGTGGTCTTGCGGAAGAGGTCGAGCTTCGTCACCATCTCGATGGCGGGGAAGCTCGGGTCGTAGTGGGTGAGCGCAATATAGCAGCCGAGCAGGAACGGAATGGTGAAGCCCGCCCACATCCACGGGTTGCGGATGAAGGGGTTGGAGAAGCCGGGCCGCGGCTCGGCCCGCACCATCTCCATCGGAAGCTGCGTGATGGGGTAGAGCAGGCGCTCGTTCTCCACCCACTGCTTGCGCAGGATCACCATGGCGCAGATCATCACCCCGTAGAGCACGAGCAGGAAGACAAGCCACTGGCCGAGCGGGAGCAGCCAGGCGCCCCAGGGGATCGCCTCGCCGCGCGGCAGGCCCTCGTAGAGCCAGCGGATGGCCATGGGATCGTCGGGGTAGAGCCACTTGGGGATGTGGGGCAGGATGATCTCGGTCCACTGGTTCTCGGGCGCCGCGTAGTAGAAGGGCGCGGCGATGGTCGAGAGCCAGTAGGCGGTGAGTCCCATCGTGGGGATCACCGTGCCGAGCATCATCATCACGTAGACGACGACCAGCTCGCCCGCGGTCAGCGCCAGCCGCGTGGAGATGGCCCGCAGCGCGCCGTTCACGAAGAAGATGAGCACGAAGAACAGGAAAATGGCGGCCGGCGTGCTGAAATCCAGGTCCATGTAGCTCGCGTGCATCACGTTCGTGGCGTAGGGCGTGCTGACGCCGATGACGGCGCACAGCAGCGCGCCGACCACGATGGCCCGCACGGTGGCGCCCTGCGCCATGCCGGCCGCGATGCTCGCGAGGCCCTTCGACTTCTCGCCTTCCGGTGCCATGGCCATCTCCGGGTTGGCCGCAGGATGATAGCAGCCTCGCCCGGGGCGAGTCAACTTGCGGACCGGGGCGCCCCTCACTTCGTCACGACGAAGGCCAGCTCGGTGGCGAACGGCAGGCGCTGCACCCGCCACGGCCGGCCGCGGAGCATCTGGCGGAAGCCCGCCTCGTAGTTCTCGCGCATCCCCTTGCCGCGCCCGCCGAGGCTGGCGACGGGGTACGACACGACCGCGTGGCGGGCGCGAAGCGCCTCAAGGACGCGGAGCGCCCCGCCCCGCTCCTGCCGCTCGAGGCTGGCCGCCGCCTTGAGCAGAAAGGCCACGTCGGCCTCCCCGGTCGGGGGCGAACACAGGATGTCCGCGTGAGACGCCTCGAGGTCTCGCCCGAGAAGCGGCCCGCACCGGTTCAGGAAGGCGACGGCGCGGCCGTCGAGGTCGCAGGCCCGGTACGAAGCCTCGCGCGGCAAGCCCATCCAGGGGATGGCCAGGGGGTGCAGGCCGCAGGCGAGGTCGAGCACGCGCGCGGGCACCCCGGTGACGGCGAAGACCTCGGCGTAGAAGCGGTCGAGAATCGCCAGCCGCTCGCGCGTCGAGGCGTGGCAGGCCAGGGCCGCGCGGCAGGTGGCGCGGAGTGCCCCTTCGTCGCCGCTCGTGTGGGCCGTCGAGAGTTCCTCGAGGAGGCGGCCGTAATCGAGCGCGCGATCGAAGGCGCCGAACACCTGGTGAAGGCGCGCCTTCGTCGCCTTCAGCGCCGCCTTCGGGCGCGAGCGCCTCGCCAGCTCGGCCGCGCCCAGCCGCCGCACGGTATCGGGGCACACGGCGCGATACTTGGGCGTCGCGAGCACGGCGGCCACGAGGTCGTCGAGAGCAGACATGAGTCAGCCACAGACACGCAAAGGGCGCAGAGGGGAAAGAACGACCGCCCACAGATTACACCGGCTTCCGCGGAGAAAGACAAGCACAGAAGCCGCACTTGCCGCCGCACGGGCGATGGCGTAGCATGGACGGGCCTCCACAGAGCGCCCGCACCGAAAGCAGAAAAGGGACAACCCGATGAAGCTCGTTTTTCCCGATGGCTGCGCGCTGGAGGGCTACGCCATCGCCGCCGCGTGGGACCCGCGGATTCTGGCGTTGGAGGACGATGCGGTGCAGGTGACGCTGCGCCTGAAGGCCGACGCGCTGGCGGCCGCGCCGCCCCAGGGCATTGCCGTCTCGGGACCGTTCGCATCGTCCAAAGAGCGCATCGTCATCCCAACCACGACCGGCACCCGCACCCTGCACCTTCCGCGCGACACCCGCCTCGCCTGTCTCGCGAGCGCCGATTGGACTCCGGCCGGCACCCTGGGCCAGCACCCTGCCGCGCTTGTGGGCGACAACGAGGCCGTCTTCGCCTTCGACCCCACCGATCTCATCGGCCGCTACCTGAACATGATGGACACCACGGTGACATCCGACGTGCTGGACTGGATGGTGCGTTGCATCCTCATCGCCGCGGGCAGGAGGCCGGCCAGGCCGCCCGCGAGCTGGCGCGACTTCCACGCCCTCGGCATCGCCGCGTGGACGGTCGGGCGACTGGCAAGCGAGCTTGGCCAGCCTTTCGACCTGTCACCCATCCGCCGGCCCGCCGTCGCCGCGGCGCGAGGCAAGGGGGAACTCGCCGCGGCCTTCGACGCGCTCGCCACGGCCCGCAAGCAAGTGCTCGATCTGCCCATCTACTTCGTGGACATTCTGCACGGGGGCATCCTGATCGGCCGCGAGGGCTTCGCGGAGTACGACTGGCCCCAGGCCGCCGCCGACCTGCTCGACTTCTACGAGGGCTGGAGCCGCGACCTCGGCTACCGCTACTCGCACGACGTGGCGGCGGGCACGCTCCTGAACCTCGCCCCGATGTTCCCCGAGACCGTCGCCCGCCTGCGCGCCGCGTGGGACGAGGGGCGCACCGAGTTCGCCAACGGCACCTGGTCGCAGCCCTACCTTCCCCTGTGGAGCCGCGAGGAGTGCCGCCAGCAGTTCGTCCACGGCCTGGCCGCCTTCGAGCAGCTCTTCGGCCGCCGGCCGACCACCTACGCCGCGCAGGAGTTCGCCCTCCACCCCGCCCTGCCCGACATGCTCCGCGCGTTCGGCTACACGCAGGCGATCCACCGCGTGCAGAACATGGGCACAGCTCCCGACGACGACCGCCCGCTGATTGACTGGGAGGGCGTGGGCGGCGCCGTCATCCCCACGCTGCCGTCGCACTCGGCGAAGTCTGAGAAATTCGGCAGCGGCATCTATGCGAACTGGCCGCGCCTGGTGGCTGAGACGCACCGCCGCGGCCTGCCCTTTGTCGCGCTCGTGAACCTGATCGACCAGACCTTCATCGGCGCTTACAAGGAGGAGTGCGTCCGCGCCTGCCGCTTCGGCGACGCCCTGGGCCGTTTCGCCACCTGCTCCGACTTCTTCGCGGCGACCGCCGACGTGCCACGGGTCCGCCATCGCTATGCCTGGGACGACTACGTCTTCGACCTCGAGATGCCGACGAACAACTATCACCGCTACGAGTCGGGCGGCTTCTCCTCCACCATCGAATACTGGCGCGGCGTCGTGGCCAACATGATGGCGCGCACTCCCCAAGGGTGCCACCCTCAAGCAAAGCTTGAGGGTGTCTTCACCGGGCCCGCTCGCACCCTCAACCTGTCGGTTGAGGGTGGCACCCCCCAGGCCGGCGAGCCGACGGCGGACGAGTGGCTCCGCGTGCTCGACGGCGAGGCCCACGACACCTATGTGCTGCCGAACTTCAAGACCGGCGCCTTCCTCGACCTCTATCTCACCGACTACCCCGGCCCGCGCTACCGCGTGACGGTGGACGAACGGCGCGGCGTGACCCGCTTCATCCGCGACGCCGTGGGCTTTCCCCGCGAGTTCCACGCCACGCCGCCCATGCCCGTCGAGGGCGATGCCCCCGTCGAGGTGGACCCCGCGACGGGCGGCGTGTGGCTCGAGGGCCGCCTCTTCGGCGTCCTGTGCTCCACGCGCGGCGCCAGCCATGTTGTGAGCATCGAGCCGGGCGCGGTCACCCGCATCGTCGTGGCCATCGAGGCAGTGGGCGAATTCGTCGTGCGCCTCTGGGCGCGCGAGGGCGCGGCCTGCGGCCTTGTAGAGCGCCCCGCCGAGATCCCCTGGTTCCGCCACGACATTCCGTATTGGCAGGACTGCGTGTACCTTCGCCACGCGCCGGCCGAGGGCGACGCCCCGATCGTCCGCTACTACTGGGGCATCGGGGAGACGACCCGGCACGCGGAGTTCTACTCGCGCGACCGCGTGACGATCGGCCGCGTGGAACTGCTCCACGGCGGCAACGGCTTCTATCGCATCGCGGGCGGCGAGGTCCACAACCGCCTCTGGTCCCACAACGAAACGGCCCGTTCCTTCTGGTGGGGCGCGCGGGTTGACGCCTCGCCACCCCGCCCGTAGAATGCGGACCTGGTTGCGGGTGCTGTCCATGAGGCCGCCGCCAGTCGCACCCTCAACCTGACGGTGGAGGGTGGCACCCCAGCAGCAGGTGCGCCGTGATCACAGGAGGCCCCCATATGTCCACGAAGGCAATTGACGTGACCCAGCCCCCCAAGGCCCCTCACGTGCGCGCGGCCTACAAGCTGGCCCGCGAGCGCTTCGCCGCGCTGGGCGTGGACGCCGATCGGGCGATGCGCGCCGCCCTCGCCATCCCCATCTCGGTCCAATGCTGGCAGGCCGACGACGTGCGCGGTCTCGAAGTCCACGAGGGCGCCGTGGACTCCGGCGGATTGCAGGCGACCGGCAACTACCCCGGCGCGGCCCGCAACGGCGACGAGATTCGAGCCGACTTCGATGTCGCGGCGGCTCTCATCCCGGGCAGACTCCGCTTCAACATCCACGCCATGTACGCCGAAACCGGCGGCAAGCGCGTGGACCGCGATGAGCTGGAGCCGAAGCACTTCTCGCGCTGGATCGACTGGTCGAAGGCCCGCCGCCGCGGCCTTGACTTCAACCCTACCCTCTTCGCCCACCCGATGGTGAAGGACGGCCTCACGCTCTCGAGCCCCGACGACGCGGCCCGCGCCTTCTGGATTCGCCACTGCCTCGCCGCCCGCCGCATCGCCAGCGCCATCGGCAAGGCACTCGGCTCGCCCTGTGTCAACAACATCTGGATACCCGACGGGCGGAAGGACTCGACCGTGGACCGCCTTGGCCCGCGCCACCGCCTCCTGCACGCCCTTGACGAAATCCTCGCCCGCAAGCTCCCACACGTGATGGACGCCGTCGAGAGCAAGCTCTTCGGCATCGGGTGCGAGGACTACACGGTCGGCTCGCACGAGTTCTACCTCGCCTACGCAGCCACGCGCGGCGTGGCCCTCTGCTACGACCTCGGCCACTTCCACCCGACCGAGAGCGTGGCCGACAAGCTCTCCGCCACCCTCCTGTTCGTGGACAAGCTGCTCATCCACGCCAGCCGCGGCATCCGCTGGGACAGCGATCACGTCGTCCGCTTCACCGACGAGCTGCGCGCCGTCGCCGACGAGGCGGTCCGCAGCGGCGCCCTGGCCGACATCCTGTGGGCGCTCGACTACTTCGACGCCAGCATCAACCGCGTCGCCGCGTGGGTGCTTGGTGCGCGGGCCTTGCGCAAGGCGCTGCTCTACGCCCTGCTCGAGCCGTTCGAGGCCATCGCCGAGCGCGAGGAGGCCGGCACTGGCGCGGCCAAGCTCGCCCTCGTCGAGCACCGCGCCGAACTGCCCTTCGCCGCCGTGTGGGACTACGCCTGTCTCAAGGCCGACGTGCCGGTCGGCGCCGCCTGGCTCCGCGACGCCGCGGCCTACGAGGTCCACGTCCACAGCGAGCGAGGGTGACCACCGACAGCCCATGGATGCTCTCCACACCCCTCACGGCGACGTGGCGTTGCCCGCGTTCTTCCCCGACGCGACGCGCGGCGTGGTGCGCGGGCTGGATGCCGCCGACCTCAAGGCCTGCGGGGTGCCGGGGCTGGTGGTGAACGCGTTCCACCTCGGCAATCGGCCGGGCTCGCGCACGGTGCAGTCGCTCGGCGGTATGCACGTCCTCATGGGCTGGCGGCGGCCGGTGATCAGCGATTCGGGCGGGTTCCAGATTTTCTCGCTGATCCGCCAGAACCCCAGGCTCGGCACGATCACAAGCAAGGAGGCGATCTTCCGCCTCGCCGAGGGGGGCAAGGCGGAACGCCTCAGCCCCGAGAAGTCCATCCAGACTCAGCTTCGGCTCGGGGCCGACATCCTGGTGTGCTTCGACGACTGCACGCACCCCGCCGCCCCACGCGAGGAGCAGGCGGCATCGGTCGCCCGCACCATCGAGTGGGCCGGGCGCTGCAAGGCCGAGTTCGAGCGGGGAGTGGAAGGAAGGACGAGGAGGGACCGCCTGAAGGCGGAACCACAAACGCAGGCCGGGCCTCGCCCACTCCTCTTCGCCGTGATCCAGGGCGGGGCCGACCCGGAGCTGCGCCGGCGGTGCGCGCGAGAGCTGACGGCTATTGGCTTCGACGGCTACGGCTTCGGCGGCTGGCCGTTCGATGCGAGCGGCCGCTTGCTCGCCGACATTCTCGCCCTCACGGCCGACCTAATGCCGTCCGACAAGCCGCGTTACGCCCTCGGCATCGGCAGCCCCGCCGCGCTCCGCGCCTGCGCGAGGATAGGCTACAACCTGTTCGATTGCGCGCTGCCGACGCGCGACGCCCGCCGCGGCCGCCTCTACGTCTTCCGCGGCGATGGCCTCGAGCACGCCCGCCTCTACATTCGCGACTCCGCTCACCGTCGCGACGGCAAGCCTGTCTCGGAAGCGTGCGACTGCCTGACGTGTCGCGGCTACTCGCGGGCCTACCTCCACCACCTTTTCGCCGTGGGCGACTCGCTCGCCTGGCGCCTCGCCACCATCCACAACCTGCGGTTCTACACAACCCTCCTTGACCGCCTGAAGGAGGAGTAGCCCGCGAAGAACGCGAGACGGGGAACTCAGGGGGCCTCAGGTCGCAGCTTCGTCCTGCCTCAGCCAACCACTGCGTCAAGGGCTCTGCAGTACATGCCTATCCTTGTCCGAGCGCAATTGTGATAGCGACCCCAGCCACAGAGGTAAGCTCGCGCGTCCTCGCGCCCATCTTCCAGGAACTGAATCACGGGCTCTCTCGAATGTGGACGCGACTTGTCACGCCCGCCCGCGCAACGAGGTCAGTGCCCCCAGTGCTGACCAGGGCCATCTCTCCTCAGCAGTTCGGCAGGTAGGCGCCGAGCTTCTTGAGGCGGGCCTGGAGGTCGGCCACGGGCACGCCGCGGGTGTCGGCGCCCTTCTCGATGGCGATGGCCGCGGCCACGCCCGCGGCCTGGCCGGTGATGAAACAGCCCGGCATCACGCGAATCGAGCCCTGGATGTAGCGGTCGGAGCTCACGCAGCGGCCGGCGACGAGGACGTTGGCCAGGCCCCGCGGGGTGAGCACGCGATAGGGGATGCCGTAGCTCTCGCCCTTCTTGTAGCGAAGGGTCTTGAACTCCTCGGCGAACTGCTTGTAGTTCGCCTCGTCGGGCTTCGAGGCGTGGACGTCCACGGGATAGCAGTAGCGGCCGATCTCGTCGGGGAAGACGGACCGCTTCTTGAAGTCGTCGAGGCACAGCACGTAATCGCCCGTGATTCGCCGCGACTCGCGGATGCCGAGGAGCGAGCCGGTGGCGACGAGGGTCATCTTCTCGAAGCCCTTGAGATACTGCTTGTAGTAGCGCTCGTATTCGAGGATGACCTTGCGGCCCCAGAGGAGGGCCTTCGTGACCGACCGCTCGTCCGTGCTGTCCACGCCGAAGGCGTGGCCGATGTTGCCGCCGCCGATGTCGTCGCCCACCTGCCACATCCCCGGCAGATGGCGGTCCTCGATTGTGAACACCTTGTCCTTGAACGCCGCCTCGAGTCGGCTCCCGCCCGCGCCGAGGCCGCTCTTGTGGACCGTCGGCCAGTCCACGTTCGCCCAGAGCGAGCAGAGGGTGCCGGGCATGAGGCCGCCCTGCTTGTCGCCCTTCTCGAAGGGCGCGCCCGCCCAGGCCGCCAGATCGCCATCGCCCGTGCCGTCCACGAACACCTTGGCCTTGACCGCGAAGGTGCCGCTCTTGGCCGCGAGGACGGCGTGCGACACGCGATCCGCCGCGTCCTTCTCCACCGCGATGAGCAGCGTCTCGAACGTGAAGTCCACGCCCGCCTCGGTCAGCAGGGCGTCGTAGAGGCGTTTGAGCACTTCGGCCTTGATGGGCAGGCCGTCGCGGAGCGGGAAGCCGCTGGCCTTGGCCAGCTTCTCGGCCACCTCGTGGCCGATGCCGCCGGCGAGGAAGTTCACGCCGTCGGTGAACTGCATGAACACGGGCACCATCCCCGCCGTGCCCATGCCGCCGAGGCAGGTGTGGCGTTCGGCGAGGAACACCTTCCGCCCCTGGCGAGCGGCGGTCACCGCCGCGGCAATGCCTGCCGGCCCGCTGCCCGCCACGAACACATCCACCTCGTGACGCACGGGGATACGGCGCGTGAAGTCCATCATCGCTTCTCCTTTGGGCGCCTCAGCGGCGGTCAACGGCATCACGAGCCCACTGCCCAGCCCGGCAGCGGCTGCGGAGGCCTTGAGAAACATCCGGCGGTCACACGACATGGTTGTTCCCGCTCGACGTGGGCGGGTGGCGGCCCGCCAGCTTGACACCGGCGCAATTGGAGAACATCATGCCACGAACGACTTGGGAGAGCAATGACGCTCCGAGAGGATGCGTCTATGAGCCGGGTTGTCAGAATCGTCGCTATCTTGGGGTTGTGTGCCGGCGCAGCAGGGGGGGCGGCCGGGTGTGTCCCGAGCCGCAAAGCCGCGCCACCGATGCCGCAGAAGGGGAATGCGATGCTGCATGTGCGTGAGGCGCGAGGGCCTGGCCTCTGGTGCCCCCTCACGGCCAGCATTGTGCGGGCGGCCCCGCAGTCACGCAAGTGGTTTGCCCGACTGCACTTATGTGATCTATGCGCATGTTGCTGTCCCGCAGGCACTTACGCCTACTCGGCCCCGGATCGCCAATCCTCGCCCTTCCACCCAAACCGGTTCACCTGCCGGGCTGGTTCAGTACGCGTAGAGCAGCGAGAATCGCCCATCCTCGCCATTCTACCCCAACTGTATCACTTCCTCCCCCTCTAGGGTGATACAGTACGGAGCGAGTGCCGGCTCCCCGTCCCGGTCCGAGCCGCCTCCTGCGCGCTCCCTGCCCTCGCATGCGCGAGCGGAAACGACCCCCAAGGTCGTCTCGGCACCCTGCGCGAGGATCGCCTCGCGCGGCCCGAATGTCAAGCGGAGCAGCCTTGACCCAGGCCCCGTCCCCGCGCTACCATCGGGCGGCTGGACGTGTGCTGCACGCTCTCAGGTTACCCCAGTGAGGTGAGGAAGATGCGAATTCTGTTGGGAGCGACGTTGGGTGCCTTGGTCGTCTCCGCGGCCCTCGCAGAGGAGGCGACAGCGCCAGATGCCGCGCGCTACCAGCCCCGCGACCCCGCCACCCTCACCGTGCCGCGAAGGCCGGTGACGCGGAAGGACTACGTGGACGCCGTGCGCCCGATGGCCAAGGGCTTCGAGGCCGGCCCCGACCGCGGCACCTATGGCCCCCGCCACGCGCTGGGCGCACTCGCCGTCTACGCGCTCGAGGGCGACCCCAAACTCGCCGAGGGCATCAAGAGAACCCTCCGCCACTACGCCGACTGGGTGAAGCAGTGCGTCGAGAAGGAGAAAGGCGTCTTCTCGATGGAGGGCGCGGCCCTGTGCTCGTTCTACTTCCGCGAGCTCCGCCAGCGCGGCGCCATGACGCCCGACGACGAGAAGTGGGCGAAAGACCTGCTTCTCACCCTGCGCGAATACCAATGCGCCTGGCGCCCCGGCGACGGCCTCTGGCGCGGCTCGCACCACCGCAGCCAGTGCCAGGGCCTCAACCACGCCCTCGCCGCAGCCTTCTACCCCGACGAGCCCGACGCGCCGAAGTGGCGGGCCTACGCCGACGCCGCCTGGGGCGACTGGTGGAACTTCCGCGACGTGGGGATCAACGACACCGGCTACTTCCACTCGAGCTGGGGCAACATCCTGCGCTCCTCCGAACTCCTCGGCCGCAAGGAGGTGTTCACCGACCGCCGCGCCCGCGAGCTCTTCGACCGCCTCGTGGCCGAGACGCCACCCGACGGCGCGGTCATCCCCTACGGCGCCAGCGGCGGCTACAACTCCGCCGCCGGCGCACGCATCCTCGCCCTCGAACTCGCCGCCAAGTGGACCCGCGACGGCCGCTACCGCTGGGTCGCCCATCGCATCTTCAACCACGGCCAGGCCCGCGGCTTCTCGCCCGCCCACCACCACCTCAACGCCGTGAACCTGGAGGACATCGCCCTCACCAGCCTGGTGTGCGACGACTCGGTGAAGCCCGTCGAGCCACCCGCCGCCTCGCGCCTCCTCACCCGCAAGGAAATCCTCCGCCTCACCGACGCCCAGGCGAAGGCCATGTTCCCCGACGCGGGCGGCATCGACTGCAACATGTGGATGTCGCAGCGCATCCTCCCCAGCAAGCTCGCCTTCCGCAGCGGCTGGGCGCCCGGCGACCTCTTCATGCTCGTCGAAACCTACCCCCGCCACGACCCGCTGAACCCGACGGCTGTCGTGGGACTGGAACGATATTCCGCCTCGTTCGCCGAGATGACCTCCGAGAAATTCGTCAGCCGCGAGAACGCCGTGGCCATCGCCGACCTCTCGGGCACGGCCACCTATCTCGGCAAGAAGCCCTTCAAGGGCAAGCCGGGCCTGCCCATCGGCTGGGCGGGAATGGAGGTCACGGTCCCCGCCTTCTCCGATCACCGCCTCGCCTCGCATGCCCGAGTGCACGTGACGAAGTACATGGGCTTCGAGGCCACGCACACCCGCGAGTTCTTCTTCATCAAGAACCGCTTCGTCGTGCTGCGCGACGAGACGGCCTTCGACGACGCCTTCCGCGCCTCCGTCGGCCCCGCCTGGAACACCCAGCACGTGATTGTGGGCGGGGCCTCCGTGCCCCGCGTGCTCTCCCCATCCTCGCGGGGGACAGAGCCCCCGCCCACAGGCGGTAACTGGCTCAACACCTGGTTCGACGGCCATTACTTCCAGGCCGCCCGCCTCTACGACGTGCCGCCGTGGGACCTGTTGGTCTTCTACGGCCCGAAGCCGGGCGCGAAGTTGGAGGTCGCCACCGAGCCGATTGACGCCCCTGCCAAGAGCCATCTCATCGCCACCCGCTACGCTGTCGAGACGGACGTGGCGCCGGGCACCCGCCTCCAGTTCGTCAGCGTCCTCCTGCCCCACGCCCCGTTGCGCGACGCAACGCCCCTGGCCAAGGGCGTCGAGATTCTGAAGGATGAACTGGGCGTGGCCGTCGTGAAGATCGCCCAGGGCGATCGCATCGAGCTTGCCGCACTCAACCCCGCCGGCGCCCCGCTCGACGTGGACACGAAGGGACTGGGCGCCCTCCGCACCGACGCCCGCGCGGTCTATCTGGACGTGGAGGGCGGCAACGTGAAGCGCGTCCTGGCCATCGAGGGCCAGCGCCTGGCCCTCGGCGACACGCGCGTCTTCCGCAGTTTGTGGCGCAGGACGTATGAGCGCGAGCAATAGTGCCCGTGTCCAGGGCGTGGGAGGGGCTTGCGCCAACGGACTCGGCGCGCCATAATCTTACCAGTAGGAAAGGAGCGCGCTATGGCCGTCCTGGAAACAACCCGCAGGCCGTCGAAGGGCCAGGTGGTGATCCCCGAGGCGGTGCGCAAGCGCCCCGGCTTGAGGGAAGGGGTGCAGTTTGTGGTTGTCGGGGAGAGGGATGTGGTGGTGTTGAAAGCGTTAGCCCAAGTTCGTCAGTTCGGGGGCCGGAAGGCCGCGATTTGGCGATTCTCGGCCTTCCGGATCAAAAGTCTAGACTACATGGCCGATCAAGTTGTTGAGCCGGCCCAAGCCACTTCGGCCGGCCCAGGCGCTCCGGGAGCACCAGGCCCAGCCGATCAAGGAGGG